>WNFG01004298.1_pt1 | contig 11961 bp, 22 predicted proteins | sample 5400431 | NCBI WGS metagenome assembly WNFG01 (sample SAMN13153346, study PRJNA577476) | soil metagenome | isolation source: 120 cm saprolite under Douglas fir tree site 2 hole 3 replicate 2 | place: USA:California | collected 2015-04-18
GGATCACACTCGCGATTTCTTCGGTGTGCACGCAAAGTACGCGACGGGGTCAGCGTTGGTAGGACTCGGCGTTCGACTCGCGTTTGCGAACAGGAATTAGGCTGGAGCTTGTCGGCGATAGCGGCCGGATAACGCTAGCATTTTATCGGAAGCTTGCATGAACGGAAGTGCGAGAGGCGGGCGGAAAGGGAAGCCAAGAAGCGGTTGAACGCACTTCACGAGCTTGGGCTCCTCGCTTTGCCCTTTACGAGGAGCGCCTGGATCAAAAGGTCGCCGAGCCACTTCTCATACCGATCGGGGCTCCATTTTCTCTCGACGACGAGTAGCCGGTAAGGTTCGCGATTCGCGCTTCGCCGGACAAGGATTTGTCGCCCGCGCGACAACGTCTGTAAGTATCGGAGTCTCGCCGCACGTGGTGCACTGGAGCTGTTGCTCGACATGCCCCCCGCAACTCTCGTGTTTGAACACGACCGGGGGGCCATGCGGAGCGGCCCAGCGGTCTCCCCAAGCCGTGAGAGCGATTACGACAGTCTTCAAGTCGCGGCCCTTCTTGGTGAGGAAATATTCGCGGTGCTCGGAGTGCTGGCTCTGGCCGGCCTCCAAAATACCAGCGGCGATGAATCCTTCGAGGCGCTTCGCCAGAACATTAGGAGCCACGCCCAGGGTTCTCTGAAAGTCGGAGAAGCGGGTCGTTCCGCGAAAGAGGGCGTCACGAAGGATAAGTAGGCTCCACCGTTCGCCGACAACCTCGAGCGCTCGCGCGGCCGAACAGTTCTGCTTCTTATAAAGACGTCCCAGCATGAATGTATTTTAACAATTTCTACTTGCATCATGCAATCGCGCAGCGTACTATCATCACGCAAGTATGTACTAGCATCATGCAAGCAAAGTTCTAGCGGCGAGAAGAACGCATCATCAATGAGCCGGTCCGCCAGAGGAAGAAGGTAGGCCAGCGGAGTTCCCCCAGGGCGAAGAGGGAGCTCTCTCCCGGGAGCTCTCTCCCGGGACCTCTCTGCGGAACTCGGGCAACACGGCATCCGCGTCGTATGCCTGCGTCCAGGCGCCATACCTGAAACGCCACAGATCCGCGAAGTCTTCAGTCTTCACGGAAAGGCTAGAGGCATGTCGAACCTAAGTGGCGGTTCAATTGTCGATTAAAGATGACGTTTAGGGAGAATCCTGATGCCAGTTACATATCTTGATGTGCCCGAGGGTATCCGGAATGACGAGAAAACGAAATTGGTGAAATCGATCTACGAGGCGCTCCATGAAGCCTACCCGTTCCCAGATGACGTGCGGATCTTTCTTCGCGAATGGCCGCTTGACAGCGTTAGCCACGATGGGCGGCTTGGTTCAGAACCAGCCAGACCCGTTTTCATGATGCACGTCCCGCAAGGCGTCGACGTCGATGCCAAGCGCACGATGATGAGGAAGATCAACGACGCGGTCGTTAAAGCGTATCACCTCCCCAAGTTCATGATCTTTGTGCACGAATACCCGCTCGATCTGGTGAGCCTCGATGGAGGCCTACATTCCGACAACAAGACACGCGTCGAGGCCCAGAAAAAGGTCTATGACGGCGACTGATTCAGCCGCAATTCGCGCGGGCACATCGAGGTCAACATGAGTTGCATTTTCGTGGAGGTCAAATGAGCAGAGAGAACGTAATCGCAGTTACTGGTGCGACGGGACGCGTAGGCCAGCTAGTTGCAGAGCGCCTTCTATCGGCTGGACACATCGTGCGCGTCGTGGCACGCAACGCGGAGAAGCTCAAACCGCTCGCCGGCCAGGGAGCCGAAGTGCGAACGGGGTCTTTATTCGATCCTGCTTTTCTCACAGGCGCCTTCCGAGGAACGGCTGCTGCTTTCGTTCTGACCGCCCTCGACGTGAAGGCGGCAGAGGTCAACATAGATCAGTACAAGAAGGCCGCAAGCATCGCTACGGCGATCCGTGACGCGGGTGTGAAATACGTGGTGTTCCTCAGCAGTTGGGGAACTGACCTGCCGGACAAGAGCGGCGGGATCATCGGCTGTCGCCGTCTCGAGGAATTGCTCGATGAGATACCGGGCCTCAACGTCGTCCACCTTCGACCCGTTTGGTTCATGGAAAACTTCCTCTGGAACATCGGGCTAATCAAGATGGCTGGCATCAACGGGCTTGCGATCAGGCCTGATGTTTCGTTCCCGATGATCGCCGCCCGGGACATCGCACCAGTCGCATCCGACTACCTCGCAAGTCTGAATTTCAAGGGCCGGAACGTCCGTTACCTAAACGGACCAAGGGACTACACGATGACCGAGGTGACGCGGGTCTTCGGTGCGGCGATCGGCAGACCGGACCTCAAATACGTCGAGTTCCCGGATGCCATTTTCCGAAAAGGCCTCATCGCTGCCGGCGGCCTATCGCCGAATGCCGCCGACATGGCTATCGAGATTAACCGCGGGATCGACTCCCGCCTCATCAAGGCGGAGCCTCGTTCTAAGTTGAACACGACGCCGACCACGCTGGAGGAGTTCGCGAGGACGAAGTTTGCGCCCACCTTCAACGCCGCTCCGAATGCTTCGTTCTCGGAGAGGTTTGGAGGGATGTTCCTTCGCTCCTATCTCGTCGTGGCGGGCCGCCGCGCAGTGTAGCCAATCTAAGACCAAATGCGCTCGATAACGGCGAAGGCTGGTTCCACGCATGACTAAGGAGAACTCTCATGGTTTCTATTGGAAAGCTGCTTACGGAAGAACAAGGACGGCTCACGGTCCGCCGCGTATTGTCGGTCGATGACGGCACGGCGAACGTCGAGACAACGTTCGAAACTGCTGGGTCGTTCCACGACGTTCATTACACCGATCTTGGGACGCTCTGGTCGTTCATCCGCCCCGACGGCACCCTGTACGGGGAGTGGAAAGGCGGGCTGCGGACCGCCGACAACGACACAGCTGTCTACCGGGGAGTCACCGGCGGCACGTATATCGAGAAAACCAAACACTCACGCACCTATCGAGGCGCGATCACCTTCGAGAACGCCCGCGGGGCGCTCGCCGAACTGAACAGCGTGCTCGCGATATTCCAAATGGAAATCGACGATGCCGGCAAGGTCAGCTACCGCACTTGGAAGCTGGAGGATGGAAGACCGTGAAGAAACTGGCCAAAAGTGAACCGGTCACGGGCAATACACTCCCCACCGGCGGGCGGACGATCGTCGATTTCAGGAGACTGATCGAGGATAACCACAGTCGCGAACAGCATGCACAGGACGGAATCCCAGGTTCTGGACCCGTCCCCAAGCGCACTGAGACACAGAGAGGTGACTCCTAATGAAGCGCCCCTTCAAGATCGCGGCCATTGCCATCGGCCTGGTCAGCTTTCCGGCCGTTGCTGTCATTGCGGCCATCGTCGCCGTCATGCTTGGACGACAGGCAGTCGCTAGCGGTTTCGAATTCAATGGAATCCGCATCGTCAAGGACAGCATCGTCAGCGTGGCCGTGATCGCACTTGGCGATGGCAAAGTGGCCCTAATCGACGCAGGCAACGACAAATCCGGCAAGGCCATCCTGGCCGAATTGTCCCGCCGCCAACTGACTCGTGAAGCGGTGAGCGCGATCCTTCTGACGCATAGTCACCCAGACCATGTCGGCGCAATTGATTTATTCCCGAAAGCTGAGGTGATGGCCCTTGAGCCAGAACTCCCGCTGCTCGAAGGACATGCGAAGTGGCGGGGACCCCTCTTGCTCCTGTATTCGCGCTTAGCGGGTGTAAAAGTCACGCACGTCCTTCGGGACGGCGAGACAGTAACTCTTGGACAAGTCTCAGTACGAGTATTTGCGATCCCCGGTCATACGCCGGGAAGCGCAGCTTACCTCGTTAACGGTGTCCTGTTTCTAGGAGATGCTGCCGACATCTCAAACGACGGCAAAATCCAAGATCCCCCTTGGATCACAAGTGATAACCGGATCGAGGATCGAGCGTCGCTTGTTCGGCTCGACCAGCGCTTGGCCCAGGATGGAGACGACGTCAAGGTTATCGCCTGTTCCCATTCCGGGGTAGTGGCACAAGGACTTGCGCCACTGACGGCCTTCGCCGAGGCACATTCCAAATAAAGAAAGGAGAACACGGTGGACCATGAATCCTTTTGCGAACCTGAGCAACCGACAGACGGTATGGGCATAGAGCGGAGGACCGGATGCTTTCAGAAGCTCTGGTCAAACCATCTGCTGAGGATAAGAGAGATCGTCGAGAGGAGCGGGCCCCCGATTTCACTGTGAATAGAGATAACAGGGAGGACGTTCTCCGGGACTGATGCGTTACGAGCCGAAGAAATGAAGCACTTGAGGTAGCAGTTTGACCACAAGGAGCGGAAAGCACCAAAACGGCACGCACAGATGAGTCCTTATGGCGGACAAAAAGCGCCGAGCGCGTTTCGGACGCTACGGTCTGGCTGCCTTGACGAGGTTGATTCTGGACCACATGACAGTGATCGCGTGAACGTAACTGTCTGCGGTTTGGAACAATTCATGAACCACGAACGAGGAGGAAACAATGAATCTTTACGGAACGAAGCAACTTGTGGACAGCATGCGTACGGTGCGGAAGAACACCATCCTGATCGCCGAAGATATTCCTGAAAAGGACTATGGCTTTCGTGGCGCGCCGGACAGTCGGTCCGTGGCAGAAACACTAGTCCATATCGTATCAGTATCGGATTTTGATCGATTGGTTCACGAAAAGGAGCACCTTTCGTCGCTCGATGGCTTTGACTTTGGGGCGTTGCTCAAGAAGTGGGAGAGCGAGGAAAGACGGCCACGCTCCAAGAGCGAGCTCGTGGCCTTGTTACTTAAGGAAGGAGATCGCTGGTGCCAATGGGTGGAGGAGCTCCCGGAGTCGTTGTTGTCTGAACACGTGCGCATGCCGGGTGGCGCTTTGAAAAACCGGTTTGAGATGCTCCTCGGGACCAAAGAGCACGAAGTGCATCACCGGGGACAGTTGATGGTAATCGAGCGAATACTTGGCATTGTGCCGCACCTTACTCGGAACCGGCAGGCGTCGCGCACACCAGCGGCGAAGAGCGCCTCCTAGACGCCTCCTCGAATTGTCGATGTGAGGGGTCGTCGCGGCGGGATTGCAAAAGGTAGCAGCAAGCTTTCGCGGAGGCTTCGTGTGTTTACTGGAGTCACTTTGGGACGTGGGCTTTCGCTCCGGTTACGCTTGCCCCCGAGACTTCAATCATTCAACTAACTTCAGAGGAGAAATTCACGTGAAAATGAAAAGATATCAATACTGGTTATCGTTTTTGCTGCTGGTCGCCCAGGTGCGACCGGCATGAGGGCACAGGAAGCGAAGTACCCGCCGCTCAGCGAGTACATGATGGCTCGAGACGCTGAAATTGCGTTGGCGAAGAGCGCGGCTCCGGACAACATTTCCGGCCACGCGACAATAAAGGTCCTGACGACGTCCGGCTTCCAGACCGTTCACGATGGCGACAACGGTTTTGTGTGCGTGGTCATGCGCGGGTTTACTGTTGCGCCCACATCGTTTATGACTCGAAACTTCGCGCTCCTATCTGTTTCAACCCACAAGCCGTACGAACTGTGCTGCCGTACTACGAACTTCGGACAAAACTTGGGTTGGAAGGCAAGACATCCGACCAAATTGCCGAAGGAGTGCAAGCCGCTTACGCCAAAGGGGAGATCCCGAAACGCACCGAAGTGAGTTTTGCCTATATGTGGTCGGCGGACCAGGTTCTCGGGCCGGCAGGCCATTGGCATCCTCATATGATGGTCTACCTTCCTGACTACGAGAATTCGATGCTCGGAAACAATGAGGTCCCAGGAATGCTGCCCTTTGTGTCCGACGATGCCGGAACGCCATTTGCCGTCGGGATTATCCCGGTGGACGACAAACTGGCCATAAAAGCACGGCCATAACCGAATGTGATTCGGGCACTTCTCTCGGTACCGTGGCGAGACCGTAGAGAGCCAGGAATCGCCGGACCGACTACGTGCTGAAATGCAGCAAACAAAAAATGTGAGTATCCCGATGGCAACGAATTCCGTAGATAAAGGTATGCAAGCTGGAGCCAGCTTGGTTCACAGCCACGCGTTTTCCGGGTTAGCGTTATCGCCCCCAGAAGAGTGCATTCGCAGACCGAATTCCTACGACAGCGAGAATTTTACGACCGCACCCAAATCATGAAAGGAGAACGATCAAAGTGCAAGGAACGGTTAAGTGGTTTAGCAATTCCAAAGGGTATGGCTCGAAAGCTCCAGTCCCGCTCGCTACCGAGATTGGTCGGCCACTGTTCGGCCTCCATCACATTTGAGACGTCGTCGCCGCCGCCGGCCTCAAGCAGTAGTACCTTGACTTCCGGATTTTCGGCAAGCCGGCGGGCTACAACTGAACCGGACGAGCCCGATCCACAAACAATGAAGTCGTAGTCGTTTGCAAGATTGGCTTCGAGCTGGAGTTGATCAGTCTGGCGAAGATTTTCCGGAATCCGCGGTCTTCCCAACCGCGACTTCCACCGCCAAAACAGCTTGAACCCCTTGAACCCTTGCGATGCCAGCCGATTAGGGTCTCCGGTTTGACGATCATCAATGCTGCTCTCCAGTTGAATAGTTGAGACCACACACCAAGGAGAACCGCGCTGCGTCGGTGAGCTTGCGTGGCTGAACCTGGTGTTCCTGGTAGAACGGCTACTGTTTGCTCAGGAACAGCACCTCGGCACTCAATTCCGCCCGTGACGAGACCGCCAACCACAGAAACTGAATGCCCTGGCGGGCTGTAATAAGAAGGATAGAAAGGATTGATCGGAGGAGCTGTGCGGTCCTGCGCATGAACGGTTGGCGACGAAACCTTCAAGTTGCGGCTGGAAGGCGACAGTTTACGTCAGCATCGCTCGCGAAAGTTGCACCTTTTTATGTGCGTACGGACTTCTTGCGGAGCACAGGTACAACTGGCGCCGTTTTAGAAGTCAAAAGGAAGTCCGCGTTTAAATTTATACCTATGTTTTTGTTAGTGGTTCGAAGCCGGAACAACGATCATCAGCGCATCGGGCTTGCCGGGATGATCCAAGTACGGAGCGCCAGGGCCCGAACCCACCTCTTTTTCCGTAGCGTAGGGCGCGTAGAACATCAGGTGACCGGGAAAATGGATAATCTTCTTGCTGTCGGGATCGAAGACGTGGTTGTGCGGCGAAAGCATGTACACAATCCCCGGCTTTGCGGCGCGCGGAATCGTCCCGATTTGTACCCCGACTCGACCTCGGCTCCGATCTGTTGCTGGGTCTTGCCTTGGGCGCGCGCCTGCTCGGTGAACAGTCTCGTTTGAAGCGTTGTTCGGCTTCCCTCCGCATCGAAACACTCCGGCTCCATTGTGTCAGGAAATTCGCGATCAATGATGCAGCTGAAGCCGTTCTTCCCTTCCACAGCCTTTTCGTAACCTTTGGGGCCAAGGACGTAGATCGTCGCCTCGCGCCCTACCTCCGGCGGTGCTGCCTGACGAGCAAGCTGGATCTGAACATCACGAGGGGTCGAAGCATCGACGTGCTGAACGTCCGTAGATTGCGGAACGAACGCGACAACCGACGCCAGCATTAAGGTTGCGGGAAACATGACACCTCCGGTTCTGGGATAAAGTTTAAGCATCAATCTCCATAGTTCTACCACTTGCAAGAACGACGCCACTTCGAACGCTCTTAGCTCGGATTTTCGAGGCTTACTTCGGAGCCTGGAACACAACCAAACTGATCCCGCGCAACCGCCTGCCGCATAGAATTTTGGTTCCGTCCGGCGACCAGCGAGGTGGACACGTCCAACCCACCTTAGCCGTCGAGACCGACGGCTGAAACTCATCCGCGCGGATGCCATTTTCGCCATCCGTCGACGTCCGGATTGTCAGAGCCGTCGATGATGTAGACACCGCGACGTCGGGAAAGTGGGCGCTCTTAGCAAAGCCTCGGTCGCTTAGCCGCTAGTCATCCAGGCTGCCCATGGTCAAATTGACGGTAGTTCCCGTCATCCCGCTTGCCTTATCGGAAGCCATGAAGACCGCCATGTTTGCCACCTCCTCGAGCTTCATGACCCGTCGCGGGTGGGTCATGCCAGCGAGGTACCCTTGGAACTGTTCCCAGGTCATGCCGATGCGCGATGCCTTGAGCTCGAAGACTTCCTTCATAATGCTTGTTTCCGGCATGCCGTGTGGTCGCAGACCGACCACGCGAATGCCCTGAGGTGCGAGCTCGGCGGATAGATCTCGAGTGTGTGCCTCCATGGCCGCCATCGCCGGACCGTAGCCTCCGTTCAATCGGGAGCCCATCCGTGACGGGAGTGCGGTGACTCCCATGATCACTCCCGATTTATTCGGAACCATGTGCCTTGCGGCCAGGCGCGCGGTCAGGAAGTACGATCTCGTATAGGTCGCGATCGGCAGAGAGAACTGCTCGACATCCAGCTCGATCAGAGGGACGCCCAGAATCTTCGCATTCGGGCTGCCGACCGCGTTGAACGAGATATCGATGCGGCCCGCCTTATCGATCATGGACTGCAGATGCTTGTCCACGGCCTTCTCGTCAAGAGCGTCGACCTCCGCAGCCTTGGCAGATCCGCCGGCCGAATGGATTTCCTTGGCGACAGCTTCCACGGACGCCCGCTGTCGCCCGGTAAGAAAAAGGCTGGCCCCCTCGCGCGCAAAAGCGCGTGCGACAGCGCCGCCGATCGCGCCTCCGGCTCCGTAGATCACCGCAACTTTGTCTTGCAATATCATCTCTGGTTCCTTTCTGTTATATGCCCGGGTAGACACGCCCACCCACTTTAGCCGTCGAGACCGACGGCTGAACTCATCTGCGCGGATGCCATTTTCGCCATCCGTCAACGTGCCGATTGTCAGAGCCGTCGATGATATAGACACCGCGACGTCGCGAAACTGGGCGCCCATCAACCGCCCAGTTCGACCCTCGGCCGGTGTCTATATGGGAAGTCCACATATCTTGGGAAGTCTGTGGACTCCGGCGAATGCTCAACAGGGCAAAGACGTTCTGAGCGCGATGCAGGCCTATCGATTCGAGGCGATGGGATTCAAGGGGAGTTTTTTCGACTTTTATTTGGGCTTCGGCTGGCTGTTGGGGGCTTACTTGCTCGGCCATGCCATTCTCTTTAGGATGGAAGTGCGACAAGGTGCGGGAGAGAGGTGACGCGAGAGTGGAGCTGATGACAGCCGACCTATTCTCAAGGGCGCGGGCCGGGGACGGCGACGCGTTCCGAGAGGTGACCGAGCCGTACCGCCGGGAGCTAAAGGTGCACTGCTACCGGATGCTCGGCTCCTTCCAGGATGCAGAGGACGCCCTCCAGGACACCATGCTGGCCGCCTGGCAGGGTCTCGCGGAGTTCGAGGGACGTGCCTCGCTCCGCACCTGGCTCTACCGGATCGCCACCAACCGTTGCCTCAACGCGCGCCGCTCGGCCTGTCGGCGACCCGCTAAGGAGTGGGACGTGCCCGGGGTTGTACCGCCCGAGCCGACCCGGCTCGGCGAGGTCGTATGGCTTGAGCCATTTCCCGACGCACTTCTCGAAGGTGTGATCGACGTGCCGCTCGGCCCGGAGGCCCGCTACGAGCAGACCGAATCCATCTCCCTGGCCTTCGTGAAGGCCCTTCAGGTCCTGCCACCTCGCCAGCTCGCCGTCCTCATCTTGCGCGACGTCCTCGGATTCCACGCGAACGAGGTGGCCGGCATGCTGGACTCGACCGTCGAATCGGTCAACAGCGCTCTCAAACGGGCGCGCGCCAGCCTGCAGCGCCGACGGCCACCGACCGCCGACCACGAACCGCCTCCCGCCGCCGCCGCACCTTCGGAGGATGCGATCATGACCAAGTTCGTCAGCGCGTGGGAGTCCGCCGATCTCGATGCGCTGGTGGCCCTTCTCACGGACGACGTCTTCATCTCGATGCCGCCGATGCCCTTCGAATACGAGGGCCGAGACCTCGTGGCCCGCTTCTGCGCCAACATCTTCGGCGCGGGGCGGAGGTTTGACCTCGTGCGCACGCGAGCCAACGGTCAGCCGGCGTTCGGAGCCTATCTGCGCGCCCCTACTGGCATCAGTCACGGGGTCGGTCTTTACGTTCTTACCCTCACCGGCGGACGGATCTCCGCTATGACCCGCTTCGAAAACAGCGTGCTCCCATGGTTCGGGCTACCGCGATCGCTCCCAAGCCGATAGCCAGCTTCCGAGCGCGCCCTACATCGTGGTTATGAGCGCGCAGCGACAGAGACCGGAGCCCGGCAATCGCACGATTACCAGCGCCATGGAGTAACGTCTCTGCCCTGGATGTGGCAAGCGGAGTCAATGGTCGGCGTGAAATGAACGTGGTAGCGCGGGTGGCGCACTAACCACGCTTGCACCTTAGCCACCTTGTGGGTGCCGTAGATGAACCTCGAAGCCGCGGGGGAAATTCGCCTCGATCTCCTTGAGAAACCGCAGGAACTCCTGATGCCGGTGCCGCCGGTATTAACTGCTGATAACCTGGTAGAACGATTGTTTGCCGAAGTGACACAACGGTGCGTCCGTCGTGGAAGCCATACGGCGTTTGGCGCATTGGAGAAAGCCATGCTCGACTATCTGGACCAGCGGAATCGCGATCCCAAACCTTTTGTATGGACCGCGGATGCAGATCTAATCCTGGGCAAGGTCGAGAGACTTAGTAAACGCATTTCTAACTCAGGACACTAGAATTGACATGCGCCAACTTCGGTGATGCCCAGCCGACGAAGGCTCTCCGAGTCTGCCTAGAGTGAAACAACCCTTCCGGGAAGGGGAACCATCCCGCCGCGAACGAAACCCTCGCCGGCGCTAAACCCCAAACTGCCGCAGATGATGGTCCAGATGCTGGTACATCAACGCCGCCCATTCCACCGGAGTCAGCGGCCCGAAAAAGAAGTGCGGATGCTTCGTGCATATTCCAGGCCCACCCGCGGCAAAGCGGTCAATCGATTCTTGCAGTCGTTGCCTCTCCACTACGAAGTCCCGTTCATCTGTAACCAGCACGCTCTTCTCGGTCATCGAATTGCGGCGCATTGGTGTCCCTTTCACGATCACCGACTTCTTCGCCAACGGTCCCAGCAGCCGTCCAATTAAGATTCGCGGCGGACGTGTCTCCACCGCCATCCCTATCGCCGCGGAGCAATGCGCCAGCGCCTGCGCTGGATTCATTTTGCCCCACAGCCGCTCGCTATCCGGCCTAAGCTGCGCCATCCGCACCTTCACTTCTTCCACCCTCGCCGCTTCAAAGAGATTTTTCATGCGGAAAGACCTCCCCCCATCAACCCCTCACAACCAAGTGCATCTGAGCACCACTGCCGTGAAACTACAGTGTGTCCCGTCATCGTCGTCTCCTTTTCTATGGTCGCAATCGTTGCAGCCATCTGGCCTCCTGTCTCAGCTCTTTGGGTCTGGCGGTTCGTTTTCGCGCGCAATTCTATCCATCGCCTTCTGCTCGGCCCGTTGCTTAATGCGGCTGAGTTGATGGGTCCGATAACGCTCATATGTCGTATGGTAGTGATATCATTTGAAAAAGATGAAAAATGACCCTGTCGCATCCAACCATGCGGATTGACTTGCCGTCTAAGCGGCAATATCCTCGCATAGTTGGGCGGGGAGCAAGCGGGCATGGGCATGACGGATTACAGAACCAACCAGAACGACCAGGGGGGCACGCACAGCGAAGACGCGGCGTTTCCCGGGCTAACGGTGGTGAATTTGAAGCAACAGGCCGACTCGGTCGACCAGACCTACAAGAATTTCGTCGTCGTGAACATTAACAATCATTGCGTGCGATTGGCGGTGATGCAGGGAGAATTTCGCTGGCATCAGCATCCGCGTTCCGATGAGTGTTTCCTGGTCGTGGAAGGCGATCTGGAAATAGATCTCGCGGACGGCCGTACATTTCGTCTGAAGCCTGGAGAGGTATTCACAATCCCAG
>WNFG01004300.1_pt1 | contig 11960 bp, 3 predicted proteins | sample 5400431 | NCBI WGS metagenome assembly WNFG01 (sample SAMN13153346, study PRJNA577476) | soil metagenome | isolation source: 120 cm saprolite under Douglas fir tree site 2 hole 3 replicate 2 | place: USA:California | collected 2015-04-18
AATCTCTTTTCCAAGCTGCTGCTCGATAAAACCGCGCGCATGCAATCCCGTGACCGCATCGACGGCAGAAGCATCGGAAACTTGCGCAGCGGAGGGCGCGTCCGTGGCAGCGTTCTGCCCGCTTAGCTGCCGGCGCTGCCGGCGGAAAGACCATTGGCGGCCCACCATCCAAGCATTGAAAAGAAGAAGCAAGCAGAGGATTCCCCAGCGAGCCTGCTCGGGACGAAGTTCGTAAAAATGCTCTTTGTGGCGGAACAACGAGGGGAACAGAGTAAGCACGATGGCCGCCGCCGAGAGCACGGCGACGAATAACGCAGAAAACCAAAGCCACCATTCACGGCGAGCGAGTCGCCGCAAGCCAGACTCCACTTGCTGTGCGCGGAAAGCTCCGGGGCCCTCCAGAGGCGAGGGATTAGATTTGCCAGCGCGGAGACCGAGTAGGGATTCCATGGTTCTCGAGAAAAGGCCAATACACCACCAGATTAGGCCGCGGCTGCGAAAGAAGGCAACGGCGAAATGGTACAGGCCGTTCACTGTGGGAACCTGACCGAAGGGGCAGAGCGGCGGCGGAACGCTCAGCGGCGTGGCAGACAATCTTTCGAATGCGCTCGAAAAAACAGAGAGGTGGGCGACTAACAGCATTGGCAACCAACGCTTCGGATGCGTTCGAAAGAACCTGAAGGCGGGGAAGAACGGGTCTGTCCGGCAGGAGCGGGACCGCAAAAAGCGTGAAAGACCCGCCACTACAGAAGAGGGCGGCCGGGCTGAAGCCCGCCGCCACAGGCACAGGAGCTGGCGTATTTGAAAACGGCGCCCGCAAGAAAAAAGCGCCCCGGTTGAACCGGGGCGCGTTCGAAACGAGTGGAGATTGCAGCGGCCAGCGCTTTGCTAGGGCTTGGCGGCGGGCGGCGGAGTCGTCGCGGGCGCGGGTTTCGCCGCAGCTGGCTTGGGCTGCGTAGCAGCGCCGGCCTTGACCGGGTAGGCCTGATCGTAGAGGCGGATAATGTCCTGGGTGACGTCGATCTGCGTGGAGGCGTAGAGAATCGGAGTGCTCTGCGCGGAAGAATCGAGGACGACGGAATAGCCGTTTTCGCGCGCGTAACGATCCAGCACGTCTACCATTTTGCGGCCGATGCGGTCGATGACGTCGGCTTGCGCAGCGTTGACGTCTTCCTGATATTCGGTGTTCATGCGATCGAGGCGCTGCGCGAAGCGCTGGCCTTGCTGCCGCAAGCGGGCTTCTTCGTCCGGGCTCAGTTTGCCGGCCCCGGCTTGAAGGCGCTGCTGCACATCATTTATCTGTTTGTTCAAATTCTCGATCTCGTTCTGGCGCGAAGCGAACTGCGATTGCAACTCCGCGGAAGCCACTTTGCCTTCCGCCGTGCTAACGATGGCCTGGCGAATGCTGATGACGCCGACTTTGTTTCCCGCCGCCGAGCCGGCCGCAGCGGGGGCCTGTGCCCAGGCAGACGCGATGCTCAAGACGCACGCCGCAGCCAGAACCGCCGTACGAACTACAAATCTAGAATTCACTTTATTCTCCTTGTTTTGGTTCGCCACGAACAAACCGGGACGAACGCGCGCCAAGTCAGCTTGGCTTCAAATTTTTTCCACTCCCCCGGGCGAATATCGCGGGCACATTGCAAACCTGAGAGTATAGCCGAGGCGCTTTGTGTCCCGCAATCAGAAAGCAAATAGCCGCAATCGTCAGACCCTCTGCATAAAGAACGCATCTCTGGGTAAGAACTCATTTCGGGAGCGGGAACAGGAGCACCCGGTTGTTGTCATGGTCGGCGATAACCGCCAGGTTTGTAAGCGTCTGGATAGCCGCGGCAAAATTGGAAGAGCCGCCAATACCCAGAGTTGCCTTAGTCGAAAAAGTCTGCGAATCCACGATCGAAATCGTATTGGTGACCGGATTGGCCGTCGAAGCCGCGTTGCCAACCGAATTCACCGTGAGAATGGTGCCGGTCTGGAAATTGTAAGCGATGGCGTTAGGATTGATCCCGACCTTGATATTTTGCAGGCCGCCAGTATCCGGATCGAACTGGGTGATCACGTTGCCCTGGGTGGAAACCGCGTAAAAGAGCGCCGGAGAGACTGCGGGATCAAAAACCACGCCAGTGGGAGTGGCGGTAAGAAAGGAGGTCGATCCGGACGTCGACCTAATGGGCGTGGAAGCGCCGATGTCGACGGCATCCAGAGCGCCGGACGGAGAGGAGGCGCCATTGTTGATAAGGCAAGATACCACGGCGAGGCCGCGGCCATTGCTGCCGCGGTCGGGGTCGATGGCCACGGCGATGGGGTTCTGGTCGACAGCCACAAGACCGGGGGTCAGAGTGCCGAGGGTTTTGGCAGAATTACTGGGATCTTGCGCAATTGGCGTGAGATCGATAGTGGAAACATTGTTCGAGCTGGTGTTGGCGACGACCGCGAGATTCGTCTCCTGATCGATGGCCACGCCGCTGGGGGCCGTGCCGACGGTCACTACGATAGGTTTCGGCGGTGTGGAATTGTCCAAGACCGGCACGGCGTTCACGAGATCAATCAATGAGACGGTATTCGCGCCGTTGTTGGTGACGACGGCGACGCCCGAGGTTCCGGCAGCCTGCCCGATATAGGCAAGGTTGGGAATAACGGCAACACCAGTGGGCGTTGCACCGGTAGCGATAGTTTTGACGGTCTGATTGAAAATGTTCGCGGGGTCCAGGCTGAAGACGGTGACTTGATTGCAGCCCGAGCCGGTGTTGGTAACGACCGCGAGATTATGAACTTCATCGATAGCCACGCCGCCAGGAGCAGCGGGCGTGCCGTTAGGCGAGGTCATGGACACGTTGCAGGGCGCCAACGGGATTTCCTCGATAACGGTAAAATCCACCACGTTCGAATGATTCAAATTAGTGGGCGCGGAGGTGACGACATCCAGCGCGAGGTGCTGGGGACCGGAGAAAAATGGAACGGGACCATTCGGAGTCTGTTTTTTCGGGAAAGTTACGTCAATTTCCCGGTTACCGACGGGAGTCACGGTAGCGCCTAGCGTGGATACGTCAACGCCATCCAGCCGAACCTGCACGGGAGTGCTGCTGAAACCGGAACCAAAAATCCGCACGGGACCGATGTCTTGCGCCACCCCGCCCAAAGTGATTTTCGCCGCAGGGCTGAGATTCGCCGGAATGCCAATGGTCGCGTCGTCGATCGCCGGAGTCTGCACACGTTCGATGTGGACGGTTTTAATGTTGCCGAGCCTGAAGCCGGTAAGCGTGCCGCTGCCCGAGTTCAGCGTCAGGACCACATTGCTGACGGGATCCACGGCGATAGCGCCGAGGATAGTTATGGTTGTCTGAGGCGGATTAGCCATAGGATTGCACGTTGCGAGCACCCCCGAACCGGTAAAGCAGAGGGTAATGAGTCCGGTTTGACCCGTGGTGACGATGGCGGGACGCTGCGAGAGGGAAGGATCAAGCAGCGAGACCTCGTTGGTCTTGGGATTAAAAGAAACCGCGGTATTCGTAAAAGGCTGGAAGGCCACTTGGGCCGCGCCGAGTTCGCCCACGCCAGTGCTTGCCGGGCCAGTCTCTTCGGAAAAGAGCGACATGGAGTTGACGGTCTGGCTCTTCGGATCAATGAAAGTAATCTGGCTGAAGGTGGCATTGGGGTCGGCGAGCACGGCGTTTCGCGTGATTGGATTGAAGGCGATCCCGGTGATCGAAGGTGAGATGGTATAGGTAAGGAACGGAGTTCCCGAAGTGGCTGTGCAACTGAGAGTCGTGGAAGGGGGCGTGGGAGTTGGGCAGGTGGAAGTTTCATCCTTGGCGGCCTGAAAATACTGAAAGTGAGTGGCATCAAGGATGGCGCCGACGGAAAAGGAACCATTGAAATCCGTCCCGTTTGTGTTCAGGGGCAAGCCGCCGATGAGCACGGTGCCAGGAGTGCCGGGATCAAGACTGTGGGCGCTGGCCGTGGTTACGGTAACAACATTGGACGCGCGAGTGGCACTCGTAACACCAACCGATCCACCACCGGATGGATGAGCCAGGTTCACCGCCGAGAGAAGGCCTGCACCACCGGGCGTGACGTAGGTAAGGCGCCCGCCGGGCTCGAAGGCAACCTGGGGATTCGCGCCGGTATTCAACGTGACGTAGTCGATGGGGCAGTAGGACGTCGTCGAAGTGAAGTTAGAAAGACATTTGACCGCCGCGTTTTTATCCAAATTGATGATGAGCCCGATGTTTGTGGACGCAAACGCGACAACGGCACGATGTGTAATCGGGTCAATGCCGACAGCGTACGGAAACGGTTCCGCGCTCGCCTGGCAGGAGGTTTGAGGAATCACGCAGCTCAAATCCAAGGTTGCCACCAGCGAACCTGCTGGAACGGAGATAATGGAAAGCGACTTACTGGCGTAATTCACGACCACGGCCAGATTGGACTGCGAGGGAGTGAGAAGAGTGAGCTGGTCGTCCACTGCCACGCTGGTGGCAATACTCCCGCCGGAAGAAACCGAAATCGTCTGGGCAGGTGTTGCGCCGGTCAGATCGATGAATTGAACATTGTTCGAAGGCACGCCTGCCATGGTAACGATGGCCAAACCGTCTGCCGGATCCATCGCGATACTGCTGGGGACGGAGCCTGCGTTAAAGGAAATGAGCGGCGCGGGTCCGACGTATATTTTTGGCGGGTTCGGCGGCGGAGGCTGCTGCGAGACCGGCTTCAATGTCAACGGGACCTTGGTGATGATATCGATGGGTGGATTCGTGCCACCATAATCTGGGATTACGGCCATGTTGCTGAAGGCACTGGCGGGATTTGGGGCCGTGAACGGAGCCGGTGAAGTCGCGTAAGTCACGCTCACGGGAAAGAGTCCGGCGAAGTTTCCGTTGGCATTTGCAGCAGGAAGGGAGCCGCTAATGCGGCGCGGCGAAAGAACCGAAGCGGCCAGCAGGGCTTGTTCGTTGAAATTAGCGGCGATAGTGGGTGCATCTGCAGGGCCGAAGAATCCCCCATCGATGACAAACGGCACGCCCGTGATATTACCCAGGTTGGCCTCCTGGAAATTATCCGGAGAGGTGCTGACGATGGTGGGCCGAACGGGCTCGATTTTCAAGCAAAACGTTAGATTGGGATTATTGGGGTTAACTCTGACTGAAGGGTTGCTGCTGAAGACTTGCACCTGATAGTTCCCCGCGGTTTTCAATTGGTCCGGGAGCTGTTTGGTGTTCAATCGAACGCGAACCCCGATCGAGGAAGTAGCCGCGCCCGGGGCGAAAACAACCTTGATCTGCGCGGGATCAAAGGTTATGAAATGCTGAATGTTACTCGGAACTTGCGTACAGTTCGAGTCAGTGGGGTCCAGGGTGACGCCAATCTGCGAAGTGGCGTTGGTGGCAGCGAGGAAGATGTCCTGGAACAAACCGCCTTGAGGCGCGACCATCGGTGAAATGCCGGTGAAAGCAATGTCACCCGCCTTGACTACGGTAACGGCCGCCTGGGCAATGCGCGCGTTGTCTACTTTGGAGAAAGCGAACACGGTGACAATCCCGGCAGGATTAACTGGCGCTGTTGTGGAGGAGGGCGCAGCCGCCGGAACCGCGGCGGGCGCGGTGTATGTGCCCGTGGTCTGGTCAATCGAACCGCAGTCGTTGCTTCCGCTGCTGCAGGAGGCGCTGCCGGTTTTCGCAGTGGATTCGAAAGTCACGCCCCAAGTGAGCTGAGCGGGAGGAATGATCAATCCATTTATATCGAAAGCGAGGAACTGCTTGGATTCAACAGTGCCGAGAGTCGCCGTCGCGGGGCTAAGCGCGATGCGAATACCAGAATCGAAGACAATGGTGAACGTGCCGGTCTTCTTCTTATCGGCGTTGGAAGTGGCGGTGATAGTGACGATGACGTTGGGAAATGTATTCTGGTTTGGAAAATCCTTCGGAGCGAGGAACGTAGCGGTGGAAGGGACGGTGGTGCTGGTGCTCGCAACAGGAGTCAGCGTGCCGACGGCGGGAGTGCCGGCGTCGGGATCGCCCATGGGGATTTTAGCAGTATCGCAGGCCGCGGAAGCGGATGGCTTCGGGTTCGGCGTGGCCGTGGTGGGGTTCGGAGTGGTGGTGTAGGTACAGGCGAAGGTGGAAGTCACGTCGGTGGCGCCGGTGACGTTGGCGGCAATCGTCTGCGTTTGCCCCGGCAACATGACGGACGCGGTGCCGGCAACGGTAACAACCACCTGATTGGCCGAGCTGCTGCTGCCGCAGCCGCTGACCCAAAGGCCGGCGAACGCCGCCGCCAGCAGAACGTTTCTTGCACTATTATGCCACTTCATACCCACTGTCTCCCCCACATTTGCGCGCTTCGCAAGTGATTCGGCTGTGACGCGCTGCTGAATACCCAAGTTTTTCCAAAAATTGCAATCATGCTCATGCCCTAGAAGGTTCGGCTGACGGTGAAGCGAAACGTACGCAGAGGCTCAAAATAGTTGAGACTCCCCGGATTGCTGAGAAGCTGCTGGATCGTCGGCCGGACGGAAAGCCTCCAGACGTCCGGAGGAAGCGAGGCCGGGAGGCGGCCAACACCGCTCTTGCTGCAGTTGTCCCCGAAAGTTGGATCGCAAATCTCGCTGGCCTCGATGAAATCCCCGGGCGCCAAAAGCTGGGAGTGCAAACGATGGACGTTGAAAGCATAGTAGACGCGGAAGGGCGCCTGAATGATCGGCAACTGCACGACGAACTCGACGCCCGTGGAACCGCGCAAGCGAAAATTCGTTCCCGGGGCGAGGCCGAGCTGCCGGTTGGCGGTAAGCGCGCCGGAGTTAACGGCGTCAGGGAAGCTTGTGGTGAGATTGCTGAAGCCCGTAGGGTCAAGCCGCAAGGCGCCCTTGCGCAGGATGCCGTTGGTGCCGCCATCGAAAAACAGCACGGTCTGGAAGGTGTTGCCGATGATGGGGATGCGGTACTCGACGTTTCCATAGCCCTGCGTGTCGCCACCTGGAAAAGTAATGGTGTAGCCCAGCACCGGCACGCTAACGGTTCGAGGAGACGGCCCGCCAAAGCCGTTGAGACAGGTGTTGCAGTTGTAGGTGAACTGCTGAGTCGTCTGGACTGGAATGAAGGTGACCGGCGTAATGGAGCGGATGTCAAACCCGCGAATATCGGATTCACCGCCCATATAGAAGCGGCTGTACGGGGGCGGTTCGCCGCCTCCGTAACCAGTGATGAACGCGGCCGAGGCGTGGAAGCCCAAGACATTGCGGCGCTTGTTCACGGCGTGGTAGTACTTCCAATCCGCAACGTTGGTGATGCTCTTGACGTTGCCGCCCAGCGGTCCCCCGGAGAAGCCCGTGGAAAAGAAGTAACTCTTGCCCCCTGTGGGATTTACAGGATTGTTGACGGTGTTAAAGTTGATCGAAGGGGTGATGGTGCTGGAGATGATACCGTTGAGCGCGCTAGGCCCGGCGATACTGCGGAACTGCACCTGGGTAAACAAGAGCTTGGAGGCATCGTTGAAAGCAGTAATGTTGGTGCGGGTGAGGCCGTAGTTCAGAGAAATGCGGGTGAAAGAGAGCTTGCGAACGGGATAGCTGGCGAAGACGGTGAAGCCGGTGCTGTCCTGGTTGTAATTCTGAATGAATTGCGGGTTGATGCTGACGGCCTGACCGGTGAGGAGGGCGGCCTGGCGCGCCTGGTCAAACTTGTAGCGGCTGGTAAAGATAGTGAAACCGGAGGAGATGGGGCGGTCAAAAAGATAAGGCTCGGTGAAGCCAAACATAAAACTGCGGGAGAGATCGCCGAACTGCGCGGAAAAGGTGAGCGTTTCGCCGAGGCCGAGGAAGTTGTTGGTCTGATAGGTGAGGCCGATGAAGCTGCCGGCCAGGCCGCTGACGCCGCCCTGCAAGCCGATGGACTGTTTGCCTTTTTCCTTGAGCTTGAGGTTGATGTCGACGGTCCCTTCTTTGTTGTTGCGTTTGAGCTCGGCGGCCTTGTCGGCTTCGATTTTGTCGAAGTAGTCGAGCTGATTGAGGCGCAGGATGCTGAGCTCCCAGAGGCGTTTGTTGAAGAGCTGGCCTTCGTCGATGAGCAGTTCGCGGCGAATGACTTTGTCGCGGGTGGTGGTGTTGCCGCTGAAGTCGATGCGGCGGACGAAATATTGCTTCTGCTCATCGAAGCGCAGCGTGAGGTTGATGATTTTGTTGGCGTCGTCGACTTCGGTGTCCGGCTCGGGAGTGAAATCGATGAAGCCGTATTCGCCGTAAATCTTGCCGTAGGTCTCGAGGGCTTTGCGAACCTTTTCGGTGGAGAAGATGTCGCCCTGTTTGAGGGGGAAAGCGGTTTTGAGCGCGTCGACTTTGAGGGACAGGGCTTTGTCCGGGTCGGAGCTCACGATTTTGAGGGTGCCCATGCGGAAGCGCTCGCCCTCTTGGATGGCAATGGTGATATTGACGGCCTTGCCGTGGGCGTGTCCGAGAACCGGGACCGGCATCCCCAAGCGGCCGCTCGTGGTATCGATGTTTTCGAGAACCGGTTCGCCGACGGAGACCTTGAAATAGCCGTTGTCGCGATAGAGGCCGCGGACGCCGACTTCCAGGTCCTCGCTCAACTTTTCGCGGTCGTAGGTCTTGGTGAGCACCGGGATGTACCAGAAGTAGAGCGGGATCGAGTAAGGGCGGTCGTGGCGCATGGCGCGGATGAGCTTGCGGTCGCTGAAGGCGTGGTTTCCGGTGAACTTGATTCTGCCGACCTTGACCTTGGGGCCTTCCTCGATCTTGAAAACCAGGATGACGGCGTTGCTGGAAGCGATGCGTTCGTACTGCGGAGTGACTTTAGCGAACTGGCGGCCGTGCTCGCCCAGCAAGTCCTTCAGCACAACTTCCGCTTTCTTGATTTTGGTGGGATCGAACTGGCTCTCGACGCTGAGGCCGACTTTGCGCTCCTTGAAGCGGTCGAGAATGTCGGATTCGGAAACGGAATGAATGCCGTCGTAGCGGATGCGGCGGATTTGCGGGCGCTCTCTCACGTCGAAGATAATGATTTTGCCGTCGGAGCGATTGGGAGCATCTTCGACGCGGAGCTTGACGTCCTCGAAGAATTGCGTGTTCCAAAGCGCCTGAAAATCGCGGCGCAAAGTCTCTTCATTGTAGACGTCGCCGTCACGGCTGAAGATTCGCGCCATCAAGGTATCTTTGCGCACCCTGCGGTTGCCGTTGAAATCGATTCGCACTATGACAAATTGCTGCGACGGCGCGGCGGACTGCGTGGCCGCCTCGGAACGATCTTCTGTAACTTCTTTGCCGGTGGCGTAATCAAAGGAAGCGGAGAACAGGTAGGAACGCGCGGATGGGGAATCGTCCGCGTGGAGATTTTCGCGCGGCGACGCGGGCGACGCGACCGCCAAGAGAAACGTCATGGCGATCATGCACGTCACGCGAGCCGCAAAATAGCCAAACGGCGAACAGACTCTTCTTTGAGCGGCCGCTGAGGTCCTCAAGGCCGCGCCCCCAAACTCAAGTTGTTATTCTCCCGCCGGACCCGGTGTGGGCCAGCTGTGCGTTGATCCCGACCCGGTCAGGATCACCCTTGCGTTGTGTCAGATTCGCTAGTGGACAACCGGGGTTGCCTCACCAACGGGTCGGAACGACAGGCCTTCCCCTGCGACGTAAATCTGGAGGGTCGCGGGCCTTTGGATTCCACCCTGGATCAGCGCCTCGGAGAGCGGGTCCTCGACATACTTCTGCAAAGCCCGGCGAAGCGGACGTGCCCCATAATTGCGGTCCGCACACGTTTTCTCGAGTATCCACTGACGTGCTTCCGGCGATACCACAATCTGCACTTGCCGGTGAATCAGCGTGTCGTTCAGCTGGCCCACCAGCAAATCGATGATGCGGAGCAGATCATCGTCGCCGAGCGGATTGAAAATAATCACTTCGTCCAGCCGGTTCAAGAACTCCGGATTGAACGCCCGCTTTACTTCATTCATCACCATGTCTTCCATGCTCTTCTGCCCGGCTTCATCGGTGCCGGACTGGAAGCCCAGGGCGGTGCGCTTTTGCAAATGACGCGCGCCGAGATTGGAGGTCATGATGATGATGGTGTTCCGGAAATCCACGGTGTTGCCGAGCCCGTCCGTCAACTGGCCGTCTTCAAACACCTGCAACAATATATTAAAGACGTCCGGATGTGCCTTCTCGATTTCATCGAGGAGAATGACCGAGTAAGGCGTGCGGCGGACGCGCTCCGTTAATTGTCCGCCTTCTTCGTAGCCCACGTACCCCGGAGGCGCGCCGATGAGCTTCGAGACAGAGTGCTTTTCCATGAACTCCGACATATCGAAGCGCACCAACGACTTCTCCGAACCAAACAAAAACTCCGCCAGCCGCCTAGCAACTTCCGTCTTGCCGACGCCGGTCGGCCCGAGGAAGAAGAAGCAGCCCACAGGACGAAGTGGCGACTTGAGACCCGCGCGACTGCGGCGAATGGCGCGGGCCAGCGCGGTGATGGCCTTATCCTGGCTGATGACGCGCTTGTGCAGTTCCGGCTCGATGCGCAACAGTTTTTGCTGTTCGTCTTCCTTAATGGAAGTGACGCCGATGCCGGTCCAGCGCGAAACGACTTCCTCAATGTCTTCGCGGGTCACGATGCCGGTCGAAGCGTCGTCCAGCTTGAAGCGTTCGCGCAGTCCGCGCAGATTTTCTTTTTCCTTGCGCTCTTCTTCAGAATAGAACCGTGCTTTTTCGAATTCGTGATTGGCGATGGCCGTTTCCATGCGATGGGTGATGAATTTCACGCGCTTCTGCACCTCGCCGACTTCTTCCGGGACGGTGGCCTGGCGCAGCTTCACGCGCGCGCCGGCTTCGTCGATCAGGTCGATGGCTTTGTCGGGGAGAAAACGGTCGGGGATGTAACGGTTCGAAAGATAAACCGAGTAGCGCAGCGCTTCGTCCGTGTAGCTGACGGCGTGGAATTTTTCGTAGCGCTCGCGGACGCCTTGAATCACCTGCACGGCCTGCTCTTCATCCGGCGCGGGAACTTTCACGGACTGGAAGCGGCGCTCCAGCGAGCGGTCTTTCTCGACCGACTTGCGGTATTCGCCCGGCGTGGTCGCGCCGATACATTGAATCTCTCCGCGGGACAGCGCGGGCTTCAGAATGTTGGCGGCATCCAGCGAGCCTTCGGCGGAACCGGCGCCCACCAGCGTGTGCAGTTCGTCGATGAACACGATGGAGTTCTGGCTCTCCATCAATTCCTTCATGATGGTCTTCAGCCGCTCTTCAAACTGGCCGCGGTACTTGGTGCCCGCCACGATCAAAGAAAGGTCGAGCGAAAGAATACGCTTGTCCGCCAGGAACGGCGGCACATCGCCATCGGAAATGCGCTGCGCCAGGCCCTCGACGATGGCGGTCTTGCCCACGCCGGGCTCGCCGATCAACACCGGATTGTTCTTGGTGCGGCGGCAAAGAATCTGAATGACCCGCTCGACTTCGTTTTCGCGCCCCACCAGCGGATCGAGCGAGCCTTCCGACGCAGCTTGCGTGAGATCGCGGCTGAATTCCGCGAGCAACGAAGTTTCCTTGGGCCGCGCCGCGGCCGTTTTTTCACCGGACGTGCGCGCCAGCTCTTCCCGCAGCGTGGAAAGCCGCAGCCCCCGCTCCATCAAAATCTCCGAGCCGAAGCATTTCTCCTCGCGCAGGATGCCCAGCAGCAGGTGCTCGGTGCCCACGTGCTTGTGGCCGAGGCGCTCCGCTTCTTCCGCCGCCATATTAAGGATGCGCTTGCACTCCGCGCTGAGCGGCACTTCGACGGACGTCGAGATGCGCTCGCGGATGGTGATGCGGCCCTCGATCTCCTTGCGGATCGATTCGATCGAGCCTTGCTGGCGCAGGAAACGATTGGCCAGCGCCTTGTCCTCGCGCATCAAGCCGAGCAGCAGATGCTCCGTCTCGATGTACGGGCTGCCATACTGGCTGGCTTCGTACCTGGCAA
>WNFG01004302.1_pt2 | contig 11958 bp, 10 predicted proteins | sample 5400431 | NCBI WGS metagenome assembly WNFG01 (sample SAMN13153346, study PRJNA577476) | soil metagenome | isolation source: 120 cm saprolite under Douglas fir tree site 2 hole 3 replicate 2 | place: USA:California | collected 2015-04-18
CAGCGGCTCGTCGTCAAAACACCGGTCGTGAACATCGGTCGGGCCGATTACAACGATCTCGTTTTCCCCGATGAATCGGTCTCGACAACCCATGCGAAGCTGCAACGCCGGGAAGGCGTATGGGTATTGGTAGATCTCGATTCGACCAACGGCACATTTGTGGATGGGGAACGGATCAAGGGCGAGGTGCCTCTCGCGCCGGGGGCGACCGTGCGATTCGGCGAGATCGGACTGGTATTCGAGCCGACGGATGATGCAGCTGGTGTGGCGAAGGGTGGCGGGACCCGAATGATGGAGGTCATGAAACCGGCGCCGCCGAAACCTCCTGCCGCTCCGGCACCTGCGCCCGCTCGACCCGCTGCTCGTCCGTCCGCGCCCGCGAAGCCGGCCCCGAAGCCCGCCGCGGCGAAACCGAAGCCCAAGCCGCATCCCCCCGTTGCCCAGGAGAAGAAGAAGGGGAAGGGGTGTGGCGGAAGCGCCGCAGTCCTGATCCTCGGGATTATCGGACTCGTTTACTGGGTATTTATCTAGGGATCCCGTGCACATCACCGCAGCTGGTCGCACCGACGTCGGCGTCATCCGGTCGGGGAATGAGGACAGCTACCTCATGGTCCCCGATCGCGGGATCTTCGTCGTCGCCGACGGTATGGGCGGTCATGCGGCGGGCGAGGTGGCGAGCGAGATGGCGGTGCGCTACGTCGCCCGCGAGCTCGATTCGTTGCGCGGTTTGGGCGACGAGCAGGTGGCGGAGCGCATGCGGGGCGCGATTCGGATCGCGAATGGCGCCATCTTCCAGCGGACGCTCACCGAGCATGACAAACGCGGCATGGGAACGACGGTCACCGCGCTGACTTTGTTCGAGGCGCGGTTCCTGATCGGCCAGGTGGGCGACAGCCGCGCCTATCTGCTGCGCGACAACCGGCTCAGCCAGCTCACGAAGGACCACTCGTACGTGCAGGAGCAGGTGGACGCCGGCTATCTGACGCCCGAGCAGGCTCGCACCCATCCTTACAGCAACGTGATCACCCGGTGCGTCGGCGCCAATAGCGAGGTGATGCCGGACATTTACGTGGGGACCGTGAAGCCGCGTGACGTGTTTCTGCTCGCGTCAGACGGCCTGACGGGAATGTTGGAAGATTACCAGCTGGCCGAGCTCCTGTCGCCCGATCGCATGCCGCAGGACGAAGTGGATGCGCTCATCGCCGAAGCCAACCGCCATGGCGGACTGGACAACATCACGGCGATCATCGTGCGCATCGATTCGGTCGAGGCGCCGATTCAGGAGAACGTCACGACGCAGCAGACGAACGCCCGGCCCCGGTAAGCAATCCCTTTTCGTTTTCCAACCGCGCCGCAATCTCCTCGCGCGGCCACGTCACCAATTCGACAATCGCGCGCGCCGGTACCTCGATCGGTTCGAGCACAAAGACACGCAACCGCTGCGCGGAGCGATGCAGCTCCGCGGCAACGCGCGGTAGACCGAGCACGCCGGCGATGGGCATGGAGACATCGAGCATCTCGGGTTTCGACGGATAATCGAGGAACAACTGATCGGCGCGCAGGTGCAACTCATGCGCGAGACGCTCTTCGACGCGCTCGAGCAGATCGGGATCGCGCGACGGCCAATCCGCGGTCTCGGTGGGAAGATCGGTCCCGGGAATGTCGAGCGCGCGCTTCGCGAGGCGCCGCTCGCGCAACGCCCGCGCGAGCCCAGTCTGATCGCTCTGCTGTAGCTCATGACTCAAGCCGTCATCCGTCGCGATCGCGATCTCATCGGGCGAGATCTTCCCGGCGGCGATCGCGCGCCGCACCATTCGCTTGAACATCGCCGTCGCGCTCCGCACCGCGTGATGCCAGTAGACGTTCCGATACATCTGGTACTTGGCGAAGAGGAGCGACTCCAACGCCGCCAGTCCTTTGGCGTGGAGCGTCACCTGTCCTGCTTCGAACACCAGCGACGTCAACAACCGGTCGACGTCGATGACGCCGTACGGCACCCCGCACATGCGGGCATCGCGCGAGAGGTAGTCGAGCTTGTCGACGTCGAGCGAGCCCGCGACGAGTCCCGCGAACTTTGAGCTGCTGGTGCCTTGAATGAGCTGGAGCAGCTCGTCGGTCGAAACGCCGAGCCGCTCGAGTGCGGCGGCGAGCGCGCCCGTCCGGAGATGTCGCGCCGCGAGTGTCTCGTGTCGCGGCAGGCCCGCTTCCTCGAGGGCGTGGGAGAACGGATAGTGTCCGATGTCGTGCAGCAAGGCGGCGAGGTGGATCGTCAGCTCGGGGGCGGCACGCCGCGCCAAATGATACGTACCGAGCGCGTGCTCGAAGCGCGTGTGGGTAGCCCCGGGATAAACGAGAAATGCGTGGCCGAGCTGGCGGACGTAGCGGAGCCGTTGGAAGGCTGGCGTATCGATCACCGCCAGAGCCTCGGCCTCGAGGCGGATGTTGTTCCAGAGCGGGTCGCGGACGACCTCGAACTGGGACGGGGAGGAGCTCAAGCTTTCGGACCGGCCTCCCGAACCGCGGCGGGCACGTCGTCGGCAAACTGCTCGAAGTTCGTGCGGAACAGCTCCGCCAGCTTGTGTGCCTGCTGGTCGTATGCGGCGTGGTCAGTCCAAGTCTGGCGTGGATCGAGGACCTGATCCGGAACGCCGCGGACTTGCTGAGGGACTTCCACGCCGAACACGGGATCACGACGGGTGGATACGCGATCGAGCTCGCCCGCCAGCGCGGCGCGAATCATCGTCCGCGTGTGCGCCAGCTTCATGCGCTGTCCGACGCCATGGGGCCCTCCGGTCCAGCCCGTGCTGACGAGCCAGCACTGCACCCCGTGACGCGCGATTCGATCACCCAGCATCTTGGCGTAGACACCCGGGCGCAGCGGCAGAAACGGCGCCCCGAAACAGGCGGAGAACGTTTCCTTCGGCTCAGTCACGCCGCGCTCGGTGCCGGCGAGCTTGGCGGTGTACCCGGAGAGAAAGTGATACATCGCTTGCTGCGGCGTCAGCTTGGCAATCGGCGGCATGACACCGAAGGCGTCACAGGTCAGGAAGATAACGTGGCGCGGATGACCGGCCATTCCCTCAGGCACGTGGTTCGGGATGTAATGAATCGGGTAGGAGGCGCGCGTGTTCTCCGTGATGCGCTGCGAATTCAGATCGATCGCGCCCGTCTCGGGGTCCACATCCACATTCTCGAGCACTGTGCCGAACATCTCCGTCGTCGCGTAAATCTCCGGCTCGCCGTCCCGCGAGAGGCGAATCACCTTCGCGTAACACCCGCCTTCGAAGTTGAAGATGCCGTGGTCCGACCATCCATGTTCGTCGTCGCCGATCAACCGGCGTTCAGGATCCGCTGAAAGGGTGGTCTTGCCGGTGCCGGACAGCCCAAAGAAGAGTGCGCAGTCACCCGCGGACCCGACGTTCGCCGAGCAGTGCATCGACAGGACGCCCTGTCTCGGCAGGAGGTAATTGAGGATCGAGAAGATCGACTTCTTCAGCTCACCGGCGTAGCGCGTGCCGCCGATGAGAATCGTTCGTTCCGCGAGATTGATGACGATGAACGTTCCCGACTTGGTCCCATGGATGGCGGGATCGGCGAGCAGCTCGGGCGCGTGCAGTACGTGGAAGCCGGGCTTGAAGCGCGAGAGATCGCCATCGGCCGGGCGCAGGAACATGTTGTAGACGAACAGCGCGTGCCACGCGTTCGGCGTGACGAAACGGATCGGTAGGCGGTAAGACGGGTCGGCCCCGGCGTAGACATCGCGCACGAACAGCTCCTGGCCCTGAAGATGCGCCTCGACATCGGTCTTCAAGCGCTCGTAGTGCGCCGGCGCAATCGGTTGGTTGACCTTGCCCCACCAGATATGATCGCTGGAGCTCGGCTCCTGCACGATGAACTTGTCGTTGGGACTGCGACCCGTGTGCGGCGAGGTTATCGCGGCGAATGGGCCCGACGCGGTCAGCACGCCCTCACGCCGGCGGACGGCGTGCTCGTACAACTGGGAGGGCGTCAGGTTTCTATGGACGCGCTGCTCGAATGAGATCGTCACGACCGCTCAGTAGTCGGCCGCGCGTGGCGGCGGTGCTCCAAGGCGTCCACCGCGGCGATGACCGCCATGTTCACGATGTCGGGGACCTCCGACAACCTTTGCAAGACATGGACCGGTTGATCCATCCCTACCAGGATCGGCCCGATTGCCTGGGCTTCACCGAGCCGGGCGAGCAGTTTGTACGCGATGTTGGCCGCGTCTAAGTCTGGGAATATCAAAACATTAGCTGGGCCGCGCAGCTTCGCGAACGGGTATACGCGCGTGAGGATCCGCTCCACGACGGCGGTATCGGCCTGCATCTCCCCATCCACCTGTAAGTCGGGCTCCCGCTCGTGCAATAGGGCGACGGCACGCTGCACTTTGGCTGCCGCCGGGTGCTTCACCGAGCCGAAGTTGGAGAAGGACAGCATTGCCACCCGCGGCTCGACTCCCAGCCGCAACACGAACTTGGCCGTCGCCGAGGCGATCTCCGCGAGTGTTTCCGCGTCAGGCTCGATGTTCACCGTCGTATCGGCGAAGAAGAACGTTTGCTGGCGGAAGATCATCATGTAGATGCCGCTGGCGTGTTTGCGGCCGGGCTCCACGCCGATCACCTCCAGGGCGGGACGGACGGCATCCGGATAGTCGATCTCCTCTCCGGCGACGAGCGCATCGGCCCGGCCGGCGCGCAGCATCAACAGGCCGTAGTAGATCGGGTCGAGCGCGCGCCGCTGCGCTTCGCGAAGCGTCATGCCGCGGCGTTGGCGGCGGTGCCAAAGATCTGTTCCCATCTGCTCACGGTCGCTCGCGGTGGCCGGATTCACGAGCTCCACGTCTTCGAGCGTGAGCGACGCGTCGTCGGCCTGACGGCGGATTGCGTCGAGATCGCCCAGCAGGATGGGCCGCGCGATGCCTTCATCGGCGAGGATGCGCGCGGCGCGCAGGATGCGGGGATCGTCGCCTTCGGGGAAGACGATGCTGGGCGGATCTTGTTGGGCGCGCGTGATCAGGCCGCGCATCACCTGTCGCTCGGGGCCGAGCCGCGCCTCGAGCTCGGCGCGATACTCTTCGACGTCGATGATGCGGCCGGCGATACCCGATGCAACGGCCGCCCACGCCACGGCCGGCGCCACCCACAAGAGCACGCGCGGGTCGAATGGTTTCGGTATGAGGTAATCCGGTCCGAATTTCAGTTTGTCGATGCCATAGGCGCGCGTCACCGATTCGGGCACTTCTTCGCGCGTCAACGCGGCCAGCGCACGGGTCGCCGCCATCTCCATCTCTTCGTTGATCTTCTTGGCGCGAACGTCGAGCGCCCCACGGAAAATGAACGGAAAACCGAGAACGTTGTTAACCTGGTTCGGAAAATCCGAGCGTCCCGTTGCCACGATGGCATCGGGCCGGGCTCTCGTCGCTTCGTCCGGCATGATCTCCGGCGTCGGATTGGCGAGCGCAAAGATGACCGGCTTCTTGGCCATGCCTTGCAACATGTCACCCGTCACAATCCCTGCGACCGACAGTCCCACGAACACATCGGCGCCCTGCAACGCGTCGGCGAGCGTGCGCGCCTTGGTATCAACGGCAAACCGCTGCTTGAATTCGTCGAGTCCTTCTCGACCCTTGTAGATCACGCCTTTGTGGTCGGCCATGACGATGTTCGAGCGGAGGGCGCCGAGCCGTACGTAATGCTCGGCGGTTGCGATGGCGGCGGCGCCCGCGCCGGCGAACACGACTTTGATCTTGTCGATGTCCTTCTTGACGAGTGTCAGCGCGTTGAGCAGCGCGGCGCCCGAGATGATCGCCGTGCCGTGCTGGTCGTCGTGGAACACGGGAATACTGAGCGTCTCACGGAGTTTTTGTTCGATGTAGAAACAGTCAGGGGAGCGGATGTCTTCGAGATTGATGCCGCCCACGGTCGGCTCGAGCAGCTGACAGAAGCGGATCACATCTTCCGGATTCTCGGAGCCGACCTCGAGGTCGAACACGTCGATGTCCGCGAAAGCCTTGAAGAGAATCCCTTTGCCTTCCATGACCGGCTTTCCGGCCAAGGCGCCGATGTTGCCGAGGCCGAGCACGGCGGTGCCGTTCGACACGACGGCGACGAGGTTGCCTTTGGCTGTGTAGAGGTAGGCGTCCTCGGGGCGCTTGGCGATCTCCAGGCACGGCTCCGCCACTCCGGGCGTGTAGGCCAGGGACAGGTCGCGTTGGTCTTTGAACGGCTTCGTAGGCGTGACCTGGATCTTCCCAGGGCGGCCCTGCGAGTGATAATCGAGGGCTTCCTGGCGGCGGCTGGCCAAGGAACAGAAGTCCTTTCTTGAGAAGGGGTTATGCTAAGACGAGATGACTGAGGCTGTCAAGAGCGAAGCAGCGCAGGGCTCGTGATCGCGATCACGTCGTAGCACGGGGCGACCTTCGCTTATTGAGAGCGGGGTATCAATTTCGTCCGTCGCTCGTCCAACATCGCGCCCGAAAATCAGGGAGTTACCGTGGTCGTGCAATCGCGAATAGCCGCCGTCGCTGTTCCGGGGATCGTCGTGCTCTTGGCAGCCTGCAGCAACAGCTCGGGACCGGGCAGCCTGCCATCGTGCGGTGCGCACGGCTCGCAGCTGACCCTCGCGCCGGCTGCGTATGCGTCTATCGACCCCGCGTCCGACTCGGGCTGCGTCACGTTCGCCGCCAACGCATCGACCATCGACTCCGCCGAGTATCTCGTGGTGCCACAATCGGGCAGCGGCAGCGCCGGAGCCTCGGCTTCCTTCGCGCTGAAATCGGCGACGCCCCTCACGGCGATGGTGATGCCACAGGTCGCGCTCATGAGCGCCGGTACGCACCGCTCCAGCGCGCTCGCGTTCGACCGCTTCCTGCGGGAAATGGGCCGGACACGCCGTTACCCGCGGCTGGCGCCATTCGGAGCTCCCTCCGCGAGCGCGCCCATCGCGTCTGCCGCGGCAGGTCCGCCCATAGTAGGAAGTCTCCGCAGCTTCAAGGTGTGCTCGGACTTTACGTGCTCCTCGTTCACGCAGGTTGGAGCCAAAGCGCAGTCGGTCGGGATGCACATCGCGATCTACGTGGACACCCTGGCGCCGTCGCCCGGCTTGAGCACGAGCGATCTCGATTCACTGAGGCAGTTATTCGACACGCGACTCTATCCACTCGACACGGCGACGTTCGGACACGTTTCCGACATCGATAACAACACCGTCGTCATCGTGCTGATGACGAACGTCGTGAATAAGCTCGTCAGCAAGACGCGCTGTCTTGCGAGCGGCTTCATCGCCGGGTTCTTCTTTGCCGGCGATCTCGATCCGACGTTCTCGACCCAGTTCAATAACGGTGAGATCTTCTACTCAATCGTGGCCGATCCGAACGGAACGCTCAGCTGTGCGCACTCGGCCGCGGAGGTGAGGGATGGCACCGGCGTGACCTTCACACACGAGTTCCAGCACATGATCAACTTCGTGGAACACGTGCGCGTGCGTGGCGGCCAGGAAGAGGAGGGCTGGCTGGACGAAGGGCTTTCCAAGTATGCCGAAGAGATTGCGGGCCGGAGCTTTCTCCCCGATAACACGCTCTTCAGTCGCTACGCGTTCAACGATGTGTACGACGCGTATCAATACATGTCCGCAACGGGCACTACGCCGCTCCTGATCCCCGCCGATACCGGATCGCTGGCAGAAGTCGGGGCCAGCTGGCTGTTCACGCGATTCATCGTCGATCAATTCGGCGATTCACTCGCCGGCAAGTTGGTACAGACCACGCTGGTCGGGTCAGCGAACGTTGCCGCCAAAACCGCGCAGCCGTTCGACGTGACCATCAGTCACTGGGGACTCGCCAATTGGGTCTCCGACCTCCCCAACTTTACGGCGCCGCCAGAGCTCCAGTACAAGGTGTGGCATTTCCGCAATACCTTTGCGTCGCTGAACGCGCAGGATCCCAAGGATTTCCCGCGACCCTATCCCCTGGTGCCGCCGATCTCTGGTGGCAGTGCGGTGAATCTGGGCGGCACGCTGTGGGCAGGATCCGGCGCGTACGTACGAGTCGTGCAACCACCGGGGGGGGCGGCGTTCACGCTGCAATTCAGCGCTAATGGGGCGTCACCGGTGTCCCCGGCGATCGTGCCGAGACTGACGGTCATCCGCATTCGCTGACGGACTTACCTGGGCGGCGGGAAGATCGTCGGCGGGGTGTGGTAGAGAACCTGAGCGGTGTTGCGGTCTCGCTCCGTCGGCGTCTCGATCGCGGGAGTTCCGTACATCAGGTCGGTCGTCGCCGGGCTGTGCGACAGAATCCCCAGCGAGTGACCCAGCTCGTGCGGCACGACCCGCCGGAAGCATTCGGCAATCTGCGGCAATGTGTAGCCCAAACGCACGCGCAACGCAACGTGCTCCGGACCCGTCATCGTCTTGGTCGAATCCAGAACGTATGTGGTCACGCCGTCGCACGCGCCCAACGCGCCGGTCGTGTCGGGTGGCACGTCGGCCGGAACGGTATCCTGCCAGCGCACGATGACGTCGGCCGCCGTGGAATCTGCGACGACGACGGCGCGAAACTCGCCGTACAAGAATTGATCCTGCCAGACGCTCAAACCGTTGCGAACGAGTCTCGGCAGCGCTCCGCGCGGATCGACGAAATACCGAACGGGAATCCGGTCGGCGGGCCAGTGGAACGTGTCGCCCGCGTTGTCCGCGAGGTACCGCGGCGTCCGGCTGGGCGGGATGATGTCAGTGCAAGCCGCCGTCAGCACCGCAATCGCCAGCGCGGCGCGGGCGTTCATCGGCCCAACACCCGCGCGCTGACCGCGATCGCGATCCGGTGGACGGGCCGGGGGCGATTGAAGCCGATGCTCCGGAGCGCCGGCGTCATGAATCGATGCAGATCGTACTGCACGGAGACCTCCAGTCCGTGGCTCGCGGCGGTCGGCGGCGCGTAGGCACCGGTCAACGATACCAGCGGCATCAATCCGCCGTTGCCGTTGTTGAAGACACCAGGTGCGCTCGCCGAATAGATGAGACCGCCGAATCCGAGGCGCGCCGCGACGCCGTGGCCCAGGCTGCGGCGTAAGCCGAGCGTGAGCGCGACATTCGTGGCGGATCCCGCGCTCACGCTCGAGCCGCTTTCACGGCGATCGAGTCCCGCGTGAGAGATGTCGAGCGTCGCGTCACCGGTCCACGGGCCGGGAAAGGCGTCGCGCACACTGAGCTGGACGACTGGCGCAAGCGTGGGCTGCAGCTCGATGGGAACGACGACTGAATCCTTGACCAGCGTGGTGCTGTAGCGGGCGCCGAGCGATGCGTGGAGCGACAGTTGGCCGGCCAGACGGCCGGACGGACCGGCGGCTGATGCCAGGATCATGAACGTCACTAGCCGTGTCGACGTCAGGGCACGACCGCTTTCTCTCCTACGCCGAGTTTGCGGATGACTACCGCGCCCACCAACAGCAAGCCGTACATGCAAACGATCAATGGTCCTGTAGGAAGATCTTGCGTATACGATAGCCACAGGCCGAGGATGGAGGCGAGCGCGCCTGTCCCCCACGCGATCACCGTGAGCCTCCGCTTGTCGGCGGTGAACAGATTTGCGATCACCGCGGGCACGACAAGGAAGCTGAATACCATCAACACGCCCGCGATCGGAACCGCGAGCGTGATGACCACACCGAATGAGAGATAAAAGAGAAAGTCCCACCCCCGGATTCGCCACCCTGCGGCCTCCGCCTGTTCGGGATGAAAAGAGATCGTGAGAAAGCGGTTGCGCAGCGCGAAGTGGAAAACGCCCAGCGCCGCGTAGGCGATCGCCAATTTTCCGATGGTCGGCCAGGTGACCCACAGCAGGCTGCCCACCAGGGTCTTTTCCACTGCTTCGCCGCCGCCGGGAACTTTGTTGGCGACGAGCACAGCCGCAGCCGAGGCGACGACATACACGATCCCGATGAACGCCTCCTGCGGCACCCGGCCCGTCCGTCCCGACGTGCGCGTCAGCGCGAATAGCAGTGCGCCGACGGCGGTCGCCAGCAGTGCGAACACATAGGTCGATGGCGAATCAGGAGAAACATGGATCAGCAGGGCGGACAAACTGCCCAACGCCGCCATCTGCGCGAGCGACAAGTCCACAAAGATGACTTCTCGCGCAATGACGTGCAGGCCAAGGTAGGAGAGGATCGCCACCAGGATCATGCAGGCTACAAAGGGCGGCAGCATCAACTGCAGGCCGCTCACGGTACCTCCTGCGAGCCAAACGCGCGTGCGAGCTCGGACATCCAGAGATTCATCAAATCAAAGAACGTATCGACGCCAGGCGCCCCGCCCGTGTTCGACGGTACGATGACCGCCTTCGCATTCGTGCGCTGTGCGACGTCCATCACCTGACTGCGGTCGTAGTAGTTCGTGGAGAGCAGCACCTGGATGTGCTGATCGCGCATCGCCGTAATGATTTCCTGGACGTGGCGTGGCGTCGGGGGAATGCCGGGCTTCGGCTCGATGTAATCGAAACAGGTGATTTCGAATTCGCGCGAGAAGTAGTCCCATTCCTTGTGGTAGCACGCGACGAGCTTGCCGCGATACGGCAGGCCCTGCTTCAGCCAACCGCCGAGGTGACGCAAGAGCGGGGCGCCCTGATACTGTTGTTGGTTCAGGAATGGGAAGAGCTTGCCTTGGCGATCGAGATCCGCCAGCGTCGTCCCGCCGAGCAGCTTCACGAGATCTTCGCCGAACAATGCGCGGTAGATCCGCTCCTCGAAGTCTTTTTCGCGCGCGGTGAAATAATCTGCGTCCTGCGGCGCGACGCGTTTCAGGCCGGTCAGAATATTCCGCGCGATGATCACGATGTTGAGCGGGTCGGTCCAAATGTGCGGATTCCCATACACGTGGATGTCGCCCTGCGCGCGCGACAGGTTCGCGGGGACATCGAGGAGCGGCACGCCCTGGAAGGCGGCGACGTACCCCGGCCCACCTTCGACGATCTTCGCATTATTCGCTTTGTCGAGGAGTGCCGGGACCCAGAGCTCGAGATCGAGCCCGGTGGTCACGAACAGATCCGCTTGCGCGAGCGTCGGCACGAAGCTCGGCTTCGGCTGGACGTAGTGCGGATTCTCGTCGCCCACGGCGATCGAGCTCACGCGGCCGCGGTCGCCGACGATTTCGCGGGCGACGGAGGCGTACGTCGTGAGCGACGTCACGACCTTCACCGGCGCGGCAGCCGGGGTAGGATGGCCGGCGAAACCGAGTAACAGCGAAATGATAGAGAGCATGTCAGTACGTCTCGTGTTTGTGTGGTCCAATGGCCCAGACGGCCTGCAGCGCGAGCTGGTGGTCCGCGGTGGCATTCGCCACGCGGCGCCATTGGTATTGCGCGCGTAAGAACACCCACTCGCTTTGCCACATGGTAAGCGAGGGGATCAATTCTCTGGTGATGATTCCGACGTCAGGCGATTCGACATAGTCGTAGCGAGCACCGAGGATGAATCTCTGGTTGAGGCGGTACGTCGAGCTGACATAGCCGCCGAGACGCGTGGGCCCCGACCCCGCGCGTTCTTTCTTCAGCGCCAGCATCTCTGCGCGTACCGTCCACTCGCGGTAGAGCGCGCGGGCTGGCGGGCGCCAGGTAAAGCGGAACTCGAGGCCACCGACCGTGGTCCGCAACGCGGAATCGGGCCGCGTGCCATACAGCCCGGTGCCGCCGATTTGCATGTAGGTCGCATGACCGAGCTGCCAGAAGTTGAGCAGGTGGACGAGATAGGTCGGCCTCCCGCCGTTGCCGAACAACTCGGAATCGCTCGCACTGCGGGTCAGCTGTGCGGTGAGCTCGTGCGTTCCGAACCTGCCGAACGCGCGGTACAGTGATAGTCCGGTTCCTGATAGTCCATCTCCGCCGAGGTAGCTCGTAATGGCGAGCGGATACTCGGTCTCGGGGACCGCATGCAGGTGCCAACGGTT
>WNFG01004305.1_pt1 | contig 11955 bp, 17 predicted proteins | sample 5400431 | NCBI WGS metagenome assembly WNFG01 (sample SAMN13153346, study PRJNA577476) | soil metagenome | isolation source: 120 cm saprolite under Douglas fir tree site 2 hole 3 replicate 2 | place: USA:California | collected 2015-04-18
CACCCGCCGCACCGGCGGCGCCACCGCCTGCCGCACGACGTTAGGCCGTGACGGCAGCGCAGACTCCGTCCCCGGCACCACCCTCGAGGCCGGACCATGCGCACCCGAGGAGAACCAGCCACGCGGATCCCACCACGGCAGGCCCAGCGACTGCGACCCTTGCGAACCCGGCGCCAGAATCCCCGCATTCCCGGACCCGCCGGACGGCCCAGGCCGCGAGCCCGGCACCACCGCGATCAACGTCATCGAGACAGCGACCGCGAAAGCCGCCGCAACCGCGGTCCACCGCAGCGCACGCTTCGACAGCTTTGACCTGACCCGCCCGGGCCACAACTTCATGACAGTCTCCCGCACTAGCGCCCGGAAACGGGCATTGGCTAAATCAGCGAACAACGAAAGGAATAACTAATGGCTGTGGGTTAGAACGAAAGGCAGCAAGCCGTCACAGCCGGGCCGGACAGAAACCGCGAACTCTGGCATGCGCAGCCGTAGCGGGCAGCCACCCAGTTCAGAAGCACGTGACTCTGGCGGGACTCCGCGATCAGCCCCGGGCTAAGCACAGGTGATCACATAGGCGCCTCCGGCATTCACGCACGGCAGGCGGCCATTCCGGCGGCCAGCAGCCGTGAGAATTTTCAGCAGACGCCCATAACGTTCTCAGGCCACGTGAAGGCTGTCAAGATCCAATCCTGCGGGAACCAGGAGTTTAAGTATGATCATTGACCAAATCCGTTTAAATGCGTCGCCTAGCAGGGGAAAGCGCCGCAGCAACCTCAGTGCCCAGCGACGGGGTGGCAGGACCGTCAGCTGCGCGATCAAGGTCGACGGGCAGACCATCGCCACGGGCAGCGCCGGCGGCGGGCACAACATCCCGGGGCGAGATCAGCCAAGATCCCGTGCCGGGGGCGGGTCAACATCAACAGCGCAGTACGCAAACACCTGTGCAGGCTATGACAGGTGGTGCAAGATGAGGCTCGTGGGTGATCGATCATCATGGCCGCCGGGTTCGGCTGGGTCGGCGGGAACTTCAGCACGTCGACCGACACCCTGCCGGTGAAGGCGGCGATCACGCTGCGCCACCTGATCTTCCCGCTCGCGCTGGCCCTAACGTGGCACGGAAGCCAGGATGGTTTCCATCTGTTCTCCCGGCGGCTCCGCAAGCCTCGATGGCCACATCGGCGACGCTCTCCGGTTTGTCGAACGTTTGCGGAACATGACGGTTCACCCAGGCGCATATGTCCGCGAAACGCTACGTCCAGACCTCGACGACGAACAGCACATGCGGCAAACCTATAAGCTGATCGACGGGATAATCGCAATCGTCTTCGAGCATCTAACTGCGCAGCTGAACACGCTCGGCAACGCTTAAGCAAGGAGCAATCTGACGACAACCCTACGAGGCGCACGGCGCTCCCGGAAGATTATTCAGAACACCCCTTTCCACGAGCATCACCGCAGGTCACGGGCTTGTGGTTGAGGACTTTAAATAATCTTCCCGGTAGCTGCGGACTCCGGGACTGTCGGGCAGGTTCAGTCAAAGGTCTGCGGCGTAGCCGACGCCGAAGGCGCCGTAATGGGTCCTGCCGCCCCGGATAATGACGGAGCGGGAGCTAGGCCCATGTTCTGGTGTCGCCGAATGAAACTTCGGCGGCGCGGCGGCCCGGAGGATTTTTGGTTTTCGCGCCAGCCGGCCGGCTGTCTGGCCCGCCGGAGCGGGAGCGCAGGTGAGGCCGCCGAGTCGGCGGCCCGACCTGCCCCTTGGCGCCGCCTTGAAGACGTAAAGAAGGTCCTCACAGCAGGCTGGCCATCACTTGTCCGACTCCGACTGATCGTTGACACGGCGCGTTCAACCGGTGCTCGCAACCTCGGCGAGTCGACGACGATTCGTTGATTCGACCGGGGAGAGTGCGCATGGTGACTCATCTGACGGTAGAGCAGCGGCAGCTGGCGCTGCGGCTGAAGGCCCGTGCCTTGTCGCTGCGGGAGATCGGGCGCGAGGTCGGCTGCTCGCACGAGCTGGTCCGGATCATCGCGCGGGGCGGCCCGGGCCGGCCGCAGCGGCAGGTGGATGCCTGGGTGCCCGGGCCTGGCTGGCTGGGGCTGGCGGACCGGGAGGAGATCAGCCTCGGCCTGCATGGGCGGTGAGGCGTTCTGTGCCATCGCGGCCCGGCTGGGGAAGGCCACCTCCACGGTGTCGCGGGAGGTGGCCGGCAACGGCGGCCGCGCCGGGTACCGGGCGTGGCGGGCTCATCAGCGGGCGCGGCAGCGGGCCCGCCGGCCCAAGACCCCGAAGCTGGCCTGCTCCCGGCTCGCCGCGCAGGTTACTGAGTGGCTGGAGGCCTGGTGGTCGCCGCAGGAGATCTCGGCCCGGTTGCGGATCGAGTTCGCAGGCGATCCCATGATGTGGGTGAGCCACGAGACGATCTACCAGGCGCTATTCGTCCAGGGCCGTGGTGAGCTGCGCCGCGAGCTGGCCCGCTGCCTGCGCACCGGCCGCGCGAAACGCCGGTCCCGGCACCGCCCGCAGAACACCGGCCGGATCCGCGACATGGTCATGATCAGCGAGCGTCCCGCCGAGGCCGCCGACCGGGCCGTGCCCGGCCACTGGGAAGGCGACCTGATCATCGGAGAGAACGGTCGGTCAGCGGTCGGGACACTGGTGGAACGAGCCACCCGCTACGTCCTGCTGCTGCACCTGCCCGACGGCCGCGGCGCCGCCAGCGTCGATCAGGCCATGAGGACCGCGATCGCCGGCCTGCCCGGCGAGCTGTTCCGCACCATCACCTGGGATCAGGGCAAGGAGATGGCCTACCACGCCCAGTTCACCATCGCCACCGGCGTCCAGGTCTACTTCTGCGACCCGCACAAGCCCTGGCACCGCGGCTCGAACGAGAACACCAACGGCCTGCTCCGCCAGTACATGCCCAAGAGCACCGACCTATCGGCGCACACCACTGAAGAACTGGCCAGATTCGCCCGCAGCCTTAACAACCGGCCCCGCAAGACCCTCGGATATGAAACCATCCGAGAAGCTCGCCGAGCTTCTTGCGCACACCGGTTGAACCCGCCAAGCGGGCGTTCCATGTGCCTGCGCACCAGCTGCGCGGCCGCGGCCCGGTCGCCACGGGCCAGCGCCCATTCGATGGTTTTCGCAGTTGACCATGCCCAGCCACGAGACCGGCAGGCCCCACGCCGCCAGGGACGGGGCCTGGAACAGGTCCAGCACCGGCAGCACCCGCTGCCGGAACGCGGCGGCGAACTCGCCCAGGCCCATCACCGGGGGCATCGGGAAACGGCGTCGGCAGCCCCGAGCACTCGATTTCGTCAAGCGCCGGTTCCACGTTGATCAGCAGCGTGCCGTTGACGATGCCGCGCCGCACCGGGAGCGCCGGGCCAGCGAGAACCGAGCGTTCCGGGCGGGCAGTCCGCCAGGCTTCGAGATCCTGGTCAACGACCGTGACCCAGGTGAACGCCCAGGTTGCCACGCCCCTGCGGTTCCACTTCGAGGGATGCAGCCTGAGCCTGCGCACCTGCCGCCTGGCCCGGACCTCGGCCTCCTGCCGGCTCTTCACCCAGCGCCAGCCCAGGTCGGCGGCAAGCCACTGGCCGCTGCGGTCCAGGATCACTCCCGGCGAGTCGGCGGCGTCGAACCGGGGAGCAGCCACAAGTGACAGGTTCGCGCAGCCCGGCAGGGCTGCCACGATGAGCCGGTGGCTGTCTTGTTTGATTACCTTCTCCGCGGCTTCCGACACCGCGGCAGCTGATGTCATCGGGTGGCCGGGCGGCCCGGCCGAGCAGCCTGGGCTCGACATGTGTCCAGTGACCGGGGGGACCCGCTGGTCCAGCTGGGAACGCTCGAGGCGCTGCTGACCGGCCGTGACTATGGGCAGATCGTCGCGGGCCAGCGGGCTGGGACGGTGCTCGCCGAGCGTGACGGCGGCCAGCGCCTGGTCGTCGCCATGACCGACGAGCTACAGCGTCCGCTCGCCCGCTCCGCTGACGCGGAGCTCCCGCTTGCCGCCGCCGCCGTGCCGTGGGCGCAGACAGAGGAGTTCTGGGGGCAGGCGGACCCGCAGGTTCTGGCCGGCTGACTCGGCCAGCTGGCCGTGCTGGCCCGCCGCGCCCTGGCCAAGAACCAACGCCTGTATTGCTGGGTCTGCCTGTAACCACCCGTCTGCCCGAGGCTCCCGTCCCCTTGTCACGCGGCTGCAGACCGCCTGGCGGGCGCGAGCCGCCGTTTGGCGCCGCCGGGTGGATGCAGGCGATCTTGGTCCTGGCGGGCCCGAACCGGGCCCGCCGTAATAGGTGGTGGCTGGCCGCGGGCGGGCCGAGCGATGAGACGACGCTGCCGTGCCACCGGTTCAGGAACACCGCTACCATGCACCTTGGGCCGGGCGCCCGCGCTGCGGCAGCCGGGCAGGAAGGTCACAGACGTGAGCATGATCGGCGCTTACGCACGGATCACCGCGGCCCAGCTGAGCCAGGCTCTGCAGGACCCGCGATGGGCCGCAGACCATCTCGCTGAGCTGGCCGAGAACACCTACCCCGCGCAGGATTCGGCAGCCACCGACCGTTTCGTCGATGTCGACAAGGCCTGGAACGGGATCTGGTTCCTGCTGAACGCCGCCGGATCGCCCATCGACGTCGTGGCCGGCGGCGCACCGGTCAGCGACGAGGACCTCGGCTACGGGCCAGCCCGCTACCTGACCCCGGGCGAGGTCGCGGCGGCGGCCAGCTACCTGCAGGCCATGCCATGGCAGCAGCTGGCCAGCCACTTCGACCCGGCACAGATGACCGCCGACGGCATCTACCCAGCGATCTGGGACAACGATCACGCCCTCGACTACCTGCGCAACAACTATGCCGTCTTGGTCCAGTTCTTCGGCGCCGCCGCAGCCGCCGGAGACGCGGTCATCTTGTGGCTCACCTGAGCGTCCCGCCCGCGCGACGCACCACCGTGACCTTTACCCCAACCAGGAGCCATCCCGGCGCAGAGGGCACGTCACGAAACCGCGGCTGGCCAGCTCGTGCAGCCCAGCCAGCTAACGCGATGACCGCAACCAGCCGCCAGCCAATGCCGCCGCAGAGAGGGCAGGACAGGAGCCCGATAGAGCCGTCCAGAGTCGGTGCGCGCCAGGAGCCGCCGTCCGCCAGTCACCGACGGTAGCTTGCGTTAAGCAGCGCTTGACAAGCGATATCCGCCGATCTGCGCGGCGATTTGGTCTCCGGAGCCGCGGTCGCCACCGCGCCCGAACGGGTTGATATGTGCCGGCGGTTACTGGGCTCGCAGGAACACGATGAGGGGCGATCGCGGTCTCAGCGTCAGAGGTCTTTGAGTCCCATTGCCGTGCTAGCCGCCGACCCCGGGTCATGCGCATTGCCAGGTGAACGACGTGGGTGCGAGGTGGCTGTTCGTCATGTCTTCCCGCCGGGAGAGCCAGCCCAGGGAACCGCAGTCGCCCCACATCATTGTTGGCGGGATGGTTGAGGAACGCACGCAGGTCCGCCCCGGGGTCTTTGAAGACGGCGTGCAGATCCGCGTGCTCGAATTGCGGGAAGCTCACCACCGGCTCAGCGGTGAGTTCCACCCGCTGATAGGGGTTGATGCCGGCTGGGCATGCCCGTGCGATGTCGCCTCGCCGGGCCCGACGTGCAGCACGCGTGCGCCGGCCAGCGTTGCCGGTTCCCAGAATCCGACCGTCGTCTGGTGGCTGTCGTACTGCCCATCGAAATAGAAGAACAGCAGCGTCCCCGCGTGCGGCAGGCTGATGTCCAGCGGCACCCGGCCAGCGCGGCGCAGTCGATGGCAGCGATGAACGACAGCGGCCCGTGGTTCTCCCACACCGGCCACTCAGCCCAGTCAGGCAGCCCGGGCTCGCCGCCCAGGACGGCAGCCACCCGGGCGCCAGGGCCCGTGTAACGAAGAGCAGCCGCTGGCCACACCAGCCGCAGCCACCGGGCTGCGATATCGGCCGGCAGGTGCCGGCCGGCGATCTCGCCGACCAGGTCGCGGTCAACAATCACCTGATCATGCCTCCCACCCGTGCACGCGCCGCGGGCACAATCGCGAGTCCAGCAGTCAGCCGTGACGTGCTGGCCCGGTCATGAGGTGAGTAACTCACCCACCACTGACAATCGAGGACCTGGGCCCCGGCGGCTGATCGCGCGAGATCATCATTGAGGGGAAGACTTCCGTGATGCTTCCATCCCGGGCAGGCTGACGGGGCGGATACGGCTGTGTGCCCGGCATTAGCCGGGCTGCGATCCGGCGGTGGGCTTGCGGATGCCGGTCACGAAGGCTATCTCCCGGCGTTGCTGGTCGCTGAGCTCGGGGGTGGCGAGCAGTGCGGCGATTCCAGCGGCCTGGCTGGCGCTGGGCTTGCCGTAGCTGGTCGCGGCCCCATGCTGCAGCCAGGCCAGCAGGTCCGTGCGGGCGGCCTCCGCGAGATCGGGATCCTGGCCGCTGATGGCGGTCAGCGTGGATGCGGTCCCAGGTGCCCGAGTGCTGCCGGATCGACAGGGCGACCCGTCGCGAGCGAGGGGTGCCGGCAGTGTCGAGGCTGGCCAGGACGCTGGCTGGCTGGGCGTGGCCGCGCACGTGGCGCAGGGCAGCTGCCGCGACCTTCCCAGCGCTGTCCAGTAGCAGAGGAACCAGGTGCTCAAGGATGCCGTCAGTACTTGCGTGACGCCCGACTGCTTGCGCGGCCGCACGCCGAACACGGGGGCTCTGATGAGCCAGGAACGGCACGGCCGCCCCAGGCAGGCAATGGGCATGGTCCTCGTCGAGGCCCTGCAGCGCTGCCGCAATCTCCCGAGGCAGACTCGGGCCGGCCAGCACCGACCGGTATACCGGACCTGGGTCTCCCCACTGCCGCCGCCACCTCCACCGGGCCATGGACCGGACCGCCCCCGACCGGTCGAGCAGAAGTTCTTGCAGCGCCTGCCGGGTGAGCTGGTCATCACGGAGGTGCCCGGCTGCGAACGCGCGAACACCAGCCCGGGCCGACCCAAGCAGCCGCAGCCCAGCTCGAGCCTGCAACTCCCCTGAAGGGTCAGCCAAGGACCGGGCGCACCACAGCGCGACGACCGGGTCGGGGTCGCGCATGGCCCGAGCCGCCAGAACCTCCGCCGTGAACAGATCCCGATCCGCCTGTGCCTGCAAAGCCCACAACGTGCAGGCGCGGTCACGCGCCGCCGCCAGCGCCTCCAGCGTGGCAACTGGCCCCTCAGCGATACTTTCCAGGTACCTGGCCGCGGCCTGCCGGCCGCGCCGCCGCTGTCTCAGCGCCAGGAATACCGGGATGATCGCGGCAGCATCCTCGGGCCTGGTCCTTGCGGACACGGCGGCCCAAGCGGCGGAACTAACCTCAGGCACCCAGTCAGCGACCCGGACCGCCAGGGCAGCAACGGCCACAGGCGCGTGCAGGCCGGCGAGAAGCGTCACCGCGGCCTCGCGGACCCTGCCATCGCGGCACATCGACGCCGCGATGCCCGCGAGAGCACCGCCAGCGGTCAGCAACGGCCGCCAGTCAGCCACCGCATCAAGCGGCGACTGGCCCCAGTACGGGCGTCTTGCCAGCTCATCCAGGCGCAGCCACCCCGGTCCGCTCAACCCGGCGAGCTGATCCATGACGCGCGCCGTTCTCACGGGATCGGCTTCCATCACAACATCGGCCAGCGCGCCGATTGATGCCGCGTGCGGAGCAGCCGTCATACACAGCGAGCCTACCCACGACCCCAGCGGAGTCTGCCCGTTCCGCCGGGGATGTCACCATACCGCGCTGGCACGCATAACTGACCGATCTGGACAGCCCATCCACATAGACCGGCCTCCCTATCGGCGAGCGCCGAGTCGGCAGGGATCGCCGATGCGCTGGCCACCATCACCCCGGCGCTCACCAGGAATGCCGTAGGCCGCCGCCTGCAGTGCTGCGCGCCGCGCTGTACCGCTGGGCGTTCAAACCCGGCCGGGCCGGCAGCCAGCCGCCCGCCCAGATCGAGCAGGCGCTGGCCTGGGCACGGCGCCGCTCGCTCCCCTCGCCAGCCTGGCCGACCCGACGGTGATCCGTGGCGCCCTGGATGCGCTGACCCGGCGGCTGGACGGCAGCCAAGCCGCCGCGGCCACCATCGCCCGCAAGCGCGCCGTCTTCCATAAAGCGCTCGGCTACCCGGCAGAGCTGATGATCTCGTTGTTGGCCAGCTGCCCGTCGTCGAACCGGCGCGGGCGCGGCTCGCCGCGCTCGTGGCGGTCAGCGTCGCTCCCGCCGCGCAGCCACGACTGCACGAGTTCCTGGTCATCGAGATCGAGTTCGCGGAACTCGTCCCAGCGGGCCTCGTTGTTCAGGCCGACGTGGGTGACGAGTAGGCCTGGTTGTCGGGGGTGATCCGGCTTGTTCTGGACGATTACGACATGGTCGCTGAGCCCGCCTGCCACGCCGCCGGAACAGCCGTCCAGCTGCCCGAGGCCGGGCCGTGCAGGGAGCCCGCGCTAGTGCGCGCCCAGTTCCGTGGCTGTTCTGTCACAGCGTCCACGACCGTCAACGACCCTCAGCGGCCTTCAGCGACTATCAGCAGGTCAGCGCAGGGGTCGCAGAAGAAGCCGCAGGTCAGCGCCATATGGTCCGGACATATAGCCGATATTCGCCGACGTGCCGAGCAGAAAGCCGTCGGCCTCAAGCACCTCGGCGGCGGCCGCGGTCAGTGCGGGCCTGGCCACGACCTCGACGCCCTCGATGTCATCGGTAGCCGCGCCCGCCAGCACCGCCTCGAACATCGCCTGCATGGACGGCGAGGTCGTGTGGTGGACGATCAGCAGCCTGGCCATCACCCGGTGACGCGGGGGTTGCGCGTACTGCGGTCAGGCATCCCCGCAGTGTACGCCGGCCCGCGTCCAGCGTCGGCCCACGCAAGCTGCACGGCACGTGCGGGCGGCACTAGCCTGGGGTTTATGCGTTCCGCTGGTGCTGGTCTTGCCGACCTTGGCTGCGTGCTGCTGTGGCGGGTGGCAGTTGGGCGCGCGGCGCGGGCACTGGCCGTGTCCCGTGCGGCACGGACGCGGATCCCCGGCTGATCGCATCCGCGTCCCCCGCACCCATCGTGGCCACATTCGCCGTTCTCTTGCCGGTTCCCCAGATGATCGCGTCCTCGCATACTATGTCAGTTGACACTAACGTTCGGCTCAGCTAACGTTAGTGAATAACGACAGAAGTTCGACAGGAGGGAACCGCCATGGGTCAGCCAGTCGCGTTTTTCGAGGTGATCAGCCCCGATGCGGAGCGCGCGCAGAAGTTCTATGCCGAGCTGTTCGGCTGGCAGGTAGCCGCCGACCCGGCCATGGGCGGGTACGGGCTGGTCGACACCGGGGCCGGGGAAGGCGCGATCGGCGGCGGGATCGGCACGGCAGACCCGCCCGGCGAGAAGAGCGTGAAGATCTACATGCGGGTCGATGACCTCGACGCCTACCTGGACCGCGCCGAGCAGCTGGGCGGCAAGCGGCTCGTTCCGCCGACGGACCTGCCAGGTGACTTCGGCCGGTTTGCCATCTTCACCGACCCGGACGGGAACCAGGTCGGGCTGTGGAGCTGAGCGAGCATGACTGATGAGCCGCAGGATGCCGCGATGGGTGACGAGCGGGCGACCGATGAGACGCTGAAGGCCATAGCCGAACCGCGCCGTCGCGCCATCCTGCGGCTTGTCGCCGACGACGAGTTGCCGGCCGGGGAGATCGCCGCAGCGTTCGACGTGAGCCGGACCGCCGTCAGCCAGCACCTCACCGTGCTCAAGAACGCGGGCCTGCTGACCGAGCGCCGGGACGGCACCCGGCGGCTGTACAGTGCCCGGCCGGAAGGACTGGACGGGCTCCGGCAGCTCCTGAACGACATGTGGGCGTCATCCCTTGATGTCGCCCGCAGGCTCGTCGAAGCCGAGCGGGGCATCACCGATGACGACCAGGCCGCCGGAGCCGGGTGAGCCGGGGCGCCCGGGGCACGAATCCGGTCCACCCGGTCCGGTCGGTCCGGTCGATCTGCAGCGAGCAAAGCTCGCCACGTTGTGGACGCTGGTCCTGGACCGCTTCCTTGACTACCTGGACTCGGTCACTATGGTGACCGACGACCCGCGCCTGAATCCAGGAGGCTCGCATGACCCAGACGCCTGAGCCTGGCCCGGCCAGCAACTCCGGTCCGGCCAGCACTTCTGGGGCCGCCGTCACCACCCTGCGCCGGCCTCCGGTACGGCAGTCGACCACGGTGCGCAGCGACGTCCGGCACACCTTCGACACGTTCGTGCGGACGATCGGCATCTGGTGGCCGGTGGACCCGTTCTCGGCCGGAAAGGACCGGGTCCGCGACATCATCATCGAGCAGCGCACGGGCGGCCGGGTCTATGAGGCATGGGCGGATGGCACCGAGGTGGACTGGGGTGAGCTGCTCGCCTGGGAGCCGCCCGCCCGGTTCGTGATGACCTGGAACCAGACACCCGTGCCGACCGAGGTGCAACTCAGCTTCGCCGCCCTCGGGCCGTCCCTGACCCGCGTCACGGTCGAGCATCGCGGCTGGGAGGCGCTCACCGACGAGCAACTGGCCGAGGATTGCGCAATACCTGGCGGGTACAGCGCCGGGTCCTACTCGATCGGCTGGACGCGGATCCTGGACCGCCTGGCCGCCGCCCTCGGCCCGGCCGATACCCCCGGCCCGGCCGGCACCCCCGGCCCGGCCGGCCCCCCCGGCCCGGCTGGCACCCCCGGCGGCGAGCCCACCGTCTGACCAACCTGACCACCTTGACCAATCTGACCAGGTTGACCAGCCTGATCAGCTTGACCAACCTGACCGGCCTGCCCAGATGACCCAGCCCGGCAGCATAGACAAAACGGAGGGAGGGAGCTGCGCTTGCTCCCCGGCCGCAGCGCCGGGGTTCCGGCGCCGCAACCTAGATGAGCGTGAACCCGGATGCCAGCCAGCTAGATACGTATGAAATGGTGCTGCTCCGACACACCCCGCAATACTGGGAATTCGACGAGGACAGCCGCGAGCGGATCTTCGGTGAGCACCTCGGCCACACGCTCAGCATGGTCGCGAGCGGGCGGCAGCTCGTGGCGGGGCCGGTAACCGACAGTCCCGCCGAGGAAACGCAGATCTGCGGATTCGGCCTGTTCCAGCAGGGGTCGCTCGACGCCGTGCGGCGCATGATGGACGCCGACCCTGGCGTGCAGGAGGGTCTCTACTGCTTCGACGTCATGACATGGCGCACCCCGGTGGGATCGGTGACGTTCCCATCGGCCTCGACTCGCGCCCCCTGACAGCCGGCTTCAGGGCGGGACCCGGCTGGCCAGCTCACCCGGGGCGATATTGACCGTTTCGTCCGCAATTTGCCACTTTTGCCGTGGCACTAGGCCGATGACCCGAAGCAAGAGCGCGAGTATCTGTTGTCCACAGGCGGTGGATCTCGAATAGCCAGCGTGGTCACCAGCCGCCGGCCCTGAATGCGGGGAATTCACAGCGGTCTCCCCCAGGTGTCCACAACGACTCTCCGCGCTCTCCCCAGATGATCCACAGCGTTGTCCACAGCCGTGTATTGACCCCTGGCGGCGGTGGCCCTAACGTCGCCAGCCAGGAGTCCCCGGGCGGCGGGCTGCCGTTACTTCCGGGGAAGGGGGCGACCGGCTCGTCATGGAGTCGTCGGCATTGTCCGGTCGGCTCCCCGCCCTGGGGGTGTGCGTCAAAAATGTAGGGGCCACCGGATTTTGCCTGGTGGAGCGCTTGCGCTGGCTGCGCACCCCGCAACCAGACGGCAAAGTCCCAGGTCGGCATGGCCATCACCATGGCCGGGATGCCCGGAACGCCGAAGTGAGAGCCGTCACCAGCCTCGATGCGCGTCTGTCGGCTAGGCGGAGGAGTCCATCTGACGCGGCGCGCGCAACCAGACGGCCCCCACCTGAGCAGCCGGAAGATGATCTTG
>WNFG01017297.1_pt1 | contig 11952 bp, 17 predicted proteins | sample 5400431 | NCBI WGS metagenome assembly WNFG01 (sample SAMN13153346, study PRJNA577476) | soil metagenome | isolation source: 120 cm saprolite under Douglas fir tree site 2 hole 3 replicate 2 | place: USA:California | collected 2015-04-18
TCAGTTCAATTGCGCGCGCAGTTGCTGCAGGACAGCAGCCGCCTGGTGCCGCGGCATACCATCGGGGGCGCGCAGGACGTACTGTTCGAGTGCCGCGGCGGCGGCGCGCATGTTGCCGAGATGACGGTGCAGCATGCCGGCCTCGCCCCACAACTCGGCGAGGTCGGGCGCCAGCATCAGCATCGTCTCGACTACCGCTAGCGCTCGTTCGCGGTGTTGCGCCTGCAGCAGGCGAGCCTTGAGATTGTTCTGCAGACGGAGCAGCACGTCGCGGTCGGAGACCGCCATGTAATGCTCGGGCAAGAGCTCGCTGTCGCGGCCGGTTGCGGCCTTCAGCAGCCCGCGCAGCTCCGCAGCGCCACAGATTTGGCCTTCATGGAACGGGTCGAGGATGACCCGTTCGGGACCAGCGGACAGCCGCACCAGAAAGTGGCCCGGGAAGGCGAGGCCGGCGGTGTCCCATCCCTGGGCGCGGGCGGCGTGGATGAAGAGGATCCCGAGCGCCACCGGCAGTCCCTTGCGGCGATCCACGACCCTGATCAGATTGGCGTTCTGCAGATCGTCGTACGTCAATTCGTCGCCGGAATAGCGGTATTTCAACAGGATGACCTCGCTGAGCGCGCGGGCGCGCGCGGGGAGGTCACCGGCTGCACCCGGATGCCGGCCGACATCGCGGGCGATCAGCCGCAGATGATCGTGATAGCGCGCGAGATCGACGCGCGGGCGCTCGAACGAGGCGAGGGCCAGCGCCGCCTCGGCGATCGGCAATATCCGCGCCCCCGAGGCGCCGAGGTCACGTAGAAAGCGCGCGCAGGTCTCAGGGTCGGAGGTTGCCGGCGGCTCGTTCATCCCCGCTATCAGAGCCTTTCGACCTCGACCGGGGTCGCCGGCGCAGCGACCGGAGCGCCCGGGACCTGCGCGCTCGAGGACGGCGGCGGCGCGGCCGGCTGGGCGGCGACGGGAATGCCGGGTCGGATCTCGACAAAGGAGACCACCCGCTTCACATCCGGGGTATTGCGCGCCATGGTCGTGGCGCTGTCGAGCTCGGCCTGGGAACGCGCCGAACCGATCAGATAGACCGATTTGTTCACCGTCTCGAGCGTGTAGTTGACCGAGCGGACGGCGGAGGTGAAGACCAGCTCGGTCCGCAGCCGCGAGGTGATCCAGGCGTCCTTCGTACCTTCCCACACGCCATCGGGCGGTCCGACTTCGATCTCGTCATAGACCGCCCGCACGCCCGGAACCCGGCTGGCGATCTCCTTCGCCTGGGCCTTCATTTCCGGGTTCGATGCCGAGCCGGTCAACAATGTTCGCCCCTCATAGACCGTGACGTTGAGATCGGCCTGCAATCTCGGGTTCGCCTTGATCCAGGCGCTCTCAATATTCGTCTTGATCGCGAAGTCGTCAACGCTGCCGCCAACCCCGCGTTCCTGGTTGGCGGCGTAGCCGGCACCGCCGGCCGCGGCAAGCCCTCCGACGATCGCCGCCGGACATCCGCCGAGAGCGAATGGCAAGGCCAGAACCCAAGCACCACCAACGATCGAACGAAATCTCGACACCGCACGGCCCCCCGGCTCGGAAAAGATTTTCCACGCGATTGTGAGACAAATGCGCGCCGCCTCCAACGCCGCTGGGTTGGAGCGCCGGCCATTACTCGCACCGGGAGATAGGCGCGTCATGCCGGGGCTTCGGAAATGGTGCCGCCGCAACAACTTGCCACCCACATCCAGGCTGAGAGGCCGCTGGCGGGTCAGTCGTCTGTGCGCCAGGCGCCGCGCCAGTGGCGCGGCAGATGCAGCGGTGCTACCAGCATCACATCGAATCGGAGGTCGAGGTCGGCGAGGTCTGAGCGCTGGAGAAGGAAAGCCTCAGCGGCGCGGACGATGCGCCGGCGCTGGCGCGGGGCGAGCGCCGATGCCGCCACGGTGAGCTCGTTGCGCGACTTGACCTCGATGACCGCGAGCACCTTGCCGCGGCGCGCCAGAATGTCGATCTCGCCGCTCGGGCAACGCCAGCCACGCGCGACGATGTGCCAGCCGCGCAGCCGCAAGTGCCATAGACACAACCACTCCGCCAGCCGCCCGCGGCGTTGTGCGCGCCGGCGGGCGAGCACGCCCTCTCGGCCGGTGTGCTTCACGGCTTCTCTTCCCGGATGGCCAGAGCGCGGCGGTAGAGTTCACTGCGCGGCAGGCCGGTCTCGGCGGCGAGCCGCGCGGCGGCGTCGCGCACACCGAGTTCGGCGAGTGCGGCCCGCAACCGCTCATTGATTTCGGCATGATCCGGCACGCTCGGCTCGGGCGCGCCGACGACGATCACGACCTCGCCGCGCGGTGGGCCCGCGTCGCGATAATGGGCGGCCAGATCGGGGAGCTGTCCGCGCCGGATCTCCTCGTGCAGCTTGGTCAGCTCGCGCGCCACGGCAGCGGGCCGGCCGCCGAGGAGATCAGCCATGTCGGCGAGGCAGGCAGCGAGCCGCGCGGTGCTTTCGAAGAACACGAGCGTCGCTGCAAGGCTGGACCAGCTTTCGAGCACCCGTCGGCGCGCCGCCCGGCGCGGCGGCAGAAAGCCGGCGAAGAGAAAGACATCGGGAGGTAGACCGGAGAGGGTCAGCGCGGCGAGCGCCGCGGACGGGCCGGGAGCCATCGTAACCGGCAGGTTTTCGGCGATTGCCGCCCGGACGAGCTTGTAGCCGGGGTCGGAGACGAGTGGCGTCCCGGCATCGGAAACCAGCGCGATCCGCGCGCCGCGGCCCAGCGCTGCGAGGACCGCGGGCCGTGCCTGCTCGGCGTTGTGGTCGTGATAGAGGTCGAGCGGTTTGGCGATCCCGTAGCGGGCCAGCAGCCGCGCGGTGACCCGGGTGTCCTCACACAGGATTCGGTCGACCCCGCGCAGCACCGCCAGCGCGCGCAAGGTCACATCGCCGAGATTGCCGATCGGCGTCGCCACGAGATAAAGACCGGGTGCCAGCCCGATCTCTGGAACCGCGTCCAGCGCCGGGCGCGAGGCGGCCGCGACGGCGGTGTCGGGTTTACTCACCGCCGGCCGGCGGCTAGGTTCGCACCGCCCGCTGTCGCCCGCTCCGGAGATCGCCCGTGCTGCGCCGGTGTTTCGCCCGGTCCGCCTCACCTTTCGTCATCCTCGCTGCCGCTGCGCTTGCCGCCTGCGCGCCGGCAATGGTAGCGGCGCCGCTCGCTCCCGGGCAACCGCCCTATGGCGGTCCGCTGCCGCCGGGCGGGATGCCCGCACCGGCACCGTCCCCGGCGGCGTCCGGAGCGGCCAAGGTCGCGCTGCTCGTCCCGTTGACCGGCGCCACTGCCGAGCTTGGTCAGGCGATCCTCAACGCGGCGCAGCTCGCGCTCTTCGAGGTGCCGGGCGATCGGCTGATCCTGGTTCCGCGCGACACCGGCGGCAACGTCGATGGGGCGGTCAAAGCGGCGCGGGCAGTCATCGACGACGGGGCGAAGCTGATCCTCGGGCCGCTGCTCGCCGCCGAGGTTGAAGCGGTCAAGCCGCTCGCCCGCGATGCCCATCTCAACATTATCGCCTTTTCGACGGTGACCGAACTCGCTGGCGGCAACACCTTTCTGATGGGCTTTCTGCCGCGGCAGGAGGTCGTCCGCGAGGTCGGCCACGCGCGCGAACGGGGGTTCGCCCGTTTCGCCGCACTCGCGCCAAACTCGCCCTACGGTCACCTGATGGCGGATGCGCTGCGCGACGTCGCCTCGACGAGCGGCGCCACGGTGACCCGGGTCGAGTTCTACGATCCGCGCGCCGGTGACACTGCACCGGCGGTTCAGCGCCTGCTGCCCGGGGCAGGTCCCTCCCCCGCCCCGGATTCCCGGCGCGAAGCCGCTGCAGCTGCTCGGCAGCGGGCTGTGGGACGTGCCCGATATCGGTAGCGAGCCGGCTCTAGTTGGCGGCTGGTTTGCCGCCTCTCCGCCGGAATCCCGGCGCGCGTTTGCACAGCGCTACCAGGCGATCTACGGCCGCGCCCCGCCGCGCCTGGCCTCACTCGGCTATGACGGCGCGGCACTCGCCGCGGCGCTGGCGCATGGCGAAGGCGAGGCGTTCTCGCAGCAGGCAATCCTCAGCCCGAACGGGTTCACCGGGATCGACGGACTGTTCCGCTTCACCCCTGGCGGCCTGGTGCAGCGCGGCCTCGCGGTGCTCGAGGTCGAACCGCAGGGCGATGTCGTGGTCAGCCCGGCACCGCAGAACTTCCAGGATCTCGGATACTGAGCCCGCCCGCCGGTGAAGCCCGGCCCGGCGAACGTTCCGCGACGATTTGGCCGACACCCATCCTCGGGGGAAGGATGCGCTTGGATCTTGGTGTCAATAAGGCGCGAAGCGCGGAAGCCCGGGCCAATGCGGTGCATCTATTCCATTTCGGACCATTGCATGGCGACGACATTGCCGTAGCGCTGGGCAGCGTCACCAGCGTCATCGTCATTCTTCTCCTGCTCGATCTGGCAAAGAAAAAATTCGATCCGTCGCAAGCTTCGACTTCGACAGCGCGGACCATGAGCCCTTGAACTAGAAGTCACCGGTGAATTACCGGACCCGACGGCGAGCGATTGTCATCATACACCCGCTTTCGAGTGGCGGTTAGCAAAGACGAGCCGCCCTTCCATTGAATTATATTTAGAAAGATCCCGCCGAAGATACCCGACGGGAGATCGTTGAAGATCGTATTTCAATTCCCATATGTGATTAATCGTGTTTCGATAAGGGCACGGCACCAGGCGGTATGCTCGCGAGCAGCCGAACAGCGCTTCCCGAAATTGAAATGTGATCTGACCCGGCGAGAGCGTCGGATCAGCATCTTCTGACTTTCTAAGGAAGCTCGATGACTACCGGTACCGTGAAGTGGTTTAACGCGCAAAAGGGCTATGGCTTCATCCAGCCCGAGGACGGCTCGAAGGATGTCTTCGTTCACATCTCCGCCGTCGAACGTGCGGGTCTGGGAAGCCTGCACGAGGGGCAAAAAATCAGCTATCAACTCGAGCGCGGCCAGCAAGGAAAGACCTCGGCGGTCGACCTTCGCGTAGAGTAATGCGAACGGCATTGGCGGCGCCATTCGGTGCCGCCAATGCCCGCGCACCCCGGAGGTAAACATGTCTGAGCACAAATTCCGCGTAGGGCAAGCGGTGGAATTCTTCCCTGATCCTGGGGTCGATCGCTCCAGTAGAGGCCGCTATACGATTGTTCGTCTGCTTCCGCTCGAGGGAAACACGCCTCAATACCGAATTAAGAGCGCGCTGGACGGGCAGGAGCGGCTGGTGCGGGAGAGTCAGCTGGGTACGCGCTAAATCGGGATTTTTAGCGGCCTGCGAATTTTTTGAACCGCCTCAGGAGATCATCGTGTTTGTTCGGCTGAAGATAGAAGACACCCGGGATGGGTTCCTTGCAACCATTTCCGAACGCGATGACGCGGGCAAGATTACCAAGCCGCTCTCGATTTTCCTTGTCAACGACAAAGAAGAAGCAAAGCAAAGAGCAAAGGCAGTGGCGAGAGGTCTGGGGCTGACCACATACCGTGTTATGGACAAGTCGCAAGCCGACAAGCCTCGCGACGCCGCTCTGCCCGAACGCGCTCAATAAACACTAGGGATTGCTGACCGGACGATCAGCCGAGGAGGGCCCCCAGCACCGCGTTGAGACGCTGGCGGCCGGCGGCCGTTGCCACGAGGCGCTCTCGATCGAGCATCAGAAATCCGCCTTCGATCAGCGGCGGGAGAGTACGACCGAACAACGATTCGGCGTCTTGTCATCAGCATCTCCTCGACCGAGCTGTCGCGGCTGATCGCCGCCATCTCCTCCATCCCGGTTCCCGCTCGCTCGACCTCGGCGAGCCAGCGCTCGGGTACGCGCCGCTGTCTCGTCGCATATTTTACATTGCCTCGCGTGAGCCGCCCGTGCGCGCCGGGCCCGATTCCGATGTAATCCTGGTAGCGCCAATAGGCGAGGTTGTGCCGGCATTCGGCACCAGGTCGGGCGTGATTGGAGATCTCGTACGCCGGCAACCCGCGGGCGTCGAGCTGCTCTTGCGTCGTCTCGAACAGCGCAGCCGCGACCTCCTCTTCGGGCACGGCCAGGTCGCCAAGTCTTTCGAGCGTGGCAAAGGCGGTGCCGGGCTCGATCGTCAGCTGGTAGAGCGAGAGGTGGTCATCGGCGAATACCAGCGCCTCGTCGAGCTCATGCCGCCAGGCCGCGACGCTCTGGCCGGGACGGGCATAGATCAGATCGAACGAGAACCGTGCAAAGTTGTCGCGGGCATGCTCGATCGCGGCGATCGCTTCGCCGCGATCGTGGAGCCGGCCGAGCATCTTCAGCGCCGCCGGGTCGAGCGCCTGGACACCGAGCGATAGCCGATTGACGCCGGCCGCGGCAAAGGCGCGAAAACGGGCGGCTTCGGCGGAGTTGGGGTTCGCCTCGAGGGTCACCTCGACATCGGGCATCACGGTCCAGCGAGCCCCTACCCTGTCGAGCAATGCCGCAACCGTCTCGGGCGGCATCAATGACGGCGTGCCGCCGCCGAAGAAGACCGAGCCGATCGCGCGCCCCGGCATGAGCTCGGCGTGATGGTCGAGATCGGCGAGCAATGCCCGCGTCCACCGGGCCGCGTCGACACCGTCGCGGACATGGCTGTTGAAGTCGCAATACGGGCATTTCGACCGGCAGAACGGCCAGTGGATGTAGACCGCGAGCGGGCCCTCACCCTCCTCGCTGCGCTCGGCACCCTCTCCCGCATTGCGGGAGAGGGGGGACCCAGCTCCCAGGGCTGGGTGGGTGAGGGGCTTCATCTCAACCACCCTTGAAACTGCCTTCGACGAGCCTGGCGAAGGCGCTGGCGCGGTGGCTGATCTGGTGCTTCTGGGCGGGGTCCAATTCGCCGAATGTCTGCAGGCCGCCCTCGGGCACAAAGATCGGGTCGTAGCCGAAGCCGCGCTTGCCGCGCGGCGGCCAGACGAGCGTTCCGGCGACCTCGCCGCGGAAGAGCTCGATATCGCCATTGGGCCAGGCGAGCGCAAGTACCGCGACAAACGAGGCGCTGCGGTCCTTGCCGCCGAGCTCGCGATGCACGCGTGCCATTGCATCGCGGAAATCCTTGGCCGGGCCGGCCCAGCGCGAGGAATAGATCCCGGGCGCGCCGTCTAGCGCCGAGACGACGAGGCCGGAATCATCGGCAAGCGCCGGCAGCCCGCTGGCTTCTGCCGCGGCTCTCGCCTTCAACGCCGCATTGGCCTCGAAGCTGTCGCCGGTTTCCTCAGGCTCGGGAAGGCCGAGAGAGGCGGCGGAGAGGGCTTCGATCGCGAAGGGCGCCAACAGCGCGGATATCTCGTCGACCTTGCCCTGGTTGTGGCTGGCGACGACCAGCTGGTCGCCGATGAAACGGCGTGCCATCGGTTCAATCGAGGCTGAGCGTCGCGCGCTGATGGCGGGTGAGGTCGGCGATGCCCGCCCGCGCCAGCCGCAGCATCTCGGCGAAGAGCGGCTCGTCGAACGGAGCGCCTTCGGCGGTCGCCTGGATCTCGACGATCCCGCCCGTCCCGGTCAGCACGAAATTCGCGTCGGTCTCGGCTCGCGAATCCTCGGCGTAATCGAGATCGAGCACAGCCGATCCCGCGATGACGCCGCAGGAGACCGCGGCAACGCTGTCGCGCAGCGGCAGCTCGGTCACTAGTCCGGCGGAGAGCAGGCGCCGGCAGGCCTGATGGAGCGCCACATAGCTGCCGGTCACCGCGGCGGTGCGGGTGCCGCCATCCGCCTGAAGCACATCGCAATCGATGCGGATCTGGCGTTCGCCGAGCCGGGCGAGATCGGTTACCGCGCGCAGGCTGCGCCCGATCAGGCGCTGAATTTCTTGCGTGCGCCCGCTCTGCCTGCCGCGGGTTGCCTCACGGTCGGTACGGGTCGCCGTCGAGCGCGGCAGCATGCCGTACTCCGCCGTCACCCAACCCTTGCCGGTATTACGCAGAAAGGGCGGCACGCGCTCCTCGACCGAGGCGGTGCACAGCACCTGCGTATCGCCGAACTTCGCGAGGCAGGAACCCTCGGCATATTTCGCGACCCCCGGATCGAGTGTGACCGCGCGCATCGCGTCTGGGGCTCGTCCCGAGGGTCGCATGATGTTCTCCGCCGAGGACCCCTTTAGCTCTGAGGCCGGTACCCGACCGCGCACCAGAAGGGAGGAGTTTCCGAGAAGATGATATCGTCGAGACCGGCCGTCCGCATCATCGCCTCGATTTGCGCGCGGGAAAAGCGCTGCTCCAGTCCAGTGCCGAAGCGATCCAAAGCGTCCGTCCGCATCGTATAGAAGCTCTTGTCCCGGTAGTAGCTGAGCGGCCATCCCGTCGGGTCGAGGCCCTTACGTGCCGCCACGCCGCCGAGGCGGGCCAGAGGCCAATAAACGAACAAGGCGATCAACCCCGTCAGCAGCCGCTTTGCCCGGAACGGCAGCCGAGAGATACCGCGCCGCAGGCTATCCGTCATCTTCCAGATGGCGCGGAACCAAAGTGGGCGATCGTCGAGAGCATAAAGGAGATAGAGCAGAAGCGGGGCCCCGGGTTTCAAGAGGGCGACGCACGCCGCGATCGCCGCCTGCGTATCCGGCACATGATGGAGCACACCGAGAGAATAACACAGGTCCAGGCTGTTGGGCCGCAGCGGAATCGCATCAACCGCCGCCTGATGGAAGTGGCAATTCGCATATTTGCCAAGGTTTCGGCGGGCCACCGCCAACGCCCGTTCGCTCGCGTCGACGCAGTGCAGCACCCCGACTTTGGGCGCAACCCGGACTGCCCAACGTCCGCTGCCGCAGCCGATGTCCGCGGCGATTGTCTCGGCTGGCAGGCATTCCCAGCGGATCAGCGAAAAATATTCGGCGAAGCGGTGCTTCGCTTCGTCCTCGGGCATTCGGCTCTGGTCGTAGGTCGACCATTCCTCGCCGAATGAGCGAACCGTGCGCTCGTCAATGTTTCGCATGCGCTTGGGTGCCGGCCTTTAGTAGAACCCGATCACCGCAGCGCGGCCGCTCTGGGCGCCTTCGCCCGGAAGCGCGCAGAAGATCTCGTTGACCGCGTAGCTCATGGTGCGTTCGGGGTGGCGGAAAAGCCCTCCCACCCGGCGCGCCGCAGCCCGCAGGCCGGGCAGTCGCCGCAACCATAGCCCCAGGCATGGCGATGCACCCGATCGCCGCGATAGCAGCTATGCGTCTCGTCGCGCACAAGTTCGACAAAAGCGGTGCCGCCGAGCCTGTGGGCGAGCTCCCATGTCGCCTTCTTGTCGCGCCACATCAACGGCGTGTGAATGACGAAGCGGTGATCCATGCCGAGCGACAAGGTCGCCTGCAACGCCTTGAGCGTATCGTCGCGGCAATCGGGATAGCCCGAATAGTCGGTCTCGCACATGCCGCCGACGAGGTGACGCGCGCCGCGACGATAGCCGACCGCGGCGGCAAGGGTGAAGAAGAGCAGATTGCGCCCGGGGACAAAGGTGTTCGGCAGCCCGCTCTGCGTCAACGCGATCGCGGTCTCGCGAGTGAGCGCGGTATCGCTGATCCGTCCGAGGACGCCGAGATCGACGATGTGGTCATCGGCGAGCTTCTTATCCCATCGCGGAAACTCGCGCCGCAGGCGTTGCAGTGCCGCCGTCCGGCAATCGAGCTCGATTCGGTGGCGCTGGCCGTAATCGAAACCGATGGTTTCGACCGCAGCAAAGCGTTCGAGCGCCCAGGCCAAACAGGTCGTCGAATCCTGGCCGCCGGAGAACAGGACAAGCCCCTTCTCGGCGATCGTGTCGGTCGGTTGGTACGCGTGATGGCTCACGCGCACGAGATAGAACGTCGCGCCGCCCGTATCAACAAAATGCGGGCGACCAGGGCGGGCGCCTCAGCGGCGGATCAGCGTGGCGCAGAGAAAGCCGACCGCGAAGGCAAGCCCCAGGCTCGTCAGCGGGTTGTGCTCGACGCGCTCCGAGACCGTGCCGACGGCGCGCTCGCCCTGGCTGCGCAATTCCTTCGCCATGTCGAAGGCGCGGTCCTGCAGGCCCTGCGCCCAGTGTTCGCCGACCTGCGTCAAATCGCGCACCGCGCGCGAGGCCTGGTCGATCCCCGAGCGCAGCCTCTCGATGGCTTGGGTCGCCTCCGCGGAACTCAGCAAGGTCCCGTTCCCGCCGCTATCCGATCGAACCGGCGTGCGGTCCTCTCCTTCGTGCTTTTGCCCCCACATCGTCGTGTCCTCCTGCATCGCCGAACTTCCAAAGTGAACACCCGGCGGACGGAATCGCTCCGACACCCGAGCGTGCGACCCTGCTATAGTCGCGGGAGCGGTCTCGGGAGGTCCCCCATGAGCACCAACGCCAATCCGTATCTCGCCCTGGGAGTGCGGCCGTTCATCAACTGCTGCAGCGTCCGCACGATGCATGGCGGCAGCCTGATGCTGCCGCAAGTGCGCGCGGCGGTGGCCGAGGCGTCGCGCTGGTTCGTCAATCTCGACGAGCTGATGGAGGCGGCCGGGAAGCGGCTCGCCGAGCTGACCGGGGCCGAGTGGGGCCTCGTGACCTGCGGCAGTGCGGCCGCCGTGGCGTTGGGGACGGCGGCCTGCGTCGCCGGCAACGACCCGGTCAAGATGCTGCGCCTGCCATTCACCGACGGAATGGTCAACCGGGTGATCATCCCGAAAAGCCAGCGTTTCGCCTATGACCAGGCGGTGCGAATGATCGGCTGCCATATCGTCGAGATCGACACCCGCGAGGATCTCGACCGGGCGCTCGCCGAGCCTGTGGCGATGGTCGTGCTGCTCGGCAAACAGGAGCATCTGACGAGCGTGCGGCTCGAAGAGATCGCTGCGGTGGTCAAACCGCGCGGCATCCCGATCATGGTCGACGCCGCCTCCGAGCATCTCGAACGGCCAAGCCCGTGGCTCGTCCGCGGCGCCGACCTCGTCATCTACAGCGGCGGCAAGTTCCTGCGCGGCCCGCAGACGAGCGGGCTGCTCCTCGGGTCGAAGCGGCTCGTCGAAGCGGCCTGGCGCAACGCCTCTCCGCACCAGGCATTGGGTCGGCCGATGAAAGTGTCGAAAGAGGACGTCATCGGCGTCTTGAGTGCGATCGAATATTGGTTCGGGGAACGCGATCAGGCGGCCGAGCGGCAGAAATGGTACGACGATCTGGCGGTCATTACCGAGTGCGTCGGACGGATGCGGGGCGCTCATGGCGAGGTGATCGAGCCCGAAGGTGTGGATCTCGTTCCGCGGCTGCGCATCACCTGGGACCGCTGGCACTACCCGCTCGATGGGCTGGCATTGCGCCAGCACGTGCTCGACGGCGAGCCGCGCATCATGCTCGACGACAATTCGGCAACTGAAGACTCGATCGTGATCGACCCGTTCCAGCTGCAGCCCGGCGAAGCGGCGCAAGTCGGCGACGCCATCGCAGCGGTATTGCGTGACGCCAGCGGGGCCTCAGCTGCGCCCCCCCACCCGCCGGCGATCGAAATCGCCGGCAACTGGGAGTTGCAGGTCGATTTCCTGCAGGGCTTGCGCGTCCATCGGCTCGAGATCGAGCAGCGCGGCGCCGAACTCGCCGGCCACCAGCGCTCGACCCAGTTCGAGGGGCCGGTCAGCGGATGGCTGAGCGGCGACCTGGTCCAGCTCTCGTTCACCTCGCGCTACGAAGCCAGCACGATCTGCTATTTCTTCGACGGCGAAATCCGCGACGGTAAGATGAGCGGGACGGCAGTACTCGGCGCCGCGAGCGACCAGAACCACGGCATCGTCAACCGCAGCCAATTCGGCACCGGCCGGTGGCAGGCCAGCCGGATCGGCTGATGCCGGGACGCGTTCTGCCGCGGGTTAAGATCTGCTCGCTTGTCCCTGCTGTCAGGGAAAAAACGCTTTTCAGCGCCCGAAGAGCCCCCTCTCAACATCAAATATATGTTGCCGATCAGCAACT
>WNFG01050320.1_pt1 | contig 11952 bp, 7 predicted proteins | sample 5400431 | NCBI WGS metagenome assembly WNFG01 (sample SAMN13153346, study PRJNA577476) | soil metagenome | isolation source: 120 cm saprolite under Douglas fir tree site 2 hole 3 replicate 2 | place: USA:California | collected 2015-04-18
GGGTTATGCGAACCGTCTGCCGGCTGGCTCGCGGCCCGCGGGCGCGAGGGCGACGTGCCTTCCGGGAGCTCGCGACACGCTACGGCGATAAGACTCACGGCGAGCGCGACACGGCAGGTGTGGATCATGGGAGCCTCCGGCGGCCAGCATGGTCTAAAGAGAACGCAGGGTTGTGGTACTGCAATAGGGCCGGCACGGGGTGCTGTCAAGGCACCCAGGAGGCCGGCGAGGCCTCCTGAGCGAGTGAGGGAGAAACCATCGTGAGCAACCCGGGCGCGAGATAGACGAGGATTCGGCGCATGCTCGGGTCGAAGGTAACGAGCAGCTCGCCAGGGACGTGATTTCGGGTCAGCCTCGGGGTTCCTTCATCAACACGGTGCGACCGTCTGGAAAGCGTCCAGAGGTCGCGCTTTCACCGCTGCCGAGATAGGCACCTCGGGCGGTACTACGTGTACTCTACTAGTTGGGATGAAGCGGCTGGCCACCCGCTTCGCGTGGTGGCAGAATCGCCCCACAAAGACGAATCGCGGTCGTTTCACACGCCGCACTCTTTAGGGAAGGGGGGCCAGCCGCCATGGACAATATCGGGCTCGTCGAAGCCGCGACGGAGAGCGAGTGGGTGGCACAGCATCTGGAGGCCCTGGGCCATGAAGTGATCGTGGCGGATCCCAACTTCGCCCCGATGTACGCCACGCGCAGCCGCCGCGTGAAGACCGATCGGCGGGATGCGCGGACGCTGGCGGAGGCCTGCCAGCTCGCGGCTTACCGCCGCGTGCATCGACTCTCCCCGGCGCGGCGGCACGTGCAGGTGGAGCTGACGGTGCGCGACGCGCTCATTCGCACACGGACGCGCTACGTCGCCGTGGTGAAGGCGCGGGTGCGACGGGAGGGGCTGCGGGTGCCCGGGGGCGACCCGGAGCACACGGTCGCGAAGCTCATGGCCCTCCCGCTCTCCGTGGCGGTGGCCGCCGAACTCGCACCGCTGGTGGCGTTGTTGGAGCCGCTCAACGCCCAGATCGTGGCCGCAGACGCGCGGCTCGCGGCCCTAGCGGCGGCCGATGCCGTCGTCCAGCGCCTGATGACCGCGCCGACCATCGGTCCCGTGACTGCAGTCGCCTACGTGGCGACGCTCGACGACGTCGGACGCTTTGCGACAGCGCGGCGGGTGGCCGCGTATCTCGGGCTGGCGCCGACCGAGCGGAGTTCGGGCGAGCAGCAGCGCCGGGGGCCAATCAGCAAGACGGGCAACCCGCGGGTGCGCTGTCTCCTCGTTGAGGCCGGGTGGCGGATCCTGCGCTCGACCCAGCCGGCGGCAGCGCCCTTGCGGGCGTGGGCAGAGCGGATCGCCGCGCGCCGCGGCCGCGCCATCGCCGCCGTGGCGCTCGCACGCCGGCTCGCCGGAATTCTGTACGCGATGTGGCGCGACGACGTGGACTATCGGGCGGCCGCAATCTCGGCCGTCGTCTGAGGCGGGGCTCTGCCTTCGGAGCGTGACCGACTACGGGGCGGTGAGCGCGATCTAGCCTATGGCCGCAGCCGAGGCCGATACCTAGTTTGGTGCCGCCGCCCCATCGGATCCTTAGATGCGCCGACGAGCGGGTGCTCGTCACCTGAGAGCGCGAACAGAAGACTGAGCGGCACCTCGAAGGGCAGCGCCGGTGGGGCACGTAAACCCGCCCGGTCGCAGTGGCCGGGCTTGACGGGGTGTGCCGCTTCACAGAAGGCTAGAGATGACGTGGTGGTGCACGAGACATCGGAGGCAGTATGCGAGTGTGGATAGGAGAGCGGGTAGCCGCGGTAGTCGGGCTCGCGTTCCTCGCGTCCTGCGGGAGCTCGACGTCGCCCTCTGGGTCCGGGGGAGGTGGCGGGGGTGGCGGCGGTGCTGCGGGTGCGACGGCGACTGTGGCGATCCAAAATTACGCCTTCAACCCCACACCGGACACCGTGCTCATCAACACGACGGTCACATGGACCAACAAAGACCCCGAAACGCACACGGTGACCGCGGATGGTGGCTCCTCCGGAACGTGGGACAGTGGGAACCTCGTGACCGGCTCGGCGTTCACGTACAAGCTCCAGGTGTTCGGCAAGTATACGTACCACTGCGCTATTCACCCGACGATGTTCGGGACGATCGTCGTGAAGTAGGGAGGCGCGGTCGCCACGCAAACGCTCCCGGAGGAGCTCTCGCTCCGAGAGGTTGCTCACCGCTCTTGAGCTTCTCGAGCCACGCGGGATCGGTCCCGGTCCGCAGCAGCTCGCGCCGCGCGGCGGTGAACCGGTCAGACGCCGTCTACTGTCTTGACGCCAGTCGCTTCATAGGTGTGAGTTTCAGCGGCTCACAGTCCGGATCTTGGTGCCGAATGATTCCCACTGAGCAACCGCGGGAGGCGCACGTGGAACGAATCCGTCGATTCGCGGTGCCGGCCTTGGGTGCGATCACCCTGCGCAGTGTCTTTGGCGTTCCTCGACGGCGCACCGGGTGGCCGCGTATCTCGGGCTGACGCCGAGCGAGCGGAGTTCGGGCGCGCAGCAGCGCCGGGCGCGGATCAGCTGCGGGTATGGAAGACCTCTCGGGCGCTTGGCTGTTCCCTGGCCCCCGGTGCGGTCGACGGCGCACCCTTCGCGACGCCTCGCGAGCGAGCTTGACACGTTTCTGACGCGGACCGTACTTCCCCGCACGGCGGAGTTCCCGCTACTTAGCTGGATGTCCGCTCGCGGAGGTCCGATCCCGTGACTCACAAGACGTTTACCATCGGTGCGGTGCTCGCCATCGCTCTCGGTGCAGCAGCACCAGCAGCCCGGGCAGTTCGGGCCCTGTGATCCAAAAGGCCGCCACGGCGAGCGGTGACGCGCAAACCGCCACCGTCGCCACCGTGCTGCCGAATCCGCTGCGCGTGCTCGTCACCGTGGGCGGTACGCCGAAACAGGGGGACACCGTGACCTGGGTAGCGGTGGGCGCGGTCGCTAACATCACGAACCCCGGCATCACCGATGCCTCCGGGACGGCTACGGCAACCTGGACGCTCGGGCAGACTGCCGGCACCCAGACCGCGACGGCAACGCTCAGCGGCGCCTCGGGGTCGCCCGTGACGTTCACGGCGACGGCGACGCCGGGCCCCGCGACCGCGTTTTCGCTCGTGAGCGGCGACGCCCAGCAGGCCGTCATCGGCACGTCGCTCAAGAACCCGCTCGTCGTGAAAGCGGCCGATCAGTACGGCAACGGCAGGTCCGGCGTCACGGTCAACTGGCAGGCGACGACGGGCGGGGGAACGGTCATGCCTCCGAGCGACACGACCGATGCGAGCGGCAACGCCCAAGCCACGCTGACGCTCGATGGCATGGCCTCGAACTCGGTGACAGCTACGAGCAGCACCCTCACCCCTCCCAACGTGGTTTTCCACGAAACCGGGCTTCCTATCCCCACTACCGCGGCCGTCACCGTGGGCCCGGGGATCAGTTTCAAAAGCGCGCGGAATAGCACCTCGAATCCCGCGGTCGACACGATCGCGGTGAACGGCACGGTGACGTGGACTTGGGCGGCTGGCTCAATCTCCCATAGCGTGCAGTCGACTGGCACGATCGTGGTGAGGTAGGTCCACCCATTGGGCGCGAGGCACGCCCGCCCGCGCCACGCGGTCGGGCGATGCGAAACGGCACCCGGCCCCGGGGAACTCTCCGGGGCCGGTGTGTTTTGGGTTGCTATATGATCCGCATCCCGACGGGCGGCGTGGTGACGAGCGCGCGCGCCATGTGGTTCGCCATTGGGCACGGGGGTCGCAGCGGCGTGCGCCAGACGACCCCTCGCCAAGGGCCGCCGTCTCGCTCGCACAACAGGTCCTACGTCGTGCGCGCGACCTCGTGCAGGTACTCTACGTATGAGAACACCGCACCGTCGATGCCCTGGACCTTGGGATTGGCCGACTCGATCACGTAGTACTCGTTCGGCGCGTGGGCGCCGCTCCCGTGTCCCAGCCCGAAGTGTCCCGCGGGCAGGTGGAGTGGCTCGCCCGTAAACACGTAGCCCGGCCAGGAGCCGGCGCTGCGGGGCAGCACGACGGGATCGATCCCACCTCGCCGGTACACCGCCGCTTGCGCACGGATCAGGGCAGCATCCGCCGGCGTGCCGGTCGGATCGTACCCGCCGGTCATGTTGACCTCGATGTCAGCGAAACCGCGCTTCGCCAGGTGCGCCTTCAGCGCCGCCAACGCTTCAGCGGCGGTCATATCGGGCACGAGACGCATGTCGATCTTCGCCACCGCGCGATGCGGGAGAATCGTCTTCCCGCCTGGCCCGGTGTAGCCGCCGACCAGGCCTTCAATATTCACCGTGGGGCGCGACATCAGCAGCTCAAGCGCTTCCTGCCAACTGGCGTCATGCACCCAGTGATCCACGCCCAACTGCTTCATGGCGACGTTCTCGTCCACGCGGCGCGCCGCCTCTGCGATCATGACTTTCTCGGCTGCCGAGAGCGGCCGCGCCTTGGCGGCAAACCCTTCGATCGCGGGATCGTTGCCGTCGGGCGAGACGAGCGTGGCGAGCGCCTCGACGAGGTGCCAGGCGGGACTGTCCACGCGCGCCTTGTTGCTCGAGTGAATATCCAGGCGGGGGCCGCGGCCCCAGCGCTCGCCGCTTGAGACGAGTTCCAGCTCGACGACGCCCTTGGCGCCGAGCGTCATTGTCACCTGGCCGTCCGGCGCCTGCGACGCGGACGGCATGAAGATGCCGACGCAGCGCTTGAGTGCGGCCACGACCTCTGGCCGGCGCACGATCTGGGGAAAGTGGGGCGAGCCGATCTCTTCCTCGCCCTCGGCTATGAGGACAAAATTCACCGGCGATTTGCGGCCCGCGCCCCGGATGGCGTGCAACGCGGCAAGGAGGGACGCCTCCGGCCCCTTCTGGTTCACGGCGCCCCGGCCGACCAGCACCTTGCCCAAGCCGGGCTTCTCGTCCAGCGCTGCGTCCCAGGGCGGCGACGACCATTCCGTGGGATCCACCTGTTTCACGTCATACATGAAGTAGAGACCCAGCGTCTTGGGAGCGCCCGCGTCGAGCGTGGCGAAGATGCCGGGCTGGCCATCGGTCGCGACCTTTGTGACCTGGTCGAAGCCGGCGTCCCGGAGGAACTGCATCGTGAGCTCGCAGCCTTCGTGCATACCGCGGTGCTCGGCGGCGATGGAGGGCTGCCGGATCCAGTGTTGCAGGCGCTCGACCGTCTCCACGTGCCGTTTCTCGACCTCTGCGCGGATCGCGCTCAAATCGTCGTCGCGCCGCGCAACGACTCCAGGCCGCTCCGCGCGGCCCCCATGGCGCGGCCAGGCGAGCGCCGCTGCGCCCGCTGCCGTCGAGACGAGGAACTCCCGGCGGTGGATAGGGCTCGGCTTCCCGTTCAAGACCTCTGGTTGTGACGACGAATCGGTGGCAGGGTATTGACCTGCGTTTTCGGAACTGCGCGGCATAGCGTGCCCCCACATTCAAGGTTGCGCGGCGGCCCGACCCGTGACGAGGTCTAACATATCCCCGGCACCTCCCGCGGCAACACGGCCACCACGGGTGGCAACCAAGCCGTCGCGTCACCCGGCGGAGCTGAAGACGCCGTGCAACTCTCGCGATAGGCACGTGAGGTGCCGCACGACACGCGTGTGGTTGAATCCGTGCCACGCGGCGGCTCGAGCACTAACTAGGGAAACTGTAGGTTATAAGGCAGATTGCATCGGTTTCATCCGAAGGAGGACTCTCAAACTTGTTAGGCAGCGACTGGACGAGGATCAGGTGATGACTCTGACTAGAACTCGAACGCGTACGCGCTCCCATTCAAGACGCAATTCACTGGCGTCGGGCCCGTGCGGGGCACGGCGTCCCAGCGCCCGCCGCATCGCTGCTTCCGCGCCACCCTGTGAGCGGCCGCTGACGGCGATCAGCGACCACATCGGCTCATCCTGCGCCTTCGCCACAGCCGAGGTCTCACGGAGATGCTAGAAAACCATGCACGACGTTCTTGGCGTCCGTGAAGGACCCCGCGATTTGGCCGGTCGCGCTGATGCCATACGCCCTCGTGCCGCCCCCGGCGGCGCCGGGCGCGTCGATCGTGGTGAACGTGCCGCCCGAGTCCAGAAAACCGTGTAATCCGGTGGCATCTACGTACGATCCCACGATCTGGCCCACCGCCTTGATGCCATACGCAGAGGTGGTGCCCGCGGCCGCGCCGGGGACGTCGATCGGTGAGACCGTGCCGCCCGACAACAGAAAGCCGTGCGACCCGGCCGCATCTTGATACGAGCCCACGATCTGGCCTGTCGCGTTGAAGCCAGACGGACTGGTGGTGCCCGCGGTGGCGCCGGGGATGTCGAGCGTCGTGAACGTGCCACCCGACAGCAGAAAGCCATGCGAGGCCCCTGGCATGGACACCAACATGTCTGGGTCCAGGTAGGGAGGATCGACATAGGTCCCGACGATCTGGCCTGAATCGTTGATGCTCGACGCTTGAGTAGCGAATGCACCAGGAACATCAATGGTGGTGAACCTGCCGGCCGAGTAGAGGAAGCCGTGCATGAAATAGTAGCCGAAAATCCAGTATCCAAAGTCAAACGCTCCGACGATCTGGCCCGCACTGTTGATCCCACCGATCTCAGTCTCGAACGTCGGGCAGGGAGGAGGATAGCACACGGACCCGGACGGAACATCGAGGGACTTCCCAGGAATGACCGAAACGCCGTCAAAGCCCAGGGAAGAAGGATCGACAAACGTCCCCACAATCTGGCCTGCGTCGTTGATCCCCGAGGCCGAGGTGTAGGACGCGCCAGGCGCATCAATCGTGGTGAACCTGAGGGCTGCCTGACTCACGCTGAGCCGCGGCGCGCTCAGAGTCGGGCTGGTGGGACGGTCGCTGCAACCGGCCAACAGCAGCGTCCAGACCGCTGCTCGGCCCACGAGCCTTCTAGTTGTTGCTTTCATCACCCGCCTCCTCGCAGTCTGATCGCCTTCCCCCAGACTTGTGGGTCCATTCGATGTGGACGATCCAGTATCGGCCGAACGCGTCACCACGCCGTGACCGATGCGTCACCGCGTCGAGGCGCTCCGTCGCCCCGACCCTCTGTGATTGTTCCCCGGATCCTCAGGTCCCTGTTGCTTCTCGCACCGGGTATTCGCTGCAAAGTCCGGCCCGCCGAGCCGCGCGCGCTTGGTCACGTACAGGTCGTTGCCACCGAAACCGCCCGGTCGGGTCGAATAGAAGTAGAGCTCCGTCCCGTCGAACGAGAGCGCCGGACCGCCGTCGAAGTACGGACTGTTGACGACTGGGCCGAGGGGGACGGGCGCCGACCAGGGATCGAGCGTGGTGGCGCGCGTCGCTACCCAGATGTCTTGACCGCCCTCGCCGCCGGGGCGATTGGTGGAGACGAAGATTTCCAGCCCGTCGCGCCGGATGGCAGCGCGGTCGTCCGCAAACCGACTATTGAGCTCCGACACGTTGACGCCTGGACCGAAGGTGCCGTCGGCCTGGAGCGTGCTCGCGTAGATGTCGGCGTCGCCGAGCCCGCCGGGTCGGAGACTGTTGAAGTACAGGGTCGTGATCCCCGTAGCGTCGTCCTCGAAGATGATCGGGCCGTTGTCGGCGTACGCCGAGTTTACGACGCACCCGAGATTCACCGGGAGCTCCCAGGCGAAGTCGTCCCGCGTGTCCTGGCGCCAGGAGACGAACAGGTCCGCGGCGCCGCAGCCGCCCCGCCCGCCACTGTGGAAATACAGTCGGTGACCGTCGATGGAGAGGTTGGGGACGCCGTCGTTCCCGGGCGTGTTGATGTTCTGCCCCAGGTTAACCGGCGCGCCCCAAGGGGCGTCCGTGCTCGCTCGTTGTGAGACCCAGATGTCGGCCCCACCCTGACCTCCCGGACGGGCGCCGGGAGGTGTGGGGAGGGCCGAGGAGGTGATGTACAGACTGAGGCCGTCCCTAGAGATCGCCGGACTGTTCTCGTTATACGACGAATTGATCACCGAGCCGAGGTTGACCGGCGGCCCCCACGGGCCGTACGCAGGCGAGTCTTCAGCGGCCACGTCGGCCGCGAGGGGCTTCGCGCCGCCGGGGCCGACCAGGTGTTTGTCCGATGCGCACGCGTCGGCCACCGCCATGAGCACGCACAGCAGCGCGATTCTCTCGTTCGGTTTCATCGAACTCCTCCTCCATTTGATTGCCGAGACCTGAATCAGCCGAGACCTTCCAGCGTGATGGAGTCAGTTTCACCCGGACCCGTCACGCACCTGTGACGCGACCGTCACGCCGAGCCGTAACGGCACCTCTCTCGTTCGGTTCGCCTCGCGAAGCCGCCGCGGGCCGCAGAGACCTCGGATGATCAAGCTCGGCATGCTTGGGACGTTGAGCCTCAGTGACGCCGACGGGCGCGAGGTTCGAAGCGTCCTCCGACAACCCCGGCGCCTCGCCCAGCACCGCTGCCCTTACCTCTTTTCCTTTTCCCTACCGTCGCCCCTCTGGTGCGTCTCGTCCCGAGCAATCTCTGCCTTGTTCGACCCCTGGAGGCGCGTGCGCGTGGTCACGTACAGGTCGTTGCCACCGAAACCGCCTGGTCGGTTCGAGTAGAAGTAGAGTTCCGTCCCGTCGAACGAGAGCGCCGGACCACTGTTGACGTACGGGCTGTTGACGACTGGGCCGAGTGGGACCGGCGGCGACCACGGATCGAGCGTGGTGGCACGCGTCGACACCCAGATGTCCTCACTGCCGACACCGCCGGGGCGATCAGTGGAGAGAAAAATCTCAAGCCCGTCGCGGCGGATGGCAACGCGAGTGTCCCTGAACGGACTGCTGAGCTCCCGCACGAGGACGCCCGGGCCGAAGGTGCCGTCGGCCTGGAGCGTGCTCGCATAGATGTCGACGTCGCCGAGCCCGCCGGGTCGGGGACTGTTGAAGTACAGGGTCGTGATGCCGGTAGCGTCGTCCTCGAAGATGGTGGGGCCGTTGTCGGCGAACGGCGAGTTCACGACGCACCCGAGATTCTCCGCGGGCTCCCACCCGAAGTCGTCCCGCGCGTCCTGGCGCCGCGAGACGAACAGGTCCGCGGCGCCGCAGCCACCCCGGCCGGTACTGTGGAAATACATTCGGTGACCGTCGATAGAGAGACTGGGGGCGCCATCGTTCCCGGGCGTGTTGATGTTCGGCCCCAGGTCAACCGGCGGGCCCCAGGGCGCGTCGATGCTCACCCGTTGTGACACCCAGATGTCGGCCCCGCCCCGACCTCCCGGACGGGCGCCGGGAGGTGTGGGGAGGGGCGAGGAGCTGATGTACAGACTGAGGCCGTCCTTCGAGATTGCCGGATGGTTATCGTTGTACCGCGAATTGACCACCGGGCCGAGGTTGACCGGCGGCGACCACGGGCCGTACGCAGGCGAGTCTTCAGCGGCCACGTCGGCCGCGAGGGGCCTCGCGGCGCCGGGGCCGACCAGGTGTTTGTCCGATGCGCACGCGTCGGCCACCGCCATGAGCACGCACAGCAGCGCGATTCTCTCGATCGGTTTCATCGGACTCCTCCCTACGGTTGATTGCCGAGACCTACATCAGCCGGTACCTTCCAGCTTGACTCAATCAGTTTCGGCCGGACCCGTCACGCACCTGTGACGCGACCGTCACGCCGTGCGGTAACGGCGCCTCCTCCGCGCGGTGAGCCTCGGGAAGCCGCCGCGCGCCGCAGAGACCTCGGATGATCAAGCTCGGCATGCTTGGGACGTTGAGCCTCAGTGACGCCGACGGGCGCGAGGTTCGAAGCGTCCTCCGCCAACCCCGGCGCCTCGCCCTGCTTGCCTATCTCGCCGCAGCCACCCCACGCGGCTTCCACCGTCGTGACAGCCTGCTCGCCCTATTCTGGCCGGAACTCGACCAGGAGCACGCGCGTGCTGCGCTGCGCCAGGCGCTCCACGTGGTCCGCGATGGGTTGGGCGCCGACGTAATCCTGACCCGCGGAGACGAGGAGGTTGGGCTGGATTTCGAGCGGATCTGGTGCGATGTCGTGGCCTTCGACCGCGCCGTCGCCGCCGGACAATTGCACGAGGCGATGGAGCATTACCGCGGCGATCTGCTCGACGGGTTCTTCATCGCGGGGACCGGGGGGTTCGAGCGATGGCTCGAAACCGAGCGCGGCCGCCTGCGAGGGGCAGGCGCTCGCAGCGCGGGGGCTCTGGTGGAGCAGTGCGAGGCCGCGGGGGACTTTGCCGCAGCCGCCAACTGGGCGCGGCGCGCGACTGCGCTCGACCCCCATGATGAGGAGCGGCGGCGCCGCCTCATCATGCTCCTCGACCGGCTCGGGGATCGCGCCGGCGCCGTGGAGGCCTACGAGGAATTCAAGAAGCGACTCGCGGCGGACTTAGAGACTGAGCCCGCCGCCGAGACCAAAGCGCTGCTCGCGGCGGTGCGTGCACGGGAGACCGCGGCCCCCGTAGAGTTGCCGAGCTTGGTTTTCAGCGGCGCCACGCCGGTTGCACACACGCTCGAACCCCCGCGACGAAGTCGCGCGTTATGGCCGGCGGTCATCGCCGCCGTCGTCGCCGGGCTCGTGTTCGCGAACGCCGGCGACGGAGGCGGGCGCCTGTGGCCCGGGCCCGTCACCGGCCGCGTTCAGTCTCTCGCCGTGCTGCCGCTCGCGAACCTCTCCGCAGACAGCCTGCGCTCGTGGTACGCCGATGGATTCACGGAGGCCTTGACCACCGACCTCGGCCGAATCAGGTCGCTGCTGGTGATCGCGCGCGGATCGGTGACGCCGTACCGCGGGACGAGCAAGTCGCTCGAAGAGATCGCCCGGGAGCTTCACGTAGACGCGGTCGTGGAAGGCGGCGTGCAGCAAGCCGGGGGCGTCGTGCGCGTGGACGTACGGCTGATCCGGGCCGCCACGGGCTACCAGCTCTGGGCGGATCGGTTCGAGGAACCCATGCAGAACCGGTTCGCCCTGGAGGATCGTGTCGCACGCGGCATCGTCGCGGCGCTCCAGGTGCCCCTGAGCACGTCGGAGGAACACGTCCTCCGCACCGCACCGACCAAGAACATTGCGGCATACGACTCCTACCTGCGCGGGAAGATCCGGCTGCGCCGTGAAAACCGCGAGGACGATTCGGTGGCGATCATGCTGCTCGAAGGGGCGGTCGCGCTCGATCCAGACTTCGCGCTGGCCCAGGCAGAGCTGGCCCGCGCATACGTCGCGCGAGTCATCCTCTTTGCGCCTGGCGACTCGGCGGCGGCCGAACGGGCCTGGGTGGCTACGGAGAAAGCGCTGCGCCTCGACCCCGACCTCGCGGAAGCGCACTTAGCTCGCGCGTCTGTGCTGTCGAATCTTTCGGGCCAGTTCGCCCCCGAACGGGCGATTCAGGAGGACCGCCGCGCGCTAGAGTTGAACCCGAACCTAGCGCAGGCGCATCACCAGCTTGGCACCATCTATCTGCACGTCGGCCTCCTAGACAAGGCCGTGGATGAATTTCACAGAACGCTCGCGATCGACCCGGGCAACTACGGTGCGACCCGGCGGATTGGCGTCGCCCTTGTGTATCAGGGACGCTACGAAGACGGGTTGCGCCTGATCCGGCAGGTACCACCGGCGTCCAATCAGGCACTCTGGAACTACGATGTTGCCTGGGCGCTCCTGTATCTCGGCAGAAACGCGGAAGCCGCGGCCCTGATGGAGCGATATCTGCGAGACCACCCGGAGGATCGCGGCGGTGTGGTCACGAGCACACGCGCGATCCTGTTCGCCAAGGCGGGCGACGCCCAGCGGGCCGAGGCGGACGTCCGGACCGCGATCGAGAAGGGGCGGGGCTTCAATCATTTTCATCACACCGCGTACAACATCGCGTCGGTGTACGCCCTGCTCCGCCAGCCCACCAGGGCCGCCTACTGGCTGCGACTGGCGGCGGAGGGCGGCTGGCCGTGCTACCCCTACTTCGCGAGGGACCCGAATCTC
>WNFG01004310.1_pt1 | contig 11950 bp, 10 predicted proteins | sample 5400431 | NCBI WGS metagenome assembly WNFG01 (sample SAMN13153346, study PRJNA577476) | soil metagenome | isolation source: 120 cm saprolite under Douglas fir tree site 2 hole 3 replicate 2 | place: USA:California | collected 2015-04-18
GAACGGCAGCGGCTCGAGGCGCCACAGAACGCCGACGATGAGCAGCAGATACAGCCGCGGGATGCTGTTGAGCGTGGTGACCAGCCAGACGACGATGTCGTCCCACCACCCGCGGAAGTAGCCGGCGGTCACGCCCGCCGCGAGACCGATGATCAGCGCGGTCAGCGCGCCGAAACCGCCGACGAAGAGCGAGACGCGGGCGCCGTAGAGCAGACGGACCACCTGGCTGCGACCGAGCTCGTCGGTCCCGAGCCAGCGCCACGGCTCCGAACCGTCCGGCTTCTCGTAGCTCGAGAGGATGTCCTGCTGCGAGAAGGCGCGGTGGAAGAAGTTGGCGGCGAGGAAGTCCGCGGCGAGCGCGACCGCGACGAAGAGCACGATGACGAGGAGCGCGACGAGCGTCGTCGGATCGCGCCGGACGCGCCACACGGCGTCTGACCAGAGCCCGGCCGAGACGCGGCGTGTCTCGGTCACCGGGACGCGCAGCTGCGGAGCGATGGTCTCGGTGGCCATCACCGCACCTTGATGCGCGGATCGACCCACGCATAGGCGATGTCGCGAATGATGTACGAGAGGATCAGCAGCACGCTCGCGATGACGATCGCACCCTGGACGACCGGGTAGTCCTTGGCCACCGCGGCCTCGAACGTCAGCCGCCCCAGCCCCGGCCAGTTGAAGACGCGCTCGATGATCAGCGAGCCGGAGAAGAAGACCAGCAGGATGGTGCCGAACGACGTGACCACCGGGATGAGGGCGTTCCGCAAGACGTGCACCGCCACCACGACGCCCTCCTTCAGTCCCTTGCTGCGCGCCGTCCGCACGTAGTCCTGGGCGATGACCTCGAGGATTTCGGTGCGGAGGATCCGCGGCAGGTTCGCGATGCCGGCGATGGAGATGACCAGGACCGGTCCGAAGAGGTGCCACGCTCGGTCCCAGCAGACGGTGCAGTCATTGCCCACGACGTTCATGCTTCCGATCGGGAACCACCGGTTCTGCACCGCGAAGGTCAGCACGAAGATCAGGCCGAGCCAGAACTCCGGGATCGCGTGGCCAATGACGCTGAAGATCCGGATCGCGTGATCCTCGGCCCGGCCGCGCCGGAGCGCCGCGATCACGCCCAGCGGGATCCCGACCGCCACGGTCACCACGAGCGCGAGCAGCGAGATCTGCAGGCTGTTCGGGATCCGCTCGAGGATGAGGTCGAGCGCAGGCCGGTGGTAGTAGATCGAATTACCGAAGTCGAGGTGCGCGAGCTGCCAGAGCCAGGTGAAGAACTGCAGGGGCAGTGGCTGATCGAGCCCGAGCGTGTGCCGAAGCTGTTCGCGGTCCTCGATGGTGATCTCGGTGTTCCCGTACAGCATCAGCTGCACGGGGTCCGATGGCGACAGGCGCGAGAGCAGGAAGGTGAGCAGGAGGACGCCAAAGAGCGTCGGGACCGCCTGGACCAGACGCCGCGCGATGAAACGCCCCATGGTCCTCCCGCGGCGGCCGGCCCCTGCGAGCCGGCCGCCATTCCCCGCTAAGGGCTTCGCTGCGCGATTACTTCTTGTACCACCACTTCTCGATGTTCCAAGACGCGGAGTAGGTGTCGGGCACGAAGTTCTGCAGCTGCTTGTTCGCGAAGGTGAGGACGTCCGCCGCGTAGAGGAACGTGTAGGGAGCGTCCTGGTTCAGGTTCTGATCCACGGTGTGGAGCGCCTTCTTTCGGGATGCCTGGCTGCAGTCCGGGCCGTTGCGGTTGTCGATCAGGGCCTGGTCGACGGCCGGGCTCGAGTAGCCGATGTTGTTGAACTGACCCTTGCCCTGCTGGCTCGAGTGCCAGATCGAGTACGGGTCCGGGTCCGCCCCGAGCGACCAGCCGATGATGAAGCCCTCATAGTCGGTACCCGGGTCGGTGCGGTCGAGGAGCGCGTTGAACGACTCGAGCAGCGGGTCGATCTGGATGCCGATCGCCTTGTACTGCTCCTGCGCGAACTGAAGGATCGTCTCTCGGGCGTTGTTGCCCTGGTTCGTCTCGATGCGCATCTTCATCGGCGAGCCGTCGGTCCACCGGTAGATGCCGTCCGCGCCCATCTTCGCTCCGGCCTTCTCGAGCAACGACTTCGCCTTGGCGACGTCGTTGGTGTAGGTCGTCAGGCCGCTGGTGTCGTACGCCCACGACGTGGGCGGGTTGTGGCCGTACACCTGCGTGCCGAGTCCGAAGAGGATCTTCTTCATGATCGCGTCGACGTTGATGCCGTACCACAGGGCCTGGCGGACATCACGGTTCGCGAGCCACGGCGCCTTCGCCGCCTTCGCGTTCCAACCGATGTACGTGTAGCCCGACGACTTGTAGCGGTAACCCTTGAGCGAGTCGACCTTCGCCACTTCGTCGTAGTCCTTGGCCTCGACGCTGCCGTAGGTGACCTCGCCGGTGACCAGCGCGTTCTTGATGGCCGTGGCGTCGGCGTAGACCTTCACCACGAGCTCATCGACGAGCGGCGCACCGCGCCAGTACTTGTCGTTCTTCGCGAACGTGACCTGGATCCCGGGCTTGAACTCCTTGAAGACGAACGGGCCCATCGAGGCAGGGGGGTTCATGTTCAGCGCGTTGTCGTCGATGTTCGTCTTCGTGTCGAGCGTCTTCTCATTCCAGACCTTCTTGAACGCGGCACTCGGCAGGATGCCGCCGCCGGCCGCGCCCATCGCCGCGGTGGCCGGGCAGAAGACCTTCGTGAACTTGATCTCGATGGTCTTGCCGGTCACGGTGATGCCGGAGATCGCGTCGGTCTTCCCGTCGCGGTAGTCGGCCCAGCCGACGATGTCCTGGAAGGTGGACTTGCGCACGGTCTTCGCGCTGCGCGCGACGGCGTGCACGGTGTAGCGCCAGTCTTCACCCGAGAACGCCGTGCCGTCGCTCCACACGAGGTTGTCGCGGAGCGTGTAGGTGAGCGTCAGGCCGTCCTTCGAAAGCTCGAACTTCTCGGCCAGGTTCGGCTCCGTCTCGCCGGTCTTGTAGTTGGCCCGCGTCAGGCTCGAGTAGAGCCAACTCCAGATCCCGCTCGACTGCGTATCCGTCGAGATGACCGGCTGCATCGTCTTGGGGTCTCCGGTCGCGCCGACCACGACGCGGCCGCCCGGGACCGGGTTGTCGGACGCCGCGGCGGTCGCCGAGGGTCCGCCGGACGCCGCCGGGGTCGTGCCACCCGAACAGGCCGTTGCCACCAGCATTGCCACGCCAAAAATGGCTACAAATCGCCTCATTTGCCCCATACCTCCCTGCGCTCTGCCAACCTCTGTAACGCCTGATACGTCGGAAATACGTCCGCGGTAACAAAGCGGTTCGGTTGGGCGGGAGACTAACAGGCCGGTGAGGAATGCGACGGCGGTCGGCCTGGCGGGATTGCTCCTCGTCATCGTCGGCAGCCTCGAGGCGGGCGAGAGCGCGCGGCAGCTGAACGAGATCGCCGGACGCCCGCGCCTTCAGGCATCCGGGGCCGGTCTCACCGCCCTCGGCCTGATCGCGAGCAGCCTCGTCTACCTCGCGCTGGGCTGGTGGGCGGGCGCCGACCGCGCCGCGGTGCGGCTTGGTGCGCTTACCGGCGTCGTCGCGGGTCTCGCCGGTGGGACCGTGCGCGCAATCTTCATCGCCGGACCGGTGCGCGACATCGTCGATCGGTACGCCGCGGTGCCGGACTGGTTCGTGCCCGCCGTGCTGATCGTCTTTGTCGGGCTGGCCGCAGTGGTGTCGGCTGCCGGAGGGGCGGTGCTCGCGTTCGCGGGCGTCCGGATCAGATCAAGCCGAGCGACGAGCAGCTTTGCTGCGAGGAGCGAGACCGGAAGCGAGCCCGAAGGCGAGGCGGCGAGGCGCAGGCCGCGATAGCGGGCCGAGCCGAGCGCGAAAAGAAAACTACAGCCGGGTCGTCTCGACCTCTGTGCGGATGCGATCGACGGTGCCGTCCTGCTGCAGGCTCTGGAACGCCGCGACGACCTCGGGGTCGAACTGCGCGCCGGCGCCCGCGGTGATCGAGGCGATCCCTTCGGCCAGGCTCCAGGCGTCCTTGTACGGACGCTTCGAGGTGAGCGCGTCGAACACGTCGGCCACCGAGACGATGCGCGCGGCCAGGCTGATCTCGCTGCCCTTCTTGCCATCGGGATAGCCTTTGCCGTCCCAGCGCTCGTGGTGCTCGCGCGCGACGGCGCGCGCCGTCTCGAAGAAGCGCGCGTCGCCGAGCATGACCTCGCCGTCGATGCAGTGCTGCTTGATGACCTCGAACTCCTCCGACGAGAGGTGATGCTCGCTCTGGAGGATGTGATCGGGCGTGTGGATCTTGCCGACGTCGTGCATCACGCTCGAGTAGCCGAACTCCTCGACCAGCTGCGCGGGCAATCCAAGCCGCCCAGCGATCGCCTCGACATAGCGGCGGACGCGCAGCAGATGCGAGCCGGTGTTCTGGTCCTTGAGCGTCGCGACCAGCAGCAGGTGGCTGATGCCCTGAAGCCCGGTGCGCCGCAGCTCCTCGTTGGCGATGCGCTCCTGCTCGAGGGCGCGCTCGAGCTCGGCGCGGCGCTCGCGCTCCGCGTTGAGCAGCTGCGCGAGGTCCTCGGCGTAGCGGGTGGTCTGCTTCTCCATGAGACCGAGCTCACGGAGCTTCGTTTCGTATTCGGTGCGGATGACTTGCTCGCGGCGGTAGATCTCGGCGAAGTCCGCGGCCATGCGGACCGACTGCGAGTTGGCCCGGTCGGCCACCCGGATCGCCTGCTGGAGCAGCTGGCGGAAGACCTCGCCCGCGACGGTCTGCGTGTCCGCCGGAAGGGAGCTGTTCGGAGAGACCTCCACGACCTCGATGGTCATGCGCTCTGACGCCTCATCTTGCAATGCGGCACCCTAACTGTGGGCGAGGATCCCGCGGATCGTGTCGATGAGCTCGAGCGGTCCGAACGGCTTCGTGAGGTACTGCGTCGCGCCCGCTGCGAAACCAATCGCGCGGTCGCTGTCGCTCTCGTGGGCCGTGAGCATCACCACCGGGATGTCCTTCGTGTTGGGGTCGGCCTTCAACGTCTTGCAGACCTCGAAGCCGTTGGGGCCCGGGCCCATGTCGACGTCGAGGAGGATGAGCGAGGGCTTCTGGGTGCGCGCGATCTCGAGGGCCTCGGCGCCGTTCTTGGCTTCGAGGATCGTCCAGCCCTGCGTCGACAACGTGATCCGCACCATCTGGCGGATCGGAACGAGGTCGTCGGCGACGAGCAGTGTTGCCATGAACGGGATGGTATGCGCTTGCGCATACGCGGCCATCCCCCCTGCGGGGATTCACCGCGACGCGAGCGCACTCCCCCGTGCGGGGGACCGGTCCCGCTGTCCTGTCTCGATACTGATGAGCCCCATGCGGGCCGCCTCCGCGACCGCTTCGAGGCGCGAGTGCGCACCCAGCTTTCGCAGGATGGCCTGGACGTGCGCGCGCAGCGTGGCCGGCGAGATGCCGAGCTGCACCGAGGACGCGGCGGTGCTGGTGCCGCCCGCCAAGAGGCGCAGGACTTCGAGCTCCCGCGCGGTGAGCGGCTCGTCGAGCGTCCGCTCGGCGGCGGGCTCGGTGAGGAGAAGGCGCTGCAGCTCGCTTGGGCTGAAGAGGATCTCGCCGCTCGCCGCCTGGCGCACCGCGGCCACGACCTCATCGAGGCCGCGCGCCTTGGTGAGGTGGCCGACCGCGCCCGACCGCGCGACGTCCGCGAGCACGCTCGGGCTCGGATCGCCGGTGAGGACGAGAACGCAGATGTCGGGCAGCGTGCGCCGCAGCGACCGGGCGACGTCCGCGCCGGTGCCGTCGGGCAGGTGATAGTCACAGAGCACGACCGCCGGCGCGAGCCGCGGTGCCTCGGCGATCGCCGACCCGGCATCGTGCACGACGCCGACGACCTCGATGTCATCCGCGTGGGAGAGTGCCACGCGCATGAGCTCGGCGAAGAGGAGTTCGTCGTCCACCACGAGCACGCGCAGCGGGGTCATCGGTTGCCCTCCTGCGAGCGCACCTGCGCCGCCAGCGCCGCGACGACGGCCGGATCGAGCTCGCCCTTGCTCACGGCGCCCTGCAGGATGCGGACGGCCTCCTGCTCCGACACGGCCGCGCGGTCGGTGCGGTCCACGAGGAGCGCCTCGAACCGATCGGCGACGGTCACGATGCGGACCTCGAGCGGCAGATCCGGCGCGCGCAGATGGTCGGGATACCCGCCGCCATCGAGCCGCTCGTGGTGGGAGCGAACGATCGGCAGGATCGCGCGCAGGGGCGCGAGGCCCTTCAGGATGTCCTCCCCAAGGATGGGGTGCGTCTCCACGAGCTCGCGGTCGCGCGGGCTCAGCTCGCCGACCGTCTGCACGAGGATCGGTGGGAGCTTGGCGTTGCCGATATCGCGGAGCAGGGCGCCGAGGCGGATGGTGCGAACGGCGGCTTCGTCGAGGCCCAGCACCTGCGCGATCGCGACCGCACGGGCCGCGACGCGCTCGGAGTGTCCCATCGTCGCGCGATCGTGGCTCTCGAGCGCCGTCGCGAGCGTGATGAGCGCGTCGGCCGCGGCGTCGAGGTCGCGCTTGATCCGCTGCTCGCGGACGAGCAGACCCGCCAGGCGCGGCAGCTCGTCGTCCAGGCGCGCGGCCTCTGGGCCTGGGGCGACGCCTTCGCCGACGATCTCGAGCACGCTCGTCTCGTCGTCGGCGAGATCCGCCGAGACGACCCCGCCCGCGTCCACCAGCACGAGATCGGCGGCCTGGCCGCCCTCGTCGACGATGTCGAAGGTACGCTCGAGGAGCGTCCGGGCGCGTCGGCGCCGCCCGTTGTCCGAGAGCGCGATGGCCGCGAGCGGCCGCACGCGCGGAGGCCGAGCGGTCGGTTTCTCAAGTCGCGGCGCGCGTGAGGTGCGCGCCTGCCCGAGCACCGCGTCGATGCGCGCGAGCAGCTCCGCCGCGTTCCAGGGCTTTGTGACGTAGTCGGCCGCACCGCACGAGAGGCCGCGCACCTTGTCCACGACCTCGCCGCGCGCGGACAGGAAGATCACCGGGATCTGCGCGGTGTTGCCGTCGCTCTTGATGCGGAGACAGACGTCGTAGCCATCGGTGTCCGGCAGCATCACGTCGAGCAGCACGAGGTCCGGCACGAGCCGCTTCACAAGCGCGAGGCCCTCGGCACCGTCGCGGCCGACGGCCACGATCATGCCATTCGCCTGGAGGCGCCGCTGAAGGACGTCGGCCGAGGCCGGGTCGTCCTCGACGACGACAACACTCGTCGCTTGCTTTGTGCTGCTTGGCGTCACGGTCATGCCGACTGCTCCTGCTCGCCGAGGAGGTGCCTCATTGCGACGACATATTTCGACGGCCGCTCATTCACCATGTGCTCGCGCACGTAGCCGTAGAGCTCATCCGCCCAGTGCGGCAGGGCGTCGAACCACTTCACCTCGATGATGACGCCGGGCTCGCGCTCGATGACCGGCCCGATGCGCGCCGGGATCGCGTCATCTGAGTTCGCCTGCCACGGGATCGCAAGATACATGAGATTGTGGTCAGCGGTGATGCGCACGGTGCCGTCCGGCGCGGAGTACGCGATGCGGTTGTACTGCGTGACGACCACCGGCCGCACACCGAGCTGCACGAGGTCCTTCATGCGCGGGACGAGCACGCTCGGTGAAGCCTCGATGTGGCGCTCGCCGCGTAGGTAGCTCATCACATCGTGCGTCTGCACCAGATAGCGCTCCTTCGTGCCGGCGTCCGGCGAGTCGTCCTTCATTTCGAGGAAGAGGGCCTCGCTCCCGAACGCCTCATCGGGCCGGGTGCGGTGGTACTCGCGTAGCCGGAGCTGTGTGGCGTGGCCCTCCTTCTCCGCGCGGAGGACCCGCCAGTCGTAGGTGTCGCAGTAGGTCGTGGTGGACCACTGATACGGCCGGTCCTCGCGGTCGAGCGGCAGGTAGGTGCCGGCGGTGCGGAGCGCGAGGCGCGCGACGGCCTCGTTCACCAGGAAGCGGTGCTCCTTGCGCGGCTCGTTCTTCGAGACCACACGGCTCGTTGAAAGCGTCATCGCATCACTCAGCCGAATCCGCCGCGACCGCGAGCACGCCACGCCGCGTGAGCGCGAGGCGCGCGCCGTGCGCGACCTCATCGGAGCCCTCGTCGGCGACGTTCCTCAGCAGGTCCGTCGGTACGGCGCTGCCCTCGGAGTGGAGCATGTCCATGGCATTGCGTCGCATCGCCTCGTCGCTCGAGGCAAGGTTCTCGGCGATGCGCCGGCCGAACGCGCCGCGCGTCTGCCAGGTGTTGAGCGCGAAGATGCCCGAGAAGACCGCTCCGGCCGCGAGGAGCGCGCTGGTCTGGAACAGCGCGAGACCCGCGATGAGGCCGACGGCCGCGGCCATGTTGCCGATCGCGTTCACGCCGCCGGAGAGGAAGGCGCGGGCGCGCGGCCGGATCGCGGCCGAGACCTGCGTGTACACGAGCTCGGTCGCGGGACGATGCACCGACGGGATGACGATGCGTTCGCCGAGCTGCAGCGCGACGGCCGTCGGGAACACCAGGTCCTTGAGCGACTGCCCGTACGCCCAAGCGGCGGCCCCGTACGACGCGAGGTACCACAGCGGCAGCACGAAGAGCACGCGCGCCACGCCGAAGCGGCGCACCAGCGGGGTCGTCAGGAAGCTCTGGATCCCGAGCGCGACGAGCGACGAGCTCGTGTACACGGACGCGTAGAGCACGCTGAAGGCGTCCTCACCCCCGACCTGCGTGCCGGTGGATTGGTCGAGGCCCACGAGGTAGAGGAAGTTCGCGAACTGCATGAGGAAGTACCAGAAGAAGACGCCCACGCCGAAGGGCACGAGCAGCTTGTCCGACGCGACCGTGCGGTAGCCGTCGACCGAATCGCGCAGGCTCTCGCGCAGGCCCGACGGCCGGTGCGCCAGCTTCGCCTCCTGACCATGGCCCTCGGGCAGGTTGCGGTACAGGATGATCGCGAGCAGGCAGACCGAGAAGCCGACGGCCTGCGCGCCGATGAAGTTCTCGGCGTGGACCACCGGCGCGATCGCCGCGCCCGCCGCGCCGCCGACGATCTTCCCGACGAGCACGGAGCCGGCGAAGAATGGGAACAGCCGCTTTGACTGCTCCACGTCGTACAGGTTGCCGGCATAGACCCAGAACAGGATGTAGATCGTCTCCTTCACGCCGTGCGCGAAGATGTACGAGATCGGCTGGATGATCTCGCCCGCGGCACCGCTCGAGGTCGAGATGAACCACTGGATCGCGAGCGAGGACCCCGTCACCGCTGCGACGTACCAGATGAGCATCGTGCGCCGGCGGATCCGATCGACGAAGTAGAAGATCAGCGCCGACACCGCGAGCATCACGAGCGGCGTGACGATGTACATCTTCGGGATCTCGTTCACGCCGTAGCGCTTCACGAAGAGCGCGTCGGCACCGAGCTTCCCCACCCAGTCCGCCGCGACCATGAGCGTGAGGATCCCGTAGAGGAACAGCGCGAGCTTCCATTCGCCGCGCCTGAGCGGCACGACGTCGGACAGGATGCGCCCGATGCGACCGATCACTGCCGGCCCTCGGCCGCGGGGAGGGTCAGCTCGACGATCGCGCCGGGCTGGCCCGGGTTGGCGACGCGGATCGTGCCACCGTGGAGCTCGACCGCGAGCTTGCAGAACGCGAGACCGAGGCCGCTGCCGCCGCGGCTGCGGCCGCCCGCCGTCTGATAGAAGCGGTCGAACACATTGGTGGCGTCGACCGTCGGGATGCCCGGTCCGGTATCGCGAACGCGCACCGTGACCCAGCCATCCTTCGCCGCGTCCGTCTCGACGATCGCGCTGCCACCGCTGGGGGTGTGCTTCACCGAGTTCGCGAGGAGGTTCGTGAGCACGCGGACGAGCAGCGTCTCGTCGACGAACGCGCGCACCTCTCCGGCCGCGCTGCTCATCGTGACGCCGCGCGCGCGGGCCTCGGCCGCGAGCTGAGACATGCTCTTCTTCGCCAGGTCCTCGATGCGCACGACCTGCTGGTCCGCCTGGAGCCGCCCCTCCTCCATCTTGTAGACGTCGAGGAGCGCGTTGACCATGCGCAGGAGCTCGGTGACGTTCGACTCCGAGAGGCCGAGGAGCTCGGCGAACTCGGGACGCGACGGGTCGAGCTGACCCAGGCGCACCAGCTGGAGGAACGCCACGAGGCTGTTCGCCAGGTTGCGGATGTCGTGACCGAGCATCCCGATGAGCTCCTGGCGCGAGCGCTCGACGTTCCGCAGCGCTTCGTTCGCGCCGCGCAGCTCGTCCTGGAGACGCTTTGTGAAGATCGCGCTGCGGACGCGCGCGGAGGTCTCGATGGGGCCGATCGGCTTGGTGATGTAGTCGACGCCGCCGACGTCGAAGCCCTTCTGCAGGTCCTCGGCGTCCGCTCTCGCCGTCACGAAGATGACCGGGATCGGCGCGGTGCGGTCGTTCATCTTGAGGCGGCGGCAGGTGTCGAAGCCGTCGATGCCGGGCATCATGATGTCGAGCAGGATCAGATCCGGCAGCTCGCGGTCGGCGACGACGAGCGCCTCCTCGCCGTTCGACGCGCGGTACGTGTCGCAGCCGAGGGCGTCGAGACGGCGCACCAGGAGCTCGACGTTCGCCGGCTCGTCGTCCACCACGAGCACCCGGCCCAACCTCTCGACCGGCGCCTTCGCGACACGCGGGCGCGTAGCGGTGGGCGCGGCCGGCCCACCGTCGGCGAGGAAACGCGCGAGGACGGCCCGGAGCTCCGACGGCGCGTACGGCTTCGACACGAAGTCGTCACAGCCCGCCTCGATCGCGCGCGCCCGGTCCTGCTGCATCGCCAGCGCCGAGACCGCGATGATCGGGATCTTGCGCGCCCATTCTTCCTCGCGCAGGGTCCGGGTGACGGTCCAGCCGTCGACCCGCGGCAGCAGGAGGTCCACCAGGATCACGTCGGGATGCTCCGCGCGAGCCGTGGCGAGCCCCGTGGCTCCGTCCGTGGCCGAGAGCGCCTCGTGGCCGGCCGCGCGGATGATCCGCTGCGCGACGTCGAGGTTGTTGGCGTCGTCCTCGATGACGAGGACACGCGCGATCGCGCGTGCGGTGGTCATGACCGCGCTCCGAGGGTGAGCTGGTCGGCCGGGCTCACGCGCATGCGCACGGGGAGCGTGAAGCGGAAGGTGCTCCCCTTCCCCATGGTGCTGTCGACCCAGATGCGGCCGCCATGCAGACCGACGAGCCGCTTCGAGATCGCGAGGCCGAGGCCTGTGCCCCCGTAGCGGCGTGTGGTCGAGGAGTCGGCCTGACGGAACTCGTCGAAGATGTAGACCTGCGCCTCCGGCGAGATCCCCACACCGGTGTCGGTGACCGCAAGCGTGATCCAGCCGTCGGCCGAGGTCGCGGCCACCGTGACGCTGCCGTGCTCCGTGAACTTCACCGCGTTGGCCGCGAGGTTGACCAGGACCTGCCGGATCCGTGCGCGATCGCAGAACGCGGCGGGGAGCGAACGCGGCACGTCCATCTCGAGTGCCAGACCCTTGGTGTCGGCCTGCGGTCGGATGAGCTCGATGACCTCTTCGATGACGGTGTGGACGTCCACCTCTTCGGCGTTGAGCTCCATCTTGCCCGCTTCGATCTTCGCCAGGTCGAGCAGACCGTTGATGAGGCCGAGCAGGTTGTCGGCCGCCTGCGCGACGCGCCCCAGGTCGGCGATCTGCTGCTCGTTGAGCTCACCGTCGAGTCCGTCGAGCATCAGCTTCGTGTAGCCGATGATCGCGTTCATCGGGGTGCGCAGCTCGTGGCTGACGGACGCGAGGAATTCGCTCTTGAGGCGGTTCGCGCGCTCCAGCTGCAGGTTGCCCTCGCGGAGCTCGGACACGAGGTCAGCGTTCTCCTTCGCGACAGACACCAGACGGGCGATGGTCCGCAGCGCACGCGCCTCCGTCTCACTGATCTCGCGCGGCTCCTT
>WNFG01005434.1_pt1 | contig 11948 bp, 13 predicted proteins | sample 5400431 | NCBI WGS metagenome assembly WNFG01 (sample SAMN13153346, study PRJNA577476) | soil metagenome | isolation source: 120 cm saprolite under Douglas fir tree site 2 hole 3 replicate 2 | place: USA:California | collected 2015-04-18
GCACGTCCACGTCGGTCAAGCCCATGGAGCGCTGGAGCTTGGCCGCCTCGGCCAGCTTGGCCACGATGTCCGCGCTGCCGCTCAGGAACAGGTAACCGTTCTCGTGCCACGGCACCGGCGAGTCGAAGACGCGCTCGGCGGTGCGCCAGAACTCGAGGCCGCGCCGCGACAGCTCGATCTCGAGCGGGGTGCTGAACTGCTGCCGCACGCCCCCGAAAGATCCGCCAGTGGAGCCGCTGCCGAGCTCGTCCGCCTCGACGAGCACGATGTCGGTCTCGCCTTCCTCCGCGAGGTAGTGGGCGAGCGCGCAGCCCGCGATGCCGCCGCCGACGATCAATGTGCCGACGCGCTCAGCCATTGCATGTCGAAAGGTATCCCACCGCGGAATATCCCGCGAGTGCATGACTCGCGGGGATAGGCCTGCGATAGATGCCGCGAGTGAATACACTCGTGAAAATCTCAGGCGGAGGGTCGGGCATGTTCTCGTTCGAATCCAGGATCTGACGCAGCCGCTTGGGCAGAACCGTCACGTCTCTCGGGCTCGTCTGGCTCATCGCCTTCAACCTGCGTGTGATCCTGTTCGCGATTCCCCCGACGCTGCCCGAGATCCGCTCTGACCTCGGGCTGAGCTACTTCGCCACAGGCTCGATCACGTCGCTGGCTGTGCTGGCGCTCGGCGTGGCTTCAATCCCAGGCGCTCTGCTGGCGACACGCTTCGGAGCGCGGCGCCTCGTGACCGTCTGCGCCGCCGGTCTCGCCATCTTTGCCGCCGCCATCACGCTGCCGCCCGGCGCGTTCTGGGTGTTCGCGGGCAGCGCTCTGCTGACGCTCTCAATCGCGATCGCGCAGCCGCCCCTGGCTGTGCTGATCCGCCGGTGGTTCCCCACCACCATCACACGCGCGAGCAACCTCTACGCGAACGGCCTGCTGATGGGCAACGTCCTTGGCGCATCACTGTCGCCGTTCATCTCGCACGTCATCGGCTGGCGCTCGATGTTCCTCGTGTGGGCCGCGGTCGCCGCCATCGGCGTCGCGCTGTGGGTGCGCTTCACGCCGCGCGACGATGCCGCCGCGCCGCCGGTGAACCTGGGCAAGGTGCTGCGCGACCCGCGGGTGTGGCAGGTGGCCGCGCTGTTCACGTTCCAGAACCTCGTCTACTACACAGTCGCGACGTGGGTGCCTTTTCTGCTCGGCGGGCACAGCGCGGCAGACATCGCCACGACCTTTCTCTTCCTGACCTTCTTTCCGATCGTCCCGCTGTTTGCGCTGACGTTCGTGCGCTGGCAGTTCGCGCTGTCGACATGGTTCTACGTCGCTGCCGGCGGAGTGGCGGTGATCGGATCGCTGCCGGCGGAGTGGCGGTGATCGGATCGCTGGGCCTGCTGTTCGGTCTCACAGACTTCGTGCGCCCGCTGGTCTTCATGGTCGGGCTGGGCACGGGCGCCGCCTTCGTCGCCTCCATCGCGCTGCCGCCTCTGATCGCGGCAGACGAAAGTGAAGCGTCGACCTATTCCGCCGTCATGTACACCGCCGGCTACCTGCTCGCGTTCGTGGGACCGCTTTCAGCCGGAATGCTCGTCGACGCGACGGGAAAGATCCCGCCCGCGTTCTGGCCGCCGCTGGCCGGCGCCGTACTGATGGCGATCGTCGGCTCGCTTGCGCCGCGAATGCTGTCCTCGAGGCTGGCGACCGCGAAATGAGGAGGATCCTGCGGCCGGGCGACGCAGGCTATGACGAGGCGCGCCGCGTGTTCAACGGCATGATCGACCGGCGGCCGGCCGTGATCGTCCAGTGCCTGGACGAAGCGGATGTGGCGGCTGCCATCACGCAGGCGCGCGAGCACTCACTCGAGGTCGCGGTCCGGGGAGGCGGGCACAACGTGGCCGGCAATGCCGTCTGCGACGGCGGGATCGTCATCGACCTGTCGCCGATGCGACGAGTTGAGGTCGACCCGGTGCGCCGGCGAGCCCGCGTGCAGGGCGGTGCGACCTGGGGCGACCTCGACACCGCGACGCAGGCACACGGCCTCGCCACACCGGGCGGCGTCGTGTCCAGCACTGGAGTCGCCGGCTTGACACTTGGAGGAGGCATCGGCGTCCTGCGCGGGCTTTACGGCCTCACGTGCGACAACCTGATCGGCGCCGAGCTCGTGACAGCGTCCGGTGAGCGTGTGAGCGCGTCCGCCGAGGAGAACTCCGATCTGCTCTGGGGCCTACGCGGCGGAGGCGGCAACTTCGGCGTCGTCACGACATTCGAGTTCGCGCTGCACCCGCTGGGGAGCGTCGTGTCGGGTTTGATCGACTTCGCCCATTCCCGCGACTTCTTGAAGTTCTATGACGAGTTCGCCGCCGGAGCGCCGGACGAGCTGGCATGCGACCTGGTCGTGCACCGATCACCCGGCGGCGACCCGGTGGACTCGGTGTTCGCCTGCTTCTGCGGCCCGGATGCAGCCGCGGCTCCGGTCTTCGACCGTCTTCGGTCACACGTCGCCCCGCTGCACGACGGCCTCGCGACGCGTTCGTACGTGGAGGCGCAACGCATGCTCGACGCGATCTCGCCCTGGGGCGTGCGGAACTACTGGAAGACGAACGCGATGGGCCCGCTCACTCCACTGGCCATCGAAGCGTTCGATGAGGTGTTCACGTCGGCGAAATCGCCGGCCAGCCAGGTGCAGCTCGAGCACCTGCATGGCGCTCTTCACCGGACGCCGCCGGGCACCAACGCGGCGAGCTTCGCGGGTGCCAAGTACAACCTGCTCGTGAACGCGAAGTGGAACGATCCTGCGCGGGACGATGAGAACATTCGCTGGGCGCGCGAAGGTTTCGCGCTCCTGCAGCCGTTCCTCAGCAGCGGCGCCTACGCCAACTACCTCGTGCACGAGCCACGCGAGCGCGTTCGCCAGGCGTACGGGGCCGAAACGTACGACCGCCTGGTGGCCCTCAAGGACCGCTACGACCCCGCCAATGTCTTCCGGATGAACCAGAACATCGAGCCCTCGGCGGCGGTGCGATGACCGAGTCAAGCATGTTTGATGCGGCGGCGCGCGAGAAGGAGGTGACCCTCACCACCTATGGGCGCAAGACCGGCAAGCCGCGCAAGGTCACCGTCTGGGTGATTACCGACGGCCGCAGGCTGTTCGTCCGCTCCGGCCAGGGCCTCAAGCGTCATTGGCCCCAGAACCTGATTGGGCGTGGAGAGGCGAAGATCCAGATCGGCGCCCGACCGGTCGAGGTGAAGGCACGGCACATCACCGATCCCGCCGAGGCCCGAGAGGTTTCTGGGCTCGCGCGCCAGAAATACGGCCCGCAGGTCAAGACCTCAAAAGGCGCAGAGCCACTCACCCAGGCAGAGCAGGCGACGTTCGAGCTGATCCCGGCCTAAGCCCACATCTCCCGGATCGCAGCCTCGCCCGAGCCCGGCGACGTCATAGTCACGGCAGGTCCGTCGAGCTCGAACGTGATCCAGCGGCAGCAGTCGCGCTCGATGTCGATCAGGCTGCGCAGGGCATCCGCGCTCCCAGGATGGAACTCCAGGCGCAAGCCGCCCGACACCTCCTCGCGCGACACGAGAGATCGCTCGAACAGCTTCCGCCAGGCCTGCTCGGTCTCTTTGAGATCGTCGGGAGTGAGCGTGCAGGCGACGACGTCCGAAGTGGCGCGAAAGGTTTCCATTTCGCTGAAACGGGACACTTCGACGCCATGTTCCACGAGGGTGGCTGTACCGGAGTGCGAATGCATGGCGAAGAGGTGGCGACCGACTGGTTCGGCTCGCTCGTCACCCAGCCTTAACAGTCGGCCAGCCGCACCTCGATGAACACGTCCTGCATGCCGCGGAGGTGCCGGATCCATGTGGCGGCCTGGCCGATAAGTCCGTGGTGACGGTGAAGGAGCTTCAGGCATATGGCCGACTGATCGGTCGGGAGGATCGCCGCGGTTCCATGCTCGGCAGGTCCTCGGCGCTTCCGGCCATAGCAGGCGGCCACCGTGACCTCCGGGTTGTGGCGCAGCCGCTTGAGCTTGGCCGCCGTGTGGTGGGTGCGGATCAGTAGAAGTCCGTCGTGCGGGGTCGACAGCACCGGCGTATGGACCGGGGTGCCGTCCCTCTTGAACGTCACCAGATCTATGACCTCGGCGTTCGTCAACTCGCTGCTGAGAGCCATCGCCTGCATCGTGATCGCCTCCTCAATTTCAATGGACATCCTGTTCGGTCATTATATTAAGCAGACAGCCTGTCCTGTCAAGTAGCATGTTGGCCGTGCCGCGGCGGTACCGGATGAAGGCGCGCGCGGAGTCGGCCGAGGCCACCCGCCGGAAGGTGATCGAGGCGACCCGGGCGACGATCCTGGACGGCCCGGTGCCGGCGCTGACCATGGGCGAGGTCGCCCGCCGGGCCGGCGTGGCCCGCTCGACGCTCTATGCCCAGTACGGTTCCCAGGCCGGGCTGATCGGGGCGGTGCTCGTCGACGCCGGGCTGCGCGGCGGATTCGAGGAGGTGCTCGAGCTGATCAACCTACCGGACGCCGGGGAGGCAATCCGCCGGGCGCTGCCGGCTGGAGCGCACATGTTGGGCTCGGATTACGAGCTCGGACGGCGGATCCGCATCCTCGCCCAGCTTGACCCGGAGGTGATGGCCGGACAGAGTATCGCCGAGGGGCACCGAGCCGGCGGGATGCGCTACCAGGCGGGCAGGCTCGCGGAGCAGAACCTGCTCCGTCCCGGCGTCACTCCAGAGCACGCGGCCATGCTGCTGTGGCTGCTGACCGACTTCCCCATGTACGACGGGCTGCGCACCACGTGGGGCATGGACTCCGCGCAAATCGGAGAATTCATCCTATCGGTCGCGAGCCGTGCCCTGCTGCGCGACTGAATCTCATGCGCGGCTCTCCAAGCGATCGCGCACAATCGCAGGCCCAAAACGCATCACTCGCGCAGCAAACGGCAGTTGCTCGGACTCTCGGCCGACGGCAAGGAGCTGCGCTCGATGGACAACCGGATCACGTGGGTCCTGCGCAGAAGCGCCGACGGCGCGTGGAAGATCGTTCACGAGCACTCGTCCGCGCCGGTCGACTTCGACACGGGCAAAGACTCCCTGCGGCGGATGCGATAGCGCATCGCCTGCGCGCCCCGGCCGTGACCGCCCGGGGCCTCGAGTGTCGCTCGACGTCAGTCGGTGTCTTCGACCCGTTCGATTCGGAAACTGAGGGAGAAGGCTCCAGTGCTGCTCGTCAGCTGATACGCCGAATCGCTGACGCCCCACGTCGGTGCGCCAAAGCTGACGTCGATCGAGCCGGCACTGACCTCAGCGCCTGCCAGCAGGCACACCGAGCCCAGCTGGACAGCTGGGTTGAACGTGGCCGGGTTTGTGGGGACGAACCCGAATCGGATCAGGTCATCGAGCAGTGAGTGTCCGAACAGCGTGTCGATGCAACCGATGCTCGCCGCGTCCGCGTGGAGGTTCAGCGTCTGGTCTCGCGGCAGGAACACGTCATAGCTCGCGGCGATGGGCACGGTCAGCCCGGTCGAGCCGGCGCCGATCCCGTCAAGACCGCCAACCTCCTGCCACGCGCCGTTCAGCTCCGCCTCCATCTTCCATCCGGGCGGAATGGTGACCGGCAAATTGGTCGGCTTCAACGGGTTATTGACGCTGATCCCGTCGAGGGTCACTCGCAGGTGGACCAGCGGTGATGCCGGCGATCGCTGCCAGCCGGCCAGCATCGTCGCCGCAAAGCCCGTCGGCATCCTGCTGCCGACCGGTTGTGTCATCAGCACCGTGACCTCGTAGTGCGGATTGGCGCCGTCGAGGCGAGGCACCACTCTGAGCTGCGGCGTCACCGGGGTCGTCCCGAACGCGGGGGTCGGCCGCCCGATCACTTCCAGGATCGGGTCGGTTCCGCCGTTGACCGCGGGCAGCGGAACATCGAAGGAGAAGTCACGCGAGTTGAGCGGCGCAGCCGCCCCCGGCGGAAGCAGGGCCAGGGGAGCGCGGAGTGGAAAGCACGGCGCGCCGAGGATCGCGTTCAGTGAGGTCTTGTGCGTGACCACGCAGGCATCGCCGGCGCCTCCGCCGTCGGCGCTCACGTAGACATCAGCCCGCGTGACCGGTACCGCACGGCCCGCGTCGCGGAGCATGGCGGTGCCGCCCGACCGGATCACGGCCACCGCCTGCGGCGGGTGCATCTCGCTCCGGTAGTTGAACACCGCGCCGATGCACGGCACGCCCGCAGGCGCGTCGGCATCGCTGAGACAGGGGATGGTCGTTCCCTGCTTCAAGCCCGGGATGGGAGAAGGATGCCCGCAGTCGAAGATCCATCGACCCAATGCGACAACCCGATCGCCTTCGCCCGCCCAGGCCCAGGCGGGGTAGCTGCCCGTCTCCCATTCAAGTTCCAGCGTCGGCTTGCCGTCGTGGAGGTTTGGGGCGAAGTAGTTGCCGCTGGCCAGGAACGACGCGTCTGCGGCGTCGAGCTGCAGCTCGGTGTTCTGGTCGAAGGTCACGTGTCCCGCGGGAAAGTCGTCCCGCGACACATGCGATTCGACCGCGGTGCCATGGACGATCACGGGGACCGATAGAGGCGAGCTTCCGTTCACCACCGGAGCCCATTCGGGGTTCACGGCCGGCAGCTGATCAAACACGCTGGTCTGCACGATCGGCGGCGGGTAGCAGCCACCGCCGTTCGAGGCAAGAGCGGTGTTGCTGTCCACGGGCCCGGCAGACGCAGCCACCGGCGTGAGCGCAAGAATGACCGCGATTCCGGCCGCGTAAGTGGTGCTGCGAGTAGCCATTGGCACCTCCAAGGCTGAACGCGCCCGACCGTCGCGATGAAATCTTAACCGGCGCTGCTCAGAGGTGGTCGACCGGCTTCTTCCAGTCCTTGGTGTCGATCTTCCCGGCGCTGACCCGCTCGACCGCACGCGGCTTTTCCTTCGCGTATTTCGGCAGCACCTCGGAGGCAACCCAGTCCAGCTGGTTGATCTGGCTGTCGCCCGGCTGGTCGAGGATGAACTGGTTGACGCCCGCCTCGACGTACGGCTCGAGCACGCTGTAGAAGGCGTCCTTCGACCCCCACGGGTCCAGGTCGGCCTTCGGCACCCAGTAGTAAAGCGAGCGGTCAAGCGTGTCGGGGTCGCGTCCGATCTCGCGGCAGTAGTCGTCGAGCATCTGGTTGCGCTCGCGCATCTCCTCCGGCGTGCCGAACGCGTTCCACGTGTCCGCGTACCTGGCGACGATCTTCAGCATCCGTGGCCCGAACGCGCCCAGCACGAGCGGCGGTCGCGGCTTCTGCACGCTCGCCGGCCGCGATCGCGCTTCGCGCAGCTGGTAGTACTCGCCGTCGAACGAGCTCGTGTCCTCGCGCGTCATCAGGTCGACGACCTGCACGGCCTCCTTGAAGCGGCTGACCAGCTCCTTCGTCTCCGGCAGCGGGATGCCGAACATCGTGTGCTCGGGTTCGTACCAGCCCGCGCCGAGCCCGATCTCGAGCCGGCCGTTCGAGATGTGGTCGACCGTGACGGACATCTTGGCCACGATCTGGGGGAAGCGAAACGTGTTTGACGTGACGAGGATGCCGACGCGGATCTTCTCCGTCCGTGCCGCCAGCCCGGCCAGCAGCGACCACGCCTCGAAGTACGGCCCTGTCGGTCGGCTGGGCTGGACGAGGTGGTCGCAAAGCCATGCGCTCTCGAAGCCCAGGCGCTCGAAGAGCTGCCAGCGCTCCACCGTCTTGTCCCACGTCATGTTCTGGTCGGTGCAGATGCCGAAGCGGAATCGCCGCGCCATTCGTCTTCCCTCCTTGAGCCTCGAATCCTAGTGCCATCTAGAATCCTGAGCGGCATGGGCCGCACCACGCTGAAGATGCCCCAGCTCGGCGAGTCGGTCACCGAGGGCACTGTCGACCGCTGGCTCAAGCAGGAAGGCGACATGGTGCGCCGCGACGAGCCGATCGTCGAGGTCGTCACCGACAAGGTCAACGCTGAGATCCCGTCGCCATTCGAAGGCCGGCTCGTGCGCATCGACGTGCAGCCGGGGCAGACGGTGCCCATCGGCGCCGCGCTGGCGGAGATCGAGGTCGAGGGCGCGACCCCGGCCGCTCCACCGCCGCCAAAGCCGGCCGAGCCGCCAGCGCCACCGCCGCCGCACGCCGCCGCGGCGCCTGCGCCCGCCACGGATCACGCTCGGGTCAGTCCAGCGGTGCGCAAGCTCGTGCAGGACAACAACCTCGACCTGTCGCAGATCGCGGGCACCGGTCCGGGCGGTCGCGTCACGCGGGAGGACGTGCAGGCCTACCTGGCGACCAAGCCGGCGCCAGCTGCTGCCGCCGCTAGTCCCGCGGCGGCTCGCACCGGCGAGCGCGGCGACGAGATCGTGCGCATCTCCGCCGTGCGGCGGCAGATCGCCGAGCACATGGTCCGCAGCGTCAGCACGTCGCCGCACGCGTGGTCGCTGCGCGAGGTGGACGTCACGAAGCTGCAGGCGTACCGCGAGGCCAACAAGGATGAGTTCAGCCAGCGCTACGGCTTCCCGCTGTCGTACGTGCCGTTCTTCGTCCAGATCGTCAGCGAGGCGCTGCTGAAGAACCCGTACCTGAACTCGACCTGGACGGACGACGGCATCGTGCTGCACCACTTCGTGAACATGGGCATCGCGGTCGCTCTGCCGGACGCGCTCATCGTGCCGGTGATCAAGGACGCCGACCTGATGGGTTTCACGGACCTCGCCCACGCCATCAACGACATCGCCACCCGGGCGCGCAACAAGCAGCTGAAGCCCGACGACGTGCGCGGCGGCACCTTCACGCTGAACAACACCGGCGCGCTGGGGTCGGTCGCGGGTCAGTCGATCATCAACCAGCCGCAGGCGGCGATCCTCAGCACGGAGTCGATCCGCAAGCGTCCGGTGGTTGTCAATGACGAGGTCGTGGTCCGGCCGATCATGAACCTCACCATGTCGTTCGACCACCGCATCGTCGACGGCCTGGCGGCTTCTCGATTCATGGGCGACGTGTCGAAGGGGATCGAGGAATGGAGCCCCGCGAGCCTCAAGCTTTGAGGCCCGGCTGAAAGCTCGCGGCGAGAGACTCGGTGATCCAGGTGGCCGAGATGCGGGTGAAGCGACGAGCAGCGGAGCGAGCGCATTGGAGAACTGCGTGAGCGAGCAGCGCAGGAGCTGAACCCGCAGATCGGCCGCATGGGCGCCGAGGATCCGCCGCGGGTCTTTCTAGCCGGGCCTCAGGCCGTTCTTCTCCACGTAGTCCACGGTCGCTCGCAGGTATCGATCGATGGCAGCAGGCTCAGCCGCGCGGCCCATGTGCCCGACTCTGAAGATCTTGCCGGAGAGATCGCCGAGCCCCCCGCCGATCCGGATGTGGTGCTCGCGGAACAGGTAGGCCGAGTAATCGCCCAGGTTCATGTTCGGCAACCCGTACGACGCCGTGGTCACCGGCGATGCGATGTCGATGGGTGACAGCATTCGGAAGCCCATCTCCTCCAGCCCGTCGCGCACTCGATCGCGCGCCGCGGCCAGGCGCCGGCAGCGGTTGTCGACGCCTTCCTTCAGCAGACCCGTCAGCGCCACGTCGAAGGCCTCGACTACGTTGGTGGGCATCGTGGTGGGGTGCGGATGCCATCCGCCCCACTTGTCGGCGAAGTCTCGCCACGTGGCGAGGTTGAGGTACCAGCCGGCGGCTTTCGGGCGGCCATCGGCCAGAGCCTCCAGCGCACGGGGGCCGGCCGCCAGCGGCGCCACGCCGATCGCGCCGCCGATGCACTTGTTGGCGACCGTGACGCACAGGTCGGCGCCCCAGCCGTCCATGTCGAAGGGCACGCCACCGATCGACGAGATCCCGTCGACGATCGTCAGCGCGCCGTGCTCGCGCGCTGCCGCGCAGATTCCCTGCACCTCGTTCAATACGCCGACCGAGGTCTCGTGGTGCACGACGCAAACGGCGCGCACGTCCGGATGCTCGTCGAGCGCCTCACGCACCTGCGCTGCGGTCACCGCCTCAGCGAGCCCGGGCCGCACCTTGTGCACCTTCATTCCGTTGGCCGTGGCAACGTCGACCATGCGATCGCCGAACAGGCCGTTGGTGGCCACCAGCACCTCGTCGCCCGGGCTCAGCACGCTGGCTACGCACGTCTCGATAGCGGCCATGCCCGGGCCGAAGATGAGGTGCACGTCGCCCGACGTCTTGAACACCTTCTTCATGCCTGCGATGCACCGCTTGTAGAGCTCGGTCCACCCGTCGCCGTAATGCGCGCGCACTGGCTGCCCCAGCGCCTCGAGCACCTCGTCGTCGACGGACACGGGCCCGGGGATCATCAGGAATTCACGGTTATCGTGATCCGTCACCCAAGAACCTCCCGCGCCACGCGATAGCCTGACTTGATCGCGCCCTCCATGCCGCCCGGCCCCACACGGTTGTCGGTGTGCTCGCCAGCGAAGAAGACGCGGCCGTCGAGCGGCGCCGCGATCAAAGGCAGCACCGTGTCGCGCTGATCGCCGATCGGCGCGCGCACGACCGCGCGCGACCACGGGTCATGTGTCCAGCTCTTCACGAACCCGGCGACGCGCTTGATCGGCTTGCCGACCACGGAGCTCATCGTGGCATCGACGCTGTCGAGGATCTGCGCGTCGGTCATCCCAGACGGCTCGATGTCGCCGGCGGCCAGGCCGGCGACGATGATGTGCTCGCCTCGCTGGTGCACCGTCTGCTCCATGATGAATCCGGGCATGCGGTCGGTGAAGCAGCCCGACCCGATGGCGTTCTTCACCAGGTCGCGTTCGACGTACTGCACCACCAGCCGCGTCGCGTTGCCGTAGCGCAGCTGGAGCAGCGCGCGCACCTTGTCGGCCGGCAGCGCGGGCTCGAAGCCGAGCTCCGAGACGAGCGGCCCCGGCACGGTCACCACGACGCGATCCGCGTGGAAAGTTTCGTGATCGGACTCCACGGTGACTCCGGTCGCGCCCCATCCCACGACGCGCACCGGGCGCTGCAGCCGCACATCCACCTTCTTCGCCATCGTTCGCGGCAGCGTGTCGTTGCCGCCCTTGATCTTTCGGTACGCCTCGCCCCACGACAGCTCGACGTTGAGCTCCTGCGCGTCGGCGACGCGCAGCGGCGCGGCAGGCGTGGACTGCGCGATGGCAGCCAGCAGAAGCTCGGCCGGTTCGGACACGCGTGCGCGTCGCAGCCACTGCGCCACGGACTCGTAGTGGCTCGGTCTCGTCTTCTTGATGGCCGCGCGCAGCTCGTTGACGATCTCCGCCGCGGCGCCCCGGTCGAGGCGCTCGCCGCCGAAGATCAGGTCGGGCACGTCGGTGCCGAGACTGAACTCGTCGCTGAGCTCGACGCCATGCTTCGCGCACAGCTCGGCGATGTTGTTCTGGCCGTGGTAGATGATCTCGGCGCCGATGTCCGCGAACTGGCCCTCGGCGAAGCCCTCGCGCACGGTGAAAACGCGGCCACCGACGCGGTCGCGAGCCTCGAGCACGATCACCTCGTGGCCGGCGGCCTGGATCTCGGTCGCCGCGACCAGCCCTGACAACCCCGCACCGACGACGATGACTTTCATCCCTGGCGCACCTTGGCGTCCAAGGGGTCCCCACGAAATCTCGGCGAAGCCTCCGATTTCGTGGGGTTAAAGCGATGCGGCTCGAACTGCTCGATCGGACGCGCCGTGTGGCCTACCAGCGCGAGGTCGGCGCCGATGTCACCGATGACCGGAGCGAACTTGAAGCCGTGGCCCGAGAAGCCGGCAAGGACGGTGATGCCCGGCTCCAGCAGCCCCACCACGAAGTGGCGGTCGGGCGAGTTCTCCTGGAGGCAGATCACCGAGCGAACGGGTTCGGGGTCCAGGTCGGGCAGCGCACCCCCTACGTAGCGCACCGCCGGGTCGGTGTCGGCGGGGTGCACGACACGGTCGATCGCGTCCGGATGCTGCGGCGTGTCGTCG
>WNFG01004656.1_pt1 | contig 11944 bp, 12 predicted proteins | sample 5400431 | NCBI WGS metagenome assembly WNFG01 (sample SAMN13153346, study PRJNA577476) | soil metagenome | isolation source: 120 cm saprolite under Douglas fir tree site 2 hole 3 replicate 2 | place: USA:California | collected 2015-04-18
TTATCCGTCTTGCCTGGCACTTATCCGTCCTGGCAACGAGGCTGCGCCTCTAGCGCTGCGCGCTCAGCCAGGACGAAAGGAGCAACGCTGCTGCGCAGCTAGTGCTGCGCACTCAGGCAAGACGCAAGGAGCAAGGCCCTCCCTTCCCCACTCCACCACCCTCGCCCCTACAGAAGTTGATGGGCTTTTCTTCGGTTGATGCGTATTGGGCGACCATAAAGGCCTTGTAAAGATACCCCGTATCTTTCTTGCCCAACCACGCTTCCCCACCCTCGCCCCTACGGGAAGGGTATTTCCCCCGCAAGGATATTGGTGGCGAATTCAAAAAGTGGGGTAAGATACCACTAAAACAGGGCATTTTTCCTTTTCGGTGGGGAATATCGACCATCTTTCGTGCTTAGAAAAAGTGGAACATCCCTACTAAAGTCGATTTCGCCACCAATATCCGCAAGGATGGAGAGCCAAGAGGCAATCACTCTTGACTTTTGCCATACAATCAGCTAAAATATGACTAGATAAGCTAAGTTAGTCATATTTGCTTACCTGGTCATCTGGTCATAATGAGAGGGAGGGTTCGTATTGGCAAGCCAACGCAAAGGTGAACAAGGGCAAATCGAGGAACGCTCGAAACGCGAGCAACGCGGGGATAGGATTCTGGACGCTGCGGCAGAGTTGATGTTGCGCTGGGGATACAACAAAACGACGATCGATGATATCGCCCGGTATGCAGGCGTGGCGAAGGGGACGATCTACCTGCACTGGAAAACGCGCGAAGACCTGTTCCTGGCGCTCATGAAGCGGGAATATATTCGCCTGGTGCAGGACATCCAGCAGCGCATCTCCGGCGATCCCGAAGGGGGAACTCTACAGGGGATAACGAAACACTCGATGCTGGCTACCATGAAGAGTCCACTCATGAAAGCAGTCCTGTTGCGTGATACCGATCTGCTCGGTGAATGGATGCGCAATGAATATGCCAGCGCGAGCTTCTCCGAACAAATCGCTCAATCTCTCGCGCTTTTTGAACACCTCCGCAGTCGTGGAGTGGTGCGCGATGATATAGATGTTCGTAAGCAGGTGTATATGCTCGACGCCATCACGATGGGTTTTTTAGTGATTGACGAGTATATGCCCGACGATTTCAAATATTCCGACGAGGAGATTGTGGAGATGACGGCTGAGGCGGTCGAAAGGGTATTTGCGCCATCTCCGTCCTCAGTTCCGCAACCAGACGAGAAGACAAAACAGGAGATATCGAACACTCTAATTTCGTCTCTCGATGACATCATAGCTCTCAGGAGCAGAATAGATCAGGAGGAGACTACGTCATGAAGAGGAGGACAGCAACATGACAGCAATCATCGAAGTAGAGGGTCTGACCAAGAGCTACGGCAGCAAGCGCGGCATTACTAATGTCTCCTTCCAGGTGGAAAAGGGCGAGGTGTTTGGCTTCCTTGGTCCCAACGGCGCGGGCAAAACCACCACAATTCGCCTGCTTATGGCGCTGCTGCGCGCCGACGCGGGCACGGCGCGTATCGCCGGGCTGGACTGCTGGCAGCAATCGGTGGAGATCAAGCGGCTGATCGGTTATCTGCCCGGCGAGCCATCGCTCGACCCTGGTCTGACCGGCGGACAGATTCTGGAATACTTCGGGCATCTGCGCGGAGGCGTCGATCAAGCCTATCTCAAGCAACTGATCAAGCGACTGGACCTGGACCCCAGCCGCAAGTTCCGCCAGTATTCGAGTGGCAATAAGCGCAAGGTAGTGCTGATTCAAGCCTTTATGCACCGCCCGCGCTTGTTGATTCTCGATGAGCCGACCAATGGCCTGGACCCGCTCAACCAGCAAGAGTTCGACCGGATGGTCAAAGAAGTGCGCGATGAGGGGCGCACCGTCTTTCTTTCCTCGCACATCTTGAGCGAGGTGGAGCAGACCTGCAACCGCGTGGGCATCATCCGCGAGGGGCAACTGGTGCGTGTTGGCGGCGTGGCCGAACTGAAGGACATCAAGCGCCACGAAGTTACCATCACATTTGCCAACGCCACGCCAGCCGAGGTGTTCAAGCGGCTTCCCAGTGTGGAGCAGGTGGAGCAGCTTTCCGATGGGCACACGCTGCGCCTGACCGTGTCGGGCGAGCTGGATGGCGTGGTCAAAGCGGCAGCGCTGCATCCGGTCGTCACGCTGACCAGCCACGAACCCAGCCTGGAAGATATCTTCCTGCGCTACTACGAGGGCGATGGCCAGGCCCTCAAGGAGGCGAACCATGTGGTTTAAGAGCATCTACCTCAAAACCCTGCGCGATTTCCGCATTGCCATTCTGGGCTGGGGCGTGGGGATGGGCCTGGCCACCTTCGAGGTCCAGGCTACTGTCGGCTCGCTGGTGTCGACGCCTGCAGCGCGCGCCACGCTCGTCAGCCTGGCGAGCTCGTTCGCCTGGAATGCTGATCCGGTAGCCGTTGACACCGTTGGCGGCTACGCGACCTGGAAGGTGGGCATTTTTTTCTTGCTGGTAGCGATCTGGCCGCTGATGGCGTGCAGCCGTCTGCTGCGGGGTGAAGAAGAACGCGGCTCGCTGGATGTGCTGCTCTCGCTGCCGCGTGGGCGCCTGCGGGTGGCGCTGGAAAAGCTGGCTGCCGTCTGGACGGCCTTGCTTTTGATGGGCCTGCTGATCGCGCTGATCACGTTTGCGGGCGGCAAAAGCTTCAACGCGGACTATAGCCTGGGCGACGCGCTGCTCTTTGGCCTGAATCTCGTGCTGATCTGCGGGGTCTTCGGGTCGATTGCGCTGCTGCTCTCCCAGTTCACCCAGGAGCGCGGCACAGCGGCAGGCGTGACGGGTGGCTTGCTGCTCGTCTTCATCGTCCTGGACATGGTTCATCGCGTCATCCCCGGCACCGAATGGCTCAGCCGCCTTTCCCCGGTCTACTACTACAACCTGAGCAAATCCCTGGTACCAAGCTATGGTACCAATCCCGGAGCGATGCTGGTCCTGCTAGGCCTCAGCGTCCTCTTGAGCGGAGCAGCCCTCTGGCTCTTTGTCCGGCGCGATGTTGGCGCGACGGTGGCGCTGCCCAGCTTTCTGCGCCTGCCGGAGCGGACCGTGCGGCCTGAGCAGGCGCTGCCGGTGAACGCCTGGTCGCTGCGCTCGGTTTATGCCCGCAGCCTGGCGAAGATGGCATTTCCCACCTTCTGGTGGACGCTCGGCATCGCCGGGTTTGCTGCCTGGATGGTCGTCGTCGTCAAGCAAACCGAGGACCAATTCAAGACCCTCTCCGCAAGCTCATCGTTCCTGAGGGATCTGATCACCAAGATTGGCGGGGGCGATGTCAACTTCAATGCCACCCTCCTGAGCGCGCTCTTCGTCCTGCTGCCGCTGCTGTTGATGGCCTTTGCGGTCACCCAGGCCAACCGCTGGGCGGCAGATGAGGAGGAGGGTCGCCAGGAGTTGGTGCTGGCGACGCCGCAGCCGCGCTTGGCTGTCTTGCTGGCGCGCTTTGGCGCGCTCACCACCGCGACGGTCATCATTGGGGTGCTGACCCTGGCCGCTACGGCGCTGGCCTCGGCAGCGTCTGGCCTGGCGCTCGACGGGGGCAACCTGGCTGCCGCAACACTCTCGATCATTCCGCTGGGGCTGCTGATGGCCGCTCTCGGCTATCTGTTCTCCGGCTGGCTGCGTACGGCGGTGGATACCGGCCTCTTGAGCTTCTTGCTGGTGATCTGGTTCTTTATCACCTTTATTGGCCCAGGGTTGAACTGGCCGGATACGACGCTGCGGCTGTCCGCCTTCTACTACTATGGCACGCCGCTGCTGCATGGCCTGCCCACGGGGGATACGCTGGGTGTGCTGGCGGTTGCCGTCTCGGCGCTGGCGCTGGCCTCGGCGCGTTTTGTGCGCAAGGACATTGGGCGATAATGGAGCCAGGGGCGGAGCGCATGCTCCGGCTCATCACAGAAGGCAGGCAGGATGAGGCAGTCGCGCTGATGAATACGGAGACGTGGGGCGTCGAAGTTGAGGAGGGACAGGAGGAAGCAGGCGATGGGCAAACGCATCCTGGCCATTGAATCCTCGCGCACTCCTGGAATACACCCCTGGAAGCGAGGGGCCCGGCAAAAGGCGAGAGCAAAGCCATTCCACAGGTTCGCATCGGTCTTAACGATGCACGAGCGCTGCTTGCCATATTGAAAGGCTACTTTGCGTACGTGTACGGGGCCGTTCCCTCTTCCCACGAACGAGATGCCCAGATCCGCGTGTTACAAGGTCTACGCGTGCGGCTGGAAGCATTGCTGGCAGCCTCTGGTCGAGCGGAGGTGACGCCGATCTGGCTGACGCGGCAGGAGATCAGGTTTGGATCTTCTTCGACATCTTCAACGGAGAGCCTTAAATTACCTCAAGGCACACACCAGAAAATGTGGATGTACCAAAATTCGGACTTTTGTCGTTTTAAGAGTGGTTAACCGGATCTCTTTGCTGTGTTATTTTCTGCATCACGTTCAACCGGCAACACTGAGATTAGGAAAGAAGATCATGAAACGTTTTCTCAAAGCACCTATGTTTTCGTGTGTCGTCGTCGCCCTGTTTGCCACTCTGCTCCTAAAAGGAGGAGTAGCAGAGGCTGCACCGATGCAGAGCTATGGCTCCAACAACATCGATGCAGGAGCGCAGCCGTTCAAAGCCCTGAACGCGGTGGTGGAAGTCTCTGCCCGTGACATCTGGGCCGTGGGGGACTCCTTTAGCCCGAGCACGGGCGTTGAACAGACGCTCATTGAGCACTGGGATGGCACTACGTGGAGCATCGTTCCCAGTCCTAACCCAACAACGACTCACGACACTTTCCTGAGCGGGGTGGCCGAGGTCTCTGCCAACGATGTCTGGGCCGTGGGGGGCTCCGGACAGACCCTGATCGAGCACTGGAATGGGGAGCACTGGAGGATTGTCGCCAGTCCTAACCCGCCAGGGAGCACTGGCAGTCTGGGTGCGGTCGCCGAGGTTTCCGCCCATGATATCTGGGCCGTGGGAACCTTTAAGAACAGCACCGGTGGCTTGCCATTGATCGAACACTGGGATGGGGAGCAGTGGAGCATTGTCGCCAGTCCTAACCCGACGGGGTCTAGCATTACAGTCCTGAACGGAGTGGCGGAAGTCTCTGCTCACAACGTCTGGGCCGTCGGACAATCCTTCAGCAGAAGCACCGGTGGCTTGCCATTGATCGAACACTGGGATGGGGAGCAGTGGAGCATTGTCGCCAGTCCTAACCCGACGGGATCTAGCTTTACAGTCCTGAACGGAGTGGCGGAGGTCTCTGCTCACAACGTCTGGGCCGTGGGCCGCACCAACCAGTCCCTGACTGAGCATTGGAATGGGAAGCAGTGGAGTATTGTCGCCAGTCCTAACCCGACGGGGTCTAGCTTTACATTCCTTAACGGAGTAACGGAGGTCTCTGCTCACAACGTTTGGGCCGTGGGAGGCTACTTCACTTCTGTCGGCTCTATGGTCTTCCAAAAGACCTTGATTGAGCATTGGAATGGGAAGCAGTGGAGCATTGTCCCCAGCCCCAACGTCTCAGGCTCTACGAGCGATATCCTGAACGGCGTAGAGGAAGTCTCTGCCCGCAACATCTGGGCCGTCGGGGTCTTCTTCACCAGGAGCGCCGGTGGCCTGCCATTGATCGAACACTGGAACGGCGTGCAGTGGAGCATCGTCCCGGGTGCCGACTAGCGGCACGCTTCCACTTACACCAGCGTGCGCGTAGGGTTTTTATATGAAAATGCCATAGGAGGGGTCAAGATAACGATTGGCGCTGCGGTTGCCAAGTGCCATCTCGCGCCCCTCCCAGGGCAACCACAAGGGATCGCCAATAGGCATCAAGCTAAGCCTTGAAGCGAGACAGGAGGCCGGATGTTGATGAGCTTTCTGGTAGGTTGACGCCTATTGGGCGACCACAAGGGATCGCCCAATAGGCGTCAACTTGTTATTGCGCGGTGCCAGAGCAAAGTACTATCGCTGGTGCGTAACGCATCGATGCTTCCATCTTGCAAGGCGATCAGTACGAGATCATCCGCCACCAGTGGTGGCAATTGCGTAGCGGGGACTTGCGGTGTATAGCGCCAGAGCACGAAGCCATCGCTGGCTCGCAGCGCGTCTATATTGCCTGCTTGTAAGGCGAGATAGACCAATCCTTGGGCGACGGTGAGCGACGCTACACCCCCTTCTCCACCCTGGTAGCGCCAGAGTATGGAGCCATCGCTGGTACGCAGCACATAAACGCTGCCATTAAGTGCCTCTACATACATCACCCCATCTCTCACCAGTAGGGAAGGGGGGAGAACGTTGGGAACATGCAGTGCTGTGCGCCAGAGCATGGAGCCATCACTGGCGCGCAGCGCATAAACGCTGCCATCGAGCGCGCTTACATACACTGCTCTATCCGCCACAATTGGCGATGACTCTGCGAGAGGAGTGGGAGGTAGATCGCGCCAGAGCAAAGCGCCATTGCTGGCGCGTAACGCTTCCAGGCCGCCATCTTGCAAGTTGAGGTAGACTATGCCATCCGCCACCGTTGGCGATGCCGAACTGGAAGGAAAGAGCGAGGTAGACTGCCAGAGCGGAAAGGCATCACTGGCGCGCAGTGCGAACACATGGCCATCCTCGGTACTCACGTACACCACTCCATCTACCACGGATGGCATCGAGGCAAGGGAACGGTGAGAGGTGTAGTGCCAGAGCAAGGACCCATCACGAGCGCCAAACGTATCGATACTATCGGTCCCTGAACTGACGTAGAGGATGCCGGCGACGACCGCGAGCTGTATGGGGGCAGGAGCATTAACGGGAAGTGTACGCGACCAGAGCGGGGATCCATCGCTGGCGCCTAAGGCATCTACCCTCACGGTCATGGTATCGTTGTCAAAGGTGAGTGTGCAAAGAAAGACCGCTCCATCAGCCACGATTGTTGACGTTTCCCCCACTTTTCCGCCCTCATAGCGCCAGAGGCGGAATCCATCACTCACTCGCAGTGCCGTCACCGTCCCATCGGGTGAACTAGCATAGGCTATCCCATCGTCAACGGACAGAGAAAACGGATGAACGGCTGACTGGGGTAGTACGGTCACCCTTGCTACCGTGGCTGGTTCTGGGGTACGCGGCAAACTCACCAGGACGACGACGACCAGGAGCACGATGCCTACGATCACGGCGATACGCATCCAGACACGTTCTCGTGGCGAGAGCGCCAGGCGACGCCTTGTAGATCTCCCTAGAAGGTTGCCAGTTCTGGTAGGTGAATCCAGGTCGGTGATCTCAACCTCAGTCTCGTCTCCTGTGACATTTTCGGGATCAGGAGTGTTCAACGCGCACCTCCTCAAGGAAAAGCGCTCTCGATGTTCTTGCATGTACTCCGGTTTGCTGAAACAAACCTGAAGGTGAAAGGAGAGTGTACTGTGTGAAAATTGTCACATTGATTTGAACCATGCCTAAAGTAATGACACTTGTTTTGGTGAAAAACTGACAGCATCTTGAAATCACGAGAAGCTTAATGATGTGCACATAGTTGAGAGGAAGACAAGATAGCCAAGAAGAACGACAATCCGAGGCGTAAGAGAGGGCGTACACCTCCTGGAGTGCAGGAGGTGTACGTCATCCCTCTGGCGCTTAGGGATTGAACTCGGTGAGCGTCTGCTCGATCCCTACGAGCTATGCTTCCTCGTCTGCTGCAGTTAGACTACCTTGAGGTACTGCACACTGAACAACTGTCGTGGGTCCGTCCACACCTGTTCGACGGCAAAGCCCGCAGTTGCCGCCAGTTGTGCAAACTCCTCGAGCGTATATTTGTACGAACTCTCCGTCCAGATGCTTTCGCCCAGTTTGAAGTCAATCTCACTCTCCCCAATGCGAACCGTCTGGTTTTTCAGACTCACCAGATGCATCTCGATCCGACTCTGACCGGGATTGTAGAAAGCATAGTGTCCAAATTGGTTCAGCTGGAAGTTGGCATCCAATTCCTGGTTCATGCGCACCAGCAAGTGCTTATTGAACTGAGCCGTCACCCCTTGCGAATCATTATAGGCCCGGTGCAGGATGTTGAAGTCCTTCTTCAAATCCACCCCGATCAGCAGGCCGCCCCCCTGGCATACCTTCGCAATCTGTTGCAGAAAGCGTTTGGCTGGCTCACGATCAAAGTTGCCGATGGTCGATCCCGGAAAGTAGGCGACCCTGCGCCAGACGGGTTTTTTTGGCAAGGGCAGCTCGAAGTCGCTCGTGTAGTCGGCACAGACCGGAAGCACTTCCAATTCGGGATACGCGCCCGCCAGTGCTGCCACCGAGCGCAGCAGTTGGTCTTTGGCAATGTCGATCGGCACGTAGCCAGCCGGTTCTTGCAAGGCATCCAGCAGCATGCACACCTTCGTGCTGTTGCCGCTGCCGTACTCGATCAGTAAGCAATGCGGCCCGAGCAGAGAAACGATCTCCTGCATGTGCGCCTGCATGATGGCAAGCTCGGTACGCGTGAGATAGTACTCGTCCAGCTCACAAATCTGCTCGAACAACTGCGAACCGACGTCATCGTAGAAGTACTTACTCGGCAGTTCTTTGCGCGCATCTTGTAACCCTTGCAGCACCTCGTCGCGAAAGGTCTTGCGCTGCGGCTCAAAGTCGTAGAGCCCGAGTGGGCTCGGCCTCGGCTGATGGATGTCACACCTCCTTCGCTAAGCGAATGCCCATGAATTGCCATTGGACGTTGGCCGGAAAGAAGTTGCGGTAGGTGGAGCGGGTGTGTGAACGAGAGGTGGCGCAGGAGCCACCACGCAGGACGTACTGGTTGCACATAAACTTCCCATTGTATTCCCCGACCGCCCCCGGACCTGGCTTGAAGTTCGGATAGGGCGCGTAGGAGCTTTGCGTCCATTGCCACACGTCGCCATACATCTGCGCGAGTTTCCCACCGGTGGTGGAAGCGTCGAGGGGCGTCGGGTGGTACAGACCGCTCTCCACGAAATGGCCTTCGACCGGAACTCCTTGCGCCGCGACCTCCCACTCGGCTTCCGTCGGCAGGCGCGCATCTGCCCAGCGCGCGTAGGCATCGGCCTCAAAGTAGCTCATGTGACAGACCGGTTCAGCCGGGTCGACCTCGCGCAAGCCGGAGAGCGTCATCATCCACCACCGACCGTCGCGTTTTTCCCAATACAAGGGAGCTTGCCATTCCTCCTGCTGCACGGTGGCCCAGCCCTCTGAAAGCCAGAGCAGCGGGTTCTCATAGCCTCCATCTTCCATGAAAGCCAAATAGTCACCGTTCGTGACTAAGCGTGAGGCCAGTTGGAACGACTGCACAAACTGACGATGCCGCGGCCCCTCATTGTCAAAGGCAAACCCCTCGCCAGCGTGTCCGATCCAGTGGAGGCCTTCAGGAAAGGACACCCATTCCAATGGGGGGACGCTGGCAGGACTGGTGGGGGCTCGCTCGACATAGGCCGGGTAGAGTGGATTGCTCGAGAAGACGTGCTTGATGTCGGTGAGCATCAGTTCCTGGTGTTGCTGTTCATGATGCAGGCCAAGGGTCATGATGGGGGTGAACTCGGTCAATCGCCCCTCATCGAGCTGCTCCAGCAGGTCAAGGACATGCTCATCGACGTAGCGGCGGTAAGCATAGGTCTCCTTCACGCTCGGGCGAGAGATCAACCCGCGTTTCGGCCGGCAGTGCCGTTGTCCCAGCGTGTTGTAATACGAGTTGAAGAGATAGGCGTATTGCGGATGAAGGGACTGGTACCCTGGAAGCGCGGGCAAGAGGAGAAAGGTCTCCCAAAACCAGGTCACGTGGGCAATATGCCATTTGGTCGGACTCACGTCTGGCATGGACTGAATGACATAATCTTCAGTGGCAAGCGGTTCGCACAAGTGCTCAGTGAAGCGGCGAACGCGCTGGTACTGCTCTGCAAAATCCGCTTTGGAAGCGGATTGGGTGCTGAGCGGACTTTCCTGGATGGACTTTGCCATGATAGGTTCTCTTTCTAATGGATAAACTGAATTGCACGAAATCGATTCTTCAGGCTCTGCCGATTGGACGCATCCTTCGCGGTGTCAGGAAAACCGCCTGTGTCTCCTCGCGCGTCGGACCATGGAGTGCTGGGCACCGCTTGCTGTTCGTCGTCCACGTAGATCGCATCCACCCGCTCGTTGAAAAAGCAAAGCAGGCGGCTGATCGGCGAACAGGCGGGCAGCGGGTCGCGGTAGCTCCACACGATGTCCTTGAATACCCGATCGCCGATCGTCGCGGACCAATACGACGCCTGGCCCTTATAGGGACACCTGGTGGCGGTCTCGGTCGGCTCTAAGAGGTCCATGCGGATGTCCTGCTCCGGCAGGTAATAGCGGGTCGGCAGACCGGTTTCGAGCAATAGCCGGGGACGCCGGCTGTCCGCGATCGTCACGCCAGCGAGCACGACCCGGACATGGCGGGAACTGGGCAGGATGTCCACGCGCTTGTAGGGATCGCGTGCGTGCGCGAAGACCTGCTCATCCTCTTCGTACCAGGCGTCCATCAGGTGCCAATAGAAGGCCAGGTAGCCCTTGATCGGTGGTCCATCGGGCAAGGGACTTGGATAGCTCCAGGCCGCATCTTCGGCCACGCGGTCGCCGACCCGGATCGTCCAGTACGACGCCTCCCTTTTCAGGGGAGAGAAGCTGCGGTGTTCAGTCGCCTCCAGCAGATCCATGCGCACATCTTCCAGCGGAAAGTAGAAGACCGGCAACCGTCCAAATTCATGCAAGAGCATGACGTGCGTGCTATCGGCCACGGTGATGCCAGCGAAGACCACACGGACACGCCGGCGGCTGTCTTCCCAGCGAAACCGCAACCCCTCACTGAATGAGGGCGAGGCCAAAGGGCCAAGAAACATGTCTTCAAAAACTGGGTTCATCCTGTCCTCTTCTCTGCAGCTTGCGACGAGCAAACCTACTTCTCAATATACCACACACTCCTGGAACACGTCCTCCTTAGTGCACGTGTGGGCAGAGTCGCTTGCTTGTATGCTACTTGACTGAGGAACGGCCTGCCTGAATGAGAAAAGAGGGAGGAGGGATCACCCATCCACAACAAACGACCATGGTGCATCACCCCACTCTCTAACCGTTCCTTCAAACGCTTCATGATACGCCGCACTCTCTCCTGCTCTCGAAGACGAGCAGGAGAGAGTGCGGCAGGCCGAAACATGCCGTCATGACGACGCCATGCCCGCCTGCCAGGACGACGGTCACGCACGCGAAACGATCCGCTGCGCTTCCAACCAGCGGATCGTTGAGGCAGGGAGTCAGGCCACTCGACGTGTATGCACATCTAGAACTGGACGAAGGGATAGCACGCACAATTTGATCTGCTCAGCCAACGTCTATGGCTCGCGCTCTGCTTTTTCCTGATAGATGCGCATACAAGGGCTCTTGCCCCACTCGGGTACCCGCGCCGACACCGTCAGTCACCATTGGAAGCAGGAAAGAGAAACAGCGCGGATTTGCCTTCACTGCCTGCGTCGCTCTCTGCATACCTCTCGTGCCTTCACTGCCTGCGTCGCTCTCTGCATACCTCTCGTTCTTTCCATACGCTGGTTTCCATGGTGACTGACGGGGCTTTCCTATCAATCACTTATCCCACAATCGGCACTCCTACTAAATTATCCCCAGGAAGATATCGGTATTTCCGAAGGTAGTTGGACACTGGGTAATCACGTCAGGCTTGCCAGCAGTCCCAGCACGAAAAGCATCCACTGCCGCACATGGGGTGGCATTGCGCGAGTCCGTCCACACGGCATAGACGTGGCTACTATCGGCCACCGCGGTAATGTAGTCTCCCAGGAATTGCGCTGCCAGGCTGTTCGTACTGGAGCCATCGGGATCAGAGGATGCGCTGCTAATCACCACCGGACTGCTAAAGCTCGCTCCGCCGTTGGTAGACTGTGTGA
>WNFG01007928.1_pt1 | contig 11944 bp, 12 predicted proteins | sample 5400431 | NCBI WGS metagenome assembly WNFG01 (sample SAMN13153346, study PRJNA577476) | soil metagenome | isolation source: 120 cm saprolite under Douglas fir tree site 2 hole 3 replicate 2 | place: USA:California | collected 2015-04-18
TCCCAGGAAGGAGAGTTCGTTACATCAACGACCACCGACGCGCCCTTCAGCGCTTCGGCCAGTCCCTCGCCCGTGAGAGTGTTGACACCCGATTGGGGTGACGCCGCGATTGCCTCGTGTCCCTGCTCGCGAAGCTTGGTGACGAGCTTTGATCCGATGAGTCCACTGCCGCCGATTACTACGATCTTCATGATAGCCACCTCTATTCCCCGTGTACCCCCATGCATGTCTTCTGTCAAGCGAACGAATACGGTTTCTTAAAGTCCTGGTGCGTCGGGTAACCGGACAAGCGCCCGTCACTGGCCAGAAACGCGCTTCTAGGAAGTCGCGGGAGGATGGTCGGCAACCCGGAAGTGATCGCTGGAAACGGTCCCGCCCCCATCATCGGCGGTTTTCCACACCTCATTCGAACGGTACCAATAAAGTAATTGACACGCAGGTTACTTTCTGCTATCCTTCACCGTGTATCCCGAGCTACAACCTCGTCAGGGTCTCGTTCCCGGCTTGGCCCCGGTCTCCATCTGCCATCCGCTGCCCTGTAACTCCTTAAGAATCCGCACTGAGCATCCGGCGAGGGATGCGAATCCTGAGCGAGCATCGCGAGCCGAAGGAGCTTCCTTCCCATCTAACCCTCTTAGAATCCGCACTTCCAACCACGTCCTCCCACAACCTCTTTGTAATCCGCACTTCCGCAAACCACTCGGATGTGTGGGAAAGAAAGGACTTGCAGGCACAAGAATTGACCGACAACTCTTTTGTAATCAACACTTACGAACGCCCCTCCGAAGTGTGGGAAACACAGGACTTATAATCCCTTTAGAATCCGCACTTACGAAAAATGCGCCTGCAACTCCTTTAGAATCCGCACTTACAAAAAACAGGGGGGAGGGGGTACGGCCGCTCTTTCTCTGCGCCTCTGTGCCTCGGTGGCATTCCCGACGTTCTTCCCCGTCTGTACTTCTCTCTCTGCGCTGTGCGAGACTCGCTGGCAGCGTTGAGGAGTCTTCATCCATGAAACTTTCCGAAATCGCGCAGAAGCTTGGATGCCGCCTGGAAGGCGAACCGGAAATTGAGATTCGCAGTGTCGCGGGGATCGAGCATGCCGAATCCGGCCAGCTCACGTTTCTCGCCAACCGGCGCTACTTCCCTCTTCTGAAGACCACGCGCGCCTCGGCGGTGCTTATCGAAGAAAGTGTGACCGTGGAACGCGAAGCGGGCCTGCCGGCGCTGGCTACGCTCCGTTCTCCCAATCCTTACCTGGCCTTCGCGCATGCCATCGAGCTGTTCTATGAGCCACTACAGTACGCTCCGCGTGTTCATCCCACCGCAGTGATCGCCAAGAGTGCCAGCATCGGAGAGGGATCGCACATCGGTCCTTATTGTTTCATCGACGAGGAAGCGACAATCGGCCGCGATGCGGTGTTGCATAGCTTCGTCACCATCTACCGCGGCGTGAAGATCGGCGACAGCTTTTTTGCCCACGCGCATGCCGTTGTCCGCGAATTCTGCCGCATCGGCAACCGCGTGATTCTCCAGAACGGCGTGATCATTGGTGGAGACGGACTCGGTTTCGCGAAACAAAAAGATGGGACCTGGTACAAATTGGCGCAATCCGGGCGGGCCATCCTGGAAGATGACGTCGAAGTCCAGGCCAACTCCTGCGTCGACCGCGCAACGGTAGGGGAAACACGCATTGGACACGGCACCAAACTCGACGACTTGGTCCTGGTCGGGCATGCCTCACGCGTCGGCGAAAACACCATGATTTGTGGGCTGACCGGTCTTGCCGGTTCCACAAAAATTGGCAATGGCTGCGTCCTTGCGGGCCAGGTCGGGAGCGCGGGCCATCTGACCGTCGGAGACGGCGCCGTCATCACGTCGCGGAGCGGTATTCCCGGGGACGTGCCGCCAGGCGCAATCTATTCAGGGTATCCGGCTGTCGAGAACAAGTTATGGCTGAAGATTTCGGCTGCTCTCAGTCGTCTCCCGGACATGGTAAAGCGCGTCCGGGAACTCGAAGCGGAAATCAAAGAATTGAAAACTCGCTGATTGGTTCCTGAAAATGCTCTCGGATCTTTTACGAAACCCCGGGGACAGCCCCTTGAAAATCGAGCGGGCGCTGGTCGGGCGGCAGCGCAGCGGCCATTGCCTTACGAACCCGATCATTCAATTCGTCTCTTTGCTCAAGGGAATACCGGGAAGCATCAATGGGTTCCAGAAATTCCACCACAATCTCACCGGGACGAATCACGAGCGAGTGTTTTTTCATTACACGCTGCGCTCCCGAACACACCATCGGCACAATCGGCACGCCGGCGTTTATCGCCATAACCACCGCGCCCCTCTTGAACTGTTGCAGGCGACCATCGGGGCTCCTCGTACCCTCGGGATAAATCAAGAACGACTGCCCCGCGCGAAGCGCCTCCGCCGCTTTTTCCAAGCTCGCAATTGCAGAGTTCTGGTTTTTCCGTTCAACCGGTATGAAACGGGCCATTTGAAACGCTTGCCCCACGATCGGCCACTTGAAGAGCGACTCCTTGAGGAGAATTGCAATCCGTCGCGGAATCGCCCCCACAATCGCCGGGCCATCCACCGAGCTTGTGTGGTTCGCCACAAACAAGCACGCTCCGGAAGGGACTCTTGCCAAGCCCTCCACCCGGACCCTAACGCCCACGGCTCGGACGAAAAACATCACACCCTTTACGCCGGCCCAGTAAAGTGGATCAATATGATTCGTGAGCAGCGAATAGATGAGAAGAGGCGGCCCCACCAGCAGAATATAAATCGTCAAGAAAACGGCAACGAACAAAGTTCGAAGCATGAAATTTGCAGAACTCTCTTGAATCTCAAACCGCGCTTCAACAGGGATCTAAACCATCGTCACCTTTTCACCGGGAAATAGCACTTTGCGTTTCTCCCCGAAGCAGTCCATCCCGAATGCGCCGCGCCTTTTCGTTCGCCTTAGAATTCTCTTCGACTTGATAGTAGATTTCTGTCATCTCGCCCAGGTGGAACTGCAACGTATATTCCCTTTCCTCTCGCCGTACTACCAGACGGAGTACGGCCCCCGCGTTCTGCTCGCGCACCCATCGTTCTGGCCAGCGGGGAGGCTCCTTGCTATTCCATTTAACGATCTGATCCCCCACGCGAGCCTGTTCGGCGGTGCCGCCTGCGTCGATCGTTCGCACAACTAAGCCAACACTTGTGTCGCGCACCGCAGCGAATCCTAGCGTCGCTCGCTTGCGGAGGCTCTTGTCTAGCTGAAGCCCCGCCAATGCCAGTACTTGCTCATAAGGCAGTGGGTCTGTCCCGGATACGTATTGCCGAAAGAACTCTTCGAACGATGCGCCTGCGATTTTCTCGGCGGTCAGACGGATATCCAGGCTGTCCCGGTAGTATTTGCCCTCTTTTGCGAAGTCCGAATCCAGCGAACGCAGCACATCATCGAGACTTTTTTCATCATTGGTCCGGTCACGGATCAACAGATCGAGCAGAACGCCCAGAATCTGGCCCTTTGTGTAGTACGACACACTGTTTTCCGGCTGGTTGTAGAGAGGATATTTCTCGAGCCAGGCATCCAGACTCGATTGCTCCGCACTCTGCCAGCGATTCGCGGGTCGCGCTTCGAGTTCTGTAATCCCCCCACTCAAATCGTCGTAGAACCGACGCCTGCTCCAAATGCCACAGCGAACGAGAGCGTAAGAACCAATCGTGCTGGTGACGCCTTCCGCGAACCACAGTGCCCGCGTGTATTGTTCCTTGGCATAGTCCACGGGTTCAAGCGACGCGGGGCGTATTCTTTTCACGTTCCACAAATGGAAAAATTCGTGGGCTGCAACTTCCGGCAGATACTCGTCTGACGGAACAGAGATTGCCGTCGAATTCGCGTGCTCCATCCCACCACCTGCTCCTGCTGCGGCTTTGCCAATGTGGAAAATAAATGTGTAGTGATCGAAAGGCGCCCCGCCCATCAGTTTGATTTCGTAGCGACAAATGCGCGTCAAATCCTCTTCGACCTGCTTCTTTCTCCAGCTATCTCCGTGGATGACGACGGTAATTCGCGGAGAGACATCGGGCAAATCGAATTCCTCGAATTTCCCCGCTTCGACGGGTGCATCCACAAGTGTGTCGTATGCACTCGCACTGGCGGGGCAAGTCGGCTGGTCAAAAACCATTTTGCACTCTTCGAGTAACGCCCCTTGCGCTCGCCATTCCCTCGGAAAATCCATAATGGCCAGGTTCACTTTCTCCTGCTGGCGCCCCACAACGTACATAAGGAGCATCGCAAGGTTGATGAAGGCATGTTCGCTGTTCAACTGGGACGCAAAAGGACCCGGCTCATCCCAGAACGCCGCATATTGGATCCTCACGGTTCCGGTCGCCATAATGCGCCATGTCAATTTATCGAGTTTTTCAATCGGAACTCGTTGTGCCCCGACAAACGCTTCGACTTGTTGCACGTGGCTGCTGAAGTCCCGGATCTGATAGAGGGCGTTCCATGCCGGCATCTGCACGGTCACCGCGCTCGAAACATCGGGAACATGCATGCTCACATGGAAAAGGTGATTCTCGGGATGTGCGAGAGATACCTCGTAGCGAATCGCGGCGCGGCTCGTCGAAGAAAAAAGTGAGACGAAGACCACGAAGAAGAGGGCGGCAGTCATGCATCGTCGCATGAATAAGGACGATTTCACCTGACGCTAGCCTCGGAAGGCAGACCAGAGGGTTGCGCCAGCCTCTTGAGCAGTTTTTCACATAGACCATCGAAATTCCCGTTGGACATTACCAGCAGCAGGTCACCCTCCTTGACTTCTCCCGCAAGATAATCAGCGATCCGCTCGGCGTTCGGAAAAACGTGAGCGTCTTTGCCAATCCGCCGAACTCCCTCCGCGACCGAATCCAGATCAAGGCGGCTTTCGTCCCCAAGCTGTTGCGGTCGGAAGACTCCCCCCAGAATCACTCGATCGGCTTGAGCGAGCGCCTTCGGCAGCGACTCTTCGAACACTTTGCGTCTCATCGAATTTGACCGCGGTTCAAGAATCGCCCACACTCTCCGGCCCGGCCATCGTCCGCGCGCCGCCTCAATTGTTGCGCGAACGGCCGTTGGGTGATGCGCGAAGTCGTCAACGATGAGCACGCCGTTGACCTCTCCTTTCACTTCCATTCGCCGCTTCACGCTTTGAAACGTCGCCAGCGCCTTGGCGATCGCTTCAAAGCTGATTCCCCGTCCTTGCGCCACGGCCATCGCAGCCAGTGCGTTCAGAACATTGTGCCGGCCCGTCGCCGCAAGATTGAACTCTCCCGCCGGCTTGCCTCGATGTGCTACATGGAAGCTCATAACTTCGCCCTCGACGCACACACTGCTGGCGATCCAGTCGTTTGTCACCCCGAATCCATACGTTTCCACGGGACAAAACGCCTTTTCGGCAGCGCGACGCAATGCTGGCCCCGAATCATCGGTGTCGCCCCAGATGACGACTCGGCCACTTCGCGGCACGAGATTTACGAGTCGCCGAAAGGCGAGTTCATAAGTGGCAAAGTCCGGATAAATGTCTGCATGATCGTATTCGACCGAAGTAACAATGAGATCGTCGGGGTGGTAATGAAAAAATTTCGGCCCTCGGTCCCAAAATGCGGTCTCGTACTCATCTCCTTCGAGGATGAATTCCTGCCCTCCTCCCAGGCCATAGCTCTTCCCGAAATTTTCCGCAACGCCGCCCACAAGAAAGTTCGGCTTCTTTCCTGCCGTTTGAAAAATCCACGCAAGCATCGCTGTCGTCGTCGTCTTTCCGTGCGTGCCACTCACGACGATGGAGTGGTGCTCGGGAAGAAATTCTTCCTCCAGAATCTCAGGCATCGAACGGTAAGAAATCTTCCGGTCGAGAACTTCTTCTAATTCGGGATTCCCGCGGGCGATGACGTTGCCAACCACGACGAGGTCCGGCAAAGGTTGAAGATGCAAAGCATCAAAAGTATTGAAAAAAGAAATTCCCAGTTTCTCGAGCAAAGTCGAAGCAGGCGGATATACACCCGAATCCGACCCCGTGACTCGAAACCCGCGTTCGCGCAGCATTCCCGCAAGCGGGGCCATCGCCGAGCCGCCGATTCCAATCACGTGGATATGTTTTGGTCGACTCATGCAACAACCGCCGGTTCGAGAATTTCCAACTCCCCTTCTCCCCTGGCCACGAGACGCGCTTTTATGCCTAACGGTATGGTCAACATGGCCCGCGGTGTGTGGCCGACTGGCGCTCCAAAAACGATGGGGACTCCAAGCGAACCGAGGATTCGCATGCAGACATCGCGCACAGTGGGGCTGCCAGCGACAGGTGGTTCACATTCGGGGAATTCGCCGAGCACCAGTCCGCGAACGCCGTCCAGCTTGCCCGCTTGCTTCAGATGCATCAAAGCGCGGTCGACCTGCCACGGTTTCATGCCGCGGTCCTCAAGGAGGAGAATCGCGCCGCGCGTATCCAATTCCCATGGTGTTCCCAGCGTCGTCTCCACCAACGTCATACATCCACCCAGAAGCGTTCCTTCTGCCTCACCCGTCCGGATCGCCTCGCCTTCCATCGGAATCTCCCAACCGCCATCCGTCTTACGAACCGCAGCCAGGAAGGACTCTTCGTCGTATCCACCGCGAACATCCGGCCCCGCATCGAGACCCGCCGCGACCATCGGTCCATGGATGGTCACCCATCCGCACCTCTCCCAGAGAAAGATCTGCAGTGTCGTGATGTCGCTAAAACCAATGAGACACTTGGGCGTCTGGAAGTGCCTGTCAGACAGCCCATCGAGAATGTAGTTGGAACCGTATCCTCCTCGAAGGCCGATGAGCCCGTTAACACTCCTGGAATTGCTGAACTCCAGAAACTCCGCGCGGCGTTCTTCCGCGCTCGCTGCAAAATATCCATCTGGACTGGAGAAAGGGTCATCAGTTAAAAAAACACCGTACTTGAGCCGCTTCAATTCCTTGAGCCCAGCCGCCCATTTCGCGCCATCGGCGGGAGACGCGGGCGCAATAACACCAAGCATGGCTCCCGGCATGAGTGCTCCGGGTTTCCGTGGACGAATCTTCTGAGACGCACGGGGCAAGCTGCGAGAACCCTGGCTCATTCGTGGTGGCCTTCGAGCGGAACAACCTCGGTCATGATTCCCGGCCGGTTCAGCTGCGTGACAATCTCTTCCTGCTGTTTATGGCTGACGTTCACTTCAAACTCCACCACGGACTTATCGCTCAGCACGGAGACGCGAAATTGCCGCATCGGGATTTTCATTTCGGACATCAGGCGTTGCACTTCCGTGGCGACGCTGTCGGCATGACTAGTCAGCACCCGGAAAACCATCACGCGTCTCTTCAAGTTAAACTGTTCCGCGACCCATCCGATAACAATCAAACCAAACAAAACGAGTCCCGTCGAGTATGCTGCAACCGCGTAAAGTCCACCGCCCGCTGCCATGCCTATGCCCGCCTCGGCAAAAATCGTGGCTGCGGTCGTCAGTCCCACAACACCACCTGCCTCTCGCAAAATCGCTCCCGCGCCAAGAAAGCCGATGCCCTGTACGATGTTCGACGCGATTCGTGTCGAGCTCGTGTCCCCGAAACGGTGGGCGATTTCACCTGAAAGAACCGTGAAAAGAGCCGTGGCCAGACAAACAAAGAGGCTCGTCCGGATACCGGCTGGACGCCGATGCACTTCACGCTCGATGCCGATCAATGCACCCAGCACCGCGGCCAGTGTCAAGCGCAGCAGAATTTCGTGGAGAGGAAGCATGGATTTCGCGGGCCCGTGTCCGCCTGAGCGCGATTCTACTATTTACAATTTGAATTGCGTCAATTTCGCGAAATGGCGTGCCCTTGCGTGTATCTCGCTGCGCTTTAGCGCCCTCAACCGATCCAGCCCGAATCTCTCAACTGCAAAGCTTCCAAGCACTGAGCCATAGACCATCGCTCGGCGCAGCGCCGCGTCCGTCTTCTGGCCGGCGCCCGCCAGGTACCCCATAAAGCCGCCGGCAAAACTATCCCCCGCGCCCGTCGGATCGTGCGGTTCCTCGAGCGGGAAAGCCGGCACGCAAAAGACGCCGTTTTTGTCCACCATCATTGCCCCATGCTCGCCACGCTTCACCACAAGCGTTGTTGGGCCCATCTTGAAGATATGCTTCGCCGCCCGCAAGAGATTATGTTCGCTCGAAAGCTCGCGCGTCTCCGAGTCGTTGATCATCAGGATATCCACGTGCCGCAGCGTCTTTCGAAGCTCCGCATTGGCGCGCTCGATCCAGTAATTCATGGTATCCAGGGCCGCGAGCTTGGGTTTTCCTATCACCTGATGGAGCACGCTGCGCTGCAGGTCCGGTGCAATGTTCGCCAGAAAAACGTATTTCGAGCTTCGGTATTTCTCCGGCAGTTTCGGCTTGAATTCCGCGAAAACATTAAGTTCGGTTGCGAGCGTCACGCGCTCATTCAAATTTTCCGAATAGCGCCCCGCCCAGAAGAATGTCTTGCCTGAAGCGCGCTCCAGCCCTTCCGTGTCAATTTGACGCCCGCGAAATATTGCCGCGTCCTTCTCTGTGAAGTCATCGCCCACAATCGCGACAATGCTCACGTGCGCAAAAAAACTTGCGGCCACCGCAAAGTACGTCGCTGCACCTCCCAGAACTCGGTCCACTTTTCCAAACGGACTTTCCAGCGCATCAAACGCGACGGATCCCACCACAAGCAAAGACACAGTCGTCTCCTAGGAAATATATTTCCCGATGATCGCCGCCAGGCGCTTTTTTGTCGCCTTAGGAACCAGCTTTGCATCCGTAACCAACGAATGCTGCAGGGCTGTGCCGCATTTGCAGCTTCGTTCGACCGGCATGGCTCGCACCGCTTCGCGCAAGACGCGCTGCGCATTCTCTGCGTTCTGATTCAGCGTCGCGATAATCTGTGAATACGTGACCGAATCATGTTCCGGATGCCAGCAGTCGAAATCCGTAATCATCGCGAGCGAGCCGTAGCAGATTTCCGCTTCCCGCGCGAGCTTCGCCTCCGTCACGTTGGTCATGCCGATCACCTCGAAGCGCAGCTGCCGGTGCACGTGCGCCTCCGCCAGAGTCGAGAACTGAGGTCCCTCAATGCACACGTAGGTCCCGCGCCGGTGAACTTTCACTCCGCAATGAACGCTGGCATCGGCGAGTATCCCGGAAACCTGCCCACAAGTCGGTTTGTCGAACGCGATATGTGCCACAAGTCCGTCGCCGAAGAATGTGGACACCCGCAGTTTTGTCCGGTCAAAGAACTGATCGGGCACGAGAAACTCGCCGGGCCGCAAATCTTCCTTTAGTGACCCGACCGCGCTCACCGAAATAATGCGTTCAACTCCCAGCAGCTTCATCGCATAGACGTTGGCTCGGAAGTTGATCTCGCTCGGCAAAATGCGATGCCCGCGCCCATGCCTAGCCAGAAAGGCGACGCGCTTCCCTTCCAGCCTGCCCAAAACAATCGCGTCCGAAGGATCGCCAAACGGCGTCTTGACCCGAATCTCGCGCGATCCCGTCAACCCGCCCATCGCATAAATGCCGCTCCCGCCGATGACTCCAATTGTTGCTTTCGGCTTTGCAGTCGCGCGCTTTGTCTTCATGGTGTTCGCCGCCGCCATTCGTTTTCTCCGTTGAGTTCGTCGGTCTCAAACAACTGAAGCGAATTTACGTTTTCCAAGCGCAGACGCAGTCTACTCAGTCAGCAAGGCCGCTCCTTGCCAAAATTTCCTTCACCGCGGCGAACGGGTCTTTTTTGCGTTGCGCGACCTCAGACGCCAGTTCCTCCAGCCGCCTTTGACCATCAGCGCCGCCGAGCACCTTCTCAAGTAGACGCGACTCTAGGAGTTCCAGCAATCGCTTCTTCCAGTGTTCGATGTGTTTGCGCTGGCGCTCCCCGGTCGCTTCAAAGTGCTTCTGAAATTTCCCAATCATCCCGGCCAGAGTGTCGATCCCCTTATTCTCCGTAGCAACCGTCCGCACCACCGGCGGATTCCAGCCATCCCGCGGCATCACCATCGAAAGCATTGCAAGAAGCTCCTGCTCCAGCCGGTCTGCTCCCTGTCGATCGGCTTTATTCAAAACAAAAATATCGCCGATCTCCATCAGTCCGGCCTTCATGCCCTGAATATCATCGCCTAGACCCGGCACCATAACCACGAGCACACAATCCGCCAGGCGCACTATATCGATTTCGTCCTGCCCGACTCCCACCGTTTCAATCAGCACTTGCCGCTTGCCCGCCGCGTCGAGCAGCAACGCCACCTCTGCCGTCGCACGAGCTAGCCCGCCGAGAAATCCCCGCGTCGCCATCGAACGGATAAACATCCCGGAATCGCCCGCGTGGCCCTGCATCCGGATACGGTCACCCAAAATAGCTCCGCCCGAATAGGGGCTTGTCGGATCGACTGCGATCACGCCGACTTGCTCTTGTTGTTTGCGGTAGTGCGCCGCTAACCGGTCCGCCAGTGTACTTTTGCCGGTCCCTGGGGCGCCGGTGATGCCCGTCAAATACGCGCGTCCCGTGTACGGAAAGAGCAGACGCAATAGCTCTTCTGCTTCCGGCTGATGGTTTTCGATTGCCGTGATGGCGCGGGACATCGCCCGCACGTCGCCCGCGCGCACTTGTTCCACCCACTTCTCAGCAGGCAGGGACATGGCTCTCTTGCGGAACTCTCGGCCAGGCTAGACGCATCAGCCTATTATTTCTTCCCCAGCAGCTGGCGGGCAATGACCAATTTTTGAATTTCGCTGGTGCCTTCTCCGATCGTGCAAAGTTTCACATCGCGGTAGTACTTCTCCGCCGGATAATCCTTGATAAAACCATATCCCCCGTGGATCTGCACGCATTCATTCGCCACGCGCACCGCGACTTCGCTGGCAAAAAGTTTCGCCATGCTCGCCTCTCGAGTAAACCGGCTGCTCCCCTGGTCGGCCAGCCAGGCCGCCTGGTATACGAGAAGGCGTGCGGCTTCGACTTCCGTCGCCATGTCCGCCAGCTTGAACTGAATCGCCTGAAACTCGCTGATCGCTTGGCCGAACTGCTTCCGCTGCTTGGCATAACGGGTCGCGGCTTCGAGGGCTCCCTGCGCCATCCCCAGCGCCAAAGCGGCAATCGAAATCCGCCCGCCATCGAGAATCTTCAAGCTGCCGATAAAGCCATCCCCTTCAGGCCCAAGTATGTTCTCCTGCGGGACCCGGCAGTCCGAAAAAATCACTTCGGAAGTATCGCTCGCGCGCATCCCCAGCTTGTTTTCCTTTTTTCCTGGCCGGAATCCGGCCATTCCCTTTTCCAGAATAAACGCACTGATGCCGTGAGATTTTTTTGATTTATCCGTCACCGCCATCGCCACGCACACGTCCGCGTAGTGCCCGTTCGTCGTGAACGTCTTCGCGCCGTTCAGAACCCAATGGCCGCCATCGCGCACCGCCGTTGTCCGGGTGCCTCCGGCATCCGACCCGGCCTCCGGCTCCGTCAGCGACCACGCGCCGATCTTCTTGCCCTGTGCCAGCGGCACCAGGTGCTTCTTCTTTTGCGCCTCGTTTCCGAATTTGAAGATGTGATTGCTGCACAGTGAATTGTGCGCCGCGACAATTAAGCCCACCGATCCGTCCACGCGAGCCAACTCTTCGATCGCAATCACATACTCGGTGTAACCCAGCCCTGCGCCCCCATACTCTTCAGGAAAGATGACGCCCAGCAGCCCCATCTCCCCAAGTTTCGGCATGATCTCCTTCGGGAAGTGCGACGCCTCGTCCCACTCCATCACATGCGGTGCGATCTCTCCCTCCGCGAATTCCCGCACGCTGCGGCGGAGTTGCTCCTGCTCGTTTGTAAAATGGAACTCCACGATCTCCTCAATCGCCTATAGATTTGTGCAATAGCCAACCAAAGTTAAATTTATCTCATAGGATACACCCGTGC
>WNFG01011639.1_pt1 | contig 11944 bp, 8 predicted proteins | sample 5400431 | NCBI WGS metagenome assembly WNFG01 (sample SAMN13153346, study PRJNA577476) | soil metagenome | isolation source: 120 cm saprolite under Douglas fir tree site 2 hole 3 replicate 2 | place: USA:California | collected 2015-04-18
CGATTATGTGGAAGCGCTAACGCTTCTTCGGCGTCAACTCCCGGAGCGAACAGTGTGGTTTTTGGGTCCTGCGATTGCATTGCCAAGCTCCTTCTCGGGCAAAACGACAACCGTCGAGGGCAGACTTGGCGGCGCTGGCGCCCGCTCACGGGCGCCAGGCCGTCAAGGTTCTTCAGCGGCGGTTTCGGGGCGGCGGCTGCCAAACGAGGCATCTGGCTAGGCAGCCTTTTTGAATGCGCCTACGTCGCTGCGTTTTGGGACGTCCTCGCTCAACAGGCGCGCCGGCTTCGGACTGTAGGCCATACCTCCGAGGTACCAGTCGATCGCCAAGAGAATCGCGAAGACCGCAACTGACACGAGGATTACCGGGGTAGACGGCATAACCATTTTCGTTTCCTCCTTCCTTTTGGGGGCCATTGTTGGGCTCTCATAAGAAGGGCGTTACAAACGGACGAACAAATTGTTCAAGCGCATCGAACCGGAGCTTTATTGAATAGGAACGGCAGGGGGCCTCATTGGAACAACGGCCGCTGTGAATCAGGAATGAGTCAAAACAGTCCGAAGATGGACGCGCACGCCCTGGTCCGACTTTGGCCACGCGTGTGGGGAGCTACTCACTTGTGATTGGCTGGCAGCGATGCAGAGTAGCGGAGGATCCGTCAGCGGTCCCTCCGCTACTCTCGTCCTTTCGGACAGCGCCTCACGGCGTATCAGCCTGCGCACTCTTTCTACGGGCCGACCATGTTTGGCAAACTTACGCCCTGCGTGATGCACGACTCCGGGTCTCCGACCACATCGTGCTGCGAGTACACGTGTCCCGGCCTACTACAGTCGCGTGAGGCCTTAGGTCGGGCGTTAGCTGCGGATGGTTCGAGCCAACTCCGATCAGCAACCCGCGAGGGGGCAGAGCTAATCGATGAGATTGCCTGCGCGGCGGGCAACACGGGCCGGCTGTCAACTGTCGCCGACCACGCTGGAGCAGTTCCGATCACCAAGCTGGAAATCACCACTGCCGCAGCCGTTTTGAAAATATTCATTTCTCGTATCCTCCTTCCTTTTGACGGCCCATTGTTGGGCTCTCATAGAGAAGGGCGTTACAAACGAGCGAACAAATGGTTCAAACGAATGAAACCGGCGCTTTTATCTGCTCAGGAACGACTGAAAACGGAGGACGCACACGCGACGTTGGTCGGACATGTCTGAACGGACGGCGAATAGGCTGGTCATAATAGGGGCGGGTGCGCTTCGATTGCCCCTTCGGAGCCAAGCGGGGCCCAAGCGAGCCGAGGCGCCCGAGACGGTCGAACGGTATTCGCCGGCCGTTCGCCTCGAAACTTCACGGACTCACGCGGCCTTGCTCCCCAGGATAAACTCCCCCACAGAAGTCTCGGCGTAGTAGTTTGTGCGGGCAATCGCCGCAAAGAGGTCAGAATCTCCGCCTCCCAAGGCGCAAGGCGCAAGACCCATCGCAGTCGCAACAAGGTACATCGTCTGGTACACGACGCCCACATGCTTCAAGACAAGCGCATATGCAATGGCCTCATATTTCCACGCCACCCTCTGGAAGCGCGCCGACAGGATGATTAAAATCCGCGGCAAGCTCTGCTGATCTGCGGCATAGTACGCTCGCTCAAAGAGTTCGTTGAGTTCGTTTGTCCAACCCGCCACCCTGTAGAGTTGATGGGTCTTTGGACAGTAGTGGAAGAGGCCTGGCGATAGCCCTTCACAAACGCTAACCGCCACGTAGAATTCCAGCTCATAGCAGCCCCCGCCATTCGGATAGGGTCTGCTACTGCGCTCATAGCCCTCTTCCGTCACGTCGGAGAGTACCCTGAGTCGGGCAGTACGATAGAGAAACTCGCCGAGTTGTTCAGCCGTAATGGGCTGTTCTCCGTGCTTGCGGATCGAATGTCTCTGCTCCAGGACCCGCGTAAACGGGATGTCGTTTTGGCACAGGGCCTGGATATCCGGCGCGTACAGACAGACCACCCCATCGGATGCGGGCGGCGCCTTAACGGCGGGAAGCGGAGCGATCTTGTCCCGAAAACGAAAGGTAGCGCCGTAGGGATTGGCATGTCTACCAAGTCTACTTCTGGTATGAAAAAGGAGATCGTGAAACTCCCATTGTGCCAACGCAGACGTTTCTCCTTCCAGGTACCCTTGCTCGCCCCCCTGAGAGAGCGCCTGGCATCTCAGCAGCAAACGCACGAACAGGGCGATGGAAACGCACGGGATATCTTTGTGTGCGCGATACAGGTCTTCCAAGCTACTGGGTTTGACAAGGGTATTTAGCAGAGTAATTACTCGCGAATCATAAAGCACGATTTTGGCATTCGCCAACGACGATTCGAGGACGAATTGGCCGGCATCTTTGCGAAGGTAGATAAATCGCGAGATCACAAAATGCGTCTCGGGAGCTGGTTCGTCGGGTATTTCGCACGAGGCAGGTGCAAGAGGGACGAGCGTTGCCAGTCTGCTTCCGTTCCATGTGATTGAGTGACACAGCGTGCCATGTTGGGTGAAGTACCGCAGGTAATCAGACATCTTTGACACCTCGCCATCGCCACCGCGCTCGTGCGATACCAAATCCAGGAGTTGTTCTTCCGTTGCGCCGCCGGAGGCAAGCAAGTGCAAAGCGGTCCGAAACTCCGACGACAGGCGCCCCAAGGTTATTTCCGCATCGGGCGACCGCAAGACTGTGCCACCATCTGGCTGCTCGAGCAGCGCGATGCCATCCTTAAACGACAACACCAAGGACTCTGCTCTTTTGTCATCGAGCATTGGAAGGGCTCCTTAATCTCACTCAACGGGTCGGAAGACAGCTAGTATTGCATCCCATTAGCAATCTACAAATTACCGGTCACTCCACGGCCGATGACTTGTCATTCTACGCGCGTTTCGCGCGTAGAATCCCGGGTTTTTCGGATCTTCGTAGCGTCGGGATTCTCCGCGTGCCTCGCGGAGAATGACGGCACCAGTATAAAGGCATTTACGGGACATAACACTAGAAATAGATGCGCTGAGTATTCAATTGGACCTCGGTCAGAGGCGCTGCCAGCCATCCCATGCTTACAGGCACATCATATAGGCGGCCGGGCGCAAATCTGGGCCACAAATGCCGCAAACCGGGAACAAACACCTTCACCACATGGAGTCCGGTGTCCGGCCGGGTCTGGTCCAGCACGAGTGTTTCCAATCCCTTTTCCTCGGCAATCCGCACGCAAGTCATAACATCGACGAGGAAATCATCACTCCAGCATTTGGCATAATCTCCCTGCACCTTTGGAATTGAGGTCTTATCCGGAACCAGGTATGGCTGGTTCTCGATCGTGGCCGTCTTCCACCATGAGATAGCTGCAGGGTCATTATCAAAATATCCCTCGTTATTGTCGCATGTTCCTGAGCCCACTGCCGCGAGTGATTGATTGGCCTCGGTTAGCGCACGGAGGATGGCAATACGTGAATCGAAGTGGGCGCCAAAACCCAAAATGATATCTTCGGTCTCTTTGTCATTGCGGCGCGAGATGGCAGCGAAGGAAGGTATATTCAAGTCGCTCGTGATATCCAGCAAACTCGCGAGATCTATCGCCGGCTTGCGCAAACGGTTGTACCACCACAAGGCCACGCTGTCCCGCTCGATTAGCTCCATGAAGCCTTGCAAGATTGCCTCTTCTTTACTGTGCCCCGCGGCGCATCCGTTTGAATCAGCGCGCGCAAACCAGGCGGAATGCTTCTGTGAATAGCCGTAATAACAGTGTGCCGTTGGAACATAACGACGTACATTGAGGGTCAAGGACCAGACTGGACTCCATTCGATCTCGGCATCCACGTCGAACGGCTGTGGCACCCAACTGGATAACGGCCCGGACGCATTCCATTGCTTACGATCGGTGAATTGCCGCTCGCTGAAGAGCATGCAGTCATTTACATGAATCGCAGCGTCGCCTAGGTCGGAAAAGCGCGCCCGGAGGAAAGCTTCGTCACCCTGAAAGACCCCGGAATAACGCTCAAGCGATTCGCACAATGCGCTCGCCTTAGCCTGCGCGGGATGTTTGCCCTTACCGGCGGCGCCCGCTTGAAGACTCGACTTAAGGAAGTCCACTCCCAAAGAATCTCCACCAAAGATCTCGACAAAATTGTGACCCGTGACATAGGAAGGAACCAGACTGCCCTCTCCAGCCCGCGAGGAAGTGGGAAGGAGAGTACTCACAATACCAGTCAGCGGGCTGATGTGATGTTCGAGTTTCTTCAACGTATCCTCAGGCGAAAAGCCACGATGGCCGCCATCGTCGGTGAAAATCTTCTTACGATGTTGCAGCACGGGGGGCGCAGACTGTCCCGCCGCGAACGCTTCCGAATTTCCACAGGAGGGACACTGGGGGCGCCTGACCAGCACGTGATTCTGCGTCGCGAGTGAGAATGTATTCAGGGTGACGATCCGGCCTTCGAGGCATTCGTTTCGTCCACAGGCGATCCATTTTGCAATTTCGGTAGCAGCTATACCGAATGCGGTATGGACCGTAGAAGGAAGTCCTGCGGGGAGAACGGAAAATGGGTCGCTCGTCCTCCTTACCGTCTGCAGGTAGGTTTCGACCTTGCGAGCCCCGTGAAGTCGATGTGCCAGGCAGGTCCAGCAACCTGTCTTTCCCGGAAGAAAGAGCGGCCCGAGCCATAACTCCGAACCAACGGGTTTGGCCAGAAGCCACGAGTTGTTATTTTCCAATGCTTCCTGGTTAACGGAGTCGCGACATCCGCGTCTAGACCTGCAGTATCCCAGAAGGCCGCCTGCTCGGGAGGCAGAAACGAATCTACGTCCGTAAGGTAACCCTGGCGCCGCAAGATTTCGATCGCATAAAATACCTCGGCGGCAGGTACTTCGCCCTTGAGTTGATTAGCAATTTCGTCGTCTGTATGCCGGCCATCAAGAAGTGGTACGACGCGCAGGTAGAGGTTTCCCGGAAGCAGGGCATGCTCTTTTTCAGACAGCAAAATCACGCCCTCGGAAGGGATGATCTCACAGCGGAACCAAGGCTTGATCTGCGGTCGAGGGATCAACTCTCGGCATCCTGCGCCCGATAACCCCCCAATCGGCTGTCCCGATGCAGGGGAAGAACGGACTGTCAAGGAGTCGCAACAGTGCTCAACAGAGAGTCAGGTCAGAGTGGCGGTTTCAATATTCGTCTCCGAGCCGGCGTTTTTAGTCCGGGAATGGAGTCACGTCCCACGCTTCACGCTTCGGGCTTGTTCTTCCAAACCAGGGCCCGTCGACCGTCAGATTTTCCGGTTGTCCCCGACACCGCTAACAGCAAAGGTGCGGCTTGTGACGATATTTCTTCGCATCCATAACATCATTGCAGATGTCGTGGAGCGTGTCGGAAGTGGGAAGCTTGGGTGGATCACCAAGATTTAACAGTTTTTGGTAAGTTATCGTAACCTTAAACGTATTCTTCATGTCGGGTACGATTTGTTGAACGCCCTTGAGTGGATCCCCTTCGAATAGATTTCGGTAACCTGGGTTGTTTTTCTCCTTTAACCAGATATACGCATATATCCGGGTCCAGTCCGCTAGCGATATCGCGTTTGGGTCCGCGTCTTGCGGTAACGGTATCGGTGTACCAGTTCCAGTTGGAGGTGTGAACATGGGATTCCGTAATTGCACTGTCTGTCCGTTAAACGTTAAAGATTTGATGACCTCTGTAAGCGCCGTATCTGTTGTATGAGGATCCCTGAGTTGATTCGCGATAGGGTCATAATCGTAACCAGTCAAGTCGAGAAGCTTATCGCTGGGATTGACTTGAAAATTAGCTACAACAGTCGTTTTCGGATCTTTTTCGAAAGCATTTTGAAGGGCTTGATCAAGCCATACGCAGGCGTATATCCTGGCCCATTTAAGGTCTGATACTAGCGGCATAGTCGTACCCTCCCTGTCGAGTTGTACCCTATCTTTTGCAATATCCACCCCGCATTGTCAAACTAATTTGGCCTAATGCATCTTCTCACAATTGTTTGCTCCTGCTTGTGCAGACGACTCAACGCGCACTCCTTGATTCACGACTCATTACGAGGCTGCAATAGCGCAGTTTCAGTGCAACGGGTCCGAGGCCTCAAAGGAGTCTAGTGTGGAGAGGCCGTGTGTAACCGGCCGTTGACAAGTGGCATAACCATCTGTGTACAAAATCAGGTTTTCCTCATACTCTTTTGGACTGCTCTCGAAGTTTCCAATGAATCGACGAGGGGCCAGCTACGTAAGCTGTCCGAGCGTGCGACCGTCAGGCGGTTACAAATCAATACCTCCCTTTTTCGCTACAGTAGGCGTTTTACAGCGGTTACGGTGAGTGCTAGAAATCGAGGGGTCGGTAGCGACGCGATAGTCCAATCTTATCTGTCTTCGAATCTCCGGGACTCATAAGAGCATCACGCCGTTAGCCTGCATCGATTGGGGGGAACAGTGGCACAGGTTGCTGACGGTTCCGCCATTCGCAAGAACGGATTCGGGTCGCGCGGTAATCCACCGGCGCAGACGGGTATCTTCGCTCGAAATGGCGAAAATTGGACCGTCGGCTACGGGGGAGCCGAATTTTCACTGAGGGACGTCAAGGGCCTCCATTACATTCAGCGCCTGCTGCAGCATCCCGGAGAAGAGTTCCATGCACTCGATCTGCTTAGCGGGCCCGGCACTGTAGCGAACACCGAAAGCACGAATCCTGACAATGCTTCTCTGCCCGGCGGCTTCAGCATCGGCAGACCCGGCGATGCGGGAGAGATGCTCGATGCCAAGGCGAAGCAGGACTACAGGCGCCGGGTTCTCGAACTAAGGGAAGAACTCGAAGATCTGCGCGAACGGGGCGATCACGAGGGCGCGGCAAAGGCCGAATCAGAGATCGATTTCCTGGTCCAAGAGATCGCTCGTGCGGTCGGACTCGGCGGGCGCGACCGGCGGGCAGGCTCCGCTGCCGAGCGCGCGCGACTGAGCGTCACCCGCGCGATCAAGGCTGCCGTGCAGAGAATTTCCGAGCACCACACTTCACTTGGAGAAGTGCTCGGCCGTTCGGTCAGAACGGGATTGTTCTGCTGTTACGTCGAGGATCCTCGAGTTCGAATAAGCTGGCGATTCCTGCTCGAGGACGCCAAACCATCCGTCGAAGCCGAGGCCACTGCGCCGCTCCTGCTGCGCAGAGAAACCAGGTTTCTTTACGCACCCGCAGATCGAACCACCTTCGTCGGGAGAGAAGTGGAGCTATCTTTGCTGCGCCGTAATCTCGACCAGGCGTCGCGCGGCCGCTGCAGAGTGGTGACGATTGCCGGCGCGCCCGGTGTGGGGAAGAGTCGCATTGCCAGCGAAGCTGGCGCCGAAGCCTCCCAAAGGGGCTTCTTGGTGCTCACCGGCAATTGCTACGATCGCGACGATTCAGTTCCCTTCATTCCGTTCGTCGAAATTTTCGAAGCGGCGCTTGCGCGGGCGGCCAGCCCGGAGGTCTTTCGCGAGGTGCTCGGCGAAGATGCTACCGCGATCGCCTGGGTGATGCCGCAACTGCGGCGGTTGTTCCCCGATATTCCGCCGCCGCTGCAAACTTCACCTGATGAGTCGCGCCGGATCCTGTTCAACGCTATGGCAGAACTTATCGCACGTAGGGCCGCGATGAGACCGGTGCTCTTGCTGCTCGAAGATTTACATTGGGCCGACGAAGGGACTTTATCGCTGCTCGACCACCTGTCGCGTTTGCTGGCTGGATTACCGGTGATGATCATCGCGACTTATCGGGACAGCGAGATCGATGCTGGTGGGTCGCTGGCAAAGACGCTCGACAACTTGATCCGGCTCCATCTCGTCGAGCGGATGAGTTTGGGCGGCCTTCCGCAAAATGCTGTCGCCGAGATGATCCGGTCCCTTAGCGGGCGAGAGCCGCCGCAAGCCCTGGTGACTGTTATCCACTCCCATACCGAAGGTAATCCATTTTTTATCGAGGAACTGTTCCAGCATCTCGTTGAAAGAGGCAAGCTTACTCAACCAAACGGCGATTTTCGCGAGACTCTTAATCTCACCGACATCGATGTGCCGCAAAGTCTGCGGATCGTCATTGGGCGACGGCTTGCGCAGCTTAACCAGGAAACCCAAAAGGTTCTCGGTGCCGCGGCCGTAATCGGACGCTCCTTCAGCTTCGAACTCCTGGAAGCCTCGACCCGTGCGGACGCGGATTCGCTCCTCGATAGCCTGGACGAAGCCGAAAGGGCTGGACTGATTTCGTCAACGCTGCAGTACCCCGAAGCGCGATTCAAGTTCGCCCACGAGCTAATCCGTCAGGCGGTAACCACTGGGCTATCCGCCGCACGACGTCAGAGATTACATCTTAACGTGGCTGACGCGATTGAGCGCCTCTATTCCAAAGAGCTCGAGGTTCACGTCGATGACCTCGCGCATCAGCTCTGGCAGGCTGGTACAGCCTCCGAGGCGAGCAGAACTGTTCGTTACCTGCAGATGGCAGGCGAGGAAGCCGTCAAACGGTCGGCGAATGTGGAAGCGGTCAGTCACTTCACTCGAGGGCTCGAGTTGCTCAAGACCATGCCCGTCACCCCTGAGCACGTGCAGCGAGAACTCTCGCTGCAACTTGGCCTGGGCGTACCTCTATCCCTCACGAAGGGAATGTCGGCTCCAGAGGTAGAAATAACCTACAGCCGGGCGCGAGAGTTATGCCGCCGGGTTGGAGAAAGCCCCCAGCTCTTCTCCGTCTTGTTGGGACTGATAAGATTTTATCTTATGCGAGGCGAGCCGCAAACTGCCCTTGAACTGGGAGCGCAGCTCCTTACCCTCGCTCAGAAACAGGATCCCCGTCTCCTCCCACGAGCTCACCTGATGCAAGGGCAAACCCTGTACGCTCTTGGAGAGTGTGCTCAGGCCCGCGAGCAACTCGAGCAAGGGATTGCCGCCTACGATGCACAGCAGGAGCGTCCCCATCTTCTTGTCTATGGCATTGACAGCGGAGTGGGCTGCCTATCGTACGATGCAATTATTCTGTGGATGCTTGGTCATCCGGATCAGGCCTCGAAGATGAGCCACCGGGCGCTCGCACTGGCCCACGAGCTGCCTCATCCATACAACCTCGCCATGGCCCTGACGTGGGCGTCCCAACTCCACCACCTCCGTCGGGAGGAGCAGCTTACCCAGGAGCGGGCAGAGAAGGTTGTTAACCTCGCGGCCGAGCAGCAATTTCCGCATTGGTTGGCTTGGGGAACCATCTTTCTTGGCTGGGCGCAAGTTAGGCAGGGACATGCGGAAGACGAGATTGGGCGGATGCGGCGGGGCTTGGAGACGTGGCGAGCGACAGCGGCCGGAACACTACCGATGATGCTTACCCCGTTGGCCGACGCGCAGGAGGCAGTAGGTCAAACGACGGAAGGGCTGAACACCGTGGCCGAGGCGCTCGCTGCCGTCGAGAAAACTGGGGAACGACTCTTCGAAGCGGAGCTGTATCGAATCAAAGGCCAATTGTCATTGCAGGCGAAGCAAGTGAAGGCAAGTGAAGGCAAGTCGATCGAAGAGGCGGAGAGTTGTTTTCTCAAGGCCATCGAGATCGCGCGCCGGCAGCAAGCGAAATCACTTGAGCTGCGCGCTTCGACGAGCCTTAGCCGGCTCTGGCAGCAGCGGGGTCAGAAGCAACAAGCCCAACGGTTGCTCGCGGAAATATACGGATGGTTCACCGAGGGTTTCGACACGAGCGATTTAAAAGAGGCCAAGGCATTACTCGAAGAGCTGGGTGCTTAGGTTACTTCGGCGAACCCTCGGATACGGCGGCGAACGGGGTCCCGCAACCTTTCTGCGACGCTCGGTCGTCGTGGCGAAGTAGCAGCTTGCGGGGGACGTGGTGAAAAATCCATCATCACGGGCCGCCGGATCTCAAATCAGGTCATCAACACCTCGCGGAGCGCCGTAATCGACGGTACGAAGAAATAAGCCGCCGCGGTCAAGACAACCCAAGGATTGGGCATGACGAGAGTGGACGTGGTGTCGCCAGCCGGATAGTTCGAGACTGGTTCGTCCATCGAACGCGGCTCTCCTGCGGAAGCCTGCCCGATGATGGGGTCAAAGTGAGGTGTGACGGCTCCTCTACCGCGACCGGGGGGCCGTGTCTTGCCACCCACGAAATCGATGTTATTCGCCCACGTGCTCTGTATAAACTCGAATTGTTGCTCGATCGATGTCTGATAGCAGACGAACATCAGTCCGCGTGGGCGCACCGTGACAGTAGCCTCATCCTGCCCAACTTCCGGACCGAAAGGGATGCCGGCGCGGATGATACGATGGGTTTGTACACCGGCCTTGTTCTGGTTCGGATCGTCGCGCGGGTTGGTCTTACGGATGTGCGCCGCGTACGGGCAGGCGCGTTGCAAGGGATCGCTGCCGTACTCAAAATCATTGTTTAGCGCCGGGTCTTTGCCGAGTGCGATGTTATCCTGAAGTGGTGCGAGCAACAGCGGCGCACCGCTCCTCCAGCGCCCTACCATCCGCGACGCAAGCAGCTCCGAGTCTGTCCCGAGTATGTCTGCCTGCTCCTTGATGAAGGTGTTGAACTCCGGCACTAGCTGGACAAGGCGGCGGAACACCATGAAAGAACCATTGCGAAGCCACGATTCCGCCATCGCGGGCGGCCCCTTTTTTACCGGATCATTCGAATCCTGTCCCGGATACCCGAAGACAAACTCTCCCGGCCATATGAGGTCCTGACCCGAAAGGCCTTGGTTGGGTTCGAGCTTTGGATTCGATCTTTGTGTGAGTCCGCGAATGCCCGGCTGCGAAACGCCGTCGAGAAATCCGAAGTGCTCGTGCCCCTTCTCGGCATCTGGGCGGACGTTGCCCATTTCTCGATAGACGACTTTAACAGAGTCAGAGAGGTGATCGAGCAGCACCTGACTATGGTTTGTAACAAACGTTTCTTCCGGACCGGTCACAAAGAAAACACCGTGGACGGTATCAGACGTGAATGTCGATAACCACGTAGAAGGCGGCGGGTCATTCAGAGCGAGCGATGCCGCCTCCGCGCCGTTCTCAAACGACGCGCTTAGCTTGGCGCGACCGGAACCAAGCAGCGTCGTTAGGCCATCCTTGGTGAAGCTAACGTTCAGACCCAGCCACGGCTCGATTTTCTCGCCGAGCCTCTTGCGCCGATGATTTGTCAGGTCGCGCTCGTGCGCCTGCAGCGCCGTGGTGATTTGGCCGATGACGTGTTGCCTCATCGCTGCCTTGAAGGCGGGAACGTCGACAATTTTGAAGAAAATAAAATTCTCGAAGTTCTTTTGCAGCCCGATCAGTACGTCACCTTGGATTTCAAGAAGATCCAACACCGGATCGTTGTCCTGCGGCATGTTCCCCTCCCCTCGGGTACTGCGCAGTATCGAGCTAATTATGCGCAAAGCCATCATACACAACTTTTGGTTAAATTCCGCCTCCCTAGTTCGGCTTTTTCTAATGCGGCTGACTGGGGGCACTACGGCGTTTGCCGGCCTAGGGCAGGCGGACCTGGAACTCGAGCTCCTCGCTCCCTCATCGACGACAGCTCTGCGACGCCACGCCCGGTCGTCCGACGCCTACGTCGACCGCACGTTAAGAGAATTCTCTCCAACCCGCTCGTCGGATGAGGCTGGAATTTTGTTTATGAGAGGCAGGCGACTTTAATCGAATTTGCCCAAAACCGGCCTGTAACGTAAGCTGACATTAAATTGGGTTTTTGGCTGCAATGGCCGTCAAAATGGGTGTCAACGCTTCCGAGACAGACGACCGAGTCCCACAAACCCCTTTGAATTTCCTCCGTGTGAGCCGTTAGCTCAGGCCGGTAGAGCATCTGACTTTTAATCAGAGGGTCCCGGGTTCAAGTCCCGGACGGCTCACCAAAATATCTAATTAAATTAAGTACTTACAGGCATCGGCCCTTAGGTCGAGAGCCTAGTTTTG
>WNFG01004314.1_pt1 | contig 11940 bp, 20 predicted proteins | sample 5400431 | NCBI WGS metagenome assembly WNFG01 (sample SAMN13153346, study PRJNA577476) | soil metagenome | isolation source: 120 cm saprolite under Douglas fir tree site 2 hole 3 replicate 2 | place: USA:California | collected 2015-04-18
GCGCCGAGGAGTTTGAAAAAATCGCGGCGAGCCAACTCGAAGTGATGAATGGGGGCCGCGCGGAATTCACTGCGCTCCGGTTCCAGGAAGAGATTGTTCGTGGAGTCGCTCACGGCCGACCCCCTTGCATCGTTTTTGCGGCTTGACGAACCGCGTCGATGATGCGCGGATGCGTCCCGCAACGGCAGATATTCCCTTGCAGGAATTGAATAATTTCAGAGGATGTTGGATTGGGTTTCGCGTGCAGGAGCGCGACGCTGCTTATGATCATTCCTGGTGTGCAGAAAGCGCACTGGAAAGCACCCGCATCGAGAAAAGCCTGTTGCACAGGATGCAGGAAGCCTTCTTTTTCCAGCCCTTCGATGGTCGTAATTGATTTTCCCACTCCTGCGCTGACTGGGACTTGGCACGAGCGACGCGGCGCGCCTCCAATCAAGACCGTGCATGCGCCGCACTGCCCTTCTCCGCAGCCATACTTGGCGCCGGTCAGGCCAAGTTCATCGCGCAGCACCGTTAGGAGCGATGCATCTGGAGGGTAGTTGACAAGGAATTTCTTGCCGTTCACTTCGAGTTCGATCGGCGCTGGCATACTCCCTCCTGTTCTTCAACAAACCCTAGCACGTTCCGCGAGCCCACGCGAAGCGGATGTGAATGGAGCGAGGGCCGCGGCCTGAGCCTTTCGCGCGTGTTGGAAACGTTAGTGGTTAGAGGTAACAGGTGGAGTTGTTGGAGTCGAGTTTCGTGCGCCCAAAACGGGGAATCTGCTTCTCGCTCAAAGTTAACTCGAATGGATTGAAAACGTTGGATTCTGGCACAATTCTGGCACAGCGGCACTAGAACTTGTGACTTACACGAGTGGAAGTTCCTAAAGGGGCAGGCCCTCCCTCAATTGAGACGGAGTCTAGGAAGGGCGGCTGGCGTCGAGATACTTCTCATGGTTCTTTTCCGTAAATGAAGTTGATCGTTGATGATTTACTGGAGAAAACGCGGAACTTTCCCGGGATGAGTTGAGAATCCAGAAGGATCCCCATATGATCGCCAAGGGCGCAAGAGTAATCGCGAGGCACGTACAGACGAAATAGAAGTTCGGCGCACGCGCGGTCAGGAACCCAAAGACCAAGTAGATTGCGACTGCGCAAGGTACAATAAAGATCCAGATGATAAAAGAGACGATAAGCGTTTTCATGGGATCGCTTTCGCCACAGTTTGAGCTCCCTTCGAAGCCGTGAATCTCGAGTCTCAACGAGCAGGCGCAATCTCAAGCCGGTCACCAACCTGAGTCCCCGAGCGATAAATGGTATGCACTGGCAGCTCTAGCACGCTCGAGGCCTTCCAGGAGACCTTGGAGATTCGGAAGGGCCGAACGTGTTCTTCGACGTGCACAACCTCCTTTTCCTTGCCAAGGAAAATCAAGTCAATCGGGAAAAGCATCCCGATCGTATGCACACCGCTGGACTGCACGATCCACAGACCTCGACCGAGCTGCGCCCACCGCTTGGTTTTTCCGAGCAGGCCGACGAGCCGAAGCAGATAGCTGTCGGCAAGAGCCGCCTCAGTGGCCAAAAACGTTTGGCGCGTCTTGTTATACACGTACAGCAGACGATTTTGACCATTAAGGGACATTGTGCTACACACCCTGCTCCAGTTTGTTTTAAACCTGATGCCCCGCTCTATCGCGCAGCCTCCTACTCGACACTCTTGCGCCTACGCCGTTAAAAGATTATAAAAGCAACCACAACCGCCAGTGCACCTGCCACGACTCGAATCAACGTAACGTTGTCCATATCATACTCCTTTTTCTACTGCTCCGCTCCACGTTTTCGGTGGGGTCGCGGAAACTGCGATCACTTCTGCAGAGCCGGCATCAACTGCCGGAGCAGCGTAATCACTGCGGGGCCCAAGATAACCACCATCAAAGCCGGAAAAATAAAGAAGACAAGCGGAGGAACCATCTTTACCGTTGTCTTTGCGCTCGCTTCTTCGGCGCGCTGCCGCCGTTTTACACGCAAGTCATCCGAGTAGACGCGGAGCGACTTCGCAACACTGGTGCCAAAACGCTCCGTCTGAATCAGCATCGCAACCAGCGACTTAATATCATCGAGACCCGTGCGCCTGGCGAGTTCGCGCAGCGCGTCGATGCGGCTTTTCCCGATACGCATCTCCAGATTCACTAGTTGAAGCTCGTCACTGAGCTCGCGATGAGTCACTCGCATCTCTTGGGCCACTTTCATCAGCGCTTGGTCCAAGCCGAGGCCCGCTTCTACGCAGATCACCAGAAGGTCCAGACAGTCAGGAAGAGCGCGGCGCAGCCGATGCTGGCGAGCGTGAACTCTCCAAACAAGCCATGCTTCGGGAACGAGGTAACCCACAATCGCGGCTAGCACGGGAAACACATATGGGTTCAGGCGATAGAAGCCAGTGGTAAAAACCAGGATAACGAGAACGACGGGTACGGCTAGCTTTAACCCCCGCATCGCCAGCACCGCTGTGGGGTCCCCAAACAACACGCGTATGTAAGTCGGGTTTAATATGCTCAAGACACAAAGCATGAAAATGGGCAGGGCGATAAGGATTCCGGCAGTCAACCGGCCCTGCGCCGTACGAACCCGAACTTCGCGGTATATGCGAAAGCGATCACGAACCACACGGGCGAGCCCATCCAGGATTTCCGCAAGGTTGCCGCCCGTTTCCTTTTGGACCAGCAGAGCAGTGATGAAAAAACGCACGTCAACGATGGGAACACGCTCGGTCAGGTTGAGTAACGCATCGCGAACCGGCAGGTCGAAATTCTGCTCTTCAAACGTAGCCCGAAATTCGCCAGCGATCGGCTCGGCGGACTCTTTGGCTATCATCTCGAGGCCGGTCGTGAACGCGTGACCCGCACGCACCGCGCACGCCCCAACAAGTCCAGTGCCTCGGGAAAATGCTCCTCAAATTGCCGCAGCCGACGCCGACGTTTCCAGGCCACAAAAGCGAATGGAGTGCCAGCCAGGCCCAGGCCCGAAACGAATTGAATCCAGAATTGGGGGAAAAAACGACCCGAAAGTAGGTACGCACCCATCCCCAGAACCGCGCTCAGTAGGACCAGCTTGCCAGCCTTCGTCTTGAGCCCTGCTTGCGAGATGTACTCTTGAAGCTGCACGGACCACAACCATTGCATCATCAGTCGGTGAACGAGCGGAACGCTGCTCAACATCTCATTCCGAACCAATTTCAAGCCCAGAGAGACATCCCCGCGGCGCTCCGCCTTGCGCACGGCCTCCATTCGCTTGCGGACTACTTCCTGGCTGTTGTCCGTACTCATGATCATCCACACGGCCAACAGAAGTAGCGTGACCGTCAAAAATGTCAGGACGAAAATCAAAATCCCCATAACTGACCCCTTCTGTACACGCCCAGGACCTCCCCTTCCATCCCGGTAATTTCAGCTAGACTGACGATTTTGCGTGTACCGTCACTGAGACGGCTTACAACCACGTCGATGGCCGAGGAAATCTGCCTGCGGATGGCGCTCTCTGGAATGTTCAAACTGGCCATGGCCACCATGGTCTCCAACCGACCTAGAGCGTCGCGGGGAGTGTTCGCGTGGATGGTCGTAAGAGAGCCGTCGTGGCCTGTGTTCATCGCCTGCAGCATGTCCAGCGCTTCCTCGCTGCGGACTTCACCGACGATAATGCGGTCTGGGCGCATGCGAAGAGAGTTGATGACCAACTGGCGCTGATGAATTGCGCCTTTGCCTTCGATGTTAGGGGGGGTGTTTCGAGGCGAACAACGTGTTCTTGATGCAGTTGCAGCTCGGCTGCGTCTTCGATCGTTACAATGCGTTCGCGGTTGGAAATGAACGATGAAAGGACGTTGAGGAAGGTCGTCTTGCCCGCGCCTGTACCCCCCCGAAATGAGGACGTTCAGGCGCGCCTTCACGCATCCCCGCATCAAGTCCAGCATCGGACCCGTTAGACTGTTGTTACTCAGTAGATCGTCCGCGGTCAGAGGATCGCGGCCAAATCTGCGTATCGAAAGGCAAGGACCATCGACGGCTAGCGGAGGAATGATGGCATTTACACGCGAACCGTCCGCGAGGCGTACATCGACCATCGGCGAGGATTCGTCCACTCTTCGGCCGATGGCGGAGACGATGCGGTCGATGATGCCCATCAAATGGATGTCGTCGCGAAACTGAACAGACGTCGCTTCCAGCATGCCTTTGCGTTCGATGTACACGTGCTTGTAGGTGTTGACGAGAATGTCCGAAATGGTGGGGTCGGCCAGAAGAGGTTCGAGGGGCCCCAGACCAAACACTTCGTCCAGCACTTCCTGCGCTAGCCTGATGCGGCTTGTCGCCTTGTCAATCTCCATGCGACTTTTCTCTTCCGCAATCTCAAAACCAGAGTCTGTGGATGTGCGTCCATCGATGTAGGCGATTGCCGTGTGACCTGCTTCCGGCAGGAAGGAGAGACTTGCTTCAGGACCAGGTTTCCAGCCGAGCCGAGGGAGACTCTTGCGCACGGCTTTTTCGCTAAGGCCAAGCCGGCCGGCAATCCAACGATTGCTCATAAGGTTAGATGAAAGTGTGCATGGAACTCAGGGACACTATCGGCGCCGCGCCTCTGAAAATCACGCCAATTCCGTTTATGAGGTTCCCGAAGCTCGTTCTTCGAACTCTCGGGGTATGTTATGGTCTGCTGATGTGGAACGGTATGATCAATAGGATCAGGTCGGCATTGTCTGTACCGCAGGCATACCAGCTTTTCTGGCACGCCGTGGCGGGACCAAGGTACATTAGGACCTTGGTCGAAGAACATATCCGGCCAAACTACGGCATGTCGCATTCTGGATATTGGCTGCGAGCCCGGCACAGCTGTGCCGTACCTTGGAGTGTGCGAGTATGAAGACCTACTCGAAGCGCCCCCCGTTCTGCCCGGGGTGCGGTTGTCTAGCAAACTTTTACGCGGAGGATACTGTGGATAACAGGCTTATCAACAATTGGATGAGATTTTCAGTACCAATGGAACCTCTTTGGAAGATCGCTTGCCTAACCACAAATAAGTGACCGCTTTTGACGTCTGGCGGGCACAGTGACGGCTCTCGCATAGTGCCTTCGGGCTATCTGGATGTGTCGCTCGTTCAAATCAATGCCGAGATACTCGGTCGACGCGAAGTGGCTTGTATCAGTGCCCGGCTCGCATCCAATATCCAAAACGCTCCGGACGCCGCTGATATCGTTGTGGACGATTCTACAGGCTCTGGATCGCCCCGTTTGCGGAGAGCAAATTCCCTCCCAGAAGACGAGGGGCCAACTCATGACCTGATCGAGCGATTCGATCTTATTCTCGTGAATAGCTTTCTTTATCATAGTGATACTCCGGCCGCGTCAACCGCCCCTGAATCTCGTCTCACGCTATGAGTTTCCTAAATTACCTGCTGGAGCAGACCGCGATTTACAGCTTGTGGCAAGCTCCTTTTGCAACGGCCAAGCTGGCCCCTTTGCTCGCCAATAATAGTGTGGACACCGCGCGGCGCGTGCTCGATATAGGCTGCGGCCCGGGCACGAACACTCCTCTGTTTACCCATGCCGAATACATGGGCATCGACATCAATCCGAAATATGTCGCGCATGCTCAAAGGAAATACAAAAGGGCGTTTGTCGTTGCGGATGTAAATACATACGATCAGGCGCCCCCTACCGGATACGACTTCATTCTCGTCAACAGTTTTCTGCATCACCTGGATACACCTGAAACTGCAAAAATTCTTCAGCGGCTGCAATCGTGGCTGAGCAGCGATGGACACATTCACCTGCTGGAACTTGTGCTTACCCGTGATCACTCGATAGCGCAATTTTTTGCGCGAGCCGATCGCGGGAAATTCGCTCGTCCCCTAGGGGAATGGCGAAGAATCTTTGGAGAGCATCTGGAGATTGTCGTTTTCGAGCCCTACCCCCTGAAAGTGATGGGCACCACGCTGTGGAATATGGTCTATTGCAAGGGAAGAGCAAAACGATGAACGCAGGATTCCGACTCTCGGTGGTCATTCCACTCCATAACGAGGAGAGCGTTCTTCCTGAGCTATTGCGAGGAACGCAGGGCATGCTGTACGCGCTGGAAGGCGCCCCTCACGAATTGCTGTTCGTGGATGACGGAAGCAGCAACCGCACCGTGGCCATCGTGGCAGAAGCCACAGCGAAGGATTCCCGCATTGTGCTGGTCGAGTTGTCGCGGAATTTTGAGCGCCAGGCGGCGCTAAGCGCGGCGCTCGATCACGTAACCGGCGATGCCGTCGTTGTGATGGACGGGGACCTGCAAGATGTTCCGGAAGTCATTCCCCAGTTCGTACAGCGATTTTCCGAAGGCTACGATGTGGTCTATGCGCAGCGGACGGGTCGCACGGAATCGTGGCCGCTGCGGCTTTGTTACTTTGTTTTCTACGGCCTGATGGCGAAGCTCTCGGATATTCGCGTGCCGCTGGAGTCCGGGGACTTTGAATTGATGTCGCGCCGAGTGGTGTACGCGATCCGGCGGATGCCGGAGCACCACCGCTACCTGCGCGAAATGCGGAGTTGGGTAGGCTACCGGCAAACGGGAATGGCGGTGGAGCGTTCGGAGCGCCACTCCGGGAACAGCAAGTACGGTTTCCCTGTTGAAGCTGGCAGCCGACGGCCTATTCGCGTTTTCCACCTTGCCGATCCGGGCAGCGGCGTTCCTGGGTGCCGCAGCCACAGCGATTTCCACGCTTTTTGGCTTGTACGCAGTAATTGAAGAGGTCGTGATGCACAAATCGCCGCACGGCTTCATCGCACTGTTGCTATTGATCACATTTCTCTCTGGAATCCTATTGTTCTTCCTTGGTGTGATCGGCGAGTACGCGGGCAGAATTTATGAAGAATCGAAAAGCCGTCCGTTTGTATATCGTCAGCCCGATCGTCCGCAGCAAGCATCATCCGCTCAACATATTGGGGCCAGGTGGGAAACTCGGGAAACCGAAGCAACGTTGTCATGGCGTTCCGAGCGTCGCCGCTAATGGCGAGAGTTGTCAAAGCACCGCCCGCGATGACCTCGTTCGAAAACCTACCCGAACACCGCATCGAGTATCTATCGCCATCTGCAAAGGTAAGCATGGCGGACCGGTGGTTTGAGATTGCATCTCTCGATCATTTCTGGGTGCGGAAGCGTTTTGAAGTATTGCAACGCCTGGCGGGTGGTTGGATTGCCGGCGCCCGGGAACTCGCGGAAATAGGATGTGGACATGGCCTGCTGCAGCGCCAGATCGAAGATGCCTATGGCCGAAGTGTCACAGGATTCGATTTAAACGAATGTGCTCTGAAGCAAAACCTTAGCCAGCGCAGCAGGGTTTGTTGCTATGACATTTACCAGCAGAATGCGATGCTTCGCGAACGCTTTGACGTCATCTTTTTGTTCGATGTCCTGGAGCACATCGCGGACGAAGATGGATTTCTTCAGACTCTGCTCTATCACCTGGCTCCTGGCGGGAGAGTCGCGGTCAATGTTCCCGCGGGACAATGGGCGTTTTCCAGCTATGACCGCGCCGCGGGACACATGCGGCGCTACTCCCTAGAGACACTAAAGACCGCTGCGGGTCGCAATAACTTGGAAGTGACGGAGTGGAGTTACTGGGGCTTCCCACTGGTTCCGATGTTAGTCTTTAGAAAATTGTGGCTTCGGGGAAAGAGCGGACAGCAAGAAATCATTAACACGGGGTTCGATCCGCGCACGCCGGCCGTCAATAAAATCTTGCTCGCGGTTTCGCGGTGGGAGCCCATTCCTCAGCATCTGCTGGGCACTTCTTTGATGGCGGTCTTGCAAACGGGCAAGGTCTCGCACCTTTCCCCGCGCTAATCGGGAGAATCGCGTCGAAAAAAGGGAGTTCACTATGGTGGCGGCGGTCAAAATCCTTTTGGAAAAGCGCGGCCTGCTGCTCGGCTGCCTGGGGGCGTTGAGCTTTTTGCTTTATGCGAATTGTGCTCTAAATGGATTTGTTTTCGACGACCATTCGCCAGATTGAGCGCAATCCTTACGCTCACAGCTTCAAATACAGGGAAGTTTTTTGGGGACTTCCCTGCTTGCTCAGCAGGGGGACAGGCAGCCCAACTTTTACCGGCCCACGGTGAATTTTGGTTTTCTGGTGTGCTACAAACTTTTGGATCTTCCCCCGTACGGTTTTCATCTGATGAATATATTCTTGAATTGCATTGTCACGTGCCTCGTGTTCCGCGTGGGCAGCGAGCTATTTTTGACAATGTGATAATGCGAGATGGTTTGGCCGATCATGCGCCGCAATCTTAGAGTGCCAAACTGTTGGAGTCAAAAAACTTGGCAGTCGCCGTCGCGAACCGATGCGGCGCTAACCCGCAAGATCAGTGTGAAAACTGGTGTCTACACGGACCAACATAAAGCATGCGAGAATCACACCGGCTAGAGATAGTGAGACCATGTCACAATACGATACTGTACATGGCTTCCAGAGATTAAGGATGTATGCGAATCACGATTTCTCATAACAGCTCCAAAGAAGAGGTTATCCAATGCGTTCGTTACTGGTTCTATGAACTATTTCAAGGGGCGGCACGCTTCCCGTGCGATTGGTTGTGGAGCAGAGGGTCTGGCAAGGATCGACTCTAAACTTTATGCTTACAGCAAAAATGGGCTTAATCACCACACCCATAAAGGGCACCGTCGAGGTCACGGACAAAGTGCTTACAATTGACGTCGATCTTGGCCTGTTGAATCGTCTTGTTAATGAGAAGGTCGCCAAAGAAGTAATTAACCACCGAATTAAAGGCTTATTCAAATGACTGCCGGGTAATGGCGTACTGGGCGACTCGGACGTTGTCTGCGCCCCGTTCGCGGTTTTCTATGCTCACAGTTTGGAGAATAGCGAAACAAAGAAGGCATATCGTTCCCAAATAGGCTATAACAATTATCAGCCTGCGCGCTGGTTCTTCATGGTTAAAGACATACTCGAAGCGGCTCCGGTTCTGCCTGGGGCACCGTTAGCCAGGTAACTTTTTGCGTGAAGGAATACTGTCGATAATGCAGAGCGTTATCAACAAATGGCCAATGAATAGCTTTCCTCAACATATTGATACTCCGGCCGTAAGGCGCATTCTACCCAAACTGATCCGCCTGGTGACCACCGGTCGACACGTTCATGTCCTGCAGCTTTTCTTACCTGAGTCGGCATCAATCACCCAGTTTCTGGCGAGTTCGGATCGGGAAAAATTCCTGCGGCCGCTCGGCGAGTGGAAACAGATCTTCAGCGATGCCTTCGAGCCAGTCGTCTTGGAGCCGTATGATGTGGGAATGTTCGGAATACCGCTCTGGAAAATGGTCTATTTTAAGGGGCGGGCGAGATGAGCGAAGTCGGGATGCGTGTTTCCGTAGCCGTCCCTGTCTATAACGAAGAGGCCATACTGCCCGAGTTGCTGCGCCGCCTTCGCGCCGTCTTGGACGGCGTTCCCGGAGGTCCTCACGAGATTGTCATCGTGGACGACGGCAGCACCGACAGCACTTCGAAAATACTGCAACAAGAATCTGAATCGGATACAAGGCTCTTGGGAGTTGTGTTCTCCCGGAATTTCGGGCATCAGGCGGCATTGAGCGCGGCACTCGACTATGTTTCGGGGGATGTGACCATGGTAATGGACGGCGATTTGCAGGACCCGCCGGAAATGATTCCGCTATTTATAGAGAAATATAATGAAGGCTACGATGTGGTCTACGCGCAGCGAGTTCAGCGCAAAGAGGTCTGGTGGCTGCGCGCCTGCTATTACATTTTCTATCGCCTCATCGCAGCGCTTTCGGGGACCCGGTTGCCGCTCGACGCAGGAGATTTCAGCCTGATATCCCGGCGCGTTGTGGACCAGTTGCACCGGATGCCTGAATATCACCGGTACTTGCGCGGGATGCGCACCTGGATCGGCTTCTGCCAGATTGGAGTGCCTGTTGAGCGCGCTGATCGGCAGGAGGGAGAGACGAAGTACAGCGCCATAAAACTGCTAAAGCTCGCCTCGGATGGCATTTTTTCGTTCTCCATTGTTCCCTTGCGCTTCGCCGCCATCGTGGGATTGTTCGCCATGCTTCTTTGTACCCTGTATGCCCTCTACGCACTCTATGTCAGGTTGTTTCTCAGCCAGGTCCCTCGAGGATTTACCGCCCTGATTTTTGCTATTATTTTCCTGACAGGCATTCAGCTTTTTTTCATGGGGGTGATCGGCGAATATGTCGGGAGGCTTTACGAAGCAAGCAAGGCTCGCCCCGTGTACATTGTCTCCAAACATTTTGGACATCCGCGAGCTGGCTCGCGGTCCCAGTCGGTCCCCGCCTCTTCGGTTGGGGGTTAAGCTGCTCCAGGATGGAATCGGCACTTCTATCGCGACCTGTATGAACGGCCCTGGTGGTGGCGCGCTCGCACGGAGTGGATCATCGAAGCTTTGCCCCGCTTCCGCCTGGCCGCCTATTCTGGACATCGGCTGCGGCGAAGGACTGTTTTTTTGATCGCTTATTGAGCTTTGGCGATGTCGAAGGAATCGAGCTTGAAGAAGGCTTGCCGCCGGTTGCTAATCCGAGCAGGGAACGAATTCACCTTGGCCGTTTCGATGAAAGCTTTCAGCCCGGAAAGAGCTACTTGCTCATCCTGATGCTCGATGTGCTCGAGCACTTGCCTAAGCCGGCCTCGGCGCTCCAACACGTTCGCCGGCTGCTGGCTCCGGGTGGAGTTTCCTTGGCCACCGTTCCCGCTTTCCAGCTGTTATGGACCAACCATGACCTGATCCACCACCATTTTCAGCGCTATTCAGCCATGACACTTCGTCCGCTGATCGAGAGTGCTAAACATAGCGTCATAGCGTCTTAAGTGATTGCGCATAGACGGGTAGGGTTTCGTTTCCGGTACGCCAGTTTTCAAACTGCGTCTCGACGACAGCGACGACCTCCTCCAGTACAGGAAAGTATCGGTTGCGCAGGCACTGACGACGCGTCAGCTTCCAGACCCACTCAATCGGATTCAGCTCGGGGCTGTAGGGCGGCAAGTAATCCAGCCCAAAGTCCTCGACGTGTGTCGCTCTCCATTCTTTGTGAAGCCGCGCGTGATGGTATCTGGCATTGTCCGTGATGACCACCACGCGGCGACCTGTTCCAATACTGGTGCGCCGTAACCCTTTCAGGAAGGCCAAGAAGGTTACCGCGTTAAATTTGCCCGTTTCCCGAGAAAACTGAAACGTTCCATCCCGCGACCGTACGGCACCGAAGTATCCCACACTGCGCCGCGTCGGATGATGCAGCAGCACGGGGTCCTTGGTTTTCGGTGGCACCCACATGCGACAACCGGAGCCGTGCTGCTGGAAGTGTACTTCGTCAGTAGCCCAGAGGTGGACCGCGGCATCTTCCATCAGCCCTTGGAGTTTTTTTTATGCGCCTTCTGCCGTTCGGGATCGGCTTGCGCAATCGCGGGACGAGGCTTGCGTAGCCGAAAACCCAACTGTCGAAATAGACGCTGGCATTGCCGTACGCCCAAGTCGATCCCGTACTCCCGCTCGATCCAGGCTGCCGGCGTATTGCCGTCCCACAGATTTCCGCTCAAGCCTAGCTCTCTCGCGGCATCCGCCGAAGAGAGGCGTTGATTCCCCGAAGGTCCTTCTCGCTCAGGCGTCTCGGCCGCCCCGACCGTTCACCCTCGCGCAGTGCGGCTAGGCCTTTCTCCTCGAACCCGCGAATCCAATACTCGACGGTTCTCGGTGCGTCTCCCAACAGCGCCGCCACTTGCGGACACGTCATACCATGAGCCACCAGCAGCACGCCTTGAAGCCGGTGGTCATAGCGTGATTCCTCGGTTCGTCGAATTTCATCTTGTAATCCCAGAATGATGGTTGCGGAGTCCGCAATCGTAAGTGGTTTCATCGCATTATATTCATTTAATTTATAGTTA
>WNFG01004316.1_pt1 | contig 11939 bp, 7 predicted proteins | sample 5400431 | NCBI WGS metagenome assembly WNFG01 (sample SAMN13153346, study PRJNA577476) | soil metagenome | isolation source: 120 cm saprolite under Douglas fir tree site 2 hole 3 replicate 2 | place: USA:California | collected 2015-04-18
CCGGGTAGCGCCCTGGCGTAGCTGGCCGGTGAATATCGGCGAGCAGAGTCACGCCGTCGCGCATCGGAACCGCCACGTCATCGTCGCGCGTCATCGTGCATTGAGGTTGAGACAGATTGCGGTAGTCGCGGCCCGAAGTCTGAGGGCCGTTCAGTTGGCGTTGTCCCGGCTCGATTCCGGAAACCGATGGCCTGGTCATCTCTTGTTTCCTTCTGACAAATTGAGGGCGGTCTCGATCACCGACGTGATGCGGGCTTCCCACGCCGCCGCTAGCGAAGCTTAGTTGCAGTTAAGTGTATTGTGCACAGGGAAATGACGTTGACTCGGCTGGTGCGCTGGACAGTCGCCGTTCGAGTTGAGTCAAAAAGAGCCGCCGCGCTTCGTGACCGGCGCGGCAGGAGCGCCTCAGTAACCGGACTCCGATGGTCGGCCACGGGCGGCGCCGGCTGTGGGCCACAAGCTGACTCACCCTCGCGGCCTTCTGCCAAAGTCGACTGGTCGAGGCTCAATCCTGAACTCCGGCTGACGCACTGCGAGCCGCCTCCGCGCTTGCTCGCAGCTTCCACTTCTCCACGTTCACGCCCTTCGCGATCACGACGCCGGAGTCTTTGCGTGCCTGTGGAGGAATTCGACCTCGACGCGCAGCACCTCGTCGAAGCTCCTGCCACCCTGGTAGATGTCGTAGTGGCCGCCGCGACTGCGATACAGCTCGCCACGGGGGGCCTCTTGGGTGACGCGGACGGCCGGGTCGACCGGCGCCATCGTGTCCTGCTCCGCGACGACGAGCAGGATGGGGCAGCGAATGGCGGCGGCACGTCGCACCGGCCGACGCCAGGAGAAGCTGAGCAGCGACCGAGCGGCGACACGATTACGCCATTCGGTGCCGTCTTTCGGAGTCATGAGCCTCTCCCCGAAGAGCGCGTCCTCGGTGGCGCCAATGGCCAACTCACCGGGCCGGCCGGCGCCAGGCAAGTAACGCGGAGGGCGCCCGAAGATCGAGCCGAGACGATCTGCCAACGCCACCGCCAAAAGCCGGAGTCCCCGTACGGGCGATGCCAACCTCGCTGCGGCGAACCCGTCAACGAGCGGGGCCTGGCCGATCGCACCGGCGAGCCGGGAGTCCGACGCGGCGAGCTCGACGATGTACATGCCCGCGAACGACGTGCCCCACGCGAATACTCGGCGCGCATCGATGTCGGGGTGCTCGGCCGCCCAGCCGATGACGGTGCCGTAGTCCTCGCGCTGGCGAGGGAAAGAAAGCTCCTCGCGGGGCTGCCCGGCCGAGCCGCCCCACTGGCGGTAGTCGAACACGACCGCGGCGAACCCCTCACGGCAGAACCGCTCCGCGAACGGGGCGAGCCCGCCGGCCTTGATGGCACCGATGCCGTGGGCCATCACCACTGCAGGGTGCGGCCCCGGCCTCTCGGGCAGGTACAGCCAGGCCTCCAGCTCGTCACCGGAAGCCGTGGGGATCCGTACGGTCCTGCGGAGAGGGGTGGTGGAGAGCGAGGCGACCAAGGCTGCTTCAGCCGTTACTTGACTGTCTTCAGGTACGCAATCAGGTCGGCACGTTGCTTGGCATCGGCCACGCCAGAAAAGGGCATGACGTTACCGGGCACCAACTTTTGCGAATCGCTGAGGAAGGCATCTAGGTTCTTATCGTCCCAGGCAATGCCGGCGTTCTTCAGCGCAGGGCTGTAGCGAAAGCCTGGGAAAACGCCGGACTTTCGGCCCACGATCCCCTGCAGGCTCGGGCCTAGGCCGTTGGCCGCGTTCACGGCGTGGCAGGCGGCGCATTGCGCAAACGCCTGCTTGCCGGACGCGGCGTCCTGCGCATACGCGGAAAGATGCAGGCCGATCAAACCACAGGCTGCGGTCAGCAGTACGGCAAACTTGCTTCTTTGCATGGTTTTTCCTTTAAGTAGAGACGGCCGAGCACGAGCACCCGGGCTGGGTTCGGCCAGTGTTCTGTCGTCATTGCTTGGGTGGCGCTCCGTGCGCGTCGCCTATGTCTTCAACGCCGCGAGCACTTTGTCCGGAACGAACGGCACCGAGCGCAGCCGGACACCGGTCGCATCGAAGATCCCGTTCGCGATCGCGGAGGGCACCACCGCTGCGGTCGGCTCGCCGGCGCCCCACGGCTTTTCGTTCGGCCGATCGATCAGGTCTATCACGACCTCGGGAACGTCGGGGAACGTCAGGATGTGATAGGTCGCCCAGTCGAGGCTCGTTACCGTCGAGCGGTCGAACAGCAGATCCTCGAGCAGCGTCCGGCTGACCGTCTGCACAACGTTGCCCTCGATCTGGTTCTTCACGCCGTCCGGATTGATGATCTGCCCGCAGTCGTGTGCCACATAGAACTTCTTCACCGAGACCTTGCCGGTCTTCCTGTTCACTTCGACATCGGCGACGACGCCGACATACGTGCGCACCAGCTCGTACTTGATGTACGACAGCCCGCGTCCTTTCACCACATCGCCGCTCTGCGCCGCGCGCGCCGTGCGCGGGGTCCAGTTCGCCAGCTTCGCGAGCCGTTCCAGACATTCCGCGCCGCGCGGATCCTTCAGATTCTTCAGCCGCAGCTCGAGCGGATCGACGCCGGCCGCAGCCGCCAGCTCGTCGATGAAGCTCTCGTTGCCGAACGTGTTCTGCATCCGTCCGGGCGCGCGGATCCACGACGGCTTGAACGGCGTCTCGGCCAGCCAGTGCGCAGTCGCCTTGATGTTCGGAATCGTGTAGGGAATCGCGAGCGCCTGATGGATGTTGCCCGGATGCGGATCCTCCTTCGGCAGGTTCGCGAGCTCGGCAGCAACCAGCGTCACCGCGATGTCCTTCGGCCGGTCCGGGATCCAGACTTCGGACTCCCAACCGACGATCGCTCCCTTGTCGTCGAGGGCGCCGCGATAGTCGAGCAAGGTCGGCGGCCCCTTCGGATCCCAGCCGTGCTCGTCGGCGCGCATCCACTGGACGCGCACCGGCACGCCGGTTTCCTTCGCGATCAGCGCCGCATCGGCAGCCGCATCCTCGTGCCCGTTGCGCCCGTAGCAGCCCGCGCCTTCGATGTAGATGCAGCGGACGTCGTCCGGCTTCATGTTCAGCATCGACGCCATCTGCTTGCGCAACAGATGCGTCTGCTGCGACGCGCTCCACGATGTCAGCTTGCCGTCGACGTATTCGGCGACCGCGCACGACGGACCGATCGAGCCATGCGTGTGGATCGCGAAGTCGTATGTCGCCTTGATCTGCTTGACGCCCGGCGCGCCCAGCGCCTCGGCGCTGTTGCCGACCTTCTGCAGGTCTTCGTCCTTGTTGACCTTCGTGTTGCGGACGTACTCCCACAGCTTCGACTTCTCCGGCAACCCCTGCCAATCGGACCAGTTCGTTTCGATCGCACGCGACGCACGGATCGCGGCCCACTCGGTCTTGCCGAGCACCGCGAGGAAGTTGCCCTTTTTGACGACGCCGATGTAGCCAGGGATCTTCAGGCACTCCGAGTCGTTGTAGCGCTGCAGGTTCGCCTTGAGCGCGGGGGGCCGCACGACGCGCGCGTGGGTCATCCCTGGCCGCTTGAAGTCTTGCATGTACGTGAACTTCCCGGTGACCTTGTCGGGAATGTCGAGACGCGCGACCGGCTTGCCGACGATCGTGTAGTCCTTCGGGTCCTTCGGCACAGCCTTCGCGTCGACCTTGATCGTGAAGTCCTTGCCGCCGACGAGCTGCGCGTACGTGACGCCGGCGCCGCCGGATTTCGGGACGACGACGCCGTCCTTAACGGTCAGCGCATCCTTCGCGGCGCCGAGTTTCGTCGCGCCTTCGGTCAGAAGCGCCTCGCGCGCGGTCGCTGCGGCTTGCCGGATCTGCATCCCGCCGTTCTGGATCGACAGGCTGCCGAACGTCACACCCTGGTCGGGCGTCAGCAGCGTGTCGCCTTGGATCACGGTGACTTTGCTCAGAGGCACCGACAGCTCTTCCGCTGCGATCTGCGTCATCGCCGTGCGAACGCCGGTGCCAAGATCGACCTTGCCGGAGTAGACCGTGACGTCGCCGTTCGCGTCGATCGCAAGGAAGCCGGCGACCTCGTCGGTCGCGACGGTCTTCGCCTTCGGCATCGCGTGGGCTGCGCCTCCGGCATTCGTCGCACCGCCTCCGACGGCGAACGTGACGACCAGAGCGCCGCCGGTCTTCAGGAAGTCGCGACGCGATGCATTGATCTTGGGTTCATTCTTCAGTGCCGACATGATCGTCTCCCTCTCATGCCATCTGCTCGGATGCGCGCCGGATCGCGCGCAGGATGCGCGTATGCGTGCCGCAGCGGCACAGGTTCGCCGCCATCGCATCCTTGATCTGGTCGTCGGTCGGCTTCCTGTTGACTGCGAGCAGGGCCGCCGCCTGCATCACCATCCCGTTGATGCAATAGCCGCACTGGACCGCCTGCTCGTCGATGAACGCCTGCTGCACCGGATGCAGCTTGCCGCGTTTCGAGAGGCCCTCGAGCGTGACGACCTTCTTGTTCCCGACAAACGAAATCGGCACGACGCACGAGCGCATCGCGCGCCCGTCCACATGCACGGTGCAGGTGCCGCACTGGCCGAGACCGCAGCCGAAGCGCGGCCCGTGCAGGCCGGCGTCGTCGCGCAATGCATAGAGCAGCGGCATCGTCGGATCGTCGGCATCGACGGTCGCCTTCCTGCCGTTAACGTTCAGCGTGTATTTCATCGTGTCCTCGTCGTAGTGGACGTTCCATGTCGTACTCCATTGCTTTGTCCTTGAAAAATACGTGCTCGATTCACATCAAGTCACTCTTTATCTAGCACTCCAGCGACCCTGCTGGATGCGAGCGCCTCCGCCGCTGCGACCCAGCCGCCACCGGTCGCTTTGTACAAGTTCGCGTAAGACCGAAACAACTGGGACTGGGTCGCGACGTATGCCAACTGGGCGTTGAACAGCGACTGCTCGGCGTTGGCCACTTCCAGGTAGATGGTTGCCCCTTCGCTGTAGCGCAGCGCGGCGAGGTCGCGGAAGCGCTGCAGGGCGGCGACGTTCCTGGCCTGTGCTTCACGCGTCTGGCCGAACTTTGTGCGGTCGACCAGCGCGTTCTCCACGTCCTGGAAAGCAACGATGATCGATTTTTGGTAGGCGGACAGAGCCTGGCGCTGCACGGCTTCCGACTGCGCCACTTGGTTGCTTATCCTCCCGGCGTTGAAGATCGGTAGAGTCAGGCCGGCCCCGTAAGACCAGGTTTTGGAGGGCCCTTTGAAAAGGTCCGAGAGCTCGGCGCTCTCCCGACCGAACAGCGCCGTGAGGCTGATCCTGGGAAAGTAAGCGGCCTTGGCCACACCGATGTCGGCGTTGGCGGCGATCAGGTTTTGCTCGGCCTGGCGGACGTCGGGCCGGCGTTCCAGGAGGGAGGCTGGCAGCGCGCTCGGCACAGCCGGAAAAAGCAGCGCGTCGATATCTCTCCCCCGTTCAATAGGGCCGGGATTCCTGCCGAGCAGAACGCTGATGAAGTTCTCCTGCTGCGCAACCTGACGCTCGAGCTCCGGCACCTGGGCGGCGGCGGTTTCATATTGCGACTCTGCCTGGCGGTAATCGCTCTCCGGCACGGCGCCCTCCTGGAAGCGCACCTGCTGCAGCCGCGCCGCTTCACCCAGGCTCTGCGACGTGCGTTGTGCAATCTCGAGCTGCCGATCCAGTGCCCGCAACTGGACGTATCCATCGGCAACCGCGCTGACTAGGGTCAATACCACCGTGCGCCGGCCTTCCTCGCTGCCAAGGAGGCTCGCGCGCGCCGACTCCGTGGCGCGGCGCAGCCTGCCCCATACGTCCAGCTCGTAGCTGGCCGAAAGGTTGACGCTGTAATCGTTGAAGGTCTCACGGCCGGACGGAACCGGCGCCGGACCGGCGCTTCCGCTCAAGCGCTGCCGTGCCGCCGCGGCGCCGGCATCGATCTGCGGCGCGAGCGCGGAGCGAGTGATGCCGTACTGTGCGAAGGCCTGATCCACGCTGGCGGTGGCGATCTGGAGGTCCTTGTTGTTTTCGAGCGCCGTGCGCACGAGGGTCGACAATGCCGGGTCCTGGAACTGCTCCCACCACGCGACGTTGGAGATCTCACCGGCCTCCGCGGCGGCGAGCCGCCAGGCGGGGGGAATCTCGACATCGGGGTGCCGGTAGTCCGGCCCGATCATGCACGCGGACAACGACGCGGCAAGCAACAGCGCAAGGGCGTGATTCCCCATGCTTTGGCCGTTCGAGGTTGAACTATTCATGTTGACCCCTTGCTCCAGCATCAGCGCACAGGCGACGCGGGCGCACCCGCGCCGGCACCCGCAGCTCCACCGGCGCCGCGTGCGGCCGCGGGCGTTCCGGCCTCCTCGCGCCTGAAGGGCCACTGACGCTCGCTCACGCGCTGGAGCATCACGTAGAACACCGGAATGAAAAACACGCCGACCAGCGTTGCGAACAGCATGCCGAACACCACCGCCGTGCCGAGCGCCTGCCGCGCGCCGGCTCCGGCGCCCAAGGCGATCGCGAGCGGGACGGTGCCCAGGATGAAAGCGAACGAAGTCATCAGGATCGGGCGCAGCCTCAGCTTCGCGCCGTCCAGTGCCGCCTGCACGATGGACTCGCCCTGTTCGCGCTTCAACCTGGCGAATTCCACGATGAGGATCGCGTTCTTGGCGGCGAGCCCGACCAGCATGATCAGCCCGATCTGCGTGTAGACGTTGTTGTCCAGGGCGCGCATGAACAAGCCCAGGAACGCGCCGAAGACGCCGAACGGAATCACGAGAAGGATGGCGACCGGCATCGCCCAGCTCTCGTAGAGCGCGGCGAGCACCAGGATCACGAAAGCGAGCGAAATCGCGAAGATGAAACCGGTCTGCCCGCCGGTCTTCTTCTCCTGGTAGGTCGATTCGCTCCATTCGTAGCCGAAGCCCGCGGGAAGCTTGCTTGCGATTTCTTCCATGGCGGCGATCGCCTGGCCGGAGCTGTAGCCCGGCGCATTGATCCCGTTGATGGTGGCGGCGCCATAGACGTTGTAGCGCTCGAAGTACTGCGGACCGTTGATGGATCGACTGGTCACGAGCGTGGAGAGCGGGATCATGGTTCCGCTCGCGCTGCGCACATAGAACCGGTTCACGTCCTCGGGCTGGCTGCGCTGCGCGCCCTCGGCTTGCGCCTGCACCTTGTACGTGCGGCCGAAGAGGTTGAAATCGTTCACGTAGAAGCTGCCGAGGAAGGTCTGCAGCGAGAAGAACACCTCGGAGAGCGGGACGCCCAGCGCCTTCACCTTGTCGCGGTCGACCTGATACTCGATCTGGGGAATGCGGGGATCGAAGCCGCTGTAGACGAATCCGATCTCCGGGCGCTTGCGAGCATCGGCGAGCAGCCCCTGCAGGACTTGGGACAATTGCGCCGTGTCGGCGCCGGCGCGGTTCTGCAGAACGAAAGTGAAGCCGCCGCCCGTGCCGAGCCCCTGGATGGGCGGCGGGTTCAGCACGAGCACGTTGGCGTCCTTGATCTGGCCGTTGAGCCGGCCCATCAGCGTTCGCACCAGACTTGCGACGGATTCCGAGGAAGCCTTGCGCTCCTCCCAGGGTTTGAAGCGTATGAACGCGGTTCCGTTATAGGAGACGGCCTGGCCGGTCAGGAGGTTGAAGCCGCTGATGTAGACCGTGCCATCCACGCCGGGGACCTCGCGCGCGATGCGGGTGAGCTGCGACATGACCGCATTGGTCCGCTCCAGCGCCGCCCCATTCGGGAGGCTGACCACCGCGAACGCGAAGCCCTGGTCTTCAGGCGGGACCAAACCCGTGGGTCGTGTCGCGATCAATCCCCAGATGGCCGCCAGGAGCACGCCGAAGGTCAGCATCACGAGGACGGCGTGGCGCAGCATGAGGGAGACCGACGCGAGATAGCCATTGCGCGAGCGCTCGAAGCCGCGATTGAACCTCGCGAAGAACCAGTCAAGCGGCCCGCGCCGCCCTGCGCCGGCCTCGACGCGCCGCAGCAGCAGCGCGCACATGGCGGGCGTAAAGGTCAGCGCGCAGACGGCCGAGAGAATCACCGACACCGCCAGCGTCAGGGCAAACTGTTTGTAGAGCTGCCCGGTCAGTCCACCCAGAAAGGCGACCGGCACGAACACGGCGGCGAGCACCAGCGCGATCGCGATCACCGGCCCGCCCACATCGGCCATCGCGGATTTGGTGGCCTGCACCGGCGTGACGCCGCCCTGGTCCAGGCGCTGCTGCACGGCCTCCACCACCACGATCGCGTCGTCGACCACGATGCCGATCGCGAGCACCAGGCCGAACAGCGTCAGCGTATTGATGGAGAAGCCGAGCGCGGCGAAGGCCGCAAAGGTGCCGATCAGCGAGATCGGAACCACCAGGATCGGGATCAGCGTCGCGCGCCAGCTCTGCAGGAAGACGAACACCACGATCACGACCAGCGCGAAGGCCAAAAAGAGCGTCTTGACGACCTCTTTCAGCGACTCGGTGACGAACGGCGTGGTGCTGTAAGGCACCGAGAACACCATGCCGGGTGGAAAGCGCGCCGACTGCTCGCTCATCACCTGCCGCACGAGCGCGGCGGTGTTGAGCGCATTGGCGTCGGGCTGCAGGAAGATGCCCATCGCGACCGCCGGCACGTCGTTGTCCGCTGCGAAGATCGAATAGTCGGCGGCGCCGAGTTCGATGCGGGCCAGGTCCTTCAGGCGCACCACCTGGCCGTTGCCGGATTCGCGGATGACGATGTTCTCGAACTCGCCGACTTCGGCGAGACGGCCTTTGACGAACACCGTGTACTGCATCTGCTGCCCTTGCGGAACCGGAGGCAGGCCGACGCTGCCGACAGGCGCGACGACGCTTTGCTCGCGTATGACGTTCGAAATGTCGGTGGCGGTGACGCCGAGCCGCGCCATCCTTTCGGGGTCGAGCCAGATACGCATGCTGTAGTCGCGCGCGCCGAAGATGCGCACCTGCCCCACGCCCGGCACCCGGCCCAACGCGTCGTAGAGATTGAGCAGCGCGTAGTTGCTGAGAAACACGGTGTCGTAGCGGCGCTCGGGAGAGGTGAGCGAGATCACCTGGAGGAAGTCGCTGGTGGACTTGCGCACCGTGATGCCGTTGCGGATGACTTCGGCCGGGAGCTGGTTCTGCGCGATGGCGACGCGGTTCTGCACCTCGATCTGGTCGATGTTCTTGTCGGTGCCGATGTCGAAGGTCACGGTCAGGCTGTAGGTGCCGTCGTTGCCGCTCTTCGAGGCCATGTACAGCATGTCCTGCGCGCCGTTCACCTGCTGTTCGATCGACGCGGCCACGGATTGCGACACGACATTCGCGTTGGCGCCCGGGAAAACGGCGTTCACGGTGACCTGGGGCGGAACCACCTGCGGATACTGGGCGATCGGCAGGCCCACCGCGGCCAGGGCGCCGACCAGGATCATGAGCAGCGCGATGACCGTGGAGAAAACGGGCCGCTCGATAAAGAAGTTGAGCATGGCGTGAGCCTTAACTCTTGGCCGGTGTGACGACCGGTTTCACCGGTGCCCCGGGACGAAGCTTGCCGAGTCCCTCCACCACTACCCTATCTCCGGGGGCCAGGCCGCTCGAGACCACCCAGTCGTTGCCGACACGGTAGCCGGCGACGATTTGCCGCGGCTCGGCTTTGTCGCCCGCGGCGACCACGTACACCGACTTCAGTCCCTGCAGTTCCTGCACCGCCTGTTGCGGGATGCGGATCGCGCTGGGACTTTCGAACGCAGCGACGCTAACCCGTACGAACAGGCCCGGCCGCAAGAGGCGATCGGGATTGGGAACCGAGACACGCACTTGCAGCGTTCCGCTCTTCGGATCCATCGCAGCATCGACGAAGCTGAGACGACCGGTAAACGCGTAGTCCGTTCCATCCGCCAGCCGGATGTGAAATGGCGTTTTCTGATCGGGCCGCTGCACTGCCTTCTGCAGCTGCAGCAGCCGGTCCTCGCTGATAGTCAAATACACCCACATGGGATCGCTGGAATACAGGGTGTTGAGCAGCGTTTGCTGTGCGGTAATCAACGATCCGGGCTTGACCTGCGAGCTGCTCATGAAGCCGTCGCGCGGCGCCCGGATGGTAGCGAATTCCAAGTTCAACTCTACGTTGCGCAGCAGCGCCCTTTGAGCTTCTACGAGTGCGGCACTGGCGCGCTCCTGTGCGACGGCAGTGTCATAGTCCTGCTGGCTGACCGCCTTTTGCGCGATCAGGCGCGAGTTGCGCGCCAGATTTTGTTGGGCATTGACCAGATTTGCCTGAGCTTGGGCCAGACCCGCTTTGGCCTGCGCGAGTTGAGACTCGAAGGGTCGCTGGTCGATAACGTAGAGCACGTCGCCTTTCCTGACTCGCGCGCCATCGGCAAAGAACTGGCGCTCAAGCAAACCCGTGACCTGGGCGCGGATCTCGATCGCATCGGGCGCCTGCGTCTGCGCCACGTACTCGTTGTAGACGGTGACGGGGCCCGTTTTCACCTCCATCACGGACACCTCGGGCGGCGGCGGCGATTGCGGCCCCGCCGCACTATTGCAGCCGCTCACGGCAACGGCGGCAGCGCCGACTGCAAGCGCGCAACGCGCTAGCTGATAGACGTCGAGGATGCGAATGAACATATGGCGCTCGATTCTCTTGGTTGAACAAAGTGCAACTGACGTAGATACCCGGTAATTGATCCCCATGAATCGAATGCACGATCGATCGGGCGGCGCTTCAACATGCGATGCACATCGTGGATGACCTGATAAGGAGCGTCTTGTACAAGGCTGGGCTCCTTTCACAAAGCTGCGACCTCATCCGATGCGCCAGTAGTGATCGATCAGCAGCACGGCGAAGAGGCAGGACAGATAGACGATCGAATAGCGAAAGGTGCGTCGCGCCAGCCCGTCGCTGTAGTCGACACAAAGCTTGACTGCGTACGCAAGGAACACGCTGTCAAGCGCGAGCGCCGAGACCACGTAGATCGTGCCGCTCATGCCGCTCGCAAAGGGCATCAAGCTCGTCGCCGAGAGGATCAGCGTGTAGAGCAGAACGTGAAGGCGCGTAAAGCGGTCGCCGTGCGTGATCGGCAGCATCGGCACGCCGGCGCGCGCGTAGTCGTGCCTGCGATACAGCGCCAGGGCCCAGAAGTGCGGCGGCGTCCAGGCGAAGATGATCAGGAAGAGCAACAAGGCATCCGCCGAAATCTCGCCGGTTACTGCGCACCAGCCGAGAACCGGCGGCATCGCCCCCGACGCGCCGCCGATGACGATGTTCTGCGGCGTGCGCGGCTTGAGAAAGATCGTATAGATGATGGCGTAGCCGAGAAATGTGGCAAGCGTGAGCCACATGGTCAGCGGATTGGTCAGGCTGTGCAGCACGAGCAACCCGGCGCCACCCACGACCGCAACGAAGACCGACGCTTGCAACGTGGTCACGTCCCCTTTGGGGAGGGGACGTGCGCGGGTACGCGCCATCATCGCGTCGAGCTTTTGCTCGATGAGACAGTTCAAAGCAGCGGCCGAAGTGGCTACCAGAGCGATGCCGGTGGCGCCGAACACCAGCGGCCCGGGCGGCGGTAAGCCCGGCGTGGCTAGAAACATGCCGATAACCGCGGTGAATACGATGAGCGCGACGACGCGCGGCTTGCCCAGCCGGACCAGTTGCTCGAAGTTGAGCGGTGACGGTCGGTACGTAGTTGCAGCCATTCGATCCACGTTACCGACCGTGGCCCGTGGAGTCTTCCAAAAACGCGAAACGCTTTGATAAAGCTGCAGGAGACGCTTCGCAATCCCCTTCAATTGGATACAGAAATTTGAAAGACGCGGAACCACCGATTGCGTAGATTCAGCGCCGAGCTCTGTAACCATGACAAGAAAACTCGCGAAAACGACTTCGGCCGCATCGCTGACGCTTCCAGGCATGGCCATTGC
>WNFG01004944.1_pt1 | contig 11938 bp, 11 predicted proteins | sample 5400431 | NCBI WGS metagenome assembly WNFG01 (sample SAMN13153346, study PRJNA577476) | soil metagenome | isolation source: 120 cm saprolite under Douglas fir tree site 2 hole 3 replicate 2 | place: USA:California | collected 2015-04-18
CGGTCCCGCCCTACCAGGAGCGTGGCCAAGACCGCGCCGAGAAAGCCCAGCGGCATCGACACAATCGTCGGATTGACGAGCGGCCACACCGCGTCGGCCCCGCGCACGGCAGGCCCTAATATGGCGAGTATCACCGACGATACGAGCCCAACAAGTATGCCGCCCACCACGCCTGCAGTGTTGAAACGTCTCCAGAACAACGAGAGGATCAAGACCGGGAAGTTGGCACTTGCCGCAATGCAGATCGCCAGAATCACCAGCACCGCGACGTTGACGCCCTGTGCCAGGATGCCGAGAGCGACGGCGAGGATCCCGATGACAAGCGCCGAAACGCGGGCAATCCGAACCTGCTGATGCTCCTCGATATGACCGCCCTTGATCCAGTTGACATAAAAATCGTGCGCGATCGCGCCCGATGTGGATAAGGTTAGCCCGGAGACAACCGCAAGGATCGTCGTGACCGCGACTGCGGACACGAAGCCGAGCATGACTTCACCGCCCCACGTGCCCACACCTCCGCCCAGGTATTGAGCCAGGAGCGGCAACGTGAGGTTGCCTCCCCGATCCGCGGCTCTGATTGCATCCTGACCGACGAAATCTGCGGCAGCGAGACCAAAAAACGTAGTGCCAGCAAAGAAAAACCCCACCAGGAACATGACCCAAACCACCGAGCGCCGCGCCGTTTTGGCATCCGGCACGGTGTAGAAGCGGGTCATCACGTGCGGAAGTCCAGCGAGCCCACATACATATCCCAGCCCAAGCGAGATCTGGTCGAACGGGTTCTTGAGATAATTTCCCGGCAGCAGGTACTGCGGGCCGTATCGCGTTTCAGCCTGCTGGAAGAGGGCGAGCGGATCAAACCGAATCGTGGCCAACACCATCATTAGAATGACCGCCGCTGCAGCCAACATCAGGACTGCCTTGACGATCTGCACTCGCCGCTCCGACCAGGACCACCGCCGATTGATAGGGCATTCCGGTCAGAAGCTTCACCAGCACGCCGGCCCCGGCCATCTGCGGCATCAGGTATGCGAAGTTCACGACGATCGTCCCGCTGACTGCGGCCAACAGCGCCGTCGGTCTCCGCATGCGGTGCATGATGACGTCGCCGAGCGTGTACTTGCCGGTATTTCTCAGCGGCTCGGCAATCAGGAGCAGGACGGTGCAGAAAGCAACAAGCGGTCCCAACGCATAGAACGCGCCGTCCATGCCGTAGAGCGCAGTCAATCCCGAAAACCCCAGAAACGCCGCGGCGCTGCACCAATCGCCGGCAAGCGCGAATCCATTTTGCGCAGCGGTAAGCCGGCTATCGGCCGCATAGAACTCGCTTGTCGTGCGGGTGCGCCGCGCAGCCCAATAGGTGATGCCAAGGGTTATGAACAGGATAACGAGGAAGATTCCTAACGTAATGCTCATCGCGGCGCTCCTCGTCCGCGCAGAGCGGAAACGACCTTCTGAACCATCGGATCGAGGGTGGCATTTGCGACACGAACGTACGCGAGCGCGATGACCAGAGAGAGGACGTAGTTGCAGCCAATCAAGAAGAAGCCCATGTTGAGGGCCCCGATCACCTTGAGCGCCATGAACCCCTTGGCGAAGCCGGCAAGCGCGGTCAACCCGATATAGCTGACCATGTAGATGATGATCATTGGCGTGAAGTACCGGATCTTCGCGTTCATAAGCGTTGCGATCGACGGAGCCTCGGTCGTCGTCGGGAGGTCGGCTCCGACCGTCGCTTCAGCGTTCGCAACGGGGCTGGTCATGGCGTTCCGTTTCAGTCAACCATTTTTGGATTTCGACGATCAGCGTGTGGCACGTCATAGAAATCGAACTCGGGGGTGGAGGCGAAATTGAAGTCGCGGCTTTCGCCTGCTCGCTACGGAGAGACTTTTCATCTGCCGGCAATGACTTGCGCCCAAACAGCGATCATGGACTAAGCGCAGTGCGACTGCCGCGAGCTTAGCGGTCTCTTCCACAACAGCCTGGATGATGGGTTCCCTGCCCATTGATTACGCCACGGCCGTCCTCTTCGCGAGGTGCTTGACGACATCACGAGGGTCGGCTCGGTCGCGGTAGTCGACATCCGCATAGGCGTAGATGATGGTGCCATCGCGGTCGATGACATAGGTTGCCGATACGGGCAGAGCCCATTCACCCGGCGCCCCGTTTCGGGCGGGAATATCGTGGCCGAATCCTTGGTAGGCGCTGCGCAGTTCGTTGGTGAATTGATAGACGAGGCCAAAGGCGCGCCCGACTTTCTGCCCCACATCGCTCAATACCTCGAAGGTGAGTGCATTCTTCTCCGCGGTCGACAGCGTATCGTCGGGTTTTTCCGGGCTAATCGCTACCAGCGAAGCGCCCGCTGCCTTGATCTCCGGCAGGACCTCCTGAAACGCCTTAAGTTCAAGGTTGCAGTAAGGGCACCAGCCGCCGCGGTAGAAGGTTACGATGACCGGACCTTTCTTCCGCAGCGCGGTGATGTCGACGATCTCTCCCTTTGCATTGCGCAGCACGAGCGCTGGCGCGTGATCGCCCACTTTCAACATGGTCCGAGCGATGACACCGTTGCGCAATTGCTCGATGTGACGCTCCATGATCGCTTGACGGTCAGCTGGAACGCGCTTGTGCCAAGCGGCACGATACTCCGCGAGTTGCCCTTTCAGGGACATTGCAAGGACCCTTGATGCTTGACTCGCGCACCGGCGCGGCCTGATGGATCACCAAGTTAAGGCGGCCTGAGCCCTACGTAAATTGAATATTTTGTATCGCTAAGATACGTATTTCGTATGATAGAACAGGCCAGCGTTTGGCCTGCTGCGCGAGAGGCAATGGGCTGCTCAATCGCGCGAAGATTATGCGAGTAGTTTGTAGGCACCACCTACTGTCACCAGGACGGATGGGTTCGAGGCGTCCTTTTCGACTTTCCGCCGCAGTCGATAGATGTGAGTCTCGAGGGTGTGGGTGGTGACGCTGGGGTTGTAGCCCCAAATCTCCTGCAGCAGGGCCTCCCGCGACACCGGACGCTGGCCGGCGCGATAGAGGTAGCGCAGGATCGCGGTCTCCTTCTGGGTGAGGCGGCGCTTGCAGCCCTTGGGGTCGATGAGTTGTTTCGACCTCGGGTTGAACGTGCAGTGACCGATGGTGAATACCGCATCCTCGCTCGCTTCGCGCTGACGCAATTGGACTCGAATCCGGGCGAGCAGAACCGCAAATTGGAACGGCTTGACGACATAGTCGTTAGCGCCCGCTTCGAAACCTAAAATTGCGTCCGAGTCTGTGTCGTTCCCGGTCAACATGATGATCGGCGCCGTGAACCCGCTCTTTCGCAGGATGCGCACCGCCTCACGTCCGTCCATGTCGGGAAGCCCGACATCCATGATGACGAGATCAACGTGCCCGGCCCTCGCTACCTGCACGCCTTTGATTCCGGTCTCAACAGCAACTGCTTCGATCCCATCGTGCAAGGCGAAATGTTCGACGAGAGACTCGCGCACGTCAGCGTCATCGTCGACAATCAGAATCTTCTGGACATTTGTCATCGAATTTAGATCCTAGAGGGTGTGGCCGCCTATCTGGGGACATGGTGCGATCTGATAGCACTTACTCTCCACAACTGATGGAGTGTTTGCGATTCCTTATCACGCGTCGATCACGTGACAGCTAGCAAACGCGTGAACGCGACCGCATTCTCGTGAATCGCAAGTGATTGAGCCGGAGCCTAGATCCGTGCGGCACCGGTGGAATTCCATGATGTCACACAACTGCGCGAGAGCGCTTTGGGTCCGGATGTCGAGGGCTATAATCACGTATCGGCTCCCCTCCTTTCAGAACGAGCGGAAGGTCGATCCGGCGGCCGAGATCTGTTTCAGCAACTCTAATTCGCACGGATCGACGGCGTCATTACGCGCAAAAGTGCCTATCACACGATGGTGACCATCAGGACCGCGCGTAACACATCGCATTGAACGGATGTAACAAGAGCAAGCGGTGAGACGAAGACTCGTGCGTGAGGCCGGATACTCCGGTCCGCCGAAGGACACACTTAACCAGTTCTAAGGCCTTCGACCCTAACTGTCCTAGGTATCCGAAAAGGATGAAATGACATGGCGAAGCTCATCACTGCGGGCGGCTTTGGCCGCGTAACTGAGCAGCTGCCGGATCGAAACATGTGCGGGGCGACGATCCTCGGCCTTCGTTCAACATGTTTCGAGGCGCGATGATCGTGATGGGAGGGTTCAATGCAGAGCGAGTTAAAAATGTCGAACGCGGACGCAGCGGCCGATCGAGGTCTCGCCGTGCGATTTGAGAACCACACCGAAGATCGCTTGATCGGTCGCCGTGACATGCTGATCGGCCTCTGGGCCGGCGCACAGCTCGGCTTACCGGAGGGAAGCCGCACCATTTACGCGCTGCAGGTCATGGCGGCCGGCCTGATGGATCCAAGACCCAACGATGTCGTTGACAAGATCATGCATGATTTCTCCACGCGAGGTATTCCGATCACCCGAGGGCAGATCCTCGTGCAGCTCAGCAAGATACATCGCCGCGTCGCCGCGCAGTGCGTAATGACGGGATAAGGGGAAGGTATCGCATCGTGGAGAATGTCGCCCACATCCTTCTCGTCATTGCACAACTGGACGTGGGTAAGCTCCTGGCGCCCTTTTGAGAGAGGGCGGACGTCACTTGATCCTCGCTACTGACCTCGCCACGTCTCAACTTGGGTTGCGAAAAGGCGCATCGACGTTGTGCTCGTCAACGAGGTCTCCTCTGAAAGCGGGGCCCAATTATCAGTTCACCGGCGGATTGCCTTCCAGGCACGTTTTCTGATCAAGGCATCAGCCTGTTCGCGGATCATCGCTTCCAGCACGCGAACCGCCGGCCAGTTCGCGCGGTCGCGGTTGAGACCTAGCGTCCAGGTGACGGAAAGTCCTCGAATTGGTGCCGCCTTGATGCGCGCATCGCGGCCGACGAGCGTGCTGGGAGGGAGGACCGTGTAGCCGGCGCCGCGCTCGATCAGCTCGAGCATGAGCGGTAGCGTCTCAAGCTCGACGGCGACATGGAAGACCAGGCCGCGCCGACGCAGCGCCGTTTCGATCAGTAGTCTGAGATAATTCGGCGGCCGATAGAACAGGAGCGGCAGTCCGGACAGCGCTTCGATGCCGACCGGCTTGCTCGGATCGAGACGAGACGTGGTCGGCCCCGCGAGCATTAGCGGTTCGATGCCAAGCGGAGACAGTTCGACGTTCCGAAGCAACCGCCGGTCAGAGATGAGCACCGCCAGATCCACCTGTTGCGTCAGCATCAGCTCTTCGAGGCCTTGCGAGATCGCCTCATACACGTGCAGCAAGACTTTCGGATAGCGGCGGGCAAAACGGTCGACGACCGGCCCGCTCAGCACCGTCAACAGCGACGGCGGCAGACCGAGCGACACGGTTCCCGTCGGCTCTCGCGCCTGCGCGGTCATCTCCGCTTTTGCCTGATCGAGACTGCGCACAGCCTGCATCGCATGATCGCGAAACAGTACGCCGGCTTGCGTCAGGCTTACCCCGTGCCGATGGCGGACAAACAGCCGGTTGCCGACTTCCTCTTCCAGCGCGGCGATCTGCCGGCTCACTGTGGGCTGCGTTTGATTGAGCGCCTCGGCCGCACGGCCGAAGCTGCCCAACTCGGCGATACGGATGAAGGCTTGCAGCAATCGTAGGTCCATGGCCCATCATACCGGATTCGTATCCTAGGGATACAAAACATTCAATTTACGTAGTGCTACGTTGGCTTTAGCTTTGTAGTCCAGCGGCCGCGTTGGCGCGCTGATCAAGCACGGAGAAACATGATGCCGAGGCTGCGCTATATCGATGAAGCCGAAAAGACCGCCCGGGACCGCAAGATGATCGAATCGGCCCAACGGACCGGCGCACCAGATCCACGGGTCGTCAGCATCATGCTGCGCAATCCCAAGACAGGGGCAGCGTGGGTCGAATATTGGAACAAGTTGCTGTACCACGGCGTGCTGCCGCACAAGCTCAAGGAGATGTGTCGCATCAAGATTTCCGTGGCGCATCAGTGCGGCTACTGCTCGACCGTACGCTCGCACGTGGCCAAGGCGGAGGGCCTCACTGAAGATCTGGTCACGCAGTTGTTCGAATACGAGAGCAGCAAGCATTTCTCCGAACGCGAAAAAGCGGCGTTACGGTATGCCGACGCGTTCAAGAAGGGCGAACACGCGATCGACTCCGACGAGATCTTCGCTGAATTGCGCAAGCACTTCTCTGACCAAGAGATCATCGAGCTCGGACTGTTCTGCGCCGAGACCGACGGAGTCGGCAAATTCGTCAAGTCCTTGAACGTGATCAGTTGGCAAGAGGCTTGCGAACTAAATCCCAATCTGCAGGAGATTCCGGCGCGCAAGCGCGAGCCAACGACCATCGAGGCGGCCTGACAGCGACTGGCTTCAACGAAGAGGAGGGGACGGCATATCGCGACCTTTCCTCAGCCCGGCGTTTCGCGCTTGCGCCAAGGATTGCCCGCACGAAATCGGCCTCGTGCGGAGAGAATTTATCCGCGATGTTGAGACTCTGGCCTGAGGTGGGAGATGACATGCCCAATAAGCTCGGACTTCTCGCGTCGGCGGCTGCGGCCTTCTTGACGGGCGCGGCCGCCGTTTTGGTGTTTCACCAGCCCACCTTGGCATTGCTGCATGCAGCTGGGTTGACACCGCTTTCGGCTTACCCGATGCGGCCCACAAATCCGCTCGGAGCGCCGGGCATTCTTTCGCTTACATTTTGGGGCGGAGTCTGGTCGATCCTAATCGCATGGGTCCTCACGCGCGTGCCAACCGACTGGCGCTATTGGGTCGCGGCCGCACTGTTGGGCGCCTTCCCGCCGACACTTACGTCATGGTTCATCATCTTCCCCATGAAAGGACTGCCATTCGGCGCCAATCCTGTGTCGGTCGGAATTCTGAACGCCCTCTTAGTGAACGGCGTGTGGGGTTTGGGCCTCGGTCTTCTGTGGCGGTTCATTCCGAGCTCTTTGCGCTTCGCAACTGACATGCCGCGGACCGCGACCTCTGCGCAATAGGATGGACGGAGGAGCCGGTTCTCGGCGTTACCGACCTCGCTCGTCAGCCCGGCCTTGAGCAAAAGACGAAAGACGATGAGCGATCCAGTCCCGGCCGTTACCGAAGCAAGCGCGACCGGCCACATTGCGGATATCTTTACCGATATCCGCCATGTGTATCACGTCGGTGTCGTCAATCTGATCTGGCGCCATCTTGCGACGTTCCCTGGAGCGCTTCCCTGGGTTTGGGAATCGGTCAGACCGCTATACGTCGATGGCACCATCGAACGAGAAGCCGCGGCCTTGCGCGCGTCTATTGCGCTCCCGGATCTCCCGGGTTTTCCGGCGGCAGCGTTCGCTGCTGCCGGCTTGAGCGAACGAGACATCGAACAGATTCGAGTGGTTCTCGCGGCTTATGACCGAACGAATGCGATGGCGCTGATCGCGTTGTCGGCCGTCGACTGCAAGATCGCCGGCACTCAGGGTGAAGCTGACTGTGCGTTCGCTGGGCGCATCGAAGTGCCAGCTTCATTGCAAGCGGAGCTCAAGCTGCCTCCGCTGCTCAACCTCGCGGAGATGTCGCCCGAAGCGGCCAAACTCGTGGTGACGATGAATCGCCTTGGAGCACAACGTGACGACTCGATCCTGGCCAGTATGTATCGTCACTTGGCGCATTGGCCCCCGTATCTGGCGCTCGCCTGGACGATGATGGCGCCGCTCGACGCGGATAGCCGTCTCGACGACGCCATATCTGACACGCTTGCCAAGGCTCGGGAATCTGGCCGCCGGGTGGTTAGACGGCTCCCGACACCGAGTTTGACGATCGCAAATGCGGTCCGAGCCGATATTTCCCGCGCGCTCGACCGCTTCACCAGTGATGTGATCGCGAAGATGGTCGTCATCGGCGCTCTTTTGCGGCGCGCAACTGGGGCAAAATCTGATGGAGAATAGGGTTCGCATGCGCAATCCGGGGATTTAAGGAGCAAGGCTGGGCCTTTGAGAGCAATCCGCGCTGGCCCACGATAAAAGCCTTGATGCAAACCTGGTTTGCTGACGAGGAATCCTGCTCTATCACGCAGGGTGGTCGGAAATGCCCGTTTGCTAACGAGTCGATAGGGTGTCGCCTATGGAGATGCATCACATCCGGTATTTCCTTGCCGTCGCCGATGAATTGAACTTCACCAAGGCCGCCGAGAAATGCAACGTGTCGCAGCCGTCATTGACGCGCGCCATCAAGCTCCTGGAAGAGGAACTCGGCGGACTATTGTTCCACCGCGAACGGGCGCACACGCGACTTTCCGACCTCGGACAAATGATGAGGCCGTATCTGCAGCAGATCTACGACGAGACCCATCAAGCAAAGCGTCTCGCGCGCGATTTCACCTGCCTGAAGAAGAGCACACTCAAGCTCGGCATCATGTGCACAATCGCGCCGAACGCGATCATACAGCTCATCGGGTCGATCCAGTTGCATCATCCCGGCGTCGAACTGCAGCTCTGCGACGGCAAGGCGTCGGACCTGCAGGACCGCTTGCTTGGGGGCGGACTCGAAGTCGCGGTGTATTGCGTACCGGGCCAAGAGCCTGACGATCGTCTCCACGCGATGCCGCTGTTTCGTGAGCAGATCGTTATCGCTATCCATCCTAATCACAGGCTGGCGAAGACACAGACCATCCGCGTCAAGGACCTCGATGGCGAGTCCTATATCCATCGCATGAACTGCGAGTTTGCCGGCTTTGCCGATCGTGAGTTCGAGGCGCAGGGCGTTTCATGCAAACCCGTCTACTGGAGCGACCGGGAAGACTGGACGTTGGCGATGGTTGCTTCCGGGCTGGGGTGGGGTTTCATGCCCAAGTACGCGGTGAACCATCCGGGCGTCGTTGGGATACCGATCGTCGAGCCGGAATTCTGGCGCGAGGTCAACCTGGTGACCGTGCGGGGCCGGCCCTATTCGCCGGCGCTCGGCGCGCTGGTGCGCGAAGCGGTGCGGGTCACATGGTTCGGAGAAACGGCAATCGCCGCCCGCGCGCAGGCAGAAGCGAATGCGCCACCGGTACCTTTCCGACGGCCGCCAAGAAACTTCCAGCAGGCGGTCAGGAGATAGCCACCTGTCTCCAGAACCTCGGCTATGCGGTCCAGATTAACTCCTGGCCGCGTAACCTCGCAGATAGAGTCTTGTCAACCGTGCCCGCAGGCCGAAAGGCGCCTCTAGTTCGCGGGGATCGGTGTAAGCAGATCTAGCTGCGGCTTGTCTCAGGCATCCACGAGGTCGCCCGCTATCGGACACGGTTTGTGATATTGGATTTTTTTGTTGATCCCCCCTCGCTGGGCTCAGAACGGATAGTAGCGAAGCGAGGTCAGGACAATGTTGTTATCGGTCGAGGGAGCACCGCCGACGCCTTCGAACACTTCGCGTTTGATGTATTCGTACTGGGCGCCGACGGCCACACGGCCATAGTCTCCCTTGTAGACGTTCTGCCAGAAGCCGACCGTCACGTCCGACAAGCGCCTGTTGTTTGCGATGCAGTTGGCCGGCGTGTTGCCGGCAAATGAGAACGGCGTCGTGATTAGACAACCGGCGTTGCTGAATCCCGGATTCCCAAGGCCGAACAGAGTGGTGCCGACGTTGAAGAAGTTCGCGTTGACCTGCTCGAGACCGGCGTAAGCGTAGACGTCGAGCCCCTCCCACGGATGTCCGATGAGGCCCACCATCGCGGTCAGTCCGGTGATCGGCGTGAGCGAGCCGTCCGCAGCGATGGTCACATCCGGCAGCTGCCCCGCTCCGTAGCGGCCGATTCCTCGGCCGTACAGGATGCTGCCCGTCAATTCGAGATATTTCGGGATCAGCGGCAGCAGCACCGAACCGCCCACGCCCGCCCCGAATGTGGTCTTGTTGTCGGTGGTGCCGGTCATGACGGTCGAGCCCGCGACGCACGGACCCACGACGCATCTCAGGGTATCGTCGGTGAAGAACCGCTGGAGCCCGAATATTTCATAGTGACCCCAGCCGGGATCGAATGCCGCCTTCTCGATGATGTCCGGGGCCTGGTCCGTCGTGACGGCCACGCCGTTCAAGAATCCTCCCCCTCCCGCGGTATTGGTGAAATTGACTTCTACGCCATTGACGATGCCGCCGCTGACGAACGCGCCTCCGAGTCCGGCCGGTGCGGTGGCCGTGCTGGCGACAACGATCGCGGCCGGGTTTTCGACCGACACGCCGAGGGAGATCCCCGGGCCGAACTCCTGCACCGCGCGGATCTGCCAGTTACGGGTATAATTGAACCCGACCACATAGTTCGCGTCGATCGTGAGCGGAATGTTCTCCTTGCGCGGCGTGATCCCGACCTGGTCCTGAGTCAGGAGGCTCCACGCTTGGCCGGCGAGGAAGTGAAATCCCCAGCCGCTGTTGTCATAGGTGAGATAGCCATGGCGCAGGCGCGCAGCCCAGCTGTTGGTCTCAGTGTAATTCGAGTTCGCGGCGACGCCCAGGAAGTCCGACTCGTAATAACCGGAGACCTTCTGCCACGGGTCGATGTTGCCCTCGACGAGGAGCGAGATTCGGCTCTGGCGCGCGGTTCCATGAAATTCGTGCTCGTTGTAAAGTGGGGAGAACGGAAACGGGATTGCCGGGAAGGGCGTTCCAATGTCGGCAACCGCGTTATGTTGCCGCCAGACGCTATCCGCCGTAACGAAGCCTCCCAGCGTCACCTTCACCCTTTCCGGCGGAGGCGGTGGTGGCGGGCCCTTGGTAATCAGAGCACCGGCAGGCGCTGCCGGATAACGGGCCGGCGCGGCTTCCACCTTTGCTTCCACTTTCTCGGTCTTCTTCTTTGTCTGCGCTATCTCGTCCTGGAGCGTCTTGAGCTGCTTCTGCAGCTGCTCGGTCGCACGCTGCAGTCGCTCTATCTTCTCCGAGTCCGACACCGACTGCGCCGCGGCCGGGTCAAGCGCCAGGAACGAAGCGCCAACGAGCGCGCCGCACATCAAACCCCATTTGGAATGCATTTTGACCCCCGCCCCTATTTAATATCCCCACCGTATTAGAGGACATACTATCGATGAGAGCGCCAATACCTTATTGCTATGATTTTCATAGCTTCGGTCTATGCGATTTGCTGAGCGGAGAGACGCACGCATCTGACAACACCAGCTAGACGCCAGCTATTGGATTGATGGCAAATGGATATTTCTGAATGATCGCCGCGGAGGCTATAAGTTGAAGCGTGCAGGTCCGACCGCCCGAGTCGGAAGAGAAAATCCTCACGCTCCTTTGGGTGAGGCGATGCCGGCAATTTATCTAAACGCAAGGTGGCATTGTTCGACTGGTTACAACCTTGGTCACACCCGACATTCGTTCAACGTGCCGTCACGATCGTCGTGCAGGCGCTTTCGAGCTTGGGAAGTTCGCGGCTGGTCGCCATCTGCACCTTCAGCTTGCGGCCGCCGCCGCGGATGACCGGACAGTAGGGATCAGGACCATCGAGTGCGTGGAGGAGCCGCCTGCGACCGGCGCAGCCCCCGCCACAGGTCTCGACATAGCTGCAGTCCCTGCAGGCGGACGGCACCCCGCGCGCCTCGGCAAATGAATCGGTGCTCGTGATGTCGGGGCCGAGGTCGAGCAAGAGATCGAGCGGCGCGCCGCCGCCCGGCCAATAAACGCACGGCTGCACCGTCGCACGCGGCGTCACCCGTACGGTTGCGACCCCGCAGCCGCCCCGCCGTGCCGGCAGGCCCGCCATCGCACGCACCAGAGGCTCTCCGATCGCGATCGCGTCGGTGCGGGCAAATAGTGCCTCAAATCCCTGCCAATATTCATCATACGTGAGTGCGAACGCGTCGGAACGTACGGATTGATAGACATTGATGCGCAAGGGCGCATCAT
>WNFG01009020.1_pt2 | contig 11938 bp, 12 predicted proteins | sample 5400431 | NCBI WGS metagenome assembly WNFG01 (sample SAMN13153346, study PRJNA577476) | soil metagenome | isolation source: 120 cm saprolite under Douglas fir tree site 2 hole 3 replicate 2 | place: USA:California | collected 2015-04-18
CAGCGATGCAATACACCGTGCAGTTTGTAGGATTGGCTTGTTTTTTACGTAGTCCGGGCGAGCGAACCGTACTTCTCCCTGACGGCCGCGATCCTGGGCAGGGGATCGATCCGCATTTCGCCTCGATCGTCGTCGACCACGAGGCCATCGAAGAAGCGACCGGCTGGAACGGCGACGCCGACCTGTCGCGCGGCCGCTTTACCCTTCCACCGTGCTCCATCGCCATCGAGGACGCCGACATTGCCGGCACCCTCGACACATCGGGCCACGACCATCGCCTGCCGGAACTTCGGAAAATCAATCCGAAGTTCGCCATCGATCCCGCTACCGCCCAGACCATCGCCACGTTACGTATCCGTCAGGGGACGCTGGCCGCGTATCGAGTTCCGGGCGGGACGGCTGTGATCTCGCAGCTCGATGTTCCGCACGACGGAAGCATCACCATCTCCGTTACGCCGCGGGACCACTCTCCCACGCGAACTATCCGTCTGAAACCGGGAACCGAGATCGCGATCACCAACACGTCCCGCGGCGGCTATGCGGCACTCGACGAGCAGAACGGGCATTTCCACATCTATGAGAAACTGAGCGCCACACCCGCCGAGCTCACGGAACCGGATGAAGTGCCCGACGTACCCGCATCGAAGTCGCAGCATCCGATGTTCCGCCGCGCCACTCCCATCGGGTTGTCTACGAGTTGCTCGAACACAGGCTGTTGTTCGCTGTAGAACGCTACGTTGGGGAGATCCTTCCGACGACGTCGATGATGACCGGTACGCCATCGACGTCGTCGGGGATCAAGCCTTCCGGCGGCGTGTTCGCGAAATTGACCTTTACACAAAACCCTCCCTCCGCCAGCCGCGCCAACCCGATGCCGCGCACACCTGGAACACCGGCAAGACGATCCAGGATCTGCCGCTTCGCGGCCTCGGCCCGATCGACGGTGGGATGAATCATGTGAGCAATGTAACGCCCAGCGCGCGCAACACCGACCCGATCGGATTGGCGTAGGTAAGGCCGCAGCCAAGTCTTCCGCCTGCCGCCGAGCAGGCAAACGTGAGTCCGAGTGGATGGAGGTCGTGAGTGAACACGAGCGACCCGCTGTCGCCCGGCCGGCTGAAGGGCGTAGTGTCGAGCGGCTCGATCTCAATCTGGCCGTTGAAACGGAGTGGGCCGAAGCTGTAATCGACGTCGACGTTGTCCATGGCAAAGGCCGTGACCCGGCCGAACGTGCGACCCGAAGTTCGTCCGACCTTACTCACTTCCACCGCCTCCGAGGGGACGGCCGGAATCGGAGAGAGCCGCTCGGCGCCGCTGACGAGCGCGGGATCGAAGTCGATTCCGCGCACGAGCCGCGCGAATGCACAATCGACGGTCTGGGGGTCGCGTCGCAGCGGCGGATAGTCGCCGGCCAGGACGGCCACGATATCTTTCGGCCACTGCCCCTTGTCGCCGCGGCCAGGGTGGAGGATCGCATCATTTTCGCGGCCCTCATCCTCCCCGGCAAGAACGTGATTGTTCGACACGAAACCAACGCTGCCGTCCGAGTCGCGGCGTGCGAAAAAGCCGATCGTGCCGGTGGCTCCTTGTCGATGTCCCGCCGAGGCTCCGATCTGCAGGAGGCTGGAAGCCGCGATCGGACCGGTGATCTGAAGGCTGATCTCGTCCGCCAACTGGTTGGAGAGAACCCTCATCACGTCGTCGGAGAGATCGTCCTGCATGCGGGCGCGGACTGCGATGCAGAAATCGGTCCCTCCGTCCTTCGGCGCAACGCCGACGGCGATGGCGCCGAGGGGACTGTCTCCTCGGGAGCGGTCGCGGTCGGGCATGCGCAGGCAAAGTTCGGTCTTGAGATCGAGAGCCAGGCTAAGTTCCATCGATATTCCTCCTGCGGGCGCTACTCGTTCATTCGATTTCTCACGGCGGTGGCATCGTCGAGCATGACGTTACTTGAAACGCGACATTGCCGAAACCCTGTAGTCCAAGCAGAGCGCGCCCCCGCCGGTTGGCCGGCCATTACCAGTGCGACTTGAAGGCGCCGCCCCGGCTTGGGCCGGCGTGCAGGAAACAACGACGAATGGAGCGTTCATCGACCTTCCGCGCTCAGATACTCTTGAGAATCAGGTCTCGCTGCCGGTCGTGCTCCTCGGGGGTAATGATCCCTTTCCGAAGAAGATCGGTGAGTGTCTGAAGGCGCCGGGCCGTATCGGCCTGCGGATCCGGCACCTGCGGCTGCAGAACGGCTACGGCCGAAACTCCGCCCCCCAAACTCCACCAACGTTTCAGAAAATGAAAGGCACCGCCGCCGAGGGGCGGATAGACGACGAGCAGGCAGGCGAAGAGAAGAAAAAGGGCAAAGGACCATCCGCAGCCGAGCGTCGAGCAACCCAGCTTCCTCGGAATGAGCCGAACGAACTTCCAGCAGCCAGGCACTCCCCAATAAGCGGACCATCCAAAATACCCGGCCATGAGGGAGCCGAGACACAACTGCTTGATGCTGAACGCAGACGTGCCGTCGCTGAGGCGAGCGTGCGCGAGATAATAGGCCTCGAACACCGCGCACCCGAAGAGGAAAAGCCACGAGTTTCGAATTCGCGGATCAGTGATGAGAAGTCGCAACCAGCGGCCGGCTTCAGAAGGTGGCCGTTGGAGCGCGCCGGTGACAATTGCGTTGTTGTAGCCCATCACTCATTCCCAAATGTGAGTCGTCGGAACTCGAGCTGTAGACGGACTGCGAGTGAGAATCTTTCCTGTGGCACGCGCAACCGCAATCACGCGCAAAACGTTGGCAGGTCACCGGCGTGGCGGCAGTTTTGTCACACGAGACCAGTCCAGTTGCGTGGGTTGCCGTTGGCTCAGCGTCGTCTTCCGTACGACGCTGACGTCGATGTGCCGCATGACGGCGATCCCGTACCAGGAGACTGCGCGGAGGATGAACCGGGTCGTCTTATCCGGCCGCAGGGTACGGCTGCCGGACGGTGGCAGGCTGTCTCCGTCCGGCTCGAGCCGCACCGACTCGGCACCACTCACCTTCCACGTGAGCACTGTCTCCAGTCCCTGGCGGAATAGCATGGGGGCCGCCCGAAAATCGTGGATGACGGGCGCGGTTCGCGACACATCAACCTCAAGGCTCGCCTTGGTACGCGGGCCAAAATAGCTCGTCGCTGTCAGGACGAACGTCTGGGCCTGCCGCTGCTGTAGCACTCTTGTACCGCTGGCGGGAACAACCCCGAGTCCGGAGATCGTCACTTCGTGAGCATCGGGCGAGACATCCCAGCGGAGCGTGAGCGAACGCCCCTCTTCGAGCAGTGTGGTGTCGGCGCGGAAGTAGGCAATCGCAGGCGCGAGATCGGATACGCGAATCTCCACCGTCGCGGTGGCCGTGATGCCAAAGTAGCTGGTCGCCGTCAGCGTGTACGTCGTCGTGACACGCGGGAGAACATCGGCATGGTTCTGCAGCGTCACGTCGCCGACGCCGTTGTCGATCTGGAGACGGGCCGCACCGGCAACGTTCCATGTCAACCGCGCCGGCGTAGCGTTCTTGAGCAAGGCGATACTCGTCGCAAACGCCCCGATCACCGGCGGCGTCTTGACGACGGTGACGTTGACGCTTTTCATCATCTTCGCGCCGTTGTTCTGGGTGAGCACGAGATCGAAGCGCGTATCGCGCGTAACGCGCACATCGGCCGACGTGCGCCCGGTAACGTCGCCTACGCCGGTCAGCTCGAGCTTCGCCGCTCCGACGACATCCCAGGTGAAGTGCACCGGCCGGCCGTCAGTGACGACGAGACGGTCCGGCGCGAATTGGCGGATGCCGGGCTGGTTGAGCGCACCGAGGACCGACTTCCATTGGCTGTATGAGGTCCGCTCGCTCGGCACGCGGTAGCCTCGATTGATGGTGAAAGCGAGTCGCTGCACGATCTGCGGATCGACACCCTTCTTCAAGAACGCGCTATACAAGGGGTAGGCCGCCGCAACCTCCTTCCGGAAATAGCGAAAGTTCTTGTCGACCGCCGGCCATTGGTACTGCTGGAAGTAGGCGTCGATGCTGCGATCGCTGATCTCGTTGAGAAAGAAGAGCGGATTCACACCGACGAGGAGGGCATGAACGGCGAGATTGATCGACCATACGTCGGACAGCAGGTTCACCTTGATGAAGCGGTTCCCATTCGTCTGCGCGGCGAGTTGCTTCGTGATCTCCGGAGCCAGCCACTCCTGAGGCGTTCCGGACGTGGTCGGCGAGTCGCTTGCGTTTCGCGCCAGCGCGCCACTATCGAAATCGATGACGGCGCAATGCATGCCACGCATGTCGACAAACAGCGCCTCCGCCTTGAAGTCGGCGTGAATGAAGCGGATACGCGAGCTGAGGAAGTCGAACGCCGAGACGAGCTCCGCGGCGATGCGCATCTTGGCCGAGATCGGCAATGCTTGAAACGCGCGATTCTTCGCGTCGTCGTCGAGGATGTGGCCAAACTCGTCGAAGCCACGACTGGTCAGATCGTTCGATGAGTAGCCGAGGACCGCACGACCGTCGAGGCGCCCTTCAAAGCTGAGCTGCGGGACGGCCTGCAACGCCGGGAACTTCTGCAACAGTTTCCCCGAGGCATTGCCATTCTCGATCTCGATGCGCTTCTGAAGCTCGCGGATCGTGTCAAAACCGTGCTGCGCAAAACCCGGACCGATTTCGCTCAGGATCTTGACCACCTGCGGCGTTACCGGCCGGCCATCGAAACGGCCGGCCCGATAGGCGATGCCGAACGTGCCCTCTCCGATCGACTTGTCGGCAACTTCGATCGTCGACACCTTCGCCAGCGCGGGATCGAGTCCGGTTGTGAGGCAGGAGGTGACGGTGATCGTCTTCACGCGGTCACGCTCTCCGCGCGCCGTGCGCGCATCTGTGCCTGGAAGGCCAGCGCCTTCTGCGTGATCAGAACGCCCACCGTGCAGTCGTCACCGACCAGCCCTGCCGCTTCCAGATCGTGGAGATACTTGTCGAGCGTCGCCTGAAGCGCGCCGGAAGAGGGCTCCCCCTCGAAGAAACGCGCCAGGCTTTCGTAGAACAGGGCCATCGATTTCTCGCCGCTGATCCAGATGCTCTTCTGGTCATCGCGGCCGATCGGTGTTTGATCGTACGAGTAGACGCCGTCCGTACAGCAGAGAACGATGTCGCCGAAGGTCGTGTCGTCCTTGGAGACGGTCACCACCGAGGGCGTGCTCTCCTCAGGCGTCGACTTCGGCGACAGCAGTTTGTACATGACGTTCTTGCCGTGAACAGGGATCGAATGCGGATTGAGATGGTTCACCGCGTTCCACGGCAGGAGTTGCGATGGCGGAAACGTGTTGAAATTGCCGCGGATGTGAAAGATGCCGCCGTTCCCGACATAGCCGAACGTGAGCTCGCCGGCGGTCTCCGCCACGCAGATGGCGGTCGTACCGAAGGCGTTCTTCCAGTCGAGATCCGGCGGCAGTGTCTCCAGTTGCTCTTCGATCTGATTCTGCAGACGAAAATGCGCCGCGGCGAACAGGCGTCGCATGTCGACACGCTCGCCGGGACCGAGCGCTTGCAACTGCGCCGCAAGAGAGACCGCTACGACCTCCGACGCAACCTCAGCGCCGTAGTGCGACCCCACTCCGTCCGCCACGATGACGCCGGCGAGCGGAACCCGCGGGTTGACCGCAACCTTGCAGGCGTCCTGGTTCACCATCTTCAGGCTGGTCGTACCGGTGGCAACGAGGCCGTAAGAGCAATCGACTGTATGCATGGCCAGACCTCAGACGATGGTCATTGATCCGGAGGCGGTGGACATCGAGCGCTCGAAGAAGCTGCGCAGCGACTCGCCGTCGTAGACGGTCTTGTAGTACATCACCGGGTCGCTGGCGATGTCCTTCAACAGGGCCGGACCCAATTGATCGCTGCTGCCGATCGTGGCGAAAAATGCACTGGCGATCTTGATGCGCTCGCCGTTGGGCCCGTTCTTGATGGCGTCGGCGGCGGAGCGCGTGCGCGGAGGATCGGAGCAGACGCCGTCACTCATGACCAGGATGATGGCGCTGTGGGGTACACCGCCCTCTGCTGCCGCGCCGACAAACTGCTCGGCCAGCTTACCGGCCTCTTCCAGCGCGGCGTAGATCCTCGTACCGCCACCATGGCCTTTGAGGGGATCGTAGTCGTCGTTGTCATCTACGGCGGCGACAGGGGTCGGCTGGAGCCGTACTTTCGGCGATTCATCGAACGTCACCACGGCAAAGGTGAAATTGTTCGCCGCCCGGCCGTGCTTCACGCGTGTGAACAGTTCGCGGATGGAGCTGTTCGTCGCCTGCGCTTTCGAAACGCTTCCGGCCGCGGAATCCATCATCGATCCGCTGCCGTCCACGACGAGAATGCCGAGCTGCGCCCATTGTGTCGACGGCTTGATAATCCCGAGGTTGAGGGTCATTCCGGGTTCCTGAGTGTGGTCGTCCATTTTTCTTCTCCCTTTCATACGTTCATGCGTTCATTTGGGCGATCTCTGCGCTAAGGTCGCGCAGCATTTGTGGCGTGATGGTGGGGGTCTGCCGGATGGCATCGAGTTTGGCCGTGGCCCATTGCTCGAGCACCTGGTCGTTCACTTCCCGGCTCACGTCGACGATCTTTTCCAGCCGGGAGACCTTGGCCAGCGACTCCTGGTTGACACGGTCCTCGTCCTCGTATTCGATGGCCGTGATGGCGTGATCGAGCGTGTTCGCGCGCGAGAGCACCTTCGACAGCAGGGGCGTCAACTCGAACAGGATGAAGAGACAATCGAGAGAGAGCTCGAACCGCTCGAGCGTCCGGGCGTTGGGGTGATTCGGCGTCGCCTCGATACGCTTGAGCGTCGTGTATTCGTTGACCAGGTTCGGGAGCATCAAAGGAGCGAGCTCCCTCTTGCTCTTCGCAGCGTCATCGTCAACCGTGGTCTGGGCCCCGCCTAAGGCACCTTTCGCCAACTCGTGATCTCTTTTGACCTGTACGAGCTTCGCCTTTTCGCTTTCGAGCCACTGTTGCTTCACCTCCGCGACCTGCTGATCGTTATCGCGGATCTCCTGCGCAGCCCGCGAGATCTCACCGCGCCACCCCGCGATGTTGTCGCGCAGCACGCGGGCCCGGTTGTGGTCCATTACGCTGAGCGAGCTCTCCAGACCCTCCGCTTGCCGCCGCACTGCGGCGATACGCGGGCCGTTTCGATTCTCGATATCGCGATGGCGCTTGATGCTCTGGGCAAGATCCTGCTGCGCGGTCTTGTACTCGAACGAATCGGGCTCGGCGTTTACTCGACGCTCCTGCACCGCGATCGCCTTCTCCAGCGTCTTGACGTCCTTCTGCTTGCCATCGAGCTGCACGGTGTCCGCGGAGTGCGTACGCTCGCCATCCACTGCAGAACGCTCCTCTTCGCGAAGACTGCGGTCGAGCACGGTCTGCGAGACGCGCAGGATGAGCGGCTTGCTGATGGCCACGCCGAGGACGATGGCGATCGGGGCACGCAGCAGCACCTGGATCGCCACGCGGTACCACTGACCGTTCTTGTCGATGCCCATGAGAAGGAGACGATCCAGCGAGAGGACGAAGGCGCCCCAGAGCAGTCCTCCGCCGATCGCGACGAGCATCTCGAAGTGGTCGCCGATGAATGCACGCTGCAGCGCGTAGCCCATCGTCAGCGAGGCGATGATGGCCGTCAGTACCATCAGGAATCCAGTGGTCGCCGACTGATTGAGTGCCAAAGGCGCGCGCGCCATCGCATCGCGCCGCACACCGGACAATGCCGAGAGAGCTCGTGTCATGAAAGCCATCCCCTTTTCTTGCTGGTGTAGACGGCGGGAGGTCGCGATTTTTTGTTTCTAGTTGAGCAATTCCCGCACGTCGGCCGCGAAGAGCTGCATGACGTCGCCTTCGCGGAACGGCGCCGACCTCATGAGCCCTTCAATCTCCGCTCGCAGCATCTCTCCGCGCCCCAGGGCGAGCGCTGCGAATAGATCGACGACGGACGAACGGAACGGCGTGTCGGCGGCGTCGCGCGCCCACATCGTGAGCAGCGACGTGAACGTTTCCCGAAGCTCACGCTGCAAGTCGGCTGGCAACGTGTATGTTTTGCTGGCGGTGGTGATGGCCGCCCACAAATCGGTCAGGAAGCCGGCCAGGTTCGCGACAGAGTTACGGCCGCTGCCGAGAGAGACCAGCATGGGACTGATCACGACGCGCGCATTCGTCTCCGGAATCAGCACACTCAGCGCATGCAGCTCCAGCGCGATGTCCTGCAGGAACAACACGGCCAGCAGCACGCCCGTCTGCGATCCGCCTCGCGCGATCCAATTGCGCATTGCGGAGAGGACTTCGATCGGATCGCTTCTCAGGCTGAGCTGGACGATGGCCATCTCCAGGGCGAGAAGTGCCGCTGCCTGTTCGTCGTTCAGCTCATTCACGATGCGCGCGAGCGGCGCGCGGCCGTAACGAGCCGGTCCTGGGCCGCCGCTTCGGAAAACGCCTCGTCGCGATCGGCAAGGCGGGCGATCTCATCCAGCGCGGCTTGCCGGCAAACGGGATTGCAGCCGGAGAGCGCGCCTTGCACCAACTGACCGACCAGTGGCCGTTGATTACGATTCTTCGACGAAGCCCAGCGATGGATGAGCGGCAGCGAGATTCGCCAGGGATCGATCTCGCCGATGCGCCCGATCACGCGCGCGGCCAGCATGCGCAGCGACGATCCGCCGACAGGATGTTCCCCCTCCGCGATCTCGCGCAGCGTGGGCACGAGATGCGTCAGGACACGGCGATAGTGTGTCAGCAGCGTCCTCCACAACTCCGGAGCGTACGCAGGATCGCGGAAACGGACGACATCGCCGAGCCGCTCTGGGTCTTTCGCGATTACGGCGCGGCTACTCTCCAGAAGCGGCTTGTCATCGAAAGAAAGGAGTGCCGACTGCGAGGTAGCGCTTCCGTTGTCATCCGGTTTGTGAAAAAGCTCATCGTCCGTCTTGATTCGCTCCACCAGCGCGCGCCGGAGGAGCTCGAAGTCGACCCACGAGATAGCCGTCGCATCGGGCGTCGGCTGCGCCAGCGTCAGCGTGAGCACTGAGCACCACGCGTCGAAGTCGCTCCGCACCGAAGCCCGGAACCACTCGTCGACGTTCTTGTACTTGCGCAAGGCGGTAGCGACGTCGTCCTGAGCGCCGACGAACTCCTCGACAAACGGGATGATGACGTCGAGGCTCTCCAACGCATTGACGATCGCGGCACGATGCTCACTGAGCTCATGCAGGCGGCTAGTACATTCGGGCCGCTTCTCGAACATCCGGGCCAGCCTGCGCCCGAGCGCCTCGGCTACGTGCGTGGGCGCGAGCGGTGCCAGCTCGTGCTGGGCGATGTGGCCGGCGATACGCTGGCGAAATGGCGCGATATCCGATCGGAACGCCGTGAAGATGAGATAGGCTCCGTTCGTCCGCAGCGTGTCGGCGAGCTGCTCCCACCCGATCCCTTCGCTCCTGGAGAAGAATGTCAGGAGGGCGCGATTCTGGTGCTCAAAGGCGTCGACGAAGACGGTAGCCCGCCGGCCGAAGTCATCGCGCGCGCCGGCGATGCGACGCACGTCGACCGGCACGTTCTGATCGAGCGCCGTCACGAGCAGGGGACGCTCGAGATTCTTCTCTCGCTGGGCGAGTTTCGTACAGATGTACAACGCCGTGGTCATCTTGCCGGCTGCCCGCTCCCCCGTCAGGAGGAGGACCCGGCAGCGGTCGAGCTCTTCCGCCAGCCGGTCGATCGCCTGCTCATCACCGACGAAGAGCTTGGCCAGTTCCTCTTGCTGTTCATTTGTGAAGGGCACGCCCTCCTTCGCTGTAAAGACACGGGCGGCGGCACGCTGTAACTCCGCGAAGTACTGATTGATCTCGACCTTGCCGGCATTGATGTCACGGCCGACCTTGATATCCATCTCACCGCGGGGCATGTCCTCAGGCTGTGCGTCACTCATACGCACCTCAGGTCAAACGTCTGCGGAGGCGATCCGAGTCGATGAACTTGGCAAAGTAGGCGAAGTGATCTGGCTGTGTGGCCACGTCAGTCCGGGCATCACTCAGCCGCTCGCGGTAGCCAGTGATGGTCTCGTCCGTTGCGTCGGGCATCATCAGCTCAGCGATGAGATGCAGGGTCGCTCCCTGCAGCTTCGTCTTGATCGGCAGCGACGGCCAGTTCATCGCTTCCGTCTCACCGAGGAGCTCCGCGATCACCGCTCCCGCGCCGGTTTGTACCGGGGCGAGCGCGCCCTTTGCGGCGCTCGCCGGAAGCGCGGGCCGTGAGGTACCACTGCCGCCGCCAACGTCCCGCAACGCCTCGATCGCATCGCGGATCGTGCCGACGGCCTGCGCCAGATCGGCCGGCGTGTGGATGGCCGTGCCGGCCGTCTCGATGGCCTTGATCAGCGTGCGCGCCGCAGCCTCGCCGATCTCGTCGTAACGCCGGATGTTGGCGACGGAAGAGGTCACGTCATGGCCGGCGATGACGGCCTGGTCCTCGTTCCGTTTCCGTTCCCGCTCGAGCTCGGCGCGCAGCCTCAAGAGCTCATGCTGGAGTTGTTCGTCCAAAGCGAGTCCTTCGGCGCCCTTCAGCTTCTCGATGTCCTTGGCCGGATTCAGAGCAATCTCCTTCACGAAGATTCCGTAGTCCGAGGCGAAGTTCTGCACGCGGGCCAGCGTGGCGAAAACGATCTCCGCCACCACACCGCGGAAATCGGTCCGCAGTCGTTCCTGCCCTGCTTTCGCCAGCTCGGGGACGATGAGACGAGCGGCCTCGTCCCGAATCTTCTTCAGCGGATCCTGCGAGCGGCGCGCGACGATCGCGCGCGGATCGCCGACCCGATAGATGATGTCGATGGCCAGGCCGAACACGTGCAGCCCGACGTCCATCGTCACGTTCACCGTCACCCGCGTGGTTCGCTGCAGTTCCGAGGTAACGGCGAAGGCGATGTACTGCGGCTGCTGCCCGAAGAACTTCTCCCACGGCATGGGTGCGCGCGGCGCGCGCTGCCCATCCCTCAGCTCTAACCGGAACTCCTCACCTGCACCTTTCTTCTCGAAGACGACGACGACATGTCCCGCCAGCGGCGCGAGCGGTTCGGCGGGATGCTCTTTGATGACCTGTTCCGCGAACGTGAGATTCTGCGTTGCGGGCTCCACAGCTGCGATGGCGGTCATTGGTTCCTCCCTTGCGGCGCGGGGCCGTTGCCAATCACCAGGGTGTTTTCCAAGACGAGGTCGTGCTCAGCCTCAATGACGGTCGACGCGCCGTTTGTTGGGTTGAATCTGGCGTCGCGGGCCACAATGTTGCCCGCCCCGACACGCAAGGAAGTCGGCGCTTGTGCCGGCTCGATGAGCGACGTAATCTGGGCAATTCCCTTGCTTTCGTCACTGTGAAGCGCAACAAGGGGAAAGCCACCAAGCGACGCGGCGATGTCGCCTGCCGTCAACTGCACGACGACGAGCCACGCCCGTGGTCGAGGCTCACGCCGAAGCAGCTCGATCGCTCGCGCCACCTCCTCCTGCGCGAATGACGCGCCACAACACGCCAGAAAAAGCGCGCATCGAGCTACCTCAGCCTGCCAGCGGCCGGGCTTCGGCAGAGAGTCGCGATCGAGTGGCGCCAGATTTGCCACGGTCAGTTTCGATTTCAGCTCCTCCACCGCCGCGGCGTCTTCGGGCGCGTACGATAGGTATACGGATGACTGCATCGTCGTCCTCCTTCGGTGTCGCTGCTCTAGACAGCCGTGCCCCGCGCTTTTTTGGGGACCGCGGATAAACTTGATGTCGCCCGGGAACAAGGAGCAAGGCCTGGCTCTATCCATCTCAGCACTCGACCTCGTTCCACTCGGCCAGGGAGGCACCAGCGTCGCGGCGCTCCGCGGCGCCGCCGAGCTTGCACGGGCGGTCGATC
>WNFG01004319.1_pt1 | contig 11936 bp, 10 predicted proteins | sample 5400431 | NCBI WGS metagenome assembly WNFG01 (sample SAMN13153346, study PRJNA577476) | soil metagenome | isolation source: 120 cm saprolite under Douglas fir tree site 2 hole 3 replicate 2 | place: USA:California | collected 2015-04-18
CCTCCGGGCTACTGGCTGCCCAATCCTAGCCGGTCTGCCAGTAAGCTGGCGCAAAGTAGCGCGTGCTCTCGCTGCACTGGCGAGAGCGAAGAGAAGCGCAGTGTATTGAGAGCGTTGTAGAGTAAAGCAATATAGTACTCGCTGATATCATCGACGGGGTTCGCTTCCACCAGCTTGCGAGCCATGTCCGTGCGCAGGTGTATAACGGTGGCGTGGGCCTTCGCCAGGGCCCTGTTCGTCGTTGAAAACTTGTTTATCAACTGGTCTACCTGGCTGAAACGCTGGATGTTATCGAGCAGCGCTTCCTCCATGCGCAGGCGTTCTTCCAGCGTCGCCTCTTCCGCCGTGAGCAGTTGAAAGCGTACCGCTGAGTCAAGCGAAGCAACATCACGCAGGATATGACCCGGGCCAGTCCCCTGAAAATCGACTAACCACATGTTGCCATCGCTGTCTACCAACAGGTTGCGGTGATTAAAGTCGCCATGTGTGATGCAGCAATAGGTAGGATACACCAGAGACAGCCCGTCGATCATCGGCAAGGGATTGGTAAAAGCGCGGTTGCCTGGCAGGGATTTGAAGGAGAGCTTCTGATCGTCGCGCACGGATATATTCTGTTGATCGGAAAGCACGTGCTTAATCGTCTCTAGCGGGTAGCTGAACAAACGTTGATACTCCGCAGTCAAATCGACCAGTTCCAGTTGCCCGCGGCTGGCATACCAGGCCTTGCACGTGTGCCAGAAAAGCCGGTCTAATGCCTCCTTGATCTGGGAGCTATCAGCATGACGGTAGAACTCGCCGAAATCCACCACCCGGTCGTTCGTCGTACCTAGCAGGGAATACGTGATACCGGCCAGGCTTGGAGTACGACGCAAGCCATTAATCGTTGTATTGCGTTCACCTCCCAGAAAGGGTTGAACGTATTCCGAGAAGTTGCGATACTCCTCTTCGATCTTGCGGAAGTCGCCGAACTTCACAATCACTTCATATCCACCACCTCCGGTGGGATAGAAAGGCTGTACCCGTAGCACTCCCGTCCCGCTCCACCCCGCCGTCGAAGGTCGCACCAGTACACTTTTAGCCTGGCTGAACAGGCGGCAGAACAGATCTTCCAGCTCAATTACCACCTGGCTTCGTAAAGGACTATCGTGGTGAACGCTGGTGCCATCGATATTCAGGGTGAGTACAATCTGCTCCGGTCTGGAAGTCTGTGGCCAGTGAATATCGAGCGCCAGGTTGATCTTCACTTTCTCTGAGAATATCTTGCGCACCTCTCTCAGAAACTCCTCGTTGTCAAAATCATCTTTAGAGAGAAAGTCCACCACGTTATATTCTGTAAAGGAAGTGCGCATGTATTCTTGCGTACCGTACGCGGAGAGCATGATCACTTTGGTCGCTTCGCTGAGACCGCGTCTCTCCAGTTCCCCTAGCAGGCCCATCCCTTCCTCATTACCCGCTATATCAACCAGGCGAATGTCGAGCACCAGCAGGTGGTAGAGGTATTTTTGTAAGCATTCCAGGGCTTCGCTGGTTGAAGATGCCGAATCTGTGTGAAACCCTCCACGCTCTAGTATCTCGACTAATGCTTTGCGCCAGTGCTCCTGGTCATCGACAATCAGGATGCGTCCTTTTCTGTTCACCATACACTCGCTCTTTCTACGATCTGATAGCTGTTACGTGGTGCGATACTTGCTAATACCTGGTCTACAATCTTCACCAGGTACTTGGGGTCATACGGTTTATCCTCAATGTCATCGACGCCGAGCAGGAAAAGAGAACGCATGATCTGCAAGCTGAGAGAAGCTGAGAGCACCAGGAGATGCTGCTTGCGATCCAGCACCTGCTCAATCAAGCGCTGTTCTTCATCTCCGATGCGTGTACATCCTAGCACAACCAGGTCAGGGTTCTCACCTTTTAGACAAGCCTGGAGCGGCACCTGGTTATAGGTAGCCAGTGTGCGCACGCAGAAACCAACCGATTGCAAGGCTTGCTGGGAGAGATCGCGCCAGTACGATTGGTGGTCAATCAATAGAATGCATCGACGCTTCGAACCATAGTTTTTCATAGACCCTCCTCTACTTTAGGCAGAAGCAGGGTAAAGGTTGTGCCCTTCCCTGGCTCGCTTTTGACTGTCAGTTCTCCATGATTGCTGAGTGCGTTGCGGCGAGCGCTCCAAAGGCCGAATCCAGTACTCTCTTTCGTCGAGAAAAACAGGTCAAAGACTCTCGAAAGATGCTTTTCAACAATGCCAGACCCGGTATCACTCACCTCCAGGGCCACCGAGCGGCCAGCGTTGCGAGCGCATAGCGTGATCTTCCCACCTTCAGGCATCGCCTCAATAGCGTTCGTAATCAGATTGTGCAGGATATCAGTAATCAGGCCGTGCATGACACGCACGGTACTTACATCTGGGTCGATCTGCAAGTCAATCTGAATGTTGGATGGCAACGATGGAAGTTCGCTGGCTTCTTCAAGCAATACTCTGGGGCAGATGATGACTGGTTCGCCACCCGTAGCCTCGCCCCACCTCAGCAGCTCCTCCTTTAATCTTTTGCTCAGGTCCAATACCTTGCGTACAGCCTGTACAATGTCTACCAACTTCTCGGAGATAACGAGGCTCTTCCCGCCAAGCCTCTCAAACTCGGTACGAATACTATTGACATATGTTCGCACCAGTCCCAGGTCGTTCCCCAAACGATGTGTGAGTTCGAAAGCCGCCTGGCCAATCGAACTCATGGCCTCGGCAGCGATGGCTCGCTGTTCTAGCTCATGTTGCTCCTGGGCTGTCTCGAGCCGGTAGATAGTACTGGCCAGTTGCTGCGCCAGCCCCTCAAAAAACAGGATATCGGTCCCGTGGAAATGGTCGACCTGTTCATGACTCAGCCTGAGATTGCCATAATACCGGTCTTTGAACAGGATGGGCGTAATCACCAGCGAGTGCGTCATGGCATCTGAGAGTTTTGGAGGAACCACGTCAGGAGGGGGATTGTGTGTATCCTGGATCACAATCGTGCGTCGTTCCTGTGCAACTTGCCCATTAACGCCTTCATCCAGTTTTGTCCGGCGATGGAGTGGGAACTGCCCTGGCTCTGATGCGCCCATCAGAACCAGTTCCTGGGTCTCGTCGTCGTAACGGCGAATGACCACCTTGCATTGGCTATGCTCCTCCGCGAGGTGCAGTACTGTATCATAGGTCTGGTCGAGTTGCGAGAACTCGCTGATCTTGCCAAGTTCCTGGCCGGCCTTGTAGAGCAGAGCAAAGCGCTGTGCCTCCCTCCTGGCTTTGTCGAAGCGTTCAGCATTTTGCAGGGCCACCACAGCCAGGTCCGCCAATCCCTGTAACAGGCGCTCGTCGCTCGCATTAAAGTTATCCAATAGCGGGCTTTCAATGTTCAATACCCCGCGTATCTCATTGCCCTCCAGCATCGGTGCAGCCAGTTCAGAGCGCGTTCCGTAGATCAACTCGACGTAAATCTTGTCCCATGGCGGTTGAGACACATCAGGTACGTTAAGTACACTCTTGTATGCTGCCGCATACCCTACAATCCCCTGGCGCGGGCGCAGGCGCAGGTCTTTCCTGTCTTCAGCTGCGCCATGTTCGGCAGCCATCCGCAGGTCTCCGCGCTCGGGATCATAGAGATGCAGGGACCCTAACGTGGAGTGGGTCAATGCCAGCGCCTTTTCCAGGATGAGATCAAAAACGTGAGAGAGATCAAGCTGGCTGGTAATCTCCTTGCTGATTGCGTTGAGTGCCTGGGTTTCCTCGGCCAGGGCATGGGCTTCTTCGGCCTGCATCTGTGTTTCTGCCACCAGGCGCTTTTCCCGCTCATAAGCCTGCGCGTTCTTGATCGCCAGCACAGCCTGCCCGGCCAGAGTGGCCAGAAATTCTTCGTCCTCGCGGCGGAACGCCCCTGCTCGCGTGCTCTCAAAATTGAGGATGCCCACAACTTCTTCACCGTCCAGGATGGGTACATCCAATTCCGAGACAGTCTCGCTGGAAACCGGAACATAAAGATCGCGCCATTGGGGGTCCTCGTGAACATTATTCACGCGCGCGGACCGTTTGTGCTCCAATGCCCAGTGCACGATGCCCCTGGTCTGGTGCAGCGGGATAGTACGGCTGCGCTTGACTTCGGCATGGGGGCCGATAGCCGCAGAAACCTCCAACATCTGTGTGCGAGGATTATAGAGTGAGATCGCTGCCTCCTCAGCAGGCACCCGCTCGAGCGCCAGTTTCAGCAGGGTGTGTAAGAAAGACTCCAGGTCCAGCAGGGCGCGGCTGAGTTCACGATCGATATGCTGTAAAATCACCAGTTCGTCCAGCCGGAGCTGGCTCAGAGAACCAAAGGTCTGCGCATTTTTGATCGCAATCGCGACGTAGTGCGCCAGGCCCTCAATGAACAGCTTCTGGATGGCGTCGAAATGCTGCGGCTGGCGGAAATTGATGAATAAGGCCCCTACCACTTCCTCGCCAACGCGCAACGGCATGGCCGCAGTCGAGTAGATCTGTTCGCGCCGCCCGAAACTTCCCTGCCGTATACGGTTGCTATCGTTTGGGTCCGTGAGCATGCCGGCGCTCTGCTTGGCGAAAATGGGCCTGGTGCGACGCACTATTTGTTTAGCGGTGCCTCCAGGTCGATTGGGGGACATCGACTCACGCGAGGTCGGGTCCAGCAAGCTACCCGCTATGCGGGGGGGAAGCATGAAGCGCTGGTATGCCGATTCATAAGGATAGAGCACCACGAGATCGGCTTTTGTCGCATCACGGATTTTTTCAACCGTCGCTTGCAACGTCTGCTCCGCGTCAAGTTGCTGGGTGAGAATCTCCCCGGTCTCATTGAGCAGGTAAAGGCTGCGGTACAGGCGGATGTTGTGTAGGGCCAGTGCGATATGGTTGGCGAGTAACTCCAGGATGAAGCGGTCTCCCTGGTTGTAGGCATGCGGCTCGGGATGTTGAATAGAGAGCGTTCCCAAAGGTTCATCGCGCAACACGAGCGGCACAAAGATAAACGATTCCTTGGGTTCTGTCCCTGCAATTGGGGCAACCTGGTAAGGAAGATGTTCGGCCTCCAGGCTTAAGTGTTCGATGAAAAGCGTTTCCCGGGTCTCGATAGCATGCTGGCACGCCCCTCGCATCGGCCTGCGTTCCTCGTGGATAAAGCGTCCCTCCTCTTGCAAGTAGAGCTCGGCCGTGTTGGTCTGGCGCTGGTAGACCGCGAGCAAGAGGGTATGACTGATGTCTAGAATACCGGCAGCATGCTTTTGCAGCTTTTGAAAGAGCAGATCAACCGTGTCGAGTTCCTGGTTGATCTCTTGCCCGATGCGTGCCACCTCCTGCTGGCGGCGCAGCAGCCAGGTTTCCTGGAGGATGAACGAGGCCTGCTCAGCAAAGAGTTGAAACAGTTCGCGGTCATGCAGGTTGAACTGTTGAGCATGCCTGAAATTGACATAGAGCACCCCCAGTGGCTTGGGGCGATAGCTCGTGCGTAGCGCCAGTCCAGCGAACGCGTGCATGTCTTCCAGGCGCGTGAACGTGCTCTGGTAAGCAGGCATCGTGTCGAGGTTCTCGACCAGGAAGACCCCTTCCTTGAGTACCTGTTGGGCAAGCTCTTGTGCACCTGGTTGCTCAAAAGGAACGTTCTTTTCGCGCAAATCCCCTGCAACGGTGAGTGAGGTAATGAAGCTGCCGGTAATGGGATTAATGGCAAGGATGACACAATCACTCGCTCCAAAAAACGTCTGTGCAGTTTGTGCGATATGGTGCAAGGTACCATCCAGGTCCCCCGGTTCTCCTGTGGTGCGCTCTAGACTTTCTAACAGGTCGCCAACATTGTGCAACGATTGGGTTTCCACACTACACCTCCAGATCCCCAGAACGACTATGCTGGATTTGATAATGTACGAGCAACGTTCTATGCAAATTGACGAAATAACCCGGCCATCCGTAGGAGCCGATTATGGGTTTTAAGCAAATACCCCGGATAGAGATGTTTGGAGATAAGGGGTCCGGGCTGTCAACCTGAGCGAAGCGAAGGATCTCTCCACCCGTCAAGCCAGACCCTTTGCTTCGCTCAGGGCGACAGGCATTATCTCCAAATATCTGACCCGGATACCAGTAGGTGCCGATTTATCGGCCTTTGCCGGCTGTTCCAGTATCCCGCTTAATTTGTTACACCTCATTATCGGCCCTCGGTAGATGTTATGGTGTCCGCATTAAAAAGTTACTCTGCATTTAATGGGTTGCAATAGAAGTTTGAAAATCGCCATTAGCTACCCATTTACTACTAAGAAAGACGAAAAAGTTGTCTCTGTATAAAAATTCTGTAGATTAAAGTGCTTTCAAAATTACTCAATAATCAATGCACAATGGTCGCCCGCCGTCCCTGTTGCTCAAATTTGTCCCGTATTTGTCCACAAAATGTCCCCTCGTTGCGGTTCTCTCTCCAGCCTCTTTCAAGTATCCTCAATACAGGCTCAACAGTAGCACAGAGTTTCTTGTGTTAATGAGAACCAGGAAAGGAATAAACCGTGGTTACAAAGACTCCTGCTTTAGATACCGGTACAATCGATCTCAACAGTGATCTCGCCTGGAGGAAACTCTACCCCTCGCTTGAGTCACTCGCAAAGTATTTTGTTTATACGTTACATGTCCCCTCGTGGCGAGGCCAGGAAGACGATGTTGTGGCAGATATCGTGCAAGAGACCGGGCGACGTCTCATTGAACGTTCTCGCAAAGCTGAGCGAGGGGAGGCGGCTCCTATTCACTCACTAAAGAATATGATGATTGCCATCGCCCACAACTATTGTAATGACCTGGGGCGGCACGACCGCAGGTTGTCGCGCATACAATCGCAAGCTGCTGTACAGCAAACGCCTCTCACCATGCATGACCAGGCCTGTGTGCTAGAGTCGGGTACAGAGAATGTCTATCAAGAATCGCTCTTCAAACTGGTAGCTCGCGAAATTGCCAGCTTCCCTGCCAAACAACGCACTGCTGTGTTAACCGACCTGGCGAACCGCATGCGCTTCGAAACACAACCGACACCGTTGCAGGCGGCCTTCCTCGAAGTGGGCATAGACCTGCGAAAATATCAAAAGTCTCTTCCCGCTGATCCCCAGGAACGCAGCAGGCAAGTCTCGCTCGTCACCTACGCCTACAAGCGTGTTGCCAGCCTTCGACGCGTGCAGGAGTACATCGCGTGCATATAGCATACCAGAATCTGTTTGGGCAGCTCCGCGCATGAAATGTAGTGACCCCCCTTGCGGGGGTCAGGATACTTCACATAGCATTCCTGCAAGTGGCGACTGCCCGGTGTGCGCTCCGAATGACGGCCTTGCGGGGGTCAGGATACTTCACATAGCATCCCCGCCCTTGCAATATTCCCCACCATATTCCATAATAATATTAGTTACTAAAAAATAATAAGTACAAAAGGAAGAATAAACATGACTACCTATGAACCTAACCCTGCAAACTCAGGTGAATTAACCTACACCTGGCCGGTTCGTCGCCTTGGCTTAAAAGTGCAAGACCTGTCTGCCAGCATCGACTACTACACCCGCCTCGGCCTTTCGCTTGTAAGAGACGAGAGAAACGAGGGGACAGCCGGCCTCGGCTTTGGTACGCACGAAGTACTCAGCCTGCGCCTGCTGGCAAATGGTCGCCCACGCCCCAGGCACACGGCTGGCCTGTACCACTTTGCCCTGCTGCTGCCTGGCGAAGCCGACTTAGGGAGCTTCTTGCAGCACTGCCTGGAGCAGCGTATCCCCCTTGCAGGCGCATCGGATCACCTCGTTAGCCAGGCGCTCTATCTCAGCGACTCCGAGGGCAATGGGATCGAGGTCTATGCTGATCGCCCGCGAGAGAGCTGGCAATGGGAGAGTGGCCACATCAGTATGGACACGCTGCAATTAAATGCACCGGCGCTTCTGAAACAGGCCGGACCCTTCGCAGGCTTTCCTCCTCAGACGCGCCTCGGGCATATGCACCTGAGTGTCGGTGACCTGGATCGCAGCCTGGCATTTTATCAGAACCTTGGCATGGAACTTACCGCGGACCTGTACAACCAGGCTCGTTTTCTCTCGTGGGAAGGCTACCATCACCACCTTGGCATAAACGTGTGGGCAGGCCACAATGCGAGCCGCGTAGAGCCAGACGTGTACGGGCTGGATTTCTTTGAAATTTCACGCCCGGGTCTCACTCCAGGCACATTTGAAGACCCGGACGGAGTCAAAGTGATTGTCGGTGAGGTAGACTAATATCTCATCCCATCACCAGCACCACTTTCCCCATCACTTTGCGCTCCATCATATCATTCAGCGCTTGCGCCGCTTGCTCGAGTGGATAGCTTGCTGAGATGTGGGGCTTGAGTTTGCCCTCGGCGAACCAGGTCAACAGTTCCTGCAGGTGCTGCTGGCTGCGCCTGGGATCTCGCTCCGAGAAAGCGCCCCAGAATACCCCGACGATAGAACAGCCCTTGAGAAGCGGCAGGTTGAGGGGGATGCGTGGAATATCACCCGCCGTAAAGCCAATTACCAGGAAGCGCCCACCCCAGGCCATGCCGCGCAGCGCCGCCTCCGAGTAATCCCCGCCCACAGGATCGAAAACCACGTCAACCCCTTTTCCAAGGGTAAGTTGCTTCACACGCTCTTTTAAATCCTCGGTAACATAATTAATGACCTCGTCTGCTCCGTACTGCTTGCATACCTGGAGCTTCTCATTGGTCGAAGCTGCGGCAATCACGTGAGCGCCCATCACCTTACCTAACTCCACCGTTGCCAGGCCCACTCCACCCGCCGCTCCCAGCACGAGCAGCGTCTCTCCTGGCTTGAGCTGCGCCCTGTCCTTCAACGCGTAATGGGATGTCCCGTAGACCATCACAAAAGCGGCCGCCGTAGCGAAATCCATCCCACCGGGCATCGGAATCAGCCGGGCGGCATCGGCAACGACCTCCTCTGCAAAGCCTCCCCAGCCGGTGAATGCAATCACCCGGTCACCTACCTTGACATTCTCTACTCCCTCGCCAATTTCTTTGACGACCCCGGCGACCTCTCCACCGGGCGAGAAAGGCGTGGCCGGCTTAAACTGGTACTTGCCCTGGATAATCAGCGTATCCGGGAAATTCACCCCGCAGGCTCTCACACCGATAACCGCCTGGCCTCTCCCCGGCTTAAGCGGCTCGACGTCCTCGATCACAAGACTTTCGGGTAGGCCATATGCTTTACATAACACTGCTTTCACGGTGCTGCTCCTCCTGAATAACTCTGTGAAGAATACCTCGATTCGTTCTCGTCACCTGCATAATGATACCATGCCTATCATCTCAATTGCTAAGCCTGTATTCCTCTACTGGATGACGCTGGGAAATTGATTGTATGCTCTTACATACCTAAACTTCGCCCAAAGTAGTGGCACAATGCTCTAATGTAGTAAAGCCTGCCTTCTGGCTACGTGTAGTATAATGAGTATGTTGATTCAAAGTCATGACGCCAGCAAAGGAGAAGGTCACGATGCAATTGCGCTTGCAGGTTCCTGAGCAACTCACTGGTAAAAGTCAGCAACAGTTGGAGGCACTCGCCTTCGAAGCCCTTGTTGTGCGGCTCTATGCGCTGGGCGAACTCTCCTCAGGAGAGGGAGCTAAGCTATTGGGCCTGACACGGCGCGAGTTCCTCGATCTGCTGGGCCAGTACAATGTCTCCCTTTTCGATAACGAAATAGACCTCAAGAAAGAGGCCGGCTACGGATAGGCCCCCGGTCGTGACTAACACAACCCCGCTGATCACCCTCGCGGGGGTTGGGCTCCTTGACCTCCTTCCGCTCTTGTACGGCAAGGTCTGGGCTCCTCGCATCGTCCTAGATGAATACCAGACCAAGGCACCACCAACCGAGCCGAACCTGGCCCAGGCGTCATGGCTCACGGTGGTAGATGCCGTCATCATCGATCCTACGCTTCCCTTGTTGGATGTCGGCGAGGCAGCAGCACTCTCTTTGGCACAAACGATCGGGGCACGACTGATCCTGCTGGATGAACGCAAGGCGCGGCGGATCGCTGCTCGCATAGGTTTGCAGGTGGCTGGAACGCTAGCAGTGCTGCTGCGGGCAAAGCAGCAGGGACTAATCGCTGCAATCCGGCCATATATCACTCAAATGCAGAGCCAGGGCAGACGATTTCACCCCGATCTCATTGCCCGTCTCCTCGAGGACGCTTGTGAATAATGCTAGCCCTAGACATCCCTATAACTGGCCTTTCTCTTCATATGGATTGTAATTGCTTTGCCTGCCCTTGCTGTTTCGTATAATCGAATAAATTCATGCTCTTAAGCTATCCAAGTAAGTTGTCACTAATTTGGGCAAAAATTAGATACACAGAACTTTTCTAGTAGGAGGACATAGATGGCTGAGATCCTTAAAAACTTGCATATCGATCCATCTCGTCTTGAACAGTACATCGAAATGCTTGGTACCATTGGCCTGCAAGCCGGGGGAGGCATTGTACGGCCGGTATACAGCCCCGCATGGGTGCAAGCTCGCAAGCAACTGGCTGGGTGGATGAGCGCCGCCGGACTGGAAGTACGCGAGGATACCGTGGGGAATCTCTTTGGCCGGCTGCGTGGCACAATCGACGATACGCGCACGATCCTCACCGGCTCGCACATCGATACCGTCAAACTTGGTGGCAGGTTCGATGGAGCATTGGGCATTCTTTCAGCGTTGATAGCGCTGCAAACCCTGCGCGAACAGGCAGGCAAACCACAACGATCACTGGAAATGGTGGCCTTGTGCGAAGAGGAAGGCAGCCGCTTCCAGGCGCATTACTGGGGAACACGCGGCATGCTGGGCCTGATCCATGACAAGGATCTGCAAGCGTTGCGTGATGATGATGGCTTGAGCATTGCCGAAGCCATGCAAGCGGCCGGCTTATCTCCAGAACGCTATCGAGAAGCGCTGCGCCAGGATCTTGATGTATTTCTCGAACTACACATCGAGCAGGGCCGCATCCTCTATGACGAGCAGATCGACATCGGCATCGTGGAATCGATCACCGGACTACACAGGCAACTGATTACAGTGCTCGGTCGCGCCGATCACGCTGGCACCACGCCTATGAACCTGCGGCGCGATGCATTCCAAGGTGCTGCGCTGATGGCCATTGAGATTACGCGCATGGTTGAGCAGCAGGGATGGCCTGCGGTAGTCACTATGGGAAAATGGGAAGTCAGACCTGGAGCTGTCAACATTGTGCCCGGTGAAGTTCGCTTTTCGCTAGACCTGCGTCACCCGGATGAAGCGGCGAAGCAAGCGCTGGTAGAAGCCATTCGTACCACGTGCGAAACCATCGCAAAACAACGAGAGCTTTCGGTCTCGATCGAAACCACCGGCAATAGTTTGCCGGCGCACATGGATTCGCAACTCCAGCAAGTGCTGGTCCAATCGGCGCAAGCATGTGGCGCCACGTGGAAGTTTATGCCCAGCGGAGCCGGTCACGATAGCGAGTTGATGGCGCGACGTGTGCCCACAGCCATGCTCTTTGTTCCAAGCGTGGAAGGCCGCTCGCATAGCGCTGCCGAGTACACAACACTGGAAGATGCTGTGCGTGGCGCAACAGTGCTCGCTACGGCCCTGTACCAATTGGCTTATTAAGAAGGAACCACTCGCGTAGGGCCGCGAGTGGCGCTTACACAGGTAGGTTTTTTGGAAGCGTCATCGTCAGTCGTAGAGTGCGGATTTATCCAGCACGCGGGCGAGGGAGGCGGGGTTGGGAAAGGCAAGAAAGATACGGGGTATCTTTCCAAGGCCTTGAGACGTTGCTGGCGAATGCGAGCACTACGCGATGGTGCCCGTACACAGGGCGACCGCAAGGGATCGCCCCTACTCTAGACGGCCTGGCAAGCCGACCCACCCGTGTATAGTAGGGGCTGGGCTTGCCCCTGCCCTGCCG
>WNFG01005275.1_pt1 | contig 11936 bp, 14 predicted proteins | sample 5400431 | NCBI WGS metagenome assembly WNFG01 (sample SAMN13153346, study PRJNA577476) | soil metagenome | isolation source: 120 cm saprolite under Douglas fir tree site 2 hole 3 replicate 2 | place: USA:California | collected 2015-04-18
ACTGTCGCGGCCAAGGTGCAGCATTTTCTAGGCGAGCAAACTGATAAGGACGAGCCGAAAGAAAAACCTAAGAGAAACTATCGATAAACATCTTTGCGGTGCCCGATACGAAGCACCTGCACCCGATGCTGCTCGTCGCTGACGGAACAAATAACCCGGTAGTCGCCCACTCGATAGCGCCAAAGCCGAGCTTTTTCTCCGACCAAAGCCTTCCCTAGGTCACGCGGCTTTGCGTGGCCCGCAATTCGTTCGCGAAGAAATTTCAAGACCCGCTTTTGTGTGACGCGATCCAGCTTTTGAAGCTCTGCGAGCGCGCGGGGGTCGAAATCAACGGTCCAATCCAAGCCGCTTCACCACCTCTTCGAGGGGTATGGCCGGTAACTTATTTTCCAATCGGGAAAGGGCAATCAAATAGTCTTCTTGCTCGTCCAGAAACTCCTTCAGAGCCTTCTTTGCATAGTAGGCCTTGGGTCGTCCCGTACGTTTGGCGAGCCTGTTCAGCCTCGCTTCCAGCTTCGGAGACAGTCTCACGGTAAGCATATTTCGTCCTGTAATCTCTGCAATACTTGTATTACAAGTCTATCACGATCTATTTTGCCACCCCAAACACTTCCTTCTCCAGCACCTGCGTGGTCGCCTGATCAATGCTCTCGCTCACCAGCACCGTATCGCCCTGCTCCTCGATCACGACGGTGCCTTCCTCGGTTGACCAAGCATGCCGTCCCTTCAGCGGCGGGTCAACTTTGAACTCTGGATTTTGCGAGCCTGCTTCCTTGTCTGCCGAAGAATCCACGACTTCTTCCGCCTTCTTGTAGCGTTGCCCGAGTGACCGCGCATAAATTGCCGCGAACTCCGAAGCCTTCTCTGCACTCGACCACCGCGACACATACAGCAGTGCGAGTGGAGCCGCCGCGTCCGCCTTGGGCCGCGCCGCGTAGTAATATCCGCCTCGCCATTCGGGATAAAGGCGTTTTGACAATTCCTTTCCTGCGTACTGTTCAATCAGCACGGCGACGTCAAACTCGCCCATGGCGCCGATATCGAACTTCAAGTAATTCTTGAAGTCACGCCCAAAGTCCGCTACGCGCATAGGCTCGAGGTTCTCTCCCGACAAATAAACGTCGGGCTCCATGATTTGCCGCGTGGTGTGAGGAGGATTCCGCAATACGTCGGCAAATGCTTTCTCCTTGCCGCCCTTCCGCAGCAACTTCACCACGAATTCCATCCCGTAACTGTAGGGAAACGTCAGCGACTCCTTCAGAAAAATCGGAGCGTCCTTAAACACAGCCGAATCCGGCGTGCCATTGATCATCGACGACTCCATGGCATCGACGAGATCCGGCGAATCGATGATCGAGCGTCCCACCGGAGCCAGCGCATATTGCACCATCACGGCCTCGGCTTGCCCTTCCACCACGGCCTGGCGGGCGTTATCCATTTCGTCGTTCTCAATGTCGGCAGCGGTAGGATCTTTCTTACTCTCGGCCAGATCCTTCTCGCCCTTCTTCATCCACTTCTGCAGATTGAAGCTCTGGTCCTGCAGCGCATGCGTCAATTCGTGCGCCATGACTGGCTCCTGCTCTTCAATCGGAACCCAATCCAGCAAATTCACCGTCCTAGTCTTGGGGTCGTAGTAGCCCGCCACCTGCTCGCGCAGCAGGGCGACGAGCAATTTTTCCAGATCGAAATCACGCGGCAGCAATCCGAACTTCTTCAGCACCAGCTCGGACCGCCGCAGCCGCTGCGTGTCTTCATCGTTCATGTGCTTGGTCAAATACGACACGACTTCTTCTCGGCTGGTCAGCTTGCGCTTGACCGGTTTCTTGATCGGCAGCCCGGTCTGTTTGGAGTCGAACGCAAGAATCTCGTCGACAGAATGAAATAGTTCCTCGGCCTCCCGCGGCGTGATCCTGACCTCCTCCCTCGGCTTCGGCGGAGGAGGCTTCAGCGGTTCTTGCGCGATTGGTGCTTGTATGGGGCGGACACTCCCTTCGGCAGGCTCAGGGCGGGCTTTGTCCGCCTGGTTTTGATCTGAAGCACCAGTAGAATCTCGGGTTCCCGCAGACTGAGCCTCTCGGGATTGTTGATCCTGTTTGCCTCGATTCTGGCTGGCGGAAGACTTCTCCTGCGTCGGAGCAGGAGTCGCGCTTTGCGCCCACATGGTGCTGCTCAGCGCCAGCAGAACGACCTGCAAAAACTGCAGCAGACACTTCTTGGGAAACTGTTCACCGTTATCCATTAGGGTCGAGTCTATACTTTTTCCGATACTTTCCTCATGACCGCGAATACACCGATTTCCAGCATTGCGATGCATCATGTTGTTCACGAACGGAAGCGTGAACTTTATACGGAAATCCACGGCCCGCCGAAGGACCCCTTGCACCTTGATCAAACCGCGGCCCGTCGAGGGATTCTCTTTACTCTAAGGGAAGAACTCATTGTGGCGTCCCATCCATCACTGATGGTTATAGGGATCCTTCGACTGCGCTTACCGATCCGCACTCGCGAATTGGCACGCTTCGCTAAGTATGACAAGACACACGAGGGACGTTCAGCGCTTTGCCACTCTCTCCGCCACCCACTCTCCGGCTTCGCGCGTTCCTAGCTTGCCGCCGATATCCTGCGTGGTCTTGTTTCCGCACACGGCTTCGAGCACGGCAGCTTCAATCTTTTCCGCATCGCCCGTGAATCCCAGGTGCCCCAGCATCATCGCTGCAGTCAGAATCGCACCGAACGGATTGGCCAGGTTCTTGCCCGCGATTGGCGGGGCTGAGCCGTGCACGGGCTCAAACATCGACGTCTTCCCGGGATGAATGTTCCCGCTGGCGGCCATGCCCAGCCCACCTTGCAGGCCGGCGGCGAGGTCGGTAATGATGTCGCCAAACATGTTGTTGGTGACGATGACATCGAACTGGCGGGGGTCACGCACCATCTGCATGCACAGCGCGTCCACGTACATGTGCTGAGCAGTGATCTGCGGATACTCGCCGCTCACTTGCTTGAAGGTGCGCTGCCACAACCCGCCGGCGTGGGTCATGGCATTGGACTTGTCGCACATCAGAACTTTTGTGCGCGGCGATCCGTCAAGCCTCTTGTTGCGCTCGCAATACTCGAAGGCGTAGCGAAGGATTCGCTCGACTCCCTTGCGCGTGTTGATGTCTTCCTGCGTGGCGATCTCGTCGGGCGTACCCTGCTTGAAGACGCCGCCCGCATCGGTGTAGACGCCTTCCGTGTTTTCGCGGATCACGACGAAATCGAGATCCTTGGGCTCGACTCCTTTCAGCGGACACAGAGCCACATCGAGCAACCGCACCGGACGCACATTGGAGTAGAGATCCATCTTGAAGCGCATGCCGAGGAGAATCTCTTTGGCGTGGATATTGGTCGGGACACGCGGATCGCCGAATGCTCCGACAAGAATTGCGTCGAAATCGCGGGCAAGCATGGCGAAGCCGTCGGGAGGAACGGTTGTGTGATCGCGCAGGTAACGGTCGGCGCTCCAATCGAACTCCCCGAACTCAACGGCAGCGCCGGTGGCCTGGATGACCTTGACGGCCTGGGGAATCACTTCCTGGCCGATGCCATCCCCGGGAATGATGGCGATGCGTTTTCTGGAAGGCGTTTTGGGTTCCACGGCAGGAAAGTTAACACAAGGCACGCCGAATGAGTAGGTTGCCAGACGTAATTAGCTCACAGCTATACACTACGCACAGACAGACGGCGTCTAGAAGCCGCTCCTCGAGCGGAGTGATCCTTTCACGGAATCAACGCTATGGCCTCCGGCAGCCTGCTGGAGGAACGTTCGGGATCTCGACCAGCCCAAGGGACGGCCGCCTCCGCCCCCTACCCAGAATCGCCTGCAAATCATTTTATGTTATCTTTAGGCTAAGTCGTTGATTTTCGGTGGAAGTGGTTGAGGCTTCGTGCAAGTGATTGATTCTGCGCCCAACCGACAAATCTCGGCCTGCGTTGGCGTCGTCGTTATGCCGTCACCAAAGACAAATCTGCAACCCTCTCACGCAAGGTTGCGGTTCGCTATAATCGAAACAGCTAAACTTTAGAGATGAATACTCCCCTTCAAGCCGCACTGTGTAGCCAGGGCAATGCCCCAGCGGCGTCCTTGACCGACTATCGCGGCGCTGCGACTGCGGCTTTGTTTAGCGATCGGCAGACCGAGTTCGATGCCTTGCGCACAGGCTGCGGTGCCTATGACCTGGGCTTCCGGGCGAAGATCTCGCTTACGGGCAGTGATCGCGTTCGTTGGCTGAACGGCATGGTGACCAATAACATCCGGGACTTGGCGCAGGGCCACGGCGTGTATGCGTTTGTGCTCAACCCGCAGGGGCGCATTCTGGGCGACATGGTTGCCTACAACCTTGGCGAGTCGCTGTTGGTCGATACAGATCGCGGCCAGGTCGAAAAACTTCTAGCCACCTTCGACCACTACATCATCATGGACGACGTGGAAGTTGAGAATCTTAGTGACAAACTTACTGCGGTGGGGGTGCGTGGTCCAAGGTCGCGCGCGATCCTTCAGGGCGCGGGACTCAAGACTCCCGAGTTAATGCCGTTGCAAACGTTTAGTCTCCAGTGCGATTGCGAGTGCGGCTGCCTGGACTGCACCATTGTCCGCGCCGAAGATCCGGCGCATGAAGCGTACGAGATTTGGGTTGCGCCGCAGTTTGTGAAGCAACTCTGGGAAGCTTTGCTGGCCGCCGGGGCCACTCCAGTCGGCGCCGAGGCGCTGGAGATGGATCGCATTGTGTCCGGCATTCCGCTCTATGGCGTTGACATTCGCGAACGCGACCTGCCACAGGAAACGGAACAAACTCGCGCCCTGAACTTCAGCAAGGGTTGCTATGTCGGGCAGGAGATTGTGGAGCGCATTCGCTCACGCGGTAATGTGCATCGCAAGTTTACAGGCTTCGTTTCGCAGAACGGCGCGCCGATTGCGGTGGGCGCGAAGGTAATGATGGGAGACGCCGCGGGGGAAAAAGAAGTGGGTGAGATCACCAGTGCTACTACTCTGCCCCTGCAGTCCATCGCTCTTGGATATATTCGGCGCGAGCACGCGATTCCGCACAAAGAGGTCACAATCGCAGGGGAGAAAGCGTGGGTTGCGGCTTTGCCGTTTGCGGATGCTGGAAGTTTGGTGAGTGAGCATGACCGGAAGCCGGCGATACAAGAGGCTTAACCTTAGCGCGGGGGCGTCACGGCCTGCAAAGAGAACAACATTTGGGATGGAAATTCAAACCCCAGCGGCTGAAGCCGAAGTGATTTTCAACCGCTTAGGCGCGACTGAAGTCGTGCCCTGATACGAATCGTACTTAATTGGGAACACTGGAAAAAGCTCCGAGTAACAAGGACACATTCATGGCTCAGAAAAAACAGGAAGAAACCTTCACCGTAACCGACCGGCGTTTATTCACGTCCGAGGGAGAGTTGCGCAAAGACGTCCCCGAAGAAGCAGAGGCAGCGAAGCCGGCGGCACCTTCGGCCGGCGCCCGTGAAACCGCCCCCGCAGCGCAGGCCGCAGGGCCCGGGCCCGAGAAGGGCGACGGAAATGCGGAACGCGAGATTCCGCTGCCACCTAGCGCTGCCGAGCAGGACGCGCAGGCCGCGGCCTACCGGCGGTCGTCGAACGATCTGGATTCGCAGGTGGAGCTCAGCGGGCGTTCCGCTAAAGAGTTCGAGATGACGTTCGAGCGATTTCTGGCGTCGCTGTATATGACGGCGATGTTGCAACTCGGCATGATGCACGAACAGGGGCAACAGCCGCATATTGACATCATCGGCGCACGACAGACGATCGACACGCTCAGCTTGCTGGCGGAAAAAACTAAAGGCAACCTCACCGCGCAGGAGGATAATTTCCTGCAGAACAGCCTGTACGAGCTGCGCATGGCATACGTAGAGGTGACCAATGCGCTGGCCCGTCCTCCTCAGGCTGGAGCTCAGGCCGGAACCCAAGCCGGAACGAAGACTGGGACCACGGGACGTTGACAGGACGATGACGGCAGCATGATGGTCAGAGCATGAAGGCGACGCTTACCGTGCTGGGCAGCGGCACGTCGATGGGCGTGCCCACGCTGGGATGCGATTGCGCCGTCTGCCTTTCGTCCGACCCGCACGACCGGCGCACCCGGCCTTCGGTGATGATCGAGTACGGTGGCAAGGTCGTGCTGATTGACACGACTCCTGATTTTTACGCGCAAGCTGTGCGCGAGCGCATCACGCGCGTGGACGCCGTGTTGTACACCCACACTCACGCCGATCACATCCTGGGTATCGACGATCTGCGCCCGCTGAGTTACCGCCACAAGCCCGCCAAGTTGCCACTCTACGCGCGCCCCGATGCCGCTGCGTTTCTGCGGCGCATGTTCAGCTACATCTTCGATGGAGACTACAAATTCGGCGGCTTGCCGCAACTTGAATTGAAGCCTATCGACGGGCCGGTGGACGTGTTGGGAGTACGCTTTGAGCCGATCATCCTGATCCACGGAGAGACTCAGATTTATGGCTACCGCTTTGGATCGGCGGCGTATCTGACCGATCACAGCGAGATTCCCGAGTCGTCTCTGGATCAGTTGGAAGGGCTGGATATTCTGTTTCTTGATGCGCTACGGCATAAGCCTCATCCCACGCACTCGACGGTGCAGAATTCTTTGCGCATCGTGGAACGGGTCAAACCGAAACGCGCCTTCTTTACTCACATCTGTCATGACTTGGGTCATGAGGCGACCAACGCTACATTGCCCCCGCATGTGCGCTTGTCGTATGACGGGATGAAGCTGGAGTTTGAAATCTAAGGGCGGACTGCGGACCTCGGACGTCAGACCTTGGACGGCCGACTTCGCAGTGGGAGAGCGTCGGGTAGGGAATCGTGGCGTGAATCGGAAGCCGAAAGCCGATCTGTGGTTACGTCTGAGGTCCGACGTCTGAGGTCCGACGCCGTTTTTATCAATGCAGATTTTTCACAAACTCGACGACATTCCTGCCGATTTTGGGCCGACGCTGGTCAGCGTTGGCAACTTCGACGGCGTACACCGGGCGCACGCGCACGTGTTGCAGGAAATCGTCACGCGGGCCCGGCAGCAAGGGGCAAGAGCTGTCGCGGTAACGTTTGAACCGCATCCGGCGCGGATTCTGCGGCCCGACTCCGGGTTGAAGTTGATCACGCCCACGGCGGAAAAACTGCGCCTTCTGGATACCACTGGGGTTGACGCGGTTCTGCTGTTGCCGTTTGGCCGCGATCTTTCACTGATGACGCCGCGGCAGTTTGCGGAACGAATCCTGAAAAAAAAGTTGCATGCGCGCGAGGTGCACGAAGGTTTCAACTTCCGCTTCGGGCACAAAGCGTCGGGCGATATGAACATGCTGGCCGAATTCGGGCGTGAGATGGGTTTTGAAGTGAAGGTGTATCCCGAGTTGAAGTTGCGCGGCGAGACGGTCTCAAGCAGCCAGATCCGCAAGCTGCTTTCGGAAGGGCGCGTGAGCCGGGCGCGGCATCTGTTATCGCGTCCATTCTGTATTCTGGGGACGCCCGGCCGCGGACGCGGGTACGGATCGAAATACACCGTGCCGACCATCAACCTGGCACGGTACGAAGAACTTGTCCCCAAGGATGGCGTCTACATCACTTGCACGCGGGTGGCGAAAGAAACGTTTGAGTCGGTCACGAATGTGGGGAATCGTCCGACATTTGGCGCGGATTTATTTGCTGTCGAGAGCCATCTGCTGAACTTCCATCCCATTGAGCTGACGCCAGAGACGGAAGTCGAGATCTGCTTCCTGGATCGGCTGCGCGATGAGATCAAGTTTCCATCGGTGGAGGCGCTGCGCGAGCAGATCGCGCGCGACGTCAGAAAAGCACGGCGGTACTTCCACTTGTTGAAGCTGAAAAGATCGTAAGTATCTTTTACCTCCGTCTTGTGTACAATCCGCACTTCGTATTTCTGTCTCCCTTTCTCGAACGCTCATGTCGATTGGCCCAATCCAACTCATCCGGCAGGCTACACCGGGGCAGCGCCGAACTCTGCTGGCGGCTGCTCTCGGATGGGCGCTCGACGCCTTCGACGCCATGTTGTACGCGCTGGTGCTGGCGTTATTGATGCGTGATCTGGGGATGAGCAAGACAGTTTCCGGATTGCTGGGCACGTTGACGTTGCTGGCTTCGGGCATCGGCGGCGTGTTGTTTGGTTTTCTGGCGGACCGCATTGGCCGCAAGCGAGCGCTGATGGCGAGCATCCTTACGTACTCCGTGTGCTCGTTCGCGTCGGGGCTTTCGACCAGCATCGCGATGCTGGCTGCGGCGCGCTTTGTGCTGGGCCTGGGTATGGGAGGGGAATGGAATACGGGCGCTACGCTGGTGGCCGAGAGCTGGCCCACGGAATTTCGTGCGAAAGCAATTTCGATGGTGCAGAGTTCGTGGGCGCTGGGATTTGCGGCGGCGGCGTTGGTGGCTGGTCCGGTGGCGCATTATTTCGGATGGCGGGCCGTGTTTTTTGTGGGGATACTGCCGGCCGTGGTGACGCTTTGGATTCAACGCAGCGTGCCCGAGTCGGAGATGTGGGAGGAGCGTCAGCCTCGGCGTTCCCCGGCGGCTGAAGGCGCATCTGAAGAGGCGGCAGGGACGGCGCGGCTGGAAGCCGCGCCCTTTCAAAGCAATGCGCCACGCAATTCGCAAGGTAGTTCCCAAGGCGATTTGCAAGGCAATCTCCAAGACAAGTCCCAGGGCAAATCCGAACGCAATCCACAAGGCGATTCAAGAAAGGTCGACGAGAGCTTTTCTCGGATTTTCCGCGCGCCTTATGTTCGGAATACATTTGCGCTGTTGCTCTTCAACTTTTTCGGGATGTTCGCCTGGTGGGGGCTGTTTACCTGGCTTCCTCCGTATTTGTCGTTGTCTGTGGAACAAGGCGGGCGGGGGTTTGGCGTGATGGGGATGACCACTTTGATGGTCGTGCTGAATGTGTTTGGCATGTTTCCCGGATACCTCAGCTTCGGCTGGGTCGCTGATCATCTTGGGCGGCGCAAGGCATTTCTTCTCTACTCATTGGTGGCGGCTGCTCTGATTCCAATCTATGCGGCGGCGCGATCTCCCGGCATGCTGTTGGTGGTGGGGACAGCGGTTGCGTTCTTCGGGACCGGAATCTTCTCTGGCTCTGGAATCATGGGGAGCGAGATCTTCCCTACGGCGGTGCGAGCCCGCGCCCTCGGATTTACTTACAACGGAGCCCGCGCTTTGAGTTCGGTGGCCCCGCTGGTGATTGGGCGCGTGGGACAGATCAAGGGATTGAGCTGGGCCTTCTACTTGTGCGCGGCGGGATATGTGCTCGCCGCTCTGATGACCACGCAGCTGCCAGAGACGAAAGGAAAAAGGTTGGAGTAGAACCGCAGCGAGTTTCTCGAAAGGCATAGACCTCAGGGGCTAAAGCCCCCGTTTTTATTTGCCTGTTGCGGCACGGCTAGCCGTGCCGCTAAGGGCGATTGAAGGTTGGGCTTTACAGTTTGCTGAAAAACTCCAGTTTTGGTTTTGTTTTGAAAGGCCGCGGCTTCAAGCCGCGCCGTAAGTGCCACCAAATCAATCCGGCTTTAGCCGCTGAGGCTGCTCCTCCGATTGCAATGTCACTTTTTCAGCAAACTGTTTAGCCCCTGCGGTGCTGCTTACTCCTGTTCCCGGTCGCGACGCTTCCCATAGCGAAAGGCAAGCCCAACTCCAACACTCATGATTCCCAAGGGAGGCACCAGCATCACAAGGATCGCGCGGTTCAACGCCCGCTGACCGTCCTTCGGCGTAGCTTTCGCATTGGCGTAACACATGGCGCAAGCTTGCCCGAAAGCCGGCGCAGTCCACGATCCGAGAAGTAAGACCAAGGCACACAGGCCGCGTCTTGTCCTGAAAAATCTCATCGGCCCTTCAGTTTACCCCCAGCTTCAGAATCCGCCCGGCATCGGGGAAAAAGAAAAAATACATGATGATGAAGCAGGTGACAACCGAGAGGGTCAGCAGCCATCGCATCAAGGGCTTCTCGAACTTCAGGTGCATGAAGTAGCCGATAATGAGCGCCGATTTGATTACGGAGAGAATCAGGAGCACTTCGAGCATCCGCACTGCCTCGAAAATCTGCTTGTAGCCCAGCCAGACCTCGACTGCGGTCAGAACCAGCAGTGCGCCCCATACCCAGAAGTATTGGCCTTTGCTATCGTCATGCGTCGTTGCATCGTGCATGTTCAGAGCCCTCGCTCCACTTCAGAGATTCGTATCCAGATTCAAATCCAAAGATTCGTATCAGGGTATGCCTTTAGGCATGCCGCAAATGCAACCCTCTCAATCGCGCCGTCAGGCTCTGGGATCTACACTATCTTCGTCGACATCAAATAGACCAGCGGGAAGATGAACATCCACACCAGATCGACAAAGTGCCAGTACAGCCCCGCGACCTCGACATCGTGGGCATCGTAATCCTTCGGCTTCAAAAACAAAATTACGGCAGCCACAATCAAGCAAACCAGCAGTGCATGGACGCCATAGTGAAAAACATTATCCGCGGGGATCATCAGGTACCCGGCAATCCACAGCACGCCGAGAACCGGCAGGAACCACTTCCTGAACGCCACCACACCCAGGTAGATCACGCCGATGGTCACGTGCAGCATATGCATGGCTGTGAGTCCGAAGAAAGTAGCAGGGAACTGCGGCACATTCTTCGATATCCCAGCGAACTCGCCCCCGGCATGGCCGGAAGCTTTCGGGAATCCAGGGATGGTGAGCCCCTCGCCGATCAGCTTGCTCCACTCCATACCATGAAGCACGATGAACGCCGTGCCGAATACCATGGTTGCGAGCAGCCAGTTTCGTGTCCATGAGCCCCGAAAGTCAGCGAGTCCGAGGCCAGGAACAGCCACATGCCAACCTTCTTCGAATACGCCCCGAACAATGGAGCTTCGTACTCTCCGGAGAGTCCATGCTGCACCGTGTCGTGCTGAAGCGTGGCGTCAGCCATTCCTCAAGTTCCCCTTTCGACTATCGTGCGAATCCCAACAGAGCAAAGACATAAACCCAAAGCACTGCCATGAAGTGCCAGTACCACGCCGAAATGTCCACCACAATGCTGCGCGCCTCAATCGGCTTGCGCAGCAGCGAAGTCACCAGAGCCCATAGCAACGCGATAATCCCGCCCGCCAAATGGACCGCATGTGTTCCGGTGAGCAGATAGACGAACGAGCTGCGAGGATTGGTCGCGACAAAGAAGCCGCGGTTCTGCAATTCTCCCCAAGCCATCCATTGCCCCACCAGAAATCCCAACCCAAGGACCACCGTGGTCGCGAGCCAGGGAAATCTCTTTTCCTCTCCTAGCGAAACGCCCGGGATCGACTTCACCGGCGCCAATACAGCTTGCCGGGCAAAGTCGCGCCGCGCCGCTTCCATGGTCAGACTGCTGATCAGCAGCAACGCTGTGTTGATGCCCAGCAGCAGCCACGGCAGACTCACTCCGCCCCAGTCGTGGACGTAAGTGCTCGATGAAGAGTCAAAGGTGGGCAACCCCTGCCGCACAATCAGGGCGCTGGTCAGCGAGATAAAAATCATGCCGACCGTAGCGATGGCACAGATCAATCCCAATCGCGCCCGCCGCAAGCGCGCCCCATAATTCGGCCCGTTACCGCCCTGGCCGTCGTCACCCCCGCCCGAAGGCGGAACCGGAGGGTCGCCGCCGCGGCCCAGCCGGTTGATCGGAGTGCTTGGACTACTTGGACTATAGGTTGCCATACTTCATTCTAGTGCATCAGTTTAGTGCGTCAGTGCGATGAAACAGTTGCCGGATCCGTCTGCATCACAAAATCCCGCGCCGCGCCCGGAACCGCATACTCATACGGGCCATGATGCACCACCGGAGTGACACCGCCGAAGTTGTCATGCGGCGGCGGAGTCGCCG
>WNFG01004323.1_pt1 | contig 11930 bp, 7 predicted proteins | sample 5400431 | NCBI WGS metagenome assembly WNFG01 (sample SAMN13153346, study PRJNA577476) | soil metagenome | isolation source: 120 cm saprolite under Douglas fir tree site 2 hole 3 replicate 2 | place: USA:California | collected 2015-04-18
TTCGGCCCGGCGCGCGGCGCCTGCTCAGGCGACCGGTCCACGGAATCGGCAAAATTGACTTTCCGGTCGACGATATACATCGGCCGACGCTTGGTTTCATCGTAGATACGGCCGATATACTCGCCCACGACGCCCAAAGCCAGCAGCTGCACCCCGGAAAAAAACGAGACGACCAGCACTGTCGTGGGCAGGCCAGGGGTCAGATCGAACCCCATAAGCTTTTGAATCAAATACCAAAATCCGATCAGAAAACTGATGGCGGCGACGATGAAGCCGCCCATCGACATCACCTGCAGCGGGCGACTGCTGAAACCGACCAGACCGTTGAGGCCGATCCGAAGTGATCCGATCAGACGGTTATAATTGCCGGTGCCGGTCAGGCGCGCATCCCGGTTGTAGATCACGGCGGCCTGCTTGAAGCCGACATAAGCGACCATGCCGCGCAGGAACCCATGGGTTTCCGACAGTCGGCGCAACTCCTCAATTACACGCCGCGACATGATGCGAAAATCGCCGGTGTTGCGCGGGATCTGGACATCGCTGAGGCGATTGATGACGCTATAGCCAAAGTAAGAAACTGCGCGCTTGATAAAGGTCTCGCCTTCGCGTGAAGCGCGCATCGCGTAGACCACCTCATAACCCTCGGCCATCTTGTTATAGAACTGTTCGATGACTTCAGGCTGATCCTGAAGATCAACGTCAATCACAACGCACTTTTCGCCAGTGCAATTCAGGATGCCGGCCATGGTCGCAGCGGGCTGACCGAAGCGACGTGAGAACAGGATCAACTTGACGGCGGGATTACGCTCGATCTCGCGCAGGATCACCCCTTCGGTATCATCGGCAGACGGATCGAGCGCGAAGATGATCTCATAGCTGACGCCGAGCTTTTCCATCACCGCCTCGGTGCGCTGCAGGAACGGCTTGATGTTCCCGGCCTCCTTGTAGACCGGCACCACCACCGATACGTTGACCAGCGAAACGCTGGAGGACCGCTCCGATTCCAGAACCATTATTTGGGACCTCAAATGCAAAATCACGGCAACGCCCGGCGCGATGCGTTCCCTCTTTCACAGCACCTCGGGCGACATGGCAAGCTCCGTTAGGGCGGAAAGCTTTGCAATTGAGCCACCGATACTTGCCGAATTCCGCCAGTCGGTCCGGTGACGCGAATTTCACCCTCCGTTTCGGCACCAGGTTGCGCGGCAAGGGGAGCGTCGATGCCGACCGGCAACTCATTCGGGGCAACAGATCGAAGCAGACGTCCGGCAAAATAGACCTCTATCCGATTGTCCGGGCGTAAATCCGGTCCGGCGGCTATCTCCACCGCAAGGTTCATCTGATCTGTCAACGGTCCGAATACAAAGAACTTGCCAGAAACGCTCAGCCATCGCCGGAGTTTTTTGATGGTCATGCCCTCAGTATCCACCCAGTGAGGGTCAGGCAACAGAAGATGGACCTGTCCTGTCGCTGGTACGATCGTCAAGTCAGCTGACATCGTTTCCGAAGGATAGGTTATGTCGGCGAGCCTTGCTCCCACGGCTCCAATCGTGGGCATTCGTGCAATGTATCGTGGCGCTGCAGGCGCGGTTCCAAGCGGCCCAAATCGATAGGATTCGGATGCCCTGAAAACAACTGGTGTCGTCTGATATCTGTTTTCATAAAGAAACAGGTTCAGCGGTTCTCCGCTCAGATCGGCTGAAACCGCCTTGCGGTTTGCTTTTCCATTCAGCCGATATGTTGATGGGATCGGCAGCTGCGCGCTTCTGTCTGCGTAAAATCCGAGAATGTGCCGCTGCTTCTCGACAAGGGCGACGATGCAGTAAATTGCGAAGGCAGCAAGCATTGAGCGCCTTATGTTCCCTGCCTCGGTCAGACCGATCTGAAACGCTGCCACAGCGATCACGATAGACCCAAGAAACGCGAAATAATCCGTGAGTTTCAACAGACCGTAGCCGACCCCGCGGGCATAAAGAACGACCTGAAGGATAGTCACCAGCACAATGATCAAAAAAAGCGCGGTGCGATCCGTTCTCAGGACCGGTTCAGATCTATCAACCTTGGTCAGACTCCACCCAATTATTACTATCGCGCTCAAATGAATCACGAGAACGGCAATCGCTGTGACGAGAAGAAATCCTCCATAGGATTGCAGTCGGGGAGACGTTGTGAATGCTACGCCTGTCAACTGCATGAGAAACCCCGGTGATGCAATCCAATCGCCAGGATGACCATTTCCAACATTTACAAATTGCGAAACGAGTGCAGGCCAAATTTTAATGACTAATATGAATGAGGCCGCCAGATAACCGCAAATGAATGCCCCAAGACAACTTGCCGTTCGTTTCAACTGCCGCTGCCTGACGACCGGAAGCAGCGCAACAAGACCGAACGCCATCAAATAGAACGGATGGGCTTCCAATGAAGCGATCGCCAACGTTCCGCTGGCCCAGCCCGTCAATCCGTGACCGACCACCATCTCGCGCTCGTTTCGTTCGCGCCGCACCGTCCAGATAGCCAACGCGACGATGACGGGTGCGACAACCGTTCCGAATGTGCTGGAGCTAAACTGCTGCAAAATCTGATGCAGCAGCACGTTTCCAAAAACCAGGGGCGCAAAGCAGAGACCGGTCGCCACCCAGCTACCCGTCACCAGCATGACAATCCCGGATGCTCCCAGCGCAATGATGGGTAACGCGATGCGTTGTGACAGAAAAAACGCCGAATGGGTTTCCAATGCCAGAAGTTCCGCGAGATCTGCCGAAAAAATGCCGGAGGGCGCCCGCGTGAATACCGCGTGGTCAATCAGGGGGGCGTAACCTGCTGGATAGGTAATGCGGGGTTCAATCCATCCAGCGGTCCGTATCTGATCGATAAGTCCAAGATAAGAGAACGTGTCGTCATTGGTCATGGGGAAATAGTCGAGGCTTGACACCGCAAGGTCAGACGAATTAAGCGCCAGGGCCAACGCGGCGCCTATAAAACATGCCCCTAGCGCAACCAGGAAGACGCGCAGCGGAGGTCTCCGGGAATGAAGCAGGACAATCGACGCAACCGCTGACAGTCCCGTGAGTGTCCAAAACACGGCGAACGCTCGCAAACCAAGACTGTGCAAAGTTGTGCCGGCGCTGAAATATAGAGTTGCCCCGAATGCGGGAGCGAGCAGAAGCCATCCCGAGTACTGGGGAGCCGTGCCGCGCATCGTCAGGCCGAGCGCAAACGGCAGCCCCAGAACGAATAGGAATGCGAACACAAGGCTGCCCCAGAGATAAAATGCCCCCATCGTCAAGACCACCTCTGCGGCCGTCCGGGCCCAAATGCTTCAAACCCAGTTTTCACCACTGCTGCTTCAATGGTGCAGGAGAGGTCGCTGGCGCCGTCCGCTGCTTACCCAATCAGATAGCGAACTCCAACCCGTTTAAAGATCGCCGCTGGTTCTCGAACGGACGAAAACTGGCTTACGTTCGATCTCGCGGCCGGCAGGCGGTCGATCTTTCCGAGAATCGGGGACCAGCCAACGGCCCTTTTCCCGACAATGGCGGCGTCAGGCGTTGATCCTCCATCTTTCCGATAATAGCATGGAGCGCAGCGGAAAGAGCCAACCCTGAAAACCTGGTTACCGCCACATCCAGATAATACTGACCGCCAAATTCGACTGGCCCAAATGGCATTGCCGCTGGCGATCCGATGTGCTTTCGGAGTAGGTCTGGGCTCGGCAAAGGGGCCAAATGACCCTTCCGCACCGTCGGCGATATCGAGGACCTGGGATTGATCTCATACGCGCAAACTTTCGAAGATGTCATGCTGGCAAGGGTCTTTGCCGGACGACACACCGGATTTTACGTCGACGTCGGCGCCGCCGATCCGGTGAATCTGAGCGTGACCAAATGGTTCTACGATCTCGGCTGGAGCGGGCTGAACATCGAGCCCAATAAGCAGTTGTTCGATCGGCTGGTAGCTGACCGTCCGCGCGATATCAATCTGGATTGCGGCGTTGGCGCTACCGCATCGGAAGCACAATTCTTCGAGCTCGATGTCGGGGAATTGTCGTCGTTCGATTCCCGTGTCCGTGACAACGCCCAGAGCAGCGGCAAGCCGACTTCAACGCGAACCGTTGCTGTGGTGCCGTTGACGGACCTGCTGAACCACCATTGCCCCGATCGCACAATCGATTTTCTCAAGATCGATGTCGAGGGGTGGGAAGACGAGGTCTTGAAGGGGCTCGATCTCAAGCGGTATCGACCGATCGTCATCCTGATCGAGGCCACCGTCCCGCAAACCAGCATTGAGTCCCACACGGAATGGGAACCCCGCGTTCTCGACGCCGACTATTCCTTTGTGTATTTCGACGGCGTTAACCGATTCTATCTGGCGAACGAACACGCTGACCTCAAAAAGCATTTTGCCGTTCCGCCAAACGTGTTCGACGACTTCGAAACTTTCCCGCTGGTTCGTGCCAGAACCCACGCGGAGCACCTGCTCGAAGTGCTGCATAGGCCAAGCTTCCGCAATGTCTTGGGGATGCTTGCCAGGAAATTAAACATGTGGCTCCGATTGAATAAGCGCTGATGAATGGATCATTGATTTTGGAATCGCCCGATATGAGAACTCTGCGCACCATCCTTGTCGATTTAACGCCGGTACTTCCTGGCGGCGAGAACGGGGGAGCCAAGGTATTCGTGATCGAGCTGTTGCGCCGGCTTGCGGAGCGCGCACCGCAAACCCAATTCGTGCTGCTGACCCAGTCAAGCGCACACACGGAACTCGCCGCACTCGACAGCGCCAATGTCCGGCGTTTAATGGTGCTCGACTCGGGCGGCCCAGCGGCCGCGCGGCCGCAACGGACAGGTAAATTCTCGCGGATTTTGGCCGTCATCCCGGGCCGACTGGTACGGGCTGCCAGGCGGGTGGGACATTCCTTGCTTGCCAGGTCAAGGCGCAACGAATCCAGGTCCGCGCTGAGTGATCTCGACGTCGACCTGTTGTTTTGTCCGTTTACAGCGCCCACCTATTTCAAATTGAACATTCCGACCGTCTGCGTGATCTATGACCTGCAATACAAGGCCTATCCGCAATTTTTCGCGCCTGGCGATATCGCCCAACGCGACCACACGTTCAAAGAGGCGATACGCCGGTCCAATGCCCTGGCGGCGATCTCCGATTACTCCCGAAATGCTGCGATGGCTGAAGCAAAGCTCGATCCCGCCAAGATCAAGACCATTCACCTGCATATATCGCAACACAGCTTGCGCAATGCACCGCGCGATGAATCGATCCTGACACGACTGCATCTGACGGCCGGAAAATATCTGATCTATCCGGCGAACTTCTGGAGGCACAAGAACCACGAAATGCTGTTGACGGCGTTCGGCATGGCCCGCCACAGCGGCTTGGCCGATGACATCCGTTTGGTCTGCACTGGCGCGCCGGGAGAGCGCCAGGAGTGGCTCCAGCGATCAGCGCGCGAACTCGGTCTCGGAGATCACGCCCTGTTCCCCGGCTATCTCGCCAACGCTGAACTCCTGGCGCTGGTGACGAACAGCGCCGGCGTGGTCTTTCCGTCGCTTTACGAGGGCTTTGGCCTGCCCGTCATCGAAGCAATGGCGACTGGTGTGCCGGTGGCCTGTAGCAACGTGACATCGCTGCCGGAAGTGGCGGGAGACGCGGCGATCCTGTTCGACCCGCGCATCCCCGACCAGATCGCGCAGGCGATGATCTCGCTCGCCCAGGACAAGGAACTCACCGCCCGGCTGATTCGACTGGGCGACGCGCGAGCCGCCCTATTCTCAAATTCGAAACTGATGGCTGAACAATATTGGGAGTTGTTTGAGAATGCTGCCGCGCTCGTCAGCGCCGACGGTCAGCGCGACCCGATGCAAGCTGAAAGCAATTTCCGATGAAGGTCAGCGTCGTCACGCCATCTTTCAATCAGGGACAATTCATTCAACGCACGCTCGAGAGCGTCGCCAGGCAGAACGGCGCTGAAATCGAGCATGTTGTATTCGACGGCGGCAGTACAGACGAAACCGTCGATATGCTGAAACGCTTCGGCAAGAACCTGCGATGGGTATCGGAAAAAGACAACGGCCAGGCCGACGCGGTCAACAAGGGAATCGATGCTACCGATGGCGGCGTTATCGGCTGGCTGAACTCGGACGATATCTATTATCCGAATGCGATCGCGCGTGTCGTCGCGTTCTTCGACAGCCATCCGGATGTCGATGTCGTTTACGGCATGGCCGACCATATCGATCAGAGCGATCAGGCCTTCGAGGTTTATCCTACCGAACCCTGGGACATCGCGCGGATGAGAGACATCTGTATCATCTGCCAGCCCGCTGCTTTTTTCCGAAGACGAGTCGTCGCACAGTACGGTTTGCTCGACGAAAAGCTGCAGTACTGCATGGACTACGAGTTCTGGCTTAGGCTGGTAAAGGCAGGAGTCAGGTTCGCCTATCTGGAAGAGAAGCTGGCGGGCTCGCGGCTATACGCCGCGAACAAGACCTTGGGGTCACGTCTGAAGGTCCATGCCGAGATCAACGACATGCAAAGATCGCTGTTCGGTAGCGTACCGGATCGCTGGATTTGGAATTACGCACATGCGGCGATCGACAACCACATCGACCGCCGCAAATCGCCACGCTGGTTTGCCGTGCGATTGCGGATCGCTGCGGCGATGGCCGCTTGGCGCTGGAACGGGCGCTTGTCGCCAGCGATGAAGGTTGAAATTTTCGGCCGCTAACACCGGCTCCGGAATCGTTCCTCGCAACATTGATTCAACCCCAAATCTATCCTAAAAGGTTGAAAATACGACATTCTCCAGCTTCGGCGCCGGTTAACGCTGGACGTTCCGAAAGCGTCCTGCCCACGCATCGAGAGATCTTTCCCTTATGTCAAAAAAGACCGCTTTGCTTACCGGCGTGACCGGACAGGACGGAGCGTATCTCGCCGAACTGCTGCTTACCAAGGGCTATTCGGTCCATGGAATCAAGCGCCGGACCTCGTTGATTAATACCGACCGGATCGATCATCTCTATCACGACCCGCACGAGCGGGGCTTCGACTTCACCCTGCATCACGGCGATCTCACCGATTCCTCCAGCCTGATCCGGATTGTCGAGGAAGTGCAGCCGGACGAAATCTACAATCTGGCGGCACAGAGCCACGTCGCGGTTTCGTTTGAGGAGCCGGAATACACCGCGAATTCCGACGCACTCGGCCCGCTGCGCATTCTTGAAGCCCTGCGCATCCTCGGATTGGAAAAGAAGTCGCGGTTTTATCAGGCATCCACATCGGAACTCTACGGTCTCGTCCAGGAAACGCCGCAGAAGGAAACAACGCCGTTCTATCCGCGCTCGCCTTACGCCGTCGCCAAGCTGTATGCCTACTGGATCACCGTCAACTATCGCGAAGCCTATGGCATGTACGCCTGCAACGGAATCCTGTTCAATCACGAGTCACCGCTGCGCGGCGAGACGTTCGTCACCCGCAAGATCACGCGCGCGCTGGCGCGTATCAAGCTTGGACTCCAGGAGCGCGTCCATCTCGGCAACCTCGGTGCGAAGCGCGACTGGGGCCACGCGCGCGACTATGTCGAGATGCAGTGGCTGATGCTGCAGCAGGAGATCCCCGAGGATTACGTGATCGCCACCGGCGAACAGCACTCGGTACGCGACTTCGTTAAGTATGCCGCGGATGAAGTCGGCATCAGGATCAGATGGGAAGGCAACGGCGTCGATGAGAAGGGCTACAATGTCGAGACCGGACAGTGCATCGTCGCCATCGATCCACGGTATTTCCGGCCGACAGAAGTCGAAACCCTGCTGGGTGACGCGTCAAAGGCCAAGCGACAGCTCGGATGGGTACCGCAAACCTCGTTCCGGGATCTCGTGAGCGAGATGATGCGCGAGGATCTTAAACTCGCGGAGCGCGATGAACTCGTGAAGCAACATGGCTTCCGGTTTTTCAATCGCCACGAATGAGAGGTCTAGCCTCATTCGCGGTGCCAGGCCCGCAAAACTGGTTTAGCCGGCGCCTCGAAAGCGACCGCAAATTATAAACCCCCTCAGCTGACGAGGACGGTTTCGGGGCAACGACTTGCGCATTCTACACGCCTACAAGATCTATCGGCCGGACATCGAAGGGGGAATACCCGCGGTGATATCCAGCCTCGCGCAGGGATCCGACGCGAGCACCACCCATTCGATCCTCTCGGCGCGGCGTTTCGGTGCGGCGCGACGCTACACCCTGGATGGCGTTCCGGTCGAAGCGGTGGCCTCCCTCGGCACGCTATTTTCGACGCCGCTCGCGCCCGGATACATTCCTGCATTCGTGCGCCGCGCGCGATCGGCCGACGTCGTCGTCCATCACGCACCGCTTCCGCTGAACGACGCAGCGATTCTACTTGGCTTGCCCGATGACACTGCGCTCATCGTTTACTGGCATGCCGACGTTGTTGGATATCCATTGCTCAGGCGCCTGGTCGCGCCCTTGATTCGCCGGGCGCTGGCGCGAGCCGATCGTATCGTCGTGTCAGGGCAACCGATGATCGATCATTCGGAATTTCTCAGGCCACATGCAGAAAAATGCGCCGTTCTTCCCTACGGCATGGATCTAGACTATTGGCGGACGCTGGACGCAGACGGGCGCGCCCGTGCGGACGAGCTCGAGCGTCAGCAACCGCGCCACATCGTGGCGCTTGGCCGCCTCGTTGGCTATAAAGGGTACGATGCCCTGATCCGTGCGATGCAGACCGTCGATGGCCACGCCACCATCATTGGCGAGGGTCCGCTGCTCGCGGACTTGCAACGGCAGGCTACCGAGCTCGGGGTCTCCAGTCGCATCCGTTTTGCCGGCCGCCTGCCCCGCGACGAAATCAAGCAGCTCTTCCATTCCGCGCAGGTCTTTGCCTTTCCCTCCGTCACCGAAGCCGAAGCATTCGGAATTGTCCAGATCGAAGCGATGGCCACGGGACTGCCGATCGTGAACACCAATCTCCCGACCACCGTTCCGCTGGTCGCGCGTCATAACCTCGAGGCGTTGACCGTGGCGCCCGGCGATCCGCAGGCGTTGTCGCAGGCGCTGAACTGCATCCTTGACGATCCGGCGCTAGGCGAACGGCTTGGCTGCGCGGGACAGCAACGGGCGATGAGTGAATTCGACCAGGCGGCCTTCCGTACACGGATGACCGCCATCTATGAAGATGCCCAGCGCACGCGCAAAGATCGTTTAGTAGCGCGTCGAACCTAACAATGCAGCAAGCGGCGCATGCTTCAAGCCAGCGTGACGAACGAAGCAGTGAGGGATCATGAGCAGTGACATGGGCTCGCCGGAAGAATGCCTCACGCGCTATCTTGCGTTGCGCGTCGAACGGCCGGAATGCTTTCGCGAGCCGAGCAACAGCCCGATCCGGATTCTGACCGCCGACGGCGACATCGTAGCCGCGCAGACCGAGGAAGCCGCGCGGCGCGAGTCGAAGAAACTGCTTGCGCCCGATGTCCGCGTCGGCGTTCTGGCCGCCGATCCTTACCTCGGCGTACTCGCACGGGACGCCGTCCGCTTTGCCGATCAATCGCTCGGCCTCTACAACCGCCACATCGGCGAGGCCGGTTGCGTTATCATGCCGAAGATCGGCGACGACATCGTGCTGATCCGGATCTTCCGGCACGCCAGCCGCGACTGGTCATGGGAATTTCCGGGTGGGTACGTCGCGCCTGGAGAGAACCCGGACATCGCGGCGGCGCACGAACTCGAGGAGGAGATCGGCGCGGTCGGGTTGCGCCTGCAGGCACTTGGAGCGATACACCCCTACCCGGCCTTTTCAAGCACCCGTATCCAGCTCTATACAGCGACAATCGAGGGTTTCGGCGAACCGCAAAATGCCGAGGGTATTGTCTCTATTGAAAGAGTATCGCCGGCCCGGCTGCTCGAAATGGCAAGCAACGGCGAAATCAGCGATGCGGTTGCGCTGGCCTGCATGCTGAAGGCTCAATTGCGCGGCTTCATCTGAAGGGCGCAACAACTCTGATTTCTTTTAGAGTGATTGAAAGTACCTCGACGGTACGCCGGCAACAGCTTTCGACAAATGAATAAGCGGTTCACTGGACCTGCGGCGCTAGGTTTTCAACGATGAGACTCCGCACGGACATTCCCAGCGGCCGCCAGTCGGGAAGTCGGCCGAGAGAAAAAGGCAAAACGCTGTTCTCGATCTCGAAGGTCAGGACGATCTCACCGTTCGCTGCGGCACCGGGAGGCAAGGCGACCATTTTAGTCTGATATTCGTCGCCGGCCGCAAAGATCCAGGTCGCAATTTCCGCTGGTCCAACCCGCACGTGAACGGTACGGGAAGGTAATTGCGGAAGGACATATGGCTTGACCTCCATCGTTATCCGAAGACCGCCAGCGGATGGTTGCGTCAGCGGAAGCGTGACCACGGCCGCCGGACCTACGGTCCATGTCCCATCCAGATCGGCCTGATACCAGCCGTGATCGGCATAGAGCGCGGACCAGCCCTTGGAGGTGAAATCCAGACGACTGCCGAGAGCGTATCTAGGCCGGTCAGCCCCGAGGCTCGCCATGACGCGCCATTGGCCGAAGAAATCATTCTGCACCATAAAACCGTGATGCTGGATCGTTATCCGGCGCCATTCGGTAATCGCGTCGAGCGTCTGGGGAGGAATTGGGTGCCCTGCCCCGCGCCAGGTCAAGATATAAAATGACGGCGTGTCTGCCAGCAAATCAAAGCGCCGCGCCAGTTCCTCGGGCCGGAACGGCGCCGACAGGCCGGAGGCCCAGAATTCCGAATCTCCCTTCAGTACCAAAAAATAATCGATATGCATGTGTCGCAGCGTTTGCTCGACGGTGTCGGCGTCGGCGAACGACGAAATGGCGATGTCGCGGGCGAAGTCGGATTCATGTGGCTCGACGATCATGGTTCGGGGCAGCAAAACCGCGTTGTTGCAATAGGCCATTGCCGTGTAGGCATTGAGGAACAGAACGCGCGCGGTGGCCGGGACACTTTGCGCTATCTCTTCGCAGCGCTCGAATTTCGCCATCGGGTGCGTCAGACCCGTCGCGCGACCCTGCAGCCCCAACGTACTCGCGAGCAAATGCTGCGGCGGATCGACAGTCCATGCCGATGCAACGGTGCGAAGCGAGAAGGCAATGCTGACGGCCAAAAGCAACGGTATCGCTGCGGAGTTGCTTAGCCGGAAAAGTCGGGCGCGCCCCGCAAGACGCAGAACGACGGCGCGCGTCGAACCGCGATCGACGACTTGCACCAGCGCCACCAATATCAAACCGACACCCACCACGTCGGCATGGCGCATCAACCGCTCCATGCTGGTGGAGTGAAACACCAGAATCAAAGCCGCACAGATCAGCCAGTAACCGAGCAGGCCGAGGACGAAAGGACGCAGCGCGGTGTCCAGCAACGAGCGAACAGCGGCGAGATAGAGGAACCCCGCCAGGACATAAAGCACCGTCCGATTGATGACCGGGCCCAACGCCAATTCGTCGAAGGCCATGCGCAGCGACAAGCGATAAAGCGCATATCCGAGCAAAACGCCGAGCAGCAGCACGAACTGACGCGGCAACCAGCGCCGCGCCGGCAAAGTGGCCACGATCGCCAGAGCCAGCAGACCTATCGGCGCCGCAACGATGGACGCACGGTTGGCATAGATAGCGCCCACCAGTGAACGCAGTTCGCGCCCGATGCTGATGCCGCCGCCGGGATTCAGCGTCAAAACGCCGCCGGAAATAGCGCTGATGTAGTATTGCTGCAACCGACTGGTCCAAAGTCCGAATCGTTGCTCGACGATGAAACGCTCGAACAATGGAAACGGATTGAGATCGGGAATCCCGAGATAGAGCCAATTGGCGCACAACGACACGCCGACGTTGGCGCAGCCCACAAGGAGCAGGGGAAACAG
>WNFG01014503.1_pt1 | contig 11926 bp, 10 predicted proteins | sample 5400431 | NCBI WGS metagenome assembly WNFG01 (sample SAMN13153346, study PRJNA577476) | soil metagenome | isolation source: 120 cm saprolite under Douglas fir tree site 2 hole 3 replicate 2 | place: USA:California | collected 2015-04-18
TGGAGTCAATGTCGATAAAGATGTTGTCGATACCACAGGAATAGATGGCGGCAAGCAAATGCTCGGTGGTGGAGAGCAAAACGCCTTGTTTCATGAGGCTCGTGGCATAACTGACGCGAGCGACGTTGCGCCCCTGGGCTTCGATGGGGAAATTATCCAAGTCGACGCGGCGAAAGACGATGCCTGTTTCGGCCGGCGCGGGTACCAGACGGACGTGACCATACACACCGGTATGGAGACCCACACCCTCTGCGACCGACTCCTTAGCGATGGTAGTCTGGAACATGCCTCGGTGACTATACTAGCATGTTGTTCGCCAACCCGCTCCAGCCTTGTGCTTTGTTATCAATGGATTATAAGGAACCTGGAAGCCAGGAACTGGTTGGTGTGGTATTTTCACAACATTTGGCGACTTCCACGTGTCTCATTCTCCAAAATGAGCTGTCCCGTCCCCCCGCTCTCAAGCATCGTTTTTGATTGGTACCGCGTCCCACTACTTTACGATGGTATAATTGCAATTTGTCTTTACTTGTGGAAGGCTGAGGTATGAATAGAGCGGCTCGCATCGGGATTCTTTGCGTATCGGTAGCCATCTTTTGTTACGCCGGCATAGGACACGTCCTGGGCCGCACCACGGACGACAAAGCCTACAAGTCGCTCACCGTGTACGGTGAAGTTCTGCAGAAAGTCCAGCAGGATTACGTCGACGATCCGAACATGCGGACGGTCACTGCTGGTTCCCTGCACGGGATGCTGGAATCCCTGGACGCTCAGTCTAGCTACCTTACGCCCCGGGAATACGACGAGTACAAGAAGAAGCTCGCGAATGTGGGCACGGCGGAGACCGGTCTGACGCTCAGCAAGCGCTACGGTTACGTCATCGTTCTCTCCGTGCTGCCGGATAGTCCGGGCACCAAGGCAGGAATTCGCAGCGGCGACATTTTCGAGTCCATCAGCGGATTCACCACCCGCGACATGTCCGTGGGCCAGGCCATGAATCTTCTCAATGGCCAGCCGGGCACGGCTATCAAGGTTGGGGTGATCCGCCGGGGTAAGGCTACGCCCGAAGAAGTGGATCTGGTTCGAGAGAAACTGGCTACCCCGAAGATCATCGTCCAGAAAGTGGATCCTGACATTCTGGTGCTGCGCATCCCCTCGCTCGATGCCGGCCGCGCCGATGAAATTCGCAATCGTCTCCTCGACGCGGAAAAACAGGGCGTTCGCAAGGTCATACTGGATGTGCGGGAATGCGGCCGTGGACAGGTGTCCGAGGCGATTTCGACGGCCCGTCTTTTCGTTCCTTCGGGCACCCTGACAACACTGCGCGGCCAGACCGTTTCGACACAGATTTTTTCGGCCGAGCCAAAACAGGTCATCTGGAAGAATCCTGTGTCCGTTTTGATCGACGCCACCACGTCTGGAGCCGCCGAAATTCTCGCCTCCGCCATCGTTGCGAACCATCGCGGAGACGTCGTTGGAGAACGCACTTTTGGTCTCGCCTCCGAGCAGAAGCTCATTACCCTGGATGATGGCGCGGCGCTGATCCTCACGGTCGCGAACTACTACAATCCCGGCGGCAAATCGATCATGGAAGAAGGCGTCGTCCCAACGGAAGTGGTGCACGCCGCCTCGGAAGATGATTCGGATACGCCCGATGAAGAGGCAGCGCCACCACCCCAAACCCAGAAAGAACCCGGGCTCGGACCGCGCCCGCTTTCTCCGGAAGACCCCATCTTTCACCGAGCGCTCGACTTGTTGAAGGCCCCCGCGAAAAAGGCCGCTTAGTTTTCCGTGGCCTGGCAACTTGACTCGCTTCAACCAAGCCTGCATCGCTTTCGAATCAAGATAAACGGTTCAACCAGTTTCGCGCTGCTCGGAACTTTCTTCCTTTTCGCGGTCCTTTCCAGTGGCTGCAAGAAGAAGGAAGAGAACCGTCTCACGCCCTCGCAGGTTCACCAGATCACGCGCGATCTTGCAGCTGCGGCCTCTTCTGCGGTGCCTGCCGGAACTCCCATTAAGCTCCGCCAAGTCGCTTCCAGCCGGCAACTCGGAAGCATGGATTATCTGCGCATCGTGTTGAAAAATGATTCCTCGGCAGACTTGAACCGTGCCGCAGTCGCAAAGCTCATTCAGAGTCTCAATACCGTCGCGACCCTAAATCATCTGACGCATGACCCTCCCACCCAAACCGGGGAACTGCTTCACTTCAAGCTTCGACGTGCAGGTCTGCCAGCAGTCGAAATCGAAATTGTGGCGCGCGCAACACCCGCTTCCGGAGTAAGAGCGACGAATTCCAGCGGAAAAGCCGCGAACGCGCGTCTCGCAATCATTATCGACGATCTCGGCAACGATCGCGCTGCAGCCGAAGCCGTCTTCGCTCTGGGTTATCCCCTCACTATTTCCGTTTTGCCCAATCACGAGCATTCGGTGGAGATCGCCAAGGACGCGCACCGCCGTGGGTTCCAGGTAATGCTTCATCTGCCGATGCAATCGGTCGCGAACGAAACACCCGAAGCGCAGGAATTGCACCCTGGTATGCCCGCGCCTGAAGTTGCGGCGCTTCTCGATCAATTCCTGCAAAATGTTCCGGATGCGGCCGGCGTAAACAATCATCAGGGATCACAGGCGACTGCCGACGCCGCGCTGATGAACGAATTGATGCCCGTACTGCGCGACCGTCACCTCTTCTACGTCGACAGCCGCACAACCACCGCAACGGTGGCTTACGATACGGCGCAGGACTTTGGAGTTCGCTCTGCCTTCCGCAACGTCCCTTTCCTAGACGACGTGCCCGAGGTGGCCGCGGTTCGCAAACAGCTCGAATTGGCGCTGCGCGGCGCTCGCGAAAAGGGCGACGCCGTGGCGATCGGTCATCCACACCCCGCGACACTCCAGGCCCTGCGCGAAGTTCTGCCTCGAGCACAAGAGCAAGGCGTTCGCCTGGTGCTCGCCTCCGAACTCGTCCACTAACGATTCTCCCGAACGCAAAAAAAGCCTGAAATCGCCTGAAATCGCTCTTGACTTCCCCCTAATCTGTGATATACTTACATCTGTAGATAACTACGTTCTGGAGTGCGGGAGCTTGCTCCCGCTTTTTCTTTCTATGGCGCCTGCTATCCGAATCAGTTGCTCTTGATCATCGAAAAACATCCCCTTTGATATCAGCTGTTTACGAAATGCAAATTTTCTAAGTCTTTTCCTTTGATACTCATACAAATTGCCCCGGGGGTGCCTCATTCCGTCACTTTGCCTCGTCCAATGTCTTCTTTGCCGGGGAAAAGAAAATGAATGGCGAGCGCAAGAATTCCCATGGTTAGAAAGCTGAAGACGCTGCCTTCGGGGCCCACCGTGCCACCCGTGAGCCATTTGGCGCCGTGCAAGGAGGCATTCGACAGGTGCCCGTCAAAGACGACGCCGCTGTTCGGCACGGAGTAAAGGAATGTCTCGCCGAAATCAAAAGTTGCGTGCCATCCCACTACCAACCAGAGATTGCCGGTACGCTGCAAGGCAAAGGCGAAAACCAGTCCGATCGCTGCAACACCCGCCGCCCCCACCCAGCCTTCGCCGGGATTCCCCAAATGGACGGCTCCAAACGAGCACGAAAGCACGACCGCTGCAGGCCAGAAACCGATGCCGTCCCCGAGCGTGTATTGCGTGTATCCCCGGAACAGAAATTCTTCGAACAAGCCGACGAAGAGGAAAAAAACGGCCCAAAGCATTCCCCAGCGCAGGAGCTCACCGCCATGCACCGCAAGGCCTCCAAAGGAATACCCGCCAAAGGCCGCAATCAATCCCACCAATGCCGACACTTCAACCAATCCGATCAGGCAGCCTTGCCAGAACAATTTCCCGAACGCACCTCTCAGCGGCAAACCGTATACCCCGACAGACCGCCCCTCGATCTGCGCCATGATCAGCGCGGCGCCAAACACAACGGTGAAACTGAACACTTCGTACGTGAACGAATAGCCGGGAGAAAAAACACCGCGTGTGGGGTGAATAAATTGCTGCAGAACGATTCCACCGCCGAATCTGAGGCCAGCCACGAGGGCTGCGTAGATCAGCAAACGCCAGCCGCCACGAATTCCTCTGTCGTTTAGAAAAATCTTATTGAGGATTCCTTTGGGAAGCGGACCCTGAAAAGGGGGAGTTGGCGTGCGATCCGTTAATGGTACGAAGTCCAACGATCACCTCGAGGAAAGATGCCTGCCGCCTATTGCTGTCGGACGCGCTGGGTGTTTCTGCGTAAGCAGGTTTGACTACTATCTGAGACAGATTCTATCGGGAGAAAAAGTCTCCGTGCGCAATAACTTTTCCCTGCGATCGAGATTGATAGTACCTGAGAAAGTTCGATTCCCGGGATAGAACTGAATTCACTGTCAAATCTCGCGATAGGATCGAACCCTTCTAAGCCTATTGGGCGATGCGGATCTCTGCCGCGCCAAGAATCCGCCGGCTCTTCCTTTCCTGCACGAAGAGCACGACCCTCAAATTCTCTCGCTTCCATTCTTTCTGCAAAGGAACATTCGCATTGCCAGTGAAGGAAGTTTCGCCATCAGCCTTTGCTTCGCCGATCTTGCGCATGGAGCGCACAACCGCGGCATGGTGAAGGTCTTCCCCGGCGTTCTCGCCGCGCGTCACCGCCGAGTGCAAACCCGTTTCCGTAACGGCCAGCCAGACTTCCGCTGCATCGCGTTTTGCTGTTCCTTCCAGTTTTCCAACCTTCACGGAAAAGCTTCCTGTGGCTGCTTTGTTCGCGTTACCCTGCTCCAGCGTCACCGGGAGTTTAGTTTTGCCGGCGGCTTCCAGAATTGCGTGCCGCGCTTTCTGCGTGTGGCTGCCCACAAACTCCACCGTCCCGTCCACAACCATTTGCGGTGTGTATGGGTTGCCGTTTCCGAGAGCGCCGGAATATACATATTGCCGGGAAGTCCAGTCCCACGAAGAGAAAGGGTCAGACCAACCCAAATCGTTCCAGTAATCGACGTGCTCCTCCATCGCGATCACCTGCACGTTCCCGGCAAGCTGCTCATTGGCCAGTCGCACCAGCAAAGCATCCGCTGGTGGACAGCTGGAGCAGCCTTCGGATGTGAAAAGTTCGACGACTACCGGTGTGCGAGCCGCCTCCGGAATCTTCGCGGACGCCTGTGCGTGGGGTCGAATCGGCGCCATAGCCGCGAACACAGAAAGAGAAACGAGGGTCAAGCCTGCCACAAGTGGTTTCATAGGAGCCGTCTTCCGCCAGCCAGCATATCTGATTTCATCCTTCACAAAAGGTTACCGGTAGGCAGGTCCAAAGAGCGCTTCTATCTCGATAACCGTTATGATACTTTTTACTGGTTATTTGAACTGGAATCGACTTCGTTTTCCGCTCCTTCCAGGAGGCCCTCCCGATGCCTTTGTTCAAATCAGCCCCGCGGCTGTTGGGCGGGCGACTTTCGAGCTGCAGAAGCATTGCTGTTGAAGGCCCAGCGGCTCGGCTCTGCCTTGCGCAAGGTGTTCGCGGCCATGCTCCGAAAGCAAAGGATAGCCGGCGAATGGATCGAGCCACTTAATAGAATACTGCGTATCACCGAAGGGCACGATGAACTTGTGTCTCAGGCCGGCATCTGGAAAATCGAATTCGTCGCACGGGAGGGCGGCCTTGACTGGTTGCTCGCCGCGGTGGCCCGCTCCGGTGCGGAGATTATCGCCGAAGGCGCCCGCGCGCTTCTTCGGCTTTGCGCCAATCCGCACTGTGGTCTGTTCTTTTACGATAATTCGCGCACACGCCGCCGCCGCTGGTGTTCCATGGCCGTTTGCGGCAACCGCAGCAAAGTAGCTGCTTTTGCCCGTAAGCACGCATCGGCTCGCAACACGCCTTAGCGAGCAGGCCCCCGTTCACATGGCGCTTCCTGTATAGCTACTTCACGTACTTCGGCGATTCCCCTTTTGACCATGGATCGTAACTATGCGCAAACACCAAGCGGTCCGCCAGCGGCGGATGCGAATAGAGCCACAAGGTGATAAACGGCGGCGGATTGGGATCCGACAGATCCAGGTCACCGAGAACCTGAAACGCGTGCGCGGCGACCTCTTCCGAATTCGGGACCAACCCGTGGATTACCTCCAATCCGTAAACGTCCGCGGCATGTTCCTGCATCCGGCTATAACCGTTGATAACCGGCGAAGAAACGAACAACAGCACTTGCAGAAGCAAATACAGCACTGCGAGCGAAGCCCAGTCTTCCTGCCCGTAGAGCTTCCAGTCCTTGGCCCAGCGATCCAGCGCCCAGTGCAAGCCCCGAAAGAGTAAATAGAGCGCCAGTAACAACCCGGCTGCTCCCAGTAAAAAACCCTGGCGAACGTGTCCGAGAGCATAATGTCCGAGCTCATGTCCGACGACAAATAGGGATTCATCGTTGGAAGTCTTTTGAATCGTGGTATCCCAGATCACGACGCGCTTCGACGCTCCCAGGCCCGTCACGTAAGCATTGATGGCGTTCGTTTTCTGGCTCGCCACCATCAGGAACATGCGCTCCGGAGCAATGGGAACACCCGCATGTCGCGTGAGCTTTTCAATGGAAGCAACCAGATCTGGATGCTCTTTGCTCAGTGGCTCGAATTTGTCGAATAGGGGATCGATCACCAGGGGCGCGATCACGATCAATCCAAGGAGAATCAAGACCGCAGGAAACCAGAAATACAACCACCAGCGCCGCGGGCTGCGCCGCATCACGGCGAATAAGATTAGGACGAGAACGATTCCAAACACCAGGCTGAGAAACTCTCCCTTCGTCCAATCCCAGAACCACGAGCCCCAGCCTTGAATGGACTGTTCATAGTGCAAGGAAAGCGAATGCCAATACATGCGCAGGGGCAAGTGCAGGACGGCCATGGTCAGGAAAAGCAGCGGGACGAAAACCAGTCCCTGAACCCACTTTTTGTCGCTGACATTTTCAGCGATGGCTCGAAACTTCACTGCCCATCCCAACCTAAGGATTAAAAAAAGGAAAATTCCGCCAAGAAAATAAGAAACGAAGTAAAGCATATAGCCCGCCCGGGAGTACGCCACCGCCTTCCTCCAGCGCTCGTGCGAAAGCGTGTATTGTTCCGTCCTTGCCTGTTCCGGTGACTTCGATCCCGAAGGCGAACTCGGCGAGGATCCGGGTTGCTGCGGCGACGCTTGCGCCGCTGGCGTTTCCGGATGCGCGGATGGCGCGGGGCTTGAATAACCGCGCGAAGCCATCGCGAAACATAGACTCGCACAGAAAATCAGCGCGAAACGGTGCTGCGAAACCCACCGTCCCATGAAACCACCTCGTCTATTTCCCCACGCTAGTTTGCGTGCAGTTTTAGCCAGGAGCCGTACGGCCCGCGAGTATGCCGCAACCTTATTCGAACTGCAACATTTCACCTTGTTGATTTAGACGGCGGGAACGAAGGAGCGTTTCCGCCTTGTGAGCGGCGGGCACGCCTACGGCGGGGCCTATCGATGGTACGCTTTCAGGCTGTAGTTGCGCACCGCCCCCGACGTCGCCATTCCGATATGCACGATCGAAGTCCAGCGTTCCAGTTTGTGATGGCCGTAGCGATGGAATAGGTACGACGTCCCAATCGAAACGCCGGTTCCCGCCGCCTCGACCACTGCAAAAGCCGCGTGATTATCCACGAGATCGTTGGTGACCAGGACTTCTTGCCCTCCGCGCCGCCTCAGGTTCAACGTTGAAAAATAATCGAACGTCCGCGCCGCTCCGACGCCTGCAAACAACCAGTCATTCTTCTTGTCCCAGAAGCGGTGCTGCTGTGGGCGCTCCTCGGTCTGAATCTTCCCGGCAGGCGGGACGGCGATTGGTAATGGCGTCTGCGCTTCGGTTGCCGGCGCCTGAGCGCAGGCTCTGCTCGTCCCCGTGAGCGTTGCCAGAGCTAGCAGCAGGACCATCCTAAGATTCAGCAATTCTTCCGCCCCCGGGGATGTCCCCTTTGATTGATTTCTCAATTCAGTATAATCGCACGCGCGCTACTCTGCGCCACACTCTCCACGCAGAAATCGTTGGAGACACGCCCGTTCTGACTTGCTCCGTTGGCTCATTCGCACCCGTTCGCCACTGGGGAATTGTCATTCCGCTCGCGCCGGCGTATCTTGAGATTTGACCCAGCTCAGATTTTCATGAGGAGTTGCACTATGTTGCGCTGCATCACTTTGCGCCTTGCCCTGCCGGTCGTCCTGGCGGCAGCGCTGCTTTCCGCCCCTGCTTTTGCTCAATCGCAGGATTCTCAGTCCGTTGCGGAAGCCGCCCGCCGCGCACGCGGGCAGAAAAAGTCATCAGCAAAACCCGCGAAAGTCATTACCGAAGACGATGTGAAGCCAGCAGCGCAGGCGAGTCCCGCGACTCCGGCTCCGCCCGATGCCACAACAGCCTCCGGCACCCCTGCTCCGCCTGCGTCGTCAACGCCTGCGGCCGCGGCGGCCTCCAGCGCGCCTGCTTCGCCTGTGTCTTCAACCGCAAATGCCGCTAGCGCGCCGGCCGCCAGTTCTACTCCGGCGCCTGGCGCCAAGGATCAAAAGATTTCGAAAGAAGTGACCGAATTGAAAGCCAAGATCAAGCAAGCCCAGAGCGATCTTGATCTCCTTCAGCGCGAACAATCGCTGGAGCAGGACAACTATTACTCGAATTCCGATTACGTCCACGATACGGCGGGAAAAGCGAAGCTCGACGCGCTGAAACAGCAGATCAGCGACAAGCAGCAGGAACTCGAGCGCTTGAAGGCCCGCCTGGCGGAATTGCAGCTGCTGCAGGGCAGCTCGCCGGGCACGCCGCCGCAACCGTAATTACCATCGATCCGCGTATTTAATTACGGAGTTTCTCGTGGCGAATGCGGCTAATCAATTCCATGAATCCGCAGGCTGACGAGTTGATCGACGGTCAGGTTTTTCATTCCACGCGATCGTAGACCGGTGATGAAGTCGGGCGTCACTCCATGGATGCGCATCGCGATGAGTTGATCCGGCTCCGGATGAGCGTAACCCAGCTTCTGAAGCTGCCCTATAAAATCCGGCGACACGCCGTGAATGCGGAAAGCAATCAGCTTGTTAAGATCCACGTGCTCGTAGCCTTGCTTCTTCAATTCCGCTACCCACTCCGGCGTCGCCCCATGAATTCTCATGGCGATGAGCTTGTCCGCGTCAGGCTCGTAGCCGGCCTGTTTGAGGCTGCGAACCATTTCCGGCGACACGCCATGAATGCGGAAAGCAATCAATTTGTCGCTGTCGGAAACGTTCACGCCCGCTGAACGAATACCTGCGATGAACTCCGGGGTTACGCCATGAATCTTGAAAGCGATGAGCTTGTCCGTGTCCAGCCCCTGTAGGTTTTCGGCTTTGATGTCCCTGGCGAATTTCAGGCTGACATCGTGGATAGCCATCGCCCATTGTTTGTCGCCGTCGATCCGTTCGAAACCGAGCGCCTTCATCTCCTGTGGATACTTCGCGTCAGCTGCGAAATGAAACAGCCCCGCGCCCTCGCCGTCCTGCAAAAACCCCTCGCATTCGAATTTTCCGGCATCCCGCGCGATCGTAAAATGAACTTCTTGCCGCCCGGCCTTGGAAAAATCCAGGCCAGAAAAATCGCTCGCCGGCCAGTCTGAGCTGTGGTGAAACTGATGCCCGGCGCGGGAATCCATCAAGGAAAACTCCACCTTCCCCGGTACATCGGAGCGCCGGATGGTCCAGTCGCCGCTTTGCGTTTCGCCGCCGAGAGCTTTCGCGACACCCAGGATGACGCCGGCAATTACCAGGATAAGACCGATGATTCGTTTCAGGTTCATGGGACCTCACTCCTCTCGGTATTTCCAGCGAAACTCACAAAATGTCCGCGTGCTTGAGCGCCATCAGTTTGTCCAGAGTCAGATTCTGAAACCCGTGCTTCCGCGCCTTCTCGATGAACTCAGGCGTAATCCCCTGCACTTTCGCGCCGATCAGCTCGTCGCAATCCAGGTCCTTGAAGCCCGCCGCTTGCATCGATTTCACGTATTCCGGCGTCACTCCCTGCACTTTCATCCCGATCAACTCGTCGGTATTGGGCTTGAGTCCCGTGCCTCGCATCTCCCGCACGTAATTCGGCGTCACGCCCTGCACCTTCATCCCGATCAGTTCATCGGCGCTCGCTTGCAGCCCCAAGTCGTGGATTTCGCGAATGTATTCCGGCGTAACTCCCTGCACTTTCATCCCGATCAGTTCATCGACGTTGAGGTTGGAATCGAATTTCCGCATCTCGCGAATGTGTTCCGGCGTGATTCCCTGCACGCGCATGCCAACGAGTTCGTCCGGCGTAGGTTGCAGCCCCATTTCGTGCATCTCTTTCACATATCCTGGCGTGACGCCTTGAATCTTCATCGAGATCAATTCGTCCACCGTAAGGTTCTTGAAGCCCGCCGCCTCCATCGCGTCCAAATAGGATTCTTTCTTGTTTTGCTCCCCGCTCCCCGCCTGCTGATCCTTGTCTTTGTTCGTCTGCGCCTTCGCCTCGGCCGTTCCCGAGGGTTTTGCGGCTTGCGCGGTGCGCTCCTTCACCGAAGCTGGCTCCGGCCTGACAACAATTACGCTGCTACTCCCTTGCTCCTGCTTTGGAGATGCCCCGGCTCCCAGCGCCGCTTGCGCCACCCCCAGGAAGGCGTTGCCAGCCAGCAGTGCACCCACGAGACAAACAAAACTGCCTGCCAGTCCCGCCACGCGAATTCTGCCGGCGGCTCCATTCCATCCGAGCAGCCGAACCACGCGCTGCGCAAGCGGGCTGCGGTTGGCCGCCATCATCAATGCAGGCGCCGTCCGCCATTCTTCCATCAGCGTGAGCGCCCGCGCGTAATTCAAGGCGTCGCCGCAAATGAAGATCGCTTCGTCGTCGCAGCAGTTCTCGCGTTCGGCGCGAATCCGCTGGCTCACCCACCACACCGCCGGGTGATAGAACAGCAGCGTTTCCGCGGCAATCTGGAAAAGGTTCACGAAGCAATCGAGGCGGCGAATGTGCGCCAGCTCATGCGCGATGACCGCTTCGATTTGCTCTCCGGTCAAGCCGGTCAGTGCCCTCACCGGCAGCAGCACCACGGGACGGAACCATCCCAGCACCGCTGGAGCGTCCAGCCGATGGCACTCGCAATACTGGATGGCGCGGTCGAGGCCCATTCTCCGTTGCAGCGCCAGGCATCTTTCGTACAGGTTCCCTCCGACCGGCTTGATCTCTTTGCGCCGCATTCTTTCGATCAGAAACAGACCGCCCGCGGTTCTCAGACTCAGCAAGAGAACGCCCAAAAACCAGACCTCCACCACCCACAACATCGCGATCGGCTGTTCGGCTCGAGATTCGGCGACACTCGCGCGGGAGCCTGACAGCGCGGTTGCGTTTCGCGTGGACGTCCCCGCCCACGTCGAAGCTCCTTCCGCCGCAGTCCGCACGGCCGGAGCCGTTTGAAGTTCCAACCAGGTGAACGTCATGACCGGCGATACCATCATCAAGACGAGCGCGCCGACAGCCAGCGCGTAACGTGCCGAAGCGCTTCGGCAAACCGCTGCACCTGCCGCAAACAGAGCCGCAATCCCAGCCCCTTGCCATAGGAAGTGCAACAAGGTCCAGCCGAGCGTCCGCAGAAGCTCCGGCGAAATCCAATTCGCGAAATTAGTCATCGGCTTCTCCCCTCGTACTCGTCCAGAAGGCGGCGGAGCTCATCCAGCTCCTTCTTAGACGTCCGCCGGCCTTCCAGCGCGTGGATCATTAATTCGCTTGCCGAGCCCTCGAACACCCGGTGCAGGACGTCCCCCACAAGTTGCCGTTTTGTTTCCGTTGCCGGCTGGCATGCTTCGTAAACGTGGGCCCGTTGCTCTTCGTTTCTGCGCACGGTGCCCTTGGCGGTCATGATTTGCAGCAGTTTCAGGACGGTGGTGTACCCGAGG
>WNFG01004330.1_pt1 | contig 11925 bp, 13 predicted proteins | sample 5400431 | NCBI WGS metagenome assembly WNFG01 (sample SAMN13153346, study PRJNA577476) | soil metagenome | isolation source: 120 cm saprolite under Douglas fir tree site 2 hole 3 replicate 2 | place: USA:California | collected 2015-04-18
AGGGTGCCACCGGATGAGTAGCCGAACACCCGCGCCGCTCCTCCGACTTCGCGGATGAGCGCCTCGAGGTCCTCGACTTCGCGCTCGACCGCGTACGGCTGCGTGTCCCCACTCGCTCCGCGGCCACGCCGGTCGAAGTTCAGCACTGTGAATCGCGACTCCAGGGCTTTGGCGAGGGGCGCCCCCGACGCACGATCGTTGAATGCCCCCACCACCAGGATGACCGGGGGACCCTCACCCGTCTGGTCGAACGCGATCTTGGTGCCGTCAGCCGAAATTACCGTCTTCATCGGAAACCTCCATAACGTGTGTTGCCGTTTCCCGCTTTGACGGCTGCCGGCCAAAAAGTGATCGTTCAGACGGTCATCGGAAGCCCGAAAGCCGCAAACATGTCCGCGGTGACGAATCGCGTGATTTCGATCACCTGATCGCCATCGAGGCGCAAGACGTCGAGCCCGAGCGCGCGGTATTCGGACTCGCCCGGGTGCCGAACATAGGCGGCGAGCGCGGGCTGCCGGTTGGCGGCAGTCGCCACTGTTCGAAATTGGCCCTGGTAGGTCGGCAGGTTGGGATCGATCGCGAGTGCGAATGCGTTCGCGATCTCCTCCCTGCCCAGGAACCAGGTCGGGAACGGCGGCATTGTGAGCAGCGCCTCCTCTCGCAGAAGGGCCGTCAACGCGGCGACATCCGCCCGGTCGGTTGCGTGCATGTAGCGCTCGAGCACCTCGCGCTCTGCATTGGTGGGTTCGGCTGCCGCCGACCACTCGAGCCTCTGCCTGGGCAGGCGCTTTCGCATCATGGAACGGGCGCGATTAAGGGCGCTGTTCACCGCAGCCACGGTCTCGTCGAGGAGGCCGGCGGTCTCCTTCGCCGACCATCCAAGTGCGTCGCGAAGGATCAGGATCGCCCGCTGCCTGGGAGGCAGGTACTGAATTGCGGCGAGGTAGGCCAGCTCGATGGTTTCCCTCGCGATGACCAGCGAATCGGGCTGCGATTCACTGGACGCGATCTCGTCGAGCAACCGGTCGGGGTAGGGCTGGAGCCAGTCGACCGCGTTCGGCTCGGCGGATTGCGGGCTTTCGAGTGACAAGACTCGGCGTGACTTGCTCTCGAGAAGATCGAGACACGCGTTCGTCGCGATGCGATAGAGCCAGGTGCGGACCATGGAGCGCCCCTCGAACTGAGCCCGGCCCTTCCATGCGCGCATGAGCGTTTCCTGGACCACGTCGTCCGCATCATCGAAAGAGCCCAGCATCCGGTAGCAATGCACGTGCAGCTGCCGCCGGTAAGGCTCAGTGAGTGCCGTGAACGCAGCCTCGTCCATGGAGAGGATGCTCACGGCCTCAAATTAGCAGTTGAGTCGTCTTGCGCTAACGTTCGATGAGGATGGCGGCGCCCAGAAAAGTCCTTGCGATCGATGTTGGCGGCACGCATGTCAAGGTGCTGGCCACCGGCCGCCGGAAACCCCTCGAGATTCCATCGGGCCCGAAGATGACCGCCAAACAGATGGTTCGGGATGTTCGAGAGGGGACTACCGGATGGCGTTATTCAGTCGTGTCGATTGGCTACCCGGGACCGGTGCTGCATGGCAAGCCGGTGAGCGAACCGGCCAACCTTGGAGGCGGATGGGTCGGGTTCGACTACGTGAAGGCGTTTGGCCATCCAGTCCGTCTCATCAACGACGCCGCCATGCAGGCTCTTGGCAGTTACAAAGGTGGGCGCATGCTCTTTCTCGGCCTGGGAACAGGCCTCGGCTCCGCACTCATCGTCGATGGCGCGCTCGAACCGATGGAGCTGGCGCACCTGCCATTCAAGAAAGGGAAGACGTACGAAGATCTGGTTGGCAACGCGGCACTACAGCGATTCGGCAAGAAGAAATGGCGCCGCTACGTCGCCGACGTCGTTACGCGATTGCAGGCCGCCCTGGAAGCCGACGACGTTGTCGTCGGCGGCGGGAACGCGAAATTTCTACGCTCGCTGCCGAAGGGCGTCCGCCTTGGCTCCAACGCTAATGCGTTCATCGGCGGCTACCGGCTCTGGAAAAATCACGCCTGAGCCCCGCGCGGGCCCCCTCTTGTCACCGTGAGCTACCCTCTGGATCAGCCGGCGTAGCTCAATTGGCAGAGCAGCTGTTTTGTACTCCCGAAGGTGGGGTGATTTGCGGTGCCGGGCGATGCGTCCCAGTATTCGCCCTCGTCCATGTGAGAGTGCCGGTTTACTGCTGCCCCGACCATGAGTGCACCGAGGCGCCTAGGTGGTCACTCGGAGGCGTACCAAACAACTGACGCCCAGCTGATCGGGCCGAGCGCCAGTCTGAGCCTGAAAGGATATGGCGGGCACGGAGACCGCACACTCCCCTAACCGGGAGGTCAGGAGGGCTACCCCCCAACGTCTCCGCTCCCCGTGAACCCCAACCTGCCCGCCGTCAGTCTAGCCATGGGTAGATTGGCTGTCAGTTCAAAGCACTGACCGCCGAACCTCGCTTTGGATCGACGGCCAGATCCGAAATGGGGAGAGGTCGTTGGCGGGCCCTTTACTTCGAGATGGATACACCATCGTCACAGTGCCCGACGACCCGTGCCCTTAACAGCGAGCGTACGCCCGACTCGTGCATCGTGCCGACCTGTTTTCCTAGGCTGGCGCCGTTTGCTCAACCTGCCGAGCAGAAGGCCAGCCACGAAGATGGCGAATGCGGTCCAGCGGACGTCCGGCTCCAGTAGATCCCGGACCAATTCCATGGCGGTCGAGATCAAATAGCCCATTTGGCTCCTCCTGAGCCCCCGCGCCGAGTATGGACCTGGAACGTCGAGCTGTCTGCTCCAAGATGGCGCGGGGTGGGCCGCTGGCGCTCGAGTCCTGGAGCTCGCGGCCTACTAACCCAGCGCGCGGCTTGCATACGACCGTTTGCCGCACTGGCGTCTCTCAGAAATCGCTTGCGCTAACCTTCGCGTAGGCTGCCGGCGTAGCTCAATTGGCAGAGCAGCTGTTTTGTAAACAGGTGCTCCCTCTCCGAGATCGAAATCGGCCCAAAAGGGCCTTTTGACTAGCTGTATAAAAACAACTGAACAGACCTCTGTGCTGCGTGGACAAGGATACGCGTGGTCGGGGGCGAACGCCCGAACACGCGAAACCCGCAACCGTGCGAATTGGGGGGTTTCCCCGATTCACTGGGCCGAGCCGACGCCTTAGCCTGACTATCCGATGAAAGGACAGGTCAGGTGACGTCGGAGCATTTCGAAGTTGTCGTCGTCGGTGGTGGCCAGGCGGGTCTTGCGGCCGGCTTCCACCTGGCGAGACGGAACATCAATTTCGTCATTCTCGACGCCTACCCCCGTGTCGGCGAGGCGTGGCGCAAGCGCTGGAAATCCCTACGTCTATTTACGCCAGTCCGTCTAGATGGCCTATCGGGCATGCCGTTCCCGGGCGACGCCGGCGTGCTGCCGACGAAAGATGAGATGGCTAATTATCTGGAGAGGTATGCCGAACGCCACAGGCTTCCCGTGCGACTTGGCATCCTTGTCGAAACCCTCAGCCGCGAGGGCGATCGCTATGTCCTGACGGCCGGCGACCGGCGGTTCGAGGCGGATCAAGTCGTAGTGGCAACAGGTGGACATCCAGTACCGAAAGTGCCGGACTTCGCCGGCGAGCTGGCTACAAGCATCCTGCAGCTGCATTCCGCCGAATATCGCGATTCATCGCAGCTACAAGAAGGTGATGTCCTCGTAGTCGGTGCGGGCAATTCGGGCGCTGAAATAGCAATGGATGCGGCCAAGAACCACAAAGTCTGGTTGGCCGGCCGTGCGACGGGCACTGTCTCACCGGTCCTGTATTCGCGTCCCTCTTGGTGGCTTGCCACCAAGCTGATTACCGTGAAGACGTCGATGGGCCGCAAGATGGCAACCCAGCTCCGAACCAAGGGGACGCCACTTGTGCGCATCCGAGAAAGTGATTTTGCAACCGCCGGTATCGCGCGAATGCCGAGGGTCGAGGGTGTCGAGGGAGGTAAGCCGCGACTCAAGGATGGTCGACAGATTGACGTTAGGAACGTGGTTTGGTGCACAGGATTCAAGCACGACTACAGCTGGATCAAACTGCCGGCGGCTGCCGGCGGCCACCTCCCCACGCACGAGCGAGGCGTCGTGCTGTCGCAACCAGGCCTTTACCTCATTGGTCTGCCATTCCAGTTCGGACACAACTCGGCACTTATCGACGGAGTGAGCAGAGACGCCGATCACGTCGTCACACGGATCGCGGCGGCCCGACCGCTAGCTAAATCACTGGAGGTATAGACATGTCTGACAAGCCCGATTCTGCCCATACGGCGTCGAAACCGTGCGTCTGCCAATTGATCAAGCGAGGGTCTCTGATCTGGAAGGCGACCGGCCGGCGGAACTCCGAGAATCAGTCTGAGTACCAGTGCAAGATCTGCGGCGCTACCGCCTGGAGGTCGGCGTAACGGCCGTGGGCGTCGCCGAGCTTTCGTGCGCGAGCCTGTGAGCCAGCTCGGTCCGTGACCGAACTCCGAGCTTGCTGTAGATGCGGCTTAGATGCGCTTCGATCGTCTTCGGGCTGAGGAACATAGCCGCGGCAGCCTCGCGGTTGGTCGCTCCCTCGGCCACCGTCAAGGCGACCTGAAGCTCCTGAAGGGTTAGTTCGTCTGAAGCCGATCGGTTGCGGTGGACGGTTTCTCCCGTAGCTCGCAGCTCGTTGCGGGCACGATCGGCCCACGGCTCTGCACCCAGGCGTTCGAAAGTCTGAAGCGCGGCGTGCAGCTGGTCGCGAGCCTCGGCCCGGCGGCGAGCCCTTCGCAGCCGCTCCCCAAAGCAGAGCTCGGTGCGGGCTCGCTCAAAGGGCATGTCGGTGCGGGCGTGCAGCGCCATCGCCTCCTCGAACGCGGGCTGGAAGTCGTCCTCGAGCAGCCCGCGGGATCGAGCAGCCGCGGCACGAGTCCACAATCCGGGAGCGGTCACCGCCTGCTCCTGCAGGACAATGAGCGCCGCCTGCGCCTGCGAGCGCTGGCCGGTGTGGACATACGCTTCGATCAAGTCGGGGCCTTCCTGAAATAGATATGGCGTACTCAGTCCTAACCGCGCCAGGGCCTCGACCACCGGCAGGAGATGTTTGGCGGCCTCCTCATTCCGCCCCATCCCGAGCTCCAAAAGCCCGCTGATACGAGCGACGTAGCCGCCGACAGCGTCCCGGGCGTGCTCAGAGACAACCCATAGCCTTGCAAGGTGAGCCTTGCAGTCCGCTTCCAATCCGCGGGCCGCCTCGATCCAGGAAAGGCAGGCGAGCGCATACAACAAGGAGAACCTGTGGCCAAGCTCGGTGGCGAGCTCGACGGCCTCGGCTGCCTCAGTGTGAGCCGCCGACCAGCGTCCGGTTCGGAAGTCGAGTTCGGACAGGTGTCCGAGCGCGTATGGAAGAGCGCCTGGCGCGCTAGATTCGCGGGCCTCAACTATCAGACGTTCCAGGGGGGCACGCATCCGATCGAACTCTTCGAAATAGAGGAAGACATGGGCGTACTGGATCAGCTGGATCGCCAGCCAGGGCGATTCTCTCGCGTCAATCGCTTCTAGCGAGCGAAGGAGTAGACGATGTCCTTCGGCGTTCTGTCCACTGATGACTAGCGCCTTGCCATATGCGCCTTCGGCTGCCGCCTGGGTGATGCCTCCGACCCGGCATCCCAGCTCATAGGCGCGTCGAGACACTCGAAGGCCCGGTTGAACCATGCCCTCGTCGGGATCGATCTCTTGCGTGGTGGTGCTAGCAGCGTCAACTAGCATGAGAGTGGCCTTAGCCGGGTCGTGAACTTCGATCCGTTCGGCCGCCGCAAGCAGAACCTTGCGAGCTGCAGCCGGGGAACGTGTCCACATCTCGATGCGCCCGCGGGTGTGCTCTATGTCTGCGCGCAGGTTCACGTCTCGCGCGAGGACATGCGCCTCGTCTAACAAAGCCCTCGATCGCTCGGACTGGCCCGCAACATAAGCATCGCTTCCCGCCTCATGCAGGCGATGTGCACGCCGCTCGGGGTCCGGCGTCAATCGCGCCGCTCTTTCAAAGGCGCGCCATGCTGCGGCTGGGCCGCTACGCCGGCGAGCGTCATTCGCGGCGGCCTCGAGGGCCGCCGCCACCTCTTCGTCCTCCCCCTGCGCTGCTGCAGCAAGATGCCAGGCGCGCTCACTCGGCGACCCATTGGCGTCAACCGATCCTGCGAGCGCCCGATGAGCCTCACGCCGGTTCGCGGGCGTGGCCCTTTGGTAGACAACCGCGCGCATCAAGGGATGTCGGAATTGGATCTTGAGACCGTCATTGGAGATCAGTCCGGCTACTTCGGCGGGGTCCAGATCGGCAAGCGCTACCTCACAGCTCGCACATGCTCGTGCCAACTCATTGATGGAGCCGGATTGCGACACGGCAGCGACCAAGAGAGCAGCCTGAGTCCTTTTGCGAAGGGCTGCTACGCGGCGCTCGAACGAGGTCTGAATTCCAGGTCCCGCCGGAAGCAGCTCAGGCAGGGGCTCGGTTCCCAACAGTTGAGCTGCGGTCAGCAGGTGTGGGATTTCGAGGATGGCAAGAGGATTGCCCTGGGTTGCCTGCCATATGCGTTCTGCGACTCTTGTGGGCACGGGAGAGCCGGCACTCTGTGCGAGCAGATCACGGGACGCCTCGAAACTGAGGCCCTGCATCGTCATTCGTGGGAAGTCCGCGAGCTGGAGATCGGTCTTGTCCCCTTCGCGGATCACGAAGGTGACGGCGACCCGATCTGCATGGAGGCGACGGACCGCGAATATCAATGCGTCCCGAGAGGCAGCATCGAGCCAGTGCGCATCATCGACCGCTACGAATACTGGTCGCGACTCGGCGGCTATCGCGATGAGACTTAGCGTCGCCGCCGAGACGGCAAACGGATCGGACATCACCGGCGGACCGATTGCAAGGGCGCCGGCGAGCGCCGCCGCCTGCGGCGGAGGTATCTCGCCGATTTGGTCAAGAATTGGATGCAACAGTTCGGCAAGGCCGGAGAACGGCAATTCGGATTCAGCCTTGATCCCTGTGGTCGACAAGATCGTCATGTCGACGGCTGCGTCGACCGCATAGCTCAAAAGCGCGCTCTTGCCGATTCCCGGCTCACCAGAGACGATGACCATTCCGCTGACCCCCGAGCGGGCGTGGTCCAGGAGGGCGTCGATTCGGGCTCGATCGGCATCCCTCCCGAGGAACATTTGGCCAATCTTATGCCTGCCTTGGACAGAAACAAGAAGTAGGGGTTTCCCCGATTCGACGCCTCACGCCGAGCCCTGACACTGTCGCCAACAAAGCGTTGGAGGTAATGGAGTGGGAGCGATTTCGGACCGGGCACGGCGACTCAACGCGGCGGTCAACGCGCATGACCTGAATCCGATCGGCGACTTCTACGCCGACGACGCGGAGTTCATCTGGCCAGGGTTACCCGCTCTGCGTGGCCGCCAAGCGGTGGTGGCCTTCTACGCCGAACTACTGGGAGCTTTCCCAGACGTCAAGGTGACCATCAAGCGCATCGTCGAGCAGGGAGATACGGTCGCCGTTGAATACGAGTCGAAGGGGATCAATGGTGGCCCGCTTCCAATCCCCGGCGGTCAGCGGCTGCCGGCTACGAACCGGGAGCTTACTGTCCAGGCCGTGAGCATCGGCCAGGTCGATGGAGCCGGAAGAATCCAAGCGCAGCGTGAGTACTTCGACCAGTTTGCGGTGTTGCAGCAGCTTGGCTTGGTCCCCGCGGAACAGGCCGCTACAGGCGCCTAAGCGTGAACAGCGCAGACGTCCCGGGCGTGAGTTTCGGTTGTGCACAAAAGGAGCGTTGGACATGACCAGTAGAGTCGTCCACACCTTTGTTTCAAGTACCGCCGTGGTTGTCGCGGCTCTGGCGGGATGCGGTCCGCCCGCCGCGGCGACCCCATCAGCGGTTGCGTCCGGCAGCTACACGTTTGTTCAAACAAGCAGTACCCACATCCGCACGGCCGGGGGCGATAGCTTCGACCTCCAGGTCTTCTCCTTGACATCGGTCGGAGGCGTCACCGGGGTAGCTACTGATACACAAACTGCCGTCACGCACGCAGATGGATCAGTTAACGCAAACGGGACGGAGGTATGCGCCTCCTGCTCCATTGGCGGCCGAACCGGGTCCTACATAGCCGCGTACTCGGTGTCTATGTCGGTCTCGGGCGAGGTGGCTGGGCACCTGACGTTCACCAGCGGGAGCGGCGGGCTCGCAGGCCTACGCGGCGAGGGCGCCTTCACGGCTGATACATATTCGTACAAGTACCGCTTTGCGCCGTAGGCACAGCCTCGCTCGATTACTTAAAGGCCGTTCAGGAGGGATCGCCAAAGTTGAGAGCCATGCGATGGAGTCGTCCGCTCCGGGCGGCGCAGGCGGAGCGGCTCGCGGAGCGGCTCGCGAAGCCCTCGCGGACGGCCGGCGGTATGACCACCTGTTTTTGAAAAGACCAGCTGTTTCGTGGCATATTGCCACCTGATTGGCGGCTGGTTGGTCCTTGCTTTCGAGTTCGTCGAAGACTCCGTACCTCACTCTCCAACGGTCGGTTTCGAATTCAGATCAGCCCCCCACCCGCCTCCCAAAAGGGTTCCGCTACCCTTCTCGAAGACGCCGGCGTAGCTCAATTGGCAGAGCAGCTGTTTTGTAAACAGCAGGTTACGGGTTCGATTCCTGTCGCCGGCTCCAGGCGCCGATTTTTTCCGCGCGTGTGGCGCAATTTGAGCCGCTACTCTACCCCGATGAAGGTGAGATGGACCCCATAGAAAGAGCGTCTTTCGTCAAGCGCTACAAAGATGGACACCGTGCCGTGATGGACGCCCTTCGCGGAGTTAAGGACGAAGAGCTCGATCGGTCGGTCAGCGGCGAATGGACGCCACGTCAAATCGCGCACCATCTTGCCGACTCCGAAATGATGTCTGCAATGAGGCTGCGGCGTTTGATCGCCGAGGAGAGTCCAGTCATTCACGGATATGACGAGGCCGAGTTCGCGATGAGGCTGACTTTCGATCGGCCGATCGCACCGTCCTTCGAGGCGATGCGGTATGCGCGCGAATCAACGGCGCAGATCCTCGACCGCATGTCGGAAGCCGATTGGCAGCGCATCGGGACCCACACCGAGATCGGGCCCTACTCCGTGGAGAAGTGGCTCACCATTTATGCCGCTCACGGCCACGACCACGCTGCGCAGATCAAGCGCTCGCGAGGCATCGAATAGCCATGGCGACCACGCAAGTCCTCATGGACGCGGCTCTGACGCGAGCGGCCGCAGCCAAAGACGCGGACCTCGCTGATCTGCTCGAGGAGCTCCGCATCCCGTCCATCAGCACCCTGCCCGAGCGCAGGCAGGACTGCCTTCGCAACGCGGAATGGCTGCGGGCGCGCCTCGAGCGGCTCGGCTTCAAGACCGAGGTCGTCGACGTCATGGAGGGCGGGCTGCCTGTGGTGGTGGCCGAGTGGAACGGCCGTCCTGGCAAGCCGCACCTCACGATCTACGGCCACTATGACGTGCAGCCGGCGGATCCGATCGATGAATGGGAAACGCCGCCGTTCGAGCCCGCGATCCGAAACGGCCGCATCTACTCGCGCGGTTGCGCCGACAACAAGGGCAACCACCTGGCCACAGTGAAAGCGGTCGAGCATCTCTTTGCGGCGGGCGGGCCTCCGATTAACTTGCGCTTTCTGTTCGAGGGCGAAGAGGAGATCACCGGCGAGTCGCTGCCGCGATACCTCCGGGCGAACGGACCGCAGCTCAAGACCGACGCGGTGCTCGTCTGGGACAGCGGGTTCGACGAGGACGGCAATCCCACGCTCGCGACTGCCCTCCGCGGACTCCTCTACCTCGAGCTGCACGCCAGCGGCGCCGCAGTCGACCTGCACTCGGGCGGGTTTGGAGGTGTTGCGCCCAATCCCATCAACACCCTCGCCCGGATCATCGGGGAGCTCAAAGAGCGCAGTGGTCACATCACGGTGCCCGGCTTTTACGACCGAGTCGTTCCGGCCAGCGCCGAGGAGCTGGCGGACTGGAAGAAGCACGACCAGCGGTACCAGGAAGCGATCTTGAAGTTCTCCGGCGCACCGGCACTCGAAGGGGAGCCGGAGTTCTTGGCGCTGGAACGGACCGGCAGCCGGCCCACCCTCGACGCCAACGGGTTCATCGGCGGGTTCACCGGCGAGGGCAAGAAGACCGTGATCCCGGCGCGCGCATCGGCCAAGGTGAGCTTGAGGCTGGTGCCCGACCAGGATCCGGCGGTGATCCGGGCATCGATCGAGAAGCAGATCCAGTCGCTGACGACACCGGGTGTCAAGGTCAGCGTCGAAGTGCTGGGCTCGGCGCCACCGGTGACGTGCGGGGTTGACAATCCGGTGGCGAAGGCGCTTCGGGCTGCCTACTCGGAAGCGTTCGGCCGGGACACAGCCCTGATTCGGGTCGGCGGCTCTATCCCGGTCTCCATCGACTTCCAGGAGGCGGTTGGCGCGCCGCTGGTGATCAGCGGGATCGGCGAGGTCGACGCCGCGGCGCACTCGCCGAACGAGCGCCTCTCAGTCGATCAGTACCATCGAGGCATCGAGGCATCGAGGCCGTGATCCGGTTCATCTGCAACCTGGGCGAGTAGCCGAGCCTTCAGTAACTCTCGGCTGTATCTGAATTTTGGGGAGGCCCTGTGGGGGGCCACATCAAATTTCAGGGAGGCTGACATGCAGAGACTCGGGAGAGTATTCATGGGCGTCGCGGTTTGCGTCGCCGCGATGACGTTTACAGCGGCGACAGCGTTCGCACTGGAGACGCCGACCACGGGCCAGCCGGGTGCTCCGACGAACACGTGCGGGACGGCCAACCCGGTAATGCCAGGAGCCTCGGCTTCGGCGCCCGGTTCACCTTTCAATTCCGTCGGCCAGGCGGGCGTCGTCTACGCCGGCAACCCGAGCACGGCCTCGCTCGCCAACTCGAACAGCGCGGCAGCGGTGTCTCAGTACGACACGGCCTGCGTTCGGCTGAGCCACTGATCAGGACGCGTTAACCCGACATCTTCCCCGACCCTGGAGGGCAGGCCCCCGCAACGGGCCTCCCTCCCCAGGTCGGTTGGTTTCAGCCAGGTAGGAGCTCGAAGGTTGTCTGTTCGCCAAGCGTGAGCGGCTCGCCGGGCTTGGAGGGCCGCACGAACGCGCCGTACTTGCTTCTGTAGAACCCGGACACCGCGCGGGCTTCGGCCGGATCGGTGACGAGCCGAGGCTTGACTTTGACTTCGGTTTTGCCGAGCCGCACCACGCCTTCGCCCTTCGCCAGCATGTTCTGTGGCCAATGGCGGCGCATTCCCTCTCCTGATCGGATGTAGAGGCGCTTGCCGTCGGTGCCGATCCAGATCGTCACGCGACGAGGCTTGCCCGTCTTGCGCCCATTCGTCGTGAGCTGGACCGCCCGCTCGCGCGCCGCAGCCTGCAGCAACTCGGCGCTGAACTGGCTCATTCGATCATTGTGGCGTGGTGAAAGGCGCGATCCTCCTGGCGTTTCTGATCGCGTCGTGCGCGGGGCCGCTGCATGCCGCGACGTCGTCTCCATCGCCGCCTTCGCCGAATCCCTCGCCCGTGATCGAATCCACCTCCCCATCTCCATCCCCGCCGCCGCCCTCCCAGCGCATGGAGGCGTCGCTGCCCGTGGCGCTCGAGGAATCGGCCGCGGCTGCGGCCGGCGGGAAGCTGTATGTGATGGGCGGCTTCGATGCCGCCGGCAACAGCCTGCAATCAGTCTGGGTGTTCGATGGCACCGCTTGGAGCGCGGGTCCACGCCTGCCGATAGGCGTCGACCACACGTCCGCCGCCACCCTCGACGATCGCGTCTACCTGGCCGGCGGCCACAGTTTTGGTCGAGACTCTGGACGCCTGTTCCGACT
>WNFG01004919.1_pt1 | contig 11924 bp, 14 predicted proteins | sample 5400431 | NCBI WGS metagenome assembly WNFG01 (sample SAMN13153346, study PRJNA577476) | soil metagenome | isolation source: 120 cm saprolite under Douglas fir tree site 2 hole 3 replicate 2 | place: USA:California | collected 2015-04-18
GAAATCGAAAAGGCGCATCCTGACGTCTTCAACATCCTGTTGCAGATCATGGAAGACGGCCGCCTCACCGACGGCAAGGGCCGCACCGTCGATTTCCGCAATACGGTCATCATCATGACTTCGAACATCGGGTCCAGCTATTTACAGGCTGAAAATATGCGCGCTGCGGACGACTTTGCGCGCGCCAGCGAGCTGGTCATGAATGCCCTGCACGGTCATTTCAAACCCGAGTTCCTGAACCGTGTGGATGACATCATCATCTTCAGCCCGCTCGGCAAAGAACAACTGGTCAAAATCATCGAGCTGCGCCTCGAGGATTTACGCCGGCTGTTGGCGGAGCGCAAGATTTCGCTCGAGCTGACCGACGCGGCCAAAGAGCTGCTCTTTACGGAAGGCTTTGACCCGAACTTCGGTGCGCGACCCCTGAAGCGCGCCATTCAAAAACTGATACAGGATCCGCTCGCATTGAAGATCCTTGATGGCGAAGTGCTGCATGGCGATCACGTGGTTGTTGACGCCGACAAGCGCGCTGGGAAGATGATATTCACAGTCAGCAAGCGCGTGGGCGAAAAAGAACCTGCGAAGACGAGAAAATAGTGACTTCGTGCAATTCTCCGTCGATATCTAATCAGCTCGCGATCCACGCAAACAGGTAGGCTGAGGATCCGCCCTACGCCAGATCGAACAAGAGTATTTCCGCTTCTTCAGTTCCCCTGATGGCGAGTCTGTTCTCATCTGCGATCGCGGCGCCGTCTCCCTTACCGCGCTGTTTAGATGTTCGTCAACATCCAAAAATTCAGCCGGAAAATATCAACACGCATTGACAAATCGCAGCGAACGTATGGACGCGCCCTTCCGCATGGTCCCCAGCCTATGTCGAACCCCCGAGGTTGAAGCCGTTGCCCTATGTTGCCGATCATCTCAGTGGGGAATTAAGCGGGAATTAAGCGGGTATGCGTCGAACTCTCCGCACGCTCATTCTTACAATTCTGCTCATCGGCTGTGGGTCGCCCAATGCGCCTCCAGTCGGATTCGTAAACCAGACTCGGCATTCCACGTCTGATCTGTGGACTATCTGGACTACGGCACAGAATAACGTCGCCAAAAGAGTGGACATGAATCCCATGCAGCGTTTCCTTGATGGCGCTCCCGCCGATATCCGTGCCGGAGACGCACGCGCACTATCTACTCTGCCCCATCAAATGCGCGTAGTCGCAGAAGCTGACGTTCTCTCCAGCGTACTTTTTGCTGCGACTGGCAATTTCCGCGCTGACCCCACCGGCCTGATCGCATGTCCGCAACCCTGTAGTGTCCGCTACGCAGTCGCCTATTCCTGGTGTCAGCATCGGCTCACAAAGTACGCTGCGTCATGGGAATTTCAGGGCGATAACTTCAGCAATATTCTCGAATACGAGTTCGAGAACCAAATCATGTCCGCCTTGGGATACGACATGAAGTGGCGATGAGCGCCCGATTACTTTCCTTCCCACGGCCACGATAGAATAAAAGTGGATATGCGGTATTTAGTACGAGCGCGAGTGAAGCCCGGCCGCGAAGCCGCTCTTCTTAGAGCGATTGAGAATGGCACTTTGGGCGAGGGATCGGTTGCTGAAGGCGAGTACCTTCGAAATATGAAAGACGCTCGGCTTTGCCAGGACGAAACCGCTCGCTGGGTCGAAGTCTGCTATTGCCCGACTCCTCTCCAGGAAGAACGGCCGTATTGGGAACAATATTTTGATCTGACGCGCGTGCAGGACGCGCATGACCGTCGCCGTTGCCGTGACCAGAACGGTTCTGAACCCTGGGCTTGTGGAGATTGCGACTGTACAGAACGTTTAGAGCGGAAACTGGAAAATACCGGAGAAGGTTTTCTGGAGTCCCTTCGGCGCGCCCTTATGAGACTTTAAACCTGCCACGCCATGGCTCAGAAAGAGGATTCGGACTGTGTCTCGAAACAGGGACTAGTTCTTTCGTTCGCTCTTCCTCGAAGAACTTTCGGACTTGTAAGAACTCTCAGACTTCGACGAACTTTCTGATTTAGAAGACCCGTCAGACTTGGAAGAACTTTCCGGCTTATCTGACTTCGACTTCCCTTCCTTCTTGTCTTCTTTTTTCCCGCTTGAGTCGCCGTTCGAAGAAGAATCTGCCGAGGAGGACTTCTTCGCGTAATCGGTTACGTACCAACCCGACCCCTTGAACTGCACGGTCGCCGCTGAAATTAGTTGCTCCACTGGGCCGCCGCAGTCCGGACATTTCTTGATGTGACGGTCGGAAAATTTCTGGATCCGCTCAAAACGGTGATGGCATTTCTTACATTCGTACTCGTAAAGCGGCATTGGACTCCCAAAGCGATCGCACGGCTTGCTTAAATTGATTCTAGGGTTCGGCCCCTCATCCGTCAATTTACGGGGGTAATCGCGCGGATTCAGCCATCGCCGCGCCGCATGGCAGGGTGCGCACCATTTATGGCGATTCCTGCGATGATAAACTTCATGCCATGAAGTCTGAAACCGAGAGCGTGGCCGGCCACGGCACTCTGCCTTCCGGACCAACGCTTTACCTCGTTGCCACCCCGATTGGAAATCTGGAAGACATCACTCTGCGTGCCTTGCGCGTCATGAAAGAGGTCGACCTTATCGCCTGCGAAGACACGCGCCAGACGCAAAAGCTGCTGAATCATTACAGAATTACTACCCGTACCATCAGTTATCACGAACACAATGAAATGACGCGTGCCGCCGAGTTGATCGTAGACCTTGAACAGGGCACACGCATGGCCCTGGTGACGGACGCGGGCATGCCCGGCATTTCTGATCCCGGCTTCAGGCTAATCTCATTGGCAATTCGGCATCATGTTCCAGTAGTGCCGATTCCCGGCGCCTCAGCTTTCCTGGCAGGCTTGGTGGCCAGCGGATTGCCCTCCGATTCCTTCCGCTTCAGCGGTTTCCTTCCTGCCAAACGTGGCCAGCGTCGCGATGTCCTGGAGAACATCAAGTCCTCACCGCGTACGCAGGTCTTTTATGAAACTCCCCACCGTGTCACGGAAACACTGGAGGACATTGTCGCGATTCTTGGACCGCGGCGGCACGTCGTCATCGCTCGCGAAGTTACCAAGTTGCATGAGGAGTTTCTCCGCGGCTACGCCAGCGACATATTCGATACGCTGAAGTCTAGGGCAGATATCAAAGGTGAGATCACCCTGCTGATCGGCAAAGCCGACGAATCGGCTCAACAGCCGGCGGCGCCACGAATTACGGTTCGCCAGCGCGTGGGTCAAATCATGTCTGACGAAAAGCTCGACGAGAAAGGTGCCTTGAAAAAAATCGCCAAAGAGATGGGAATCTCAAAAAGCGAAGCCTATCGCGAGTTGCAGAGGAGCAAGGACTGACAACGGCCCACGGGACCCTGCGCAAGGCTCCTTCTACTTCCCGCTCAACTCGCGTTTCACAACCTCGCTCACCTGCCTGCCGTCCACCCGCATGCCTCCCACCGCGAAGCGGGCCATAACATTCTTCATGACCGTGCCCATGTCCTTCATCGTCGGCGACCCCATCTCCGCGATAACCGCCTTTACGCCCCCTACGATCTCGGCCTCGCCCGCGGCCTTCGGCATGTAAGACTCGATCAGAGTGATCTCGGCGGCTTCCTTGTCGGCCATCTCCTGCCGGCCGCCCTTGGTAAATTGTTCGATGGAATCCTTGCGCTGCTTGATCAACGTGCTCAGCACTTGCTGTGCTTCTTTGTCGTCAAGCGGAGCCATCTTCTCAATCTCACGATTTTTAAGCGCGGTCTTGACCATGCGCAGAGTCGAGAGCCGCTGCTCCTCCCGCGCCTTCATGGCTGCGGTGATGTCCTTTTGAATTTGTTCGATGAGGGCCATGGAGAGGATTATAGACGGTGGGCGTTTAGGACCGACGACGTTTGAACTTCAGATGAATTTCCTGTCCTGGTTACAACACCAATAGGAATCTCGAATTACTATTCACCAAGCAGAAGGGCTGTCGTGAGCAGGGCATCAATTTCCCTCTGTAGACGCGTGATCTCTGGCGACTTTCGTTAAGGCCGGAAATACGTTCTTTATCAAGAGAGGGTCGTTAATTATTCTGGTTGCCGGCAATCTTGGCAGGTGACTTGTGAAGGGCGGGCCGGATTGTTCGGCTAACCACTAGCTTGCCCGGGCAATCTCTCTAGAAATTCCAACCCGAAATAATAGCCACTACGATTGCGAACGATCGCCATGACTCTTAAAGAATCCGGAATCAGGAATTCAACCTCCATGAGATCATCCGGCTTCAGATCAACTCCGGCGTAGAGGGCCATCCCGCACTGACTCAATTCACTACCTCGGCCAGTCACGGCAATGGCGGGAAGCCGGCTGCACGGAAGGATGCGGACCGGCAGATCCACCGGATAGCGTTGCCACCGTCGGGTATTTGTCTGAGCCGTGGTCATTTCAATAACTGGAAATGAAAAAAATGTGCCGCGCTGACTACGACCAGTATTCCGAATGCAACTGATCCAAGGGCGATCTTCAAGGCTTCACTTCGTGGTGGCTCCCTGTGAATGACCGCCAATCGATACTTGGCAATCCATCGTTCTTCATCGGAATTCTGGTTTAAGTGCGACTGAATCCCAAGCTGTAGATTGCGCTGATTGTTTTGATCGAGCGTTACGAACCGAAACGCCTGCTGGGTGCGAGACAGAGGACTCAACATTTCCGCCTTCCCAAGCACCGGTCCCCCGTCACTGAGGAACATCACACTAGCTCGTGTGTTCGGATCCAAAGGTTGAGACAAACGGAGCAAGCCGCCAGCTACAGAAATAACCTGCAAATTGCCTGTCACGCGGTTCCCATCCGGGAATCGAAGAACAGCAGGAGTGGGACTTGCGAGATGTACGCGGGTAGCGCGTCGGGACGCGAGGCCTTGGGGGAGGTTTGCCATGCAAAAGCAAGTATGTTACGCAATCAAAAACAACTGGAGATTACGAAAGTGCTTGACCATTCGCAAAAGATGTCCCAACGCTCGAATGCTTCGGCTGAGGGCATGCGGCGCCTCTCGGGATTGTGCTCAGATCCTGGCCAAACTAGCTACCTCGAGTTTCTCAGATAACTTGATAAGCCCTTATCCAACTGGCAACTAGCCCGCCGCTAAGCCCGAAAACCCACCTTCCGCGATAAACTAACTGTGCCTTCATACAAGGACCGATTCCCATGTTGCGCAAGAACCGCCTGTTCACTCCCGGCCCAACGCCGCTGCTGCCCGCCGCGCAGACGGCTATGGCGTCGTTCGCGATGCATCACCGCACCGCTGGTTTCCGAGACCTTTTTTCGCGCGTGTTGGCGGACATGAAGGAATTCATTGGGACAAAGAATGACGTCCTCGTGCTCTCCTGCTCGGGAAGTGGAGTAATGGAAGCATCGATTTCCAACCTGACTTCCCCAGGTGACAAGGTATTGGTGCTAACCGCGGGAAAATTTGGCGAGCGTTGGCGCGACCTCGCCAAGGCCTTCGGCTGTGGCGTCGAAGTGCTCAGCGCGCCCTACGGCGAAACTTTTTCTCTCGAAGAAGTCCGCCACAGGCTCACACCCGATGTGCGTGCGGTTTATGTGCAATCTACTGAAAGTTCCACGGGCGCGCGGCACGACGTGAAGGCCATTGCCAAACTGGTGCGGTCCGCAGGGAATGACACGCTGCTGGTGGTTGACGCCATCACGGGCTTGGGAACTACACACTTCGATGTGGACGGTTGGGGCTTCGATATGATCATCGGCGGCTCGCAGAAAGCGCTGATGATTCCGCCGGGCCTCGCCTACTGTGCGGTGAGCGAGCGCGCCTGGAAGCGTATGGAGACGACGAAATCCCCGCGCTACTACTTCGATCTGCGGAAAGAGCGGAAAGCGGCTGCGAAAGCTGAGTCGGCGTTCACGCCTGCGACATCCTTGTTCGCTGCCTTGGGGGCCGCGCTCGAGTATGTTCGCGAAATGGGCGACGGCGATATGGCGGCCGGAAGGGAAGCGTTGATCAACAATGCTGAGCTAGCCGCCGAGATGACACGTGCCGGTGCCCAGGCGCTAGGACTCGAGTTGTTCTCGCCATCTTGCCCGGCGGCGGCGCTGACCGCCATTCAATCGCCAGTTGGACTCGATTCGGGTGCAATCGTCAAGGAATTCCGAGAATCGTTCGGCGCAGTCGTAGCAAACGGGCAGGGAGAGATGAAGGGCCAACTCTTCCGAATCGCGCACTTGGGCTACTACGATTATCTCGACACCATTGGAGTCCTGGCCGCTCTCGAACACGTATTATCTAACGTGACCTCGAAGCCGGTGGAGTATGGTGCCGCAGTGGCAGCTGCGCAAGAAGTGTATGCTCGACACTCGCAGGGGCAAACCATTTCCGCAGCAGCACGACACTAAGATCTTTCGCTTACATCACACGAACCGGGGGCTCTATATATGCGATTTACGAAAAGTTCATTTCTGTTCCTTACATTGCTCGCAGCATGCGGTTTGAGCCGCGCCGATTTCAAATATACGCAGCAGAGCAAAATTACTGGCGGCTCCATCGTGAGCATGACGAAAACGCTCGGCGTTTTCAGCAAAAACGCCCGCCAGCTCACCGACCCGCAGGTGTCCACCATGTCGCTCAAGGGCAACCGGATGCGTCAGGAGCATTCGGACGGTTTGGTCGAGATCATTGATCTGGATGGACGCCGCTTCATTCGCATCGATCCCGCAAAAAAAACCTATTCGACCATGACCTTCGAGGAGTTCAAAGCGGCGCTCGAGCGTGCCCAGGCGCGCGCAAAAGAAGAGCAAGCCAAGGCGATGGCCAAGCATCCAGAAGCGGCTGATTACAAGGTCGTTCCCAAAATGCAATCAAAGGAAACGGGCGCCACTCGCACTATCTTGGATCTGCCCACTAAAGAAGTGAAATGGCGCATGGACATGGAAATCCAGTCTAACGATCCCAAAGTGCAGCAGCAGATGCAGAGTGCGACTATGTCCATGAATTCTGATTCATGGCTGGCGTCCTCCGTTCCCGGATACGATGAGCTTCGCCAGTTCTACATGCGCATGGCCAAGGAACTTGACTGGCTGCCCGGCGCGATGGGCAACCCGATGGGCATGAACTCGCAGATGGGCCAGGCGATGGAGGAATTTCGCAAGAATTCCATCAAGCTGCAAGGTATGCCGCTACTGCAGAACGTGAGCTTTGGAATGGCAGGGCTACCCCAGAACACGGGCGCAGCCACGCAGCCGCAGCAACCTCCTCCGCAGCAATCACAAACCCAGGATCAAGGGTCGGCTCCGACCACTCCCAGGGAAGCTATTAGCAAGAGTCTGGGAGGAGTGTTCGGCGGCTTCGGGAAGAAAAAGAAGCAACAGGAGCAGCAACCGCCGGCGGCTCAGCCATCAGGTTCTGCCGCTAACTCGTTGCCCGGGAATACTCAGCCAGCCACCGCGAGCAATTCCATGATGGACATGACCATCGAGGTGACTTCATTCTCCAGCAGCGCTCTCGATATGAGCCTGTTCGATGTTCCGTCCGGGTACACACAAGTGCAGCAGGATCCAGACCAGCCATTCGGCACTGGTCGGCATTGAGAAATTAATCAGCCGATAAAAAAGCTGAGGGGGAGCGGAGCAATTTTTTCAGGGGGGAAATGACGCCAGACCCTACGCCTGGTCGCAGCTTCCCTCAGCTCAGTATTCCCATCCGCTTCCCCACCCGTTTCAGCACCGACAATGCCTGGTCCAATTGTTCCTTCGTGTGGGTCGAAGTCATGATGGTCCGGATGCGCGCCTTGCCTTCTGGCACGGTAGGAAATGCAATACCGGTGCCCATCACGCCCTCCTTGAAGAGCTCGCGCGAAAAGTCCATAGTGAGTTTGCCTTCGCCAATGATGATGGGTGTGATGGGCGTCTCGCTCGCTGGCGTTGTGCGCCCGCCAATATCGAAGCCCAAAAGGCCCAATTCTTTTTTCCAAAAGCGCGTGTTCTCCCAGAGCTTGTCAATGCGCTCCGGCTCGTTTTCGAGAACATCGAAAGCTGCAATGCATGTCGCAGCCACTGACGGCGGATGCGAAGTCGAAAACAAAAATGGCCGCGCCCGATGATAAAGAAAATCAATCAGATCGCGCGATCCGCAGACGTATCCCCCCAGTGCCCCGATTGCTTTTGAAAGCGTGCCCACTTGGATGTCCACGCGCCCGTGGACCTTGAAATGATCAATGGTGCCGCGTCCGTTGCGGCCCAGGACGCCGGATGCGTGCGCGTCATCAACCATCATGATCGCGCCATACTTTTCCGCCAGATCACACAGTTGCGGCAGTGGCCCGATGTCTCCGTCCATGGAAAACACGCCATCTGAGCTGAGTAGCTTGCGTCCGGGCTGGTCTTTCACGCTGGCCAGTTGTTCTTCGGCATGTGCGATGTCTTTGTGATTGAAGACCAGAATCTTGGCGCGTGAAAGACGAGCGCCATCGATAATCGATGCATGGTTGAGCTGATCGGAGATGATGAAATCTTCTTTGCCCAGAACAGCCGATACTGTGCCAGCGTTGGCCGCGAAGCCTGATTGAAAAACTACGCAGGCCTCAACGTTTTTGAAACGGGCGATCTTCTCCTCCAGTTCCATGTGGATCTTCATGGTGCCGGCGATGGTGCGCACCGCGCCCGATCCCACCCCGTACTTGCGCGTGGCCTCAAGCGCTGCCTCCCGCAACCTGGGATGGGTGGTCAGTCCGAGATAATTATTCGAGGCCAGGTTAATGACCTTTTTCCCGTCAAACGTACACACTGGCGCCTGCTCGTCCTCAAGCACACGCAGGCGGAAGTGGGTGCCCTTGGTTTTGAGGTCGTTCAGTTGATCGCTGAGGTAAGAGAGCGGATTAGTGCGGGTCGCGGTGGTCATGTCGTGCCTCGAGAAATTGTTCGCCGCGGATGAAGGCGGATCACACTCCGTGGGAATCAGCTTGAATATTCAAAACATGATCGGATTGCCCGTCTCAATGCTCGCCTCGCACAATCGCTTCATATTTTCGAAGAACTCCATCTCAGAACTGGCCAGAATGTCTCGCGAATGGAGCACGGTGTCCACTTCCTTTAAAAGTTCAGCCGCCAGCTCGCTGGCGATCCAGTCTCCGCTGTGAGTCCCATCATAGATGACCTTATTGAGCAGAATCGGAAACCGTGGCCCAGGATTTCCCTCCAAGCCGTGAAGAAATGTTCGTAGATGGCCAACCCGCGTGATGTTGCCCAAAGGCAAGGAAAGTAGATATCCGCCATGCTCACATGACTCCGCATACCAGTGGTCGTGGGCTTCCATCTCGTCCTCGGAGGGATCGCCCGTCAGAAGCGGTTCGCCAGTCTCATCGAAAGTGAGCCGGTCCGGAAACGGATGCGGCTTGGCCCGGCCGTCGCCTATGCAAGTGCAGCGTACGTGTCCATCGAGGCTCATTGATCTAATTCCACGCGTGCAGCAGTCGGTTCCGCGACCCAAACCTTGCGAGCGAAACCCTGCCCTGAGCGAACTTCAATGGATTGCCCGCGCCACGCATTTACCTCACCCCGTTCGGATACACCAGAATCTTGCTGGCTTCCCCAGTCTTCAGGCGTTCCATCCCCTTGGAGAAATCTTTCATCGAGATGCGATCCGTAATGACGGGGTGCAAGTCCAGTTTGCCGGCTTTGAGGAGCGCAGTCATCTGATACCACGTCTGGTACATCCGACGGCCGTTGATCCCTTGAACCGTGAGGCCTTTGAAAATTATGTCTTCCGAGAAGTTTAAAGAGATCGGCTTGGAGGTCAGACCCAGCAGGGAGATGCGTCCGCCGCGGCGGACAATGTCGAAAGCCGTTCGGATGGCGTCAGGGTGGCCGGCCATTTCCAGCACCACGTCCACCCCAAGTCCGCCTGTCTTTTCCATGATGATCGACCGAACGTCTTCTTTGGACGGATCGAGCACATAGTCCGCCTTCATCTTTTTTGCAACGCTGCGGCGATGTTCGTTGACTTCAATCGCGAAGATCGTGGCTGCGCCCACTGCACGCGCGACCGCAATAGCGAATAGTCCGATCGGTCCGGCCCCCGTGATAGCAACTGTCCTGGCGGCAATCTCACCGGCAAGCACGGTGTGCACTGCGTTGCCCAACGGGTCCAGGATGGAGGCGTACTCCTGCGGGATGTCGGGATCGAGTTTCCAGATATTTGATTCGGGAATCACCACGTACTCGGCGAAAGCGCCATCCGTGTCCACACCGATAATTTTGACGTTCTGACAAATGTGGGCTTCGCCGGTGCGGCACTGCAGACATTTGCCGCATGCCACGTGCATCTCCGCGGAGACAAAATCACCTTCCTTCACGCTGGTGACTTCATCGCCGTACGCCACTACTTCGCCGCAAAATTCGTGCCCGGGAATAAGGGGGGGATGGATGCGGTTCTGCGCCCAGCGGTCCCATTCGTAGATATGAAGGTCGGTGCCGCAGATAGACGCAACCTTTACCTTGACCAGCACGTCGGTAGCGCCGAAGCCCGGAACTTTGACTTCGCGAATCTCCGCGCCCGGTGCGGCTTTCGGCTTCACTACTGCAAGCATGGTTTCGGGCATGGAAGTTGTCTTGGTTCGCGGCTAGAAATTCTTCACCACACAGGTCACAGAAGACACCGAAGATTCTAGCACCCGAACCGCTCCCGCCGCTTCTACTTGCCTGCACGCGGACCTGAAGGCCCAGGTTCTCGGTCCGAAATGTCCTTGCGGTTGAATTCTTCCGATTTGCCGCGCGGAATACTCAGCGATTTCCATTCGGACGCGCGAAAGTGTTTAGCGAGGAAGACGATCTGGCCAACGTGGTACGCATAATGTGCGATCTGGCGATTTACCGCTTGCAGCACGCTGTGAGGTTCGCCTCGAATGGTCACCGTGCGAGTCACATCTTCCGGCTTGACAGATTCTATGGCGGAGAAAACGCGGGCCCATCCTTCTTCCCACCAGCGCATGACATCCGCGCGTGTGGTTGCCGATGTGATTTCGAATTCCTGATCGCGATTGCGTTCCGGCTTTTCGCCATCAGTAGTGAGAAAGTCCGTGAAGCGGGAACGCATGTTGCCCGCAACGTGCTTCATGATGATAGCGACAGAGTTTGATTCTGGGTCCAGCGTAAGGAAAAGCTCGTTATCTTTAAGCTGGGCGATGGCGCCCTCCGCGAGTCGCTTATGGCCGCGGAACTGGCGGCGCGCTTCTTCGAGATAGTGAGAGGCCAGATCAGGTGTCATAGAAACATATTGGGTTGCAGACTTTTGCCGCAACTTCTGTTCGTGAGCTCTTATTAAATCAGCCCCATTCGGTTGGCTGTTACAGGTTGCGCGGGACTGGCTATTTGCAGCTCAATTTGGATTCCGCCGAGCCATTTTGCCATTATGTTATAAACCCACGCGCCCAAAGCCCCAACCAGGAATCCTAAGCCGCCATATAGGAACGGGGCGAAAAAGCCAAATGCGACCATCGCAACGCCACCCACAGTGTCTGCGCGTTGGCCGGAAGCCATGCTGGCGAAACCAGCTATCAAGCTAATCGGAAGGGCGAGGAGTCCAATGGCCCCATAAATGGCTCCCAACATCTTGGCGCATGAAATCACATTCACCGACTTGATCGATTGCATCAGGCCTCCTTTAAATTGCGTTCAAGATCGCCCCATCCCCCGCCACCGGGGCTTTCAATACGTATTCTTTCTCCTGCCCTTAGACGGATACTGAACTTACCCGTCAGTTCTTCCACAGCGCCATTGTGGCGAATAATTTCCGCCTTCCCCGGCGAGCCATCGCTGCCACCGGAAAGCCCATAGGGCCCACGCGAGCGCCGGTCAGCCAACAGCGTGACCTCGCAGTCGGTCAACACCTCGATCTCGCGCACGATACCGT
>WNFG01006330.1_pt1 | contig 11924 bp, 19 predicted proteins | sample 5400431 | NCBI WGS metagenome assembly WNFG01 (sample SAMN13153346, study PRJNA577476) | soil metagenome | isolation source: 120 cm saprolite under Douglas fir tree site 2 hole 3 replicate 2 | place: USA:California | collected 2015-04-18
GCCAGTCCCGGGTCGAGCTCGATCGAGTCGATCTCCAGCCGTGGCAGCTTCAGCTCGTTGGCGACGCTTTGAAGGAGATCCTCGTAGCTCTTCAAGCCGAGCTTTTCGAGCATCGCGGCGCTTGGCTCTTCACCGGAGCGGAGGATGGCCAGAGCCGAGGCTCTTTTGTTGATCGGGTTGGGTGCCTTTGTCAGGGTGGTGTCGCTTCGCGGTGAGATCATGGCTTGGCAAACAGCTTGTCCAGGTCATCCTGGGAGACCTTGGGCGAAGACGTACCCTCGAATTGAGCTCGCCTGACGGTGAGTAGCTCGGCCATGTCAGTCTTGCTGAGGTCGCCCGACGCGGTCCCTTGCCTTAGGACATTGGCCGACGCTGTCGGCTCTTTGACTGTCTCGAGCTTGAGCGCAGAAGAATCGAGGCGGTCGGCGCAGCCGCTGCAAAACGCATTGGTAAGCGGGTTTACGAAGGAGCACCGTTCACAGATGACGGTGAGTCGGGTTCCACAACCGCCGCAATATCGGCAGTGGCTTTCGTTGCTGCGATGGCAACGCAAGCAATTCACGACTGAGCGCCAACCACAAGTGCGAGCGGAGGCTTGGTGAGGTCCGACTGAGCGACGATTCGCTGAGCGATTTCGGCAATTTTTTGAATGGTGACCGGCTTGAGAAGGAAGTACTTAACGCCTGCCTGGCGACAAGCGAGAATCTTCTCGCGAGAGGCAATCGCACTGCAGATCACAACATTCGCATCAGGACACGCTTTAAGCAGCGCGGTAGCCGCGGTTACGCCATCCGTCTTGGGCAGGATGATGTCAAAGATGATCAGCGTTGGACGGTGGGCTGCGTATAGCTCCAGCGCTCCTTCAGCCGTGCCCGCTTCTCCAACGACCTCGAATCCGGCATTGTTCAAGCCCCGCCTCAACAGCGCGCGACTGGTTGCCGAATCGTCGATTACGATCGCCGTTAGCGACATGAGATATCCTTTCGCAACCCACCAGGGCTGCGACGCAATTCTCAGCAAGTTGCCTGCCGCCGGAATTCCTCTCTAAGCCGGTGAATTCTCAGGAAGCGACACGTTGGCGGAGGATGGCCGACATCAGGAGCTTGGCGATGGCGCCATGGCGGCGACACCATGGTCGAAGCCTCGAGGCGGGTTACAAACATCGGGCTGTGTCGAGCGGGCAAGAATGACGTGGATTGCGACAGAGAGACCTTTGTCGTAGTGATTGCTCGCAGACGTGACCAGCCTGGAGACCTCTATGACCGACACCGTCCGCATCCACCGCGTCAACCACGAGCCGGCAGTGGCCGAAGCGCTGGCCGACGTGCTGTTGGATTGCGTGGAAGGCGGCGCGTCGGTCAGCTTCATGCACCCATTGCCGCGGGCCAAGGCAGTGGCATTCTGGCAGGACGTATTGGCCAGCGCCGCGCGCGGCGAACGCATCGTGCTCGTGGCCGAGGACGTGGATTCGAGGAGCATCGTGGGCACGGTCCAGGTGGTGATCGACATGCCGGAAAACCAGCCGCACCGTGCCGACGTGGCCAAGATGCTGGTGCACCGCCGCGCGCGCCGCCGGGGCGTGGGAGCGGCGCTGATGCAGGCCGCGGAAGCCGCGGCGCGCGAAGCCAGCAAGACGCTGCTGGTGCTGGACACCGTCACCGGCAGCGACGCCGAGCGTCTCTACACACGCCTCGGCTGGCAGCGCTGCGGCGAGATCCCCGGCTACGCGCTCTGGCCGAAAGGCGGCCTGTGCAGCACGACGGTCTTCTATCGGGTGCTGGCCAGCTGATTCGCCGCGGGGTGGCCCGGATTGCGATCTACTCGAGCACCAGTCAAGCAAACCTTGGGAATCGCTGATCGCTGGGGACCAGCACGACTCTCCCCTGGACCTCGCCTTTTTCGATCATCGCGTGGGCACGCGCGGCCTCGGCCAGAGGAAATACCGTGCGCCGCGGCGGCTTCAGCCCCCCACTCTGGAGCGCTTGGATCAACACGTCGGTGATTTGGCGCAGTCGAGCACCGTCGAGCTCTTCTGAGGAATAGCCAGTGAGCGAAACCCCGAAGAGAAGGTCATAGACGTCGAAGGTCACCTCGCTCCCGCCAACGGCACCCACCAAGCTCAGGCAGCCACCCTGGCGCAAGGACTTCACAAGTGGGCGATAGAGCGGCCCCGCCACCGTGTCGAGTTGTGCGAAGCGATCGCCACGACGCGCGCGCCGAACGACTTGGCCAAGCCAACCGCCGCCGACCCCACTCCGCCGGCTGCGCCGGTGACCACCACGGTCTTCCCCTGCAGCGGACCGATCTTCGCCAGCCCACCGTAGGCCGTGACTGCCGCCAACCCCAGCGCCGCGAGGTCGACGGGATCGATGTCCGACGGGACTGTCGCGATGGCGTCTTCGCTCACCGTGACGTGCTCGGCGTAGCCGCCGTCGCGCTCAGCGCGCACGCCGCCGAGCCCTTGCATCATCGTCCAGGCGCGACTACCGGCGCCGCGCCCCTCCAACACTTCGCCGACGACTTCCAACCCCGGCACATACGGAAACGGGGGCTTGCGCCGAATTGGCCAGTTGCCCGCGCGGATTTCCAGGTCGGAATGGTTGATCGCGGCGGCGAGCGTGCGGAGCCTCACCTCGTTTGGTCGAAGTGGCAGTAAGTCCACGGTTTCCAGGGCCAGCACCTCGGCGGGTCCATAGCGCTGCATGCGGATCTGACGCGATCTCACTCGGTACCTCATTTGTGACGCCCCCCCGTGCGAGTTGTAAGCAGCTGCGGGTGAGAAACGCAAATCATAGACTGACTCCCCGTCGCAGCCAGTCTGGTTGCCCGCTGAAAGACATACGAACGGGTGTGCTTGACAGTCTAATCGGTTGGTGAGACGTAGAGTCCAGTTCCCATTGAGATACGACGATTGAATTTGCCGTGCGCCGCAGAGGTGCGCGACGAATTCGAGTCCAAACCGGGAACGAGGGGAGGACAGCGATGAGACGGAACTGGATCAAGGACGCTGGCCGTCAGGACGATGGGCCAGAGGCAATGCACCGCTGGCAACAGCCATTCACACGGCGGCGCTTCATAGGTACGGTCGCTTCGGGGGCGGGGGTCGCACTCGGTTCGGGGCTCGGCTTAGGAGGAATGCCCCTGCCGGCGGTTTCAGCGGGAACGGCCTTGGCGAGCGGGGGCGCCGAACCGAGGCCGCTGCCGGGCGGAGTGATGACACCCTTCGGCGTCTTCATCCATCACTTTCCGGCGGGCTCTGCCAATGAGCCGTCACAGATATGGGACTTCAATGGGCTCGTCGCCACCACGCGCGCACTCGGAAGTGGCACCGGCACGAACACGATCACCGGCGACGACTTCCGGATGCTGTACGCCCTTGACATGGGCGTGATGCAGGGCCTGTACATCGGCCAGGACAATCGGCGTCACCGGGGTACATTCGCGTTCCTTTGACTCGATCTCTACGTAGGTCAGGTTGACCTCGACCACCAAACGAACGACTACAATCCCGGCAGTTTTGACGAAAGACCGTTCTGGACAGTTCCATTCTCCCCGGAGGCCGCACATATCGATCTGGCGGGGGAGCGCGCCTTTCTGATGGGCCAGGACATTGAGCTTCCCGATTTCCACGATCTCAAGAGCGCGCTCACTGGAGGTCCCTCCGTCCCGGCCACGGTTTCATTCAACTTGCAGTGGAGCGGTGTGGTGAGACGCTTGAGAATCGCGAACGAGACGGATGGCTTCGAGGGCTTCTACATCGAGGACAGGCTCACTGCCGAGTGCTCTGCGCAGCAGGAGGGTTTCAGGTTCGTCTCGGATCCTGCTTCGACGACACAGAACGTCTTCTCGGTGATCGGACGGGAGCGAAATGGCGTTTTCTTCCGACGGCGCGGGGCCGCAGCCCACCTGGACGACCTCTTGCCGGAAGAATAGCCCGAGCCTTCGAAGCAGCGGAAGAGCACCCGCTGTCCTCGGCAGCTGGGAAATGGCCGTGAGCGCAACGCGAGAGAGTCCGCGGCTCTCTCGCACGTCAAGCGATATCGGCTGGGGCCGACGAGCTCAAACCAAGGCGGCTTTGGGCGGCCTGAGATGACCGGTTATCCACGCCGGGCCCGTCGGGCTTGCGTTTTGTCTGCCGGGGAGTAGAGAGAAATCGCGTGCGAGTGAATTGACCGCTTCGCGGAGGAGGACGGTATGACTTCGAGATCGATCAACGCCTTGTTCCTCGCGATCGCTGTGATGCCCCTGGTTGCATGGGCGGCGACTTCCCAAGATCTGGCTTCGGACGCCCGAACGATTTCGTTGGAGCAGGGACCATCCTGCAATTGTCCCGATGGTTATCTGCCGATCGATGGGGCCTGCTGTCCCGCGTGCTACTTTGTGGACCCGCCTTGTTTGCTGCCCTGCTTCATTTGCGAGGAATGCGGCCAGACGGACGATCCATGCGACTACTCGCGGGGACTTACCTGCTGTGGCGGATCGCAGCTCTGCTGTCCCGCGGGTGCGCAGAGCACCTGTTCGGATTTTGCCTGCGCAGAGTAAAAGAGCTTCCGTCGGAAGAGGGGAGTGAGCCCGGTCGTTGATCGGCTTTCGGATCCGACGATCTGGCAACGATGGTCGCCAGTAGCGTGAGGGCGCCCCTTCATGAAACACGGCAGCCCTCGGTCGTTTGGGCCGCAGGCTTCGTTAGATGAGTTACTTACCCACCGCATCCTTCGCGGCGTCCTTGGTCTTCTCCGTCGCCTTCGTGGCTGACTTCTTGACCGACTTCGTCCTTTTCTTTCCAGCCGCGGCGCCTTCCTTGACCTCTTCCGAGGTCTTCTTCTCGACTGCTCTACCGGTGTCCTGGACGTCGGCGGCACCTTTTTTGACCGCATTGGAGCTCTGGTCTGCGGAAGACTTCGTCGTTTTTTCAACATTTTCTTTGGTCTTGCCAGCTTTTGCCTTTTCGCTGTCGAGCTTGGAAGTATCGACGTTCGGGACTTGCGCGAGGGCCAAAGACGACGCCCCGCAAGTCAAGACCAGACCAAGGCCAATCTTGCCCATCAACCGTTGGAACATGTGTTTCTCTCCTCCTCTGAAAAAGGGAGAACAATATTGCCATCCTCGATTGGGCGTGCACGCGGGCGAGGCCAAGCGATTGCGCGCAGGGACGCGGCTGTGCAGACTTGTGCTGGACAGCAATGCCCCCAAAAAGGAGTGGACGATGGACGTTCAAAACACAATTGCGAAAGCTGCCGATCTGCTGAGTGCGAGGACCGTATTCGGCGACAGCATCCAGCAGGATGGAGTGATCGTCATACCTGCGGCCAAGGTTCGAGGTGGTGCGGGGCTGGGTGCGGGTCCCGCGGACAAGGGTTCGGGCGGTGGTTTTAGCGTTCGGGCGATGCCGGCGGGCGCTTTCCTGTTCAAGGATGGGAAGCTTCGCTGGAAGCCCGCGATCGACGTCAACCGGATCATTCTTGGAGGGCAACTCATTCTCCTGATCGCCCTGCTGATGATTGGAAGTGCTGTCGTCCGACGACGTTAAAGCCCCGAGGGCCGTCAGGCGTTTTCCAAATGGCGAGGGCACGGCGCCATCCAGCTGAGCTGGAGCTGGCTGGATGACTTCGCCCGGTTCCCGGGTGAGTGATGGTGTCGTGCCCAAGTAACGGTGAGTCTCGTCTTCGATCGCCATCAGCGCGCGATCCGTTCTCGTCACCCCCTTGCAGACTGCCGGCGCCGGATCGAGAAGGATCGCGCCGGATGATCAGCGTCCGACCGGCGAGACGGGACGGGAGCTTTGCCGAAGTAACTGTCCCGCCCGGCCGCCGTGCGATGTACGTGGCCAACTCTCCCTCACAGCGGCGGCTTCAGTGGTCGGATGAGTCGGGATCGATTCCCACCTGCTTCGCGTACTTCAGGAGGTTCCTCGACCGCACTTGCCGCATTGCCACCGTTCAGGGTTGGCAGACCGGCTTCAAGGGCGATATGGGAGATGGGCGGTCGGCCGCAAGTATCGGAAACCCGGGCTGCGGCGGGCGCGACCTGTGCTAAAGGGCGTCTCCAACGATCCGGTTCGAATCCGGAGGAAGAGCTATGGAAGTCAAACTGGAGGAACGTAGAAATTGAAAGTCGATGGTTGAAAGGAAGGATGGGGGAAGGCAGGATGCTCGCCCCTTCGACTTGGACCCTCGAGGACGGGGCTATAGCTCAGCTGGGAGAGCGCTTGAATGGCATTCAAGAGGTCACCGGTTCGATCCCGGTTAGCTCCACAGAATTACTGAAGATTTTTTTCGAAAACAGCGGTTTTGGGTGCATGGGTGCATAGTGGGTGCAAACTTCGTCATGCACCCAAGCTCAGAGCAGGAGTAAAGCGGCCTACTTAGAGCTGGATCGCCTTTCAGCCTGTAAAGAGATCTCGCGAATCAGGCTGGGGGCGAGGTAGCGGCCAAGTTTCGATGCCTCGCTTGCGAGAAACTTCCCACAGAGCGGGGCATAGACCTTCTGCGTGATGCGGACGTCCGAGTGCCCGAGCAGCTTGGACACGCTGTAGATGTCCACGCCTGCTTCGAGAAGCATGGCGCCATAGGTCCGGCGAAGATCGTGAAACGTCAAGAGCCGCGTGATGCCAACTCGGCGAGCGGCTCGTCGAACTGAAACGGCGAACCAACGTGTTGTTGGACTTCGGCGCGTTTCGTCACGTCCAGCGAAGACCCAGGCTTCGAGCCCGGGCTTCACATTCTCCTTGAGATGTCGTTCCACGAGTGGGCGCAACGTGGGATCCAACGGAACGCTGCGCTCTTGCCCGCTCTTCGGACGGAACCCCAGCTGTGGCTTGGCTCGTATCTGGATTACGCCATTGATGAGGTCGATGTCGGAGCGCTGGAGAAATACGACCTCACGCCTGCGTAGGCCGCTGAAGATGGTGAACCTTGCGATGGTTGCAAAGTCCGCCGTACATGCGTCGAGGAAAGAACCGATCTCACTGGATCTGAGCCAGTCCTTTGGTTCGTCGCGAAGCTTAGGCTTCTTGACTGAGTTGGCCACGTTCTTGAGCACCAGGCCTTGTTGCTTCGCGTAACCGAGCAACGCTCTGAGCCGGTCCATTTCGCTATGGACGGTGGTACTGGTCAGGCCCTCGCGAAGACGGTCGTCGCGGTAGCTTTCGATCTGCTCTGGAGTCACTTCCTGAGGATGGCGGTGCGGACCAATCCTCGGCAAGACCGTCTGCTGCAGCAGATTGCGGTACGTGTCGAGTGTGCTCTGGGCGAGCCCCTCATTCTTCTTGGCTTTCAAGAAGGCTTCACAAAGCGCTGACAGGGTTTGAGGCTTGCGCGGAGAGGGCTGCTTCAGCTCGCCCCGTTTTTCAGCCTGTCGGACCTGCTTGGCGAAGTGCTTCGCGTCTTCGAAGTTTTCGAACGTTCGCGGATGTCGTTCAGTGCCTCGCCTAACGTCGACGATCCACTTGCCAGGGCGATCGGCTCTGGTCCTGATGGAGATCCACAATTGGGACATGAGAATCCTCCTTCCGGCAAGCGGCACCTTGTACCCGGCGCGACGGATTCAGTTTTCAAAGAGCGGAGGGCCTCGAGCGGGATCAGGATCCGGCCGTAGTGCCCCGCGGGTTGATACGCCGGAACGCAACCCCGCGCAACCCAGTTCCGGATGGTGTTGGGGTGGACTTCGAACCACTGCGCTGCCTGCTGGATCGTCAGGTACTGGGGATAAGAGGCCCGAATTTGCGCCGACGAAAGTTCTCCATGATCCGATGCGCGACGCCCTCGGAGTGATGCGGAAGCGCTGGCGCTCATCTGGGCGCCCTTTGATGCGCAATTCTCTCAATGGGTGTCCTGCCCCCTGCATGGCGCTGGAGTAGCCAGGGTTGTGCCCGCCGGAAAGTCCGCGGGGCATCGGTTTGCTGCTCGAGCCTGACGGTTAGCGCTTGCCGGACTTTGCGCCCGCAACTCTTTCCTCTAAGAGCTTTTGGTACCTGAGGGCGAGTAGATGCCGCACGTATTCTCGGTGCGTCGGAATCTTGAGATTCTTCATGTCGGCTTCCAAGACCTCGACTTGAATTCCCGGGAGGCCGAACATGGTGCGGTAGTCGTCGATGAGCTCCCGGACGAACGCGGTGGTGCTCCCCAGGCGCTTCGCCTCTTCTTTGATGGTGGCGGCCTGCTCGGGAGTGAAGCGGAAGGACTGAGCGAAGTAGTCGTCTCTTGCGGGTTTTGGGCATTTGGTTCGCGTTCCTTTCTCATACGGTGCTGTTCTAGCACCAAGGGAGATTCAAGTAAATCTCAAGAAAGATTTCAGAAGTCATCGCGGCCACGTGCAGGACCAGAACGCTTTTCAGGCCGTTCTTAAAGAGCCCTGCTGCCATCGTCGGGCCTTGATGGCGCGCCGAGTTATCGCAGCGGAACATTTCGCTTAGCTGCTGGACACCCCAGATAGTGAACACTGTCCTCACTCCGCGCGCACAAATGGGTGACGTGGTCCTCTGGGGTGCATATCAGCAGCGTGGGAGGGGGAGGGTGATGCGTCTCGATGGTAAGGCCTTTTGCCGTGGCCATCGAGAAGACTGAACTCGGGCAAATATGATCCAGCGAAGAGCGGTGCGTCGAATCGTTGGCGTAGTACTGAAGGGCCTGGTGGCCTGTGTGAGCACGGCGGGATGGGCGCAGGCTCCGGTCTCGTTTGTGATCCGCGATGAATATGCGGTCGGATCCTACGCGACATCCGTCGTCGTGGGAGACTTCAACGGCGACGGCGTGCTCGACCTGGCCACGGCGAATTGGTCCTCCGCCAGCGTCTCGGTGCTGATGGGCGTAGGCGATGGGACGTTTGCCCCGGAGCGCCGGTTCGCGGTGGGGAACCAACCTGTCTCGCTCGCGGTAGGGGACTTCAATGGCGATGGCGTGCTCGACCTGGCCGCGGGCATTAGCGACTCCGGCTTTGGGAGCGTATCGGTCCTCCAAGGCCTGGGCGACGGCACCTTTTCGGCCCAGGGTCATTTCGCCGTGGGCGGCGGTCCTTCCTCGGTGGTCGTGGGGGACTTCAATGGAGACGGCATACTCGATCTGGTTGTCGGAACTGGCGTCGGAGTGTCCGTCATGCTGGGCGTCGGCGACGGGACCTTTGCGGCGGCGCGCCGCTTCGAGGCGAGCACCTGGTGCCTGTCGGTGGCGGTGGGGGACTTCAATGGAGACGGTCTACTCGACGTAGCCGTGGGAACTCGCGGCGGACTGTCCGTCATGCTGGGCGTCGGCGACGGGACCTTTGCCGCGCCAAGCTATTACTGGTTGGGCATGGGTCGCTCGGTGGCGGTGGGGGACTTCAATGGAGACGGCGTGCTCGATCTGGCCGTGGCGACTGAAGACGGCGTCTCGGTGCTGCTGGGCTTCGGCGATGGAACTTTTGCCATCGGTCACCTCTTCTCGGTGGGCCGCTATCCGGCCTCGGTTGCGGTGGGTGACTTCGATGGCGACGGCCTGCTCGACCTGGCTACCGCGAATCCCTCCTCGAGCGTATCGGTGTTGCTGGGCAGGGGAGATGGGACCTTTGCCGTCGAGCAGCGCTTCGGCGCGGGCAGCAGTCCTGCCGCGATTGCGGTGGGGAGGTTCAATGGCGGCGCGCTCGACCTGGCGGTGGCGAACTATTTTTCCCAAGGAACCGTCTCGGTGCTGCGGGGCGTCGGCGATGGGAGCTTTGCCACTGAGCGCCGGTTCGGGGTGGACCTCAGCCCTGTCTCGCTTGCGCTGGGGGACTTTAACGGCGACGGGGTGCTCGACTTGGCCGTGGCTAATATCGGGGCCGAAACCGTCTCGGTGCTGCTTGGTCTCGGGGATGGAGCCTTTGTCGCGGCGGGCGGATTCAGGGCGGGCCGCCGTCCTGTCTCGGTCGTGGGAGGGGATTTTAATGGTGACGGGGTGCTCGACCTGGCTGTGGTGAATTCCGAGTCCGATAGCGTGTCGGTGGTGCTCGGCCTTGGCGACGGAAAGTTTACCGTCGAGCGTAGGTTCGCCGTGGGTCGCTATCCTTCCGCCGTTGCGGTGGGGGACTTCAACGGTGACGGGGTGCTCGACCTGGCCGTGGCGAACAGCGCGTCCAAAAGCATCTCCGTGCTGCTTGGCCTCGGGGACCGGACGTTTGCCGGCGAACGTAGCTTCGTTGCGGGCCGCAATCCTTCCGCCGTTGCGTAGGGGACTTCAACGGTGACGGGGTGCTCGACCTAGCGGTGGCGAACCTCGGGACTACTTCGGAATATCTCGGCAACGTGTCGGTGCTGCTGGGTCTTGGCGACGGGACGTTTGCCGCTGCGCGCGTCTTCCCCGTGGGCCGCTATGCGTCTTCGATTGCCGTGGGCGACTTCAATGGCGACGGGGTACTCGACTTGGTCGTGGCGAACACCTACTCCAACAGCGTCTCCGTGCTGCTGGGCCTCGGGGACGGGACGTTTGACCCCGAGCGACGGTTCGCGGTGAGCGGCCAGCTGATCGCCGTGGTAGTGGGCGACTTCAACGGCGACGGCACGCTCGACGTGGCGGTGGCGAATACCAACACGCAGGATGTGGCCATCCTGCTGAATAACACCCGCTGAAGGCGACTGCGGCCCCGCGGGAAACCTGGCAGACGTCGGCTGTGTTGCCATCCTCACACGACCCCCGGGACCGCAAGGGCGCACCACCCAAGCGCGGAGGCGGACGGGATTCACCGGAACCAGTTTGTCACGACCCGTGGCGGTCTCTGAGCTCCTTGCTCATGCCGGGCAATCTAACGATGGCGAATTCCACCGGAACGCCGGAATACGCTCGGTACCTTCCTCGGCAGTAAAGGTGGCGTCGCTGCCAGCTCGGGAAGCCAGTTTTGATGTATTGTTTTGTTGGTGTTTTTGACATTGCTTCAACCACAGTGTCTTGTCTTGAGTGTTATTTGAGTTTTTGATTTCGCACTTTAGGGTTCGCCCCTGCTTCCATTTTTTTGTCGGTTCAATCTCTTCGTTACCCAGCATTGACCACCTTGCTGCCCGCCCCCAGTCCAAGTTTGATCAGCTACCAGCACAGGGTCCCGACCCCGCCCTCCCAGGTGATTTTCACCGTGGTTGGGAGGGTGGGGTCGGGACCCGAAGCGGGTCAACGAGCGGGTGTTGGATCGGGCTTCGGGCGAAGCGGCAAACCTCCGAAAGGATTCGTCGAAGACTGAATTTGCCCCACCACAAAAGTCACACGAAAACACGCAGCAAAAGTAACAGAGTGCCGAGTGAGCTTTGCTGCGTGTTTTGCGGTGAGTTTTCCTGCGGGTTTCATCAGCGCTGACGGCGCACGGTGGGTCGCCTTCGTGGCGTCGCTGGCTGCTCGGGTAGGCCGTTTTTCTATAATGTTGTTTACCCATTTCTTGAACCCAATTGTCCAGGGGTTGAGTATTGTTTGAGGTTTTAATTGCAAACTGTGTTCGCTCCTGCCTCCATTTCTTGAGTGTGCGCATTCCGGCCATCGTGATCACTCCGATCGGTCATCGTGATCGGAGCGAAGCGCCGCGCCGCTGGCCTCTTTTTTTTGTTCTCCGATTCTCCTCCATGACTTGGATTCCGCGGTTGGTAGCCCGTTCGAAATTCGTTTAAGTGCGTTTGCGGTCGTGAAGAGGGGTACCCAGATGCTGGCCCTGCCCTCGATCTCCGCTCACCATGGGCAGCCAGGGCCCTCTCAGAAAAGAGATGCGGCCAAAATTTCGGATATGGGTTGACGGTCATGCCGTTGGCTCGCTCTCCTTTCGCCGGGACGGCCCCTTGAGCCCAGGATGCGATGAGCATTGTCTAGAATCCGGTCGCAGATGGCGTCCGCCAGCGTTGGGTCGTCCACGTAATCGTGCCATTTCGTCGTCAGCAACTGGCTAGGCGATCACCGTCGAGCGAAGGGAGTGGCGGTCTTCGAGCAGCTCAAGCAAGT
>WNFG01014415.1_pt1 | contig 11923 bp, 8 predicted proteins | sample 5400431 | NCBI WGS metagenome assembly WNFG01 (sample SAMN13153346, study PRJNA577476) | soil metagenome | isolation source: 120 cm saprolite under Douglas fir tree site 2 hole 3 replicate 2 | place: USA:California | collected 2015-04-18
AGACCCCTATCCATCCCCACTCCACCGAAGAGGAGATCCTGCACGAACGAGACTCAATCAACCGACGGCGACCACGACGAAGTAGAATGAGAATGAGAATGGCTTAAACAACCTGTCCACCGAATCGGATCAGCCCCACCATGGCCGTCCCGTCTGATAGCAAGGCTAGGCTGTGAAAGCCCCCACCGGCAATGGCTGTCACATTGGTAAGCCCACTCACCGCGACCGGCGTGTTTCTTCTTAGTACGGATGTGCCGTCCCCCAACTGGCTAAAGCGGTTATCTCCCCAGGCCATGACCGTCCCGTCTGACAGCAAGGCCAGACTGTGAAAGCCCCCACCCGCAATGGCTATCACATTGGTGAGCCCACTCACTGCGACCGGCGTGAGGCGACCTGTGAATGTGCCGTCTCCCAACTGGCCAAGAAAGTTCGCTCCCCAGGCCATGACCGTCCCGTCTGACAGCAAAGCCAGACTGTGATCAGACCCAGCGGCAATAGCCGTCACATTGGTGAGTCCGCTCACGCTGACCGGCGTGGTTCTGGCTATGTCTTCTGTGCCATCTCCCAACTGGCCGGAAGTGTTCCTTCCCCAGGCCTGAGCCGTTCCTGGCGATTGCGCTACGGCAACCTGCGCGCTCAGGCAACTGAACGCCATCAGCATCAGTAGGCAGCGGATTGTGGTTGACACGCGGCGAGAGAGGGGATCTGAGAGGAGAGAATGTGGCAACGAGGGATGCATCTCATAGTCTCCTGTGGTGTTGACTCGCCAGTCCTGGTCCGCTGTCGCCATCATTGCTTCCTCAGCTGCAGTACCCCTTCGGTTTGGCATGTCCTCGTGCTCCTCATTTTGAATTTTAGAACTTTAGCCGGGTGCCCTTGATTGAGCTCTCGACTCGCTACAGGAATTGAGACAAGCGGCACGGCAGAACGGAACAGGTTTGTTTCGAGAGAGTGTGCTCCAAGAGGTAGCGTCCTCAAGCATTAATTGCGGACTGGCTATTTGTTGTCTTCGGCGACCGACTTCTGCTTAGCGGCATGAACCCCAGCTGGTAGAGCAATCTTGAAGATAAACGTGTTCTGTGAAAAAGATTGAGTGCCCGCGAAGGTTGTCTGGAATGCGCCGGGTGTAGTCGGGAAGACAGGTCGCTCCTCAAAATCGAAGCCTGCCTGACTAAACCCCGTAACGTACAAGCCACCGGTGGCATCAATCGCGATGCCTGTTCCATAGTCAGTCGATCTCGGGGTCGCGCCGAAATACGTCGAAAACACCAGATCAGAGCCTTGCGGATTGAACACCGTCACGAATACTCCTGCTGTTTGAGTCTGAATGGCGTCTGGAGTGATTGGAAAGTTTGACGATTCAGTCCGTCCAGTGACGTAGGTATTGCCCGTGACATCCACGGTGATGCCATTGCCGATGTCACGACCAAGGCCACCCAGGAAGGTCGAGTACACCAGATCCGACCCGGCAGGATTGAATTTAGCCACGAACGTGCTGTCGTGCTGACTGCTGGGCATGGTCGTCTGAAAAGCACCGGGAGTGATGGGAAAGTCATCGGCTCGCGCCAGTCCCGTAATGTAAGCGGCGCCGGCCCCGTCAATTGCGATTGCCGTGGCCCTGTCGCCTTCAAGAGAGGAGTTACCGCCCAAGAACGTGGAATAGACCAAGTTCCTGCCTGTGGGGTCAAACTTGGTCACGAAGGCATTGCCGGTATCAAAGCCATAGGCGTGCGAGAACGGCTGAAAGGAGCCAAGTGTGGTCGGGAAGTTAGGCGACATAGCTTGTCCGGTGACGTACGCATTGCCAGCGCCATCCACCGCGATGCCAAAGCCGTCGTCACTGTCGCTGCCGCCAAGATATGTCGAGTACACCAAATCGGAAGCGCCTGGATTGAGCTTGGTTACAAACGCGTTGTTACATGGTGTGAAGTCGCAGAAGCCACCTTGGTAAGTGTTCTGGAACGCCTCCCGTGTGGGAAAGTCCAAAGAATCGGTTCCGCCGGTCACATAGGCGTTGCCGAGGCCATCGACGGCAATGGCGCGCGCGAAATCCTGGCCGGAGCCGCCCAGATAGGTCGAGTACAGCAAGGCCGACCCTTCCGGATTGATCTTGGCGACGAAAGCGTTGACGTTCGAACGGAGAATCCTTTGAAAAACGCCGCGTGTTGTCGGAAAGTCTGGAGAACTTGTCAACCCTGTGATGTAGGCGTTACCAGCCGAGTCGATCGCGATGCCGTTTGCGCCGTCATTGCGGCTTCCGCCCAGGTAGGTCGAGTACACCAAATCAGACCCTTGAGGATTGAGCTTGGTTACGAACGCGTTGCTGGACTGAAATCGGGGAGGTTGGCTGGTCGCTAAGGTTGTCTGGAACGCATCGGGTGTGACCGGGAAGTCAGGTGACGCGGCAAATCCGGTAACGTACGCATTGCCAGCGGAATCGACCGCAATGGCCGTGGCACGGTCACGGGCGAAGCCACCCAGGAGCGTTGAGTACTCCAGCACTGGATCGATCACCAGCGTCTGGTTTGTATCATATGCGCCTAATACAAAGCCGACCTCGCCGGAGCTCTGGACCTGATATCCGCCCGCAATTTCCGTCTTGAGGCCTGCGATCTCCTGATAAATCTCGGGCTTGTGCAGGCGAACTTGGCCGCCCGAAACATGCAGTAGGAGCTCACCGCCGCTGCTCGATTCCAGCTTGTCAGCACCGGTCACCCTAAAGCGAATCCTCGTCGGATCCGCGCCCGGAGCCACCACGAAGTCATGTTCGAGTTGTTCGTGGTTTCCGTAATAGACCACGTCCACGCCCTTGTACACATCTCGATAGCGGACCTTGGCAAACTGTGGGACATTGGTGCGCCATTTTGCCGGATCGCTGCCAACAAGGTAGTGACTCTTCCCCGGCAGTTCTTCTACTCCATCAATTTGTGGTGCGGGGTTGGCGTCCGCTAGCGTCATCCGCAGCGCCGTCGCCATTTTCTCCGGCGCAGGCTGGCCCTGGCGCGAATTTGCAGTCTTCGCCGATCCATCAGATTGGAACAGAGCCATCACTGCTTCGGTTGGAGTCAAAAACACGGTGTAGCCCTGTCCGCGCGAAAGGAACTTCACGTCATCGCTCGTCTGGCCCTGGTTGCGTTCGAAGCGCATGGGGACTTTGCCGTATTCAGCAAGGACCTTGGGTGCTACCGCCGTGGAAGAATGCGAGAGCTCGCGGCTCGCTACAGGGTGTGAAAGGACATCTCGGTTTGCGGCTACAGCGAGCGACGTCGTGGCGCGCCACGATGTCGCGGCCGTTTCAATCGGGCAGTTGCTTCGAGTTACCATCGTGCGCAGACGCAGTGCAAACACACCCGCCAAACACATCGAAAATGCCAAACACACAATCCTGACTTTCATTCTGTCGTTCCTGACTTTCACGGTATCCTCCTCAATCCTCTCGCTTAACGCGCTTGGCTCGCACCGACTGATCCGGCTGAGCGGCGCCTTTCACTTCGACGGAGAATGAAATGGTTTCAATTGAACGTACACGGTGACGCCTCCCCAGCCTTTTCTTGCGAGACAGCAGGGAACGGACCGCCGGAACAGATTTTCGCGTCGCGATCGGTCGCTCGCGTCCGCTAGGGCATCTTGCCGGTCGAGGAAGTCAGGAGAGGATCAGCCATGGGACGCACGCAAAAGGAACGTTCGCAGTTGGCAGCGGGGGGGTCGTCTGGCCAGGGAGCGAGCTCCGTCTGCGGACTCCCCCGCGCCGCCGGCGGACTGGTCGTCGGCAGCCCGAGGTGCTCGAGGATGGCTTGACCCCGAACTTGTTTCATGTCCCTACCCCTTTTGACCAAAATCTCCGTTTATCTGCGTTGGGCTCCCCGGCCGAGGTTTTCGAAACGGAATGCTCGACGTGAAAGTCGGGCTGCGAAAAACTCCGGTCAAGTCGCCCGCACGGAGGGCGTCATGTAGCAGACGTTAATTGCCTGCACGGCAGGGCCTACGACCGGATCCTCGGAAATCGGCCCCGATGGCGAGTGTTCTATGGGTTGGTGCGCCGAAGTTGGCGCCGACCATGGTCAGCCGGCCGGCCAGCGGTACAGTGCTCAGTAAAAGTGAGGTGACTTGCGGTGCCGGCTGCGCTTCAGCGCCGAGACAAGGATCCCTGTCAGAAGCAATAAAACAGACGACGCAAGATATTTGCGATTATCTGGAGAAGCTAAGCCAGCAGCTGGACGTGAGGGTGCGATCGCAACCAGCCCCCGAAGCAGAGCACGCGAGGATGCGCGGCTCTCGACTCCGGGGCCGGATTGAGAATAGCTCGATTTGCGCAGGAGCGCTTCTGCTGCTACGGGAAGAGGAAGCCGTCGAAGAATCGCGGCTGCAAGCGGACCTCTGCCGGTACCGGGAAAGGAAAGCCGACCACAACGGCCCTTCCCTGCACGCGATCCTGCGCGGTACACTCAGCGGTGCAAACCCTCGCCGCAGGCGCGATCTCCGTCGCGTCTTCCCCCATCACCTGGCCCATTCGACCGCCGCTGGCCACGCTCCACTGCGAGACGCCGCCGCAATGGCTCACCGTTCCGGGATGAAACGGATTGGGGATCTCGTTCACGCAGTCAATGCTGATCCGGGTCGCCACTTGAGGACTGTCACGGCCCACGAACCTGTCCGACCAATCGTTGCCGAAGTTGGTCTTCGCGGTGACCGTCACCCTGCCATCCGGGTCGGCGCCGTCGCAGACGACGGGCGTGCCATTGGGCAGGATGCCGGAGCACGGAAGGCGTTCACCGATCCGGTCCCGCGCGTTGGGGTTATCGAAATAGAAGACATCGTCCGCCAACACGTGGGTGAAGACCGTCTCCGCGCCATCCGCTCTTTCCAGCTCAATCTGGAAGATACCGCCGCTGGCGCAGTCCTTTGCCTGGATCTTCATCAGCAGTCCGGGTCCCGTCCGCGTGATCACCAGCGACTCTCGGTTGATCTCCACCGAGACGTCGCTGGTCAGCTCGAGTCCCCTGTGGTCGGGAATCTTTGCCGTAAAGACGACGGTGGGGATGCCGCCGGTGATGTCGAGCGGATTGGCGGAGCCGGTCAACGTCCAGTCCCGAACCCCAAACGTCGCCGCGTCGACGCTAAACTCCACGTACCTGCCGCTCACGACGAAGCTGTCCCCAATGCTGCTCGCGGGAACCGTGGTCCGTTGACGCCCGGAGAGTCCCAGTACCGAGAAACCACCGCCCTGACAACGGGCAGACTGTGCGAAAGCTCGATCCGGCAACAGCGCGAGCGACGCGACACAGATCGCCGTTGCGACGTAGACAGAGCGCGCCCAGCCTCCATCGCCTGGGCTTTTCATTCCGTTCGGATGCTGAATTCTTTGCCTGCTCATCAATGTCTCCTGATTGCTTGAGGGTGCACTGCGAAACGACATCACGCACCCGATCGAGACAGCCGGACGCTGGAGGCGGAACAACAGTCTTCCGACGCCGACGAGCTCGGACGTTCGACGCGCAACGAGGCGCAATCATACTGATTAGTGTTGCTTCAGTCCGACCTCGTCAAGACCCGCCTGCACCGCGCCAAAGAGAGTATTCGCGATCTGCTCGTCGGGCGAGTGAACGCGCGCGCAGGAGAAGCTTTCCGCTTCTACGCCCCCCGCTGCGACCGCGTGGTCGCCCAGGTCTTCTCGAGAATTCAAGGCATCACGATCACCTAGTCACTTCTGGCGAGGGAACCTTTCGAGGGCCCTCGGGGAGCTCGATCTTTCCACTCGGAACGAACGCTGCGGGAGAGAGCGACGCCCAGCTAGACTTCAACACCGCACTCCGCCGCAGCACTCCACGCCTCTTGTCACCTTTTCCGCCTCCATGACTCTGATCATGAGTCCGTTTCCGCTCACACCTTCGAAAGGTTCACTATGCGAGGTCACTATAAATTCGTCCCGGCGGCATCGGGGATGGTCATTCTACTGCTGGTGGCAACCGCCGCGACGGCGAAGGAGAAACCAGCCACCCAAACCCTCACTGATTCCAAAATCGCCACGGTTGCTCTCACCGCTCACGAAATCGATATCGAGCGAGGCGAAATGGCTCTTAAGAGGACCAAGAACGATGACGTCAAGCAGTTCGCCGAGCAGATGGTGAACGACCACAAAGCGGGTAGGCAAGAGGTGCTCGACCTGGCCCACAAGCTTCACGTCACGCCAGAGGAGAGCTCCATCACCAGAAGCCTGAAGGATCAAGCCCAGAAGACCGCTTCGCGCCTGAAAACATTGAGCGGGGCTGCTTTCGATAAGGCCTACATCGACGCGGAAGTGGCTTACCATCAAGCCGTGATTGATGCCCTGAATAAGACGTCGTTGATCCCAAACGCCAGCAATGCCGAGGTGAAGCAGGCCCTGATCAATACCGGGCCTACCCTCGTGGGACATCTCAAGCACGCCAAAGACGTTCAGAAATTGCTGCATGAACAGGCTTCGTAAAACTACAGGCCGGCAATGACGCGCTCAGTTGTTCCCAGTCTGCCGCGAGGAGAGCGCCTCGGCACAGTTCGCGGAGGAGCGGCCGCGAATAGGCCGAATCCTTCCGTGGTAGATCAGCGGGATGTTCGCCGAGATAACCCGCCCAAGGTTCCGAGTCCGACCGGGCATTCGATTGCTCGCGGGGTGCTGCATGCTGGCCGTGCTCCGCCCGTCGGATGCAGTCGAGATGGACGGCGGCACGACCTCAGCGCCATCCGACGAGCTCGCGCGGCGCTTGGAACAAGCGCGCGCGCTGCAGGCGAAGGGGTCCTCGTCCGCCCAGGGTGACTACGACGTTGCCGTCGCCAGGGCCCGCGAGTCAGTCGAGCTGTACCGCAGCCTGGGTGACGCGGTCGGACAGGCGCGCGCGCTGAACAACTGGGGCGCCAACGAGCTTTACCGGGGCGACTACCCCGCAGCCCTGACTCAGTTTCAGCAAGCCTTGGCGCTCTACCGAACCACAGCGAACGGGGATGGCGAGGTCGAGCAGCTCACCAACATCGGAACTGTGTTCTACTTCCAGGGGAAGTACCTGGAGGCATGGCGCGCCTACCGCGAGGCGATGAACCGCGTCGAACAGGCCTCCGCCGAGCCATGGAGCGCTCGCCTCCGCCAGCTGGTGATGCACAACCTCGCGACATTGTTTCAAAGAGTGGGGCGCGATGACCGGGCGCTGGAGCTGTATCAAGGATTGCGCAAGTCACCGCGCGCGCTTCGCCCGAGCGAGGAGGCCCGCCTACTCGTCAATGTCGGGGTGCTCTACCGCCGCCTGGGCGATCCAGTGAAGGCGGTCGAGACGTACCGCAAAGCGCAAGAATTGTTCGCGCGCGACCAGCACCTCCACGGACAGATTGGCGCGCTGAGGAACATTGGCATCGCGCTGGCACTCGACCTCGGCGACCTTTCGGGAGCGCTGGAGGCCTTCGACCGCGCCCTGGCTTTGGCAGTGCAGAGCGGTGACCGATTGCAGGAAACGCACGCGCACCTGTACCGCGGTCAGTTGTTTTTGCGCCTGAACCAGCTGCAGGGGGCCAAGACGGACTTCGAAGCGGCTCTCGCGAGCGCGAAAGAGCGCGGCACACCGGAGGAGGAATGGAAGGCCCGATTTGGGCTGGGGCGTTTGGCGCAGCGGTTGGGCAACGAAGAGCTCGCAAGAGATCAGCTTCGCGAGGCCATCGCGGTGATCGAAACCACCCGATCGAAGCTGCAGCTTGCTGCGTTGCGAGCGGAATTCCTCGGCGACAAGCGGGATGTCTACGATGCGCTGATCGAGCTTTCGCTGAGCAAGGCTGACGCGACCGAGCTCTTCGGGCTGATGGAGCGGAGCCGGGCACGGGTGTTTCAGGACCAGCTCGACCCAATCATCGGACCCGGCCGGACCGCTCCCGACGGCTCCGTCAGTCTCGCCGACGTCCAGGCGCGTCTCGATGACTCGACCTTGCTGCTCGAGTTCTGGGCAACACCGACTCGCATCGCCGCGATCTGGGTAACGCGCGACGCCTCCGGAATCGTGCCGGGACGCTTGTCGCCCGAGGAGCGTCAGCGGCTCTCCTCGTTTTCACAAAACGTCGATACCGGTTCCGACGAGGGTTGGCAAAGCGACTCGCGGGCGCTCGGCGGGATTCTTCTATCGGCGATCGAACCGCTCGGTCGAAGCCAACTCCGACATCTACTCGTCGTCCCCGACGGGATCCTCCAGTCCGTGCCCTTCGAGCTCCTTCGAACGGGCGGCGGCAAGCAGCCACTGCTCGTTGAGCGGTTCGATGTGTCGTATCTCCCGTCGGCCGCCGTCCTGTTGCGCAGCGCCCGCCCGGGCGGATCCTCCTGGAACTGGCCCTGGCAGCGCCGGATGGTCGCCTTTGGCGATCCGATCGTTCGCAATCGCCCAAGCGAGATACTGCCCGCGGGCGACACGCGAGCGCGGCTGCCGAAGTCCGGGGAAGAAGTGAAGGCGATCGCGCGCATGACTCCCGGCCGCGCCCAGATGTATCTCGGGGCAGCCGACCTCAAGCAGCATCTCCTCCAGGGCGTGGCAAGGGGGGTGCCGCTGCTGCATCTGAGCACGCATGCCACAGCGGATGACGACAACCCCGAGCGCTCCCGCATCCTCTTCTCGTCGGCGACGGATGCCGAAGCGGCGGACTATCTCTTCCTCAAGGAGATATACACGCTGGATCTCCGGGGCGTGCAGCTGACCACGCTGTCGGCATGCGACACCGAGCGTGGAAAGCTGGTCAAGGGCGAGGGTATTCAGGGATTCAGTCGCGCGCTGCTGTCTGCAGGCTCGCAGACGGCGGTGACGAGCCTGTGGCGAGTGGAGGATCAAGCAACCGCCGAGCTGATGAAACAATTTTATTTCGAGCTCAGCCGAGGCACCCCGAAAGCCGAGGCATTGAGATTGGCGAAGCTCAAGTTCCTCCGCTCCGGCACCGCCCTTGCCGAGCCTCGTCATTGGGCGGCATTCGTGCTCAACGGGGATGGCCGCGAGCCACTCTCGCGAGTGATCTCCTGGGCAACGCTGCTCGCCCCTCTCGCCGGCGCTCTGCTGCTCGCGGGGCTCTTGGCGCGCCGCTGGCTCTGATTACTGTTCCCACGCGCGCCTGGCGCGGTCTCATAAAGCAGCAACCCGAACTGAAACATCCAATCCATTCAAGGAGAGCTCTGATGACATCGAAACAACTGAAAGCAACACTCGTCGGTTTTGCAGTCGCGTTGACCCCCATCCTTCAAGCCCACGCCGATTGCCGCCATCGCACTCGTCTGGCGGCGACGGACGAGGGCGCCGCCATCGGCGCGGGAGGCAATGCGGAGGCTCGGCAGCAGACGTCTCCGATCTATTACGGAGGGGCCCGGGAGGACTTCAAGGTTCAGGTAGAGGCATACGTCGATGACGGAACCATCTTTTTCGCCTATGCCGACGGCCTCTTCGCCGGCACGCTGGAAACAGCCCTGGGTGTCGCCGAGATCGAGCTCGACACCGAAACGTTCAGCATGCCGGCGGAGCTTCGCCCGGTCTGCAACCTCAGCGTGGTGGAGGTGACCGACGAGAACGGCACGCTGATCGCTTTCGGCAACCTCTGATTTCACCGCCCTTCGACGGGCGCGGTTTCGGCCGCGCCCTTTTATTTGCTGGCTTTCCTGATCCAAAGTGCCCGGGCAATGGCCGGGAGCGAGCGGCGGTGGACCATCAGCACGGCGAGCGAGAGCGCCAGGTATGCCGCTGACAGCAGCAGACGCGATGCCTGTCCGGGCAGGGCGAACTGAATCAAGAAGAGAAAGAGGAGTGCGATCGCCTCCCAGCGGCGGAGCTCGAGATTGCACAAGACGGCGAATCCCAGCAGCGCCTGCGAGGCGGTCAGCACCATTTCTTCGACCTGCCTGGCATCCAGCGGCAGGCCACCGCGGCCGCCTCCCGCGAAGTAGGCGACCGGAAGGCTTCCCACGAGCAGCGTCCATTGATTGACCTTCGAGGAGAGGACCGTTCCAAAGGCGGCATCCGAGTGTCCCCGGAAGGCGAGCATCGACGCGACCAGAAGCTCGGGCGCCTCCGAGGCAAGCGGAGCCAACCACTGCACGAGGAGAAACTCGTCGATGCCGAGCTGATGACCTCCGGCGATCAACGCCTCGGCGAACGGCTCGGCCGAGGCGAGGACGATTGCAGCCGCAGCGAGGAACAAACCTGCCACCAGGGCTCGCCGAGGTCGTGCCCCCAGACCCCCGATGACAGCGGCGAGGCCGATCAACTCCGGCTCGCCCCTCGGCTCACGCGAAACGCGAATGGCGTAGAACACGAACAGACCGAGCAACGCCACCGCGTCGTACCAGGCCAGACGCCTTGCCCCGATGATCACCACCGCATAGACGCTCGCCAGCGCCAGGCAGACCAGCTCGACGCGCCTTGCCGGCGCGAGCCTCACGATGCGCGCATCGCGCCCACTGCGGCGAGCCGCAACCATCGCCAGCCCCGCCACCAGCGGCCATCCGATGCCAATGAGCAAGCGGTTGCTGCCGGTCATGTTCGCGATGGCGTATTGGGTGTGGGCCGGGTTGTGGCCAGCGCTGTACGAGAAGTACAGATCGACCGCGTATTCGGGCAGGACAGCCACCAGCGCCAGTACCGCCGTGGCCAGGCTCGCCGAGACGTCTACCTGGAACGCTTCCGCCGCCCAGGAGAGGAGGAAAGCCGCCGAGACGACGGCCGCACCGAACAAGCTGACCGAGGGCAGAGGACCGAGCTTTACCGCGCCGAGCCTGAAATAGATCGCCGGAAGGCCGACAGCCAAAACCAGGAAGAGCTTCCACCATCCGCGATGAACCATCGCACTGCTTAGGAATTTGAGAGGGCAAATGCCACAACTTCTGGCAACCTATGGCTGCTGTGGGACGGGAGCGCCTGGAAGGATTCACCCTGCTCTGGCGAATCCCGGGCGGCGGCCAAAAGCGAACGCACCGCCGCACGCGGGGGGCGGCGGCGATGCGTCCCTCGGCAGGCACCTAAGGGGGCGCTGGACTCGGGTCTAGCGGCAGCACCGTGCCGGCCGCTTCATCTCCGATCAACCCGAGCATCTGCACGGGGGTCTGCGAAAGTAGTCGCAGATAACTTCCAGCGGTAAATGTCACGCCGGGTAGAAACTCGGAGACATCGCGCGAAATCCGCATCCCCGCCGGAAGCGAGAAATTCGTCGATCCGAGCAGCTCCCCGACCGCCGAATATGCCTCGATCGCGATGTCCGCCGAATCGGCGCCGGGGGTCTGGAACGCCAGCCCCTCGAAGCGGTCCGCGCCAATGTTTGGATTGAAATACGCTTCGACGAAGGTCGCCTGCGAAAACACCGGCACCGTCTGCGCCAGAAGAGGGCGAGAGCTTTCGCCCATCGGAACCGAGCGCATGAACGAGGCGTAGGTGGTGGTTGTGCGATCAGGATTTCGGATGCGAACGCGCTGTCCGTGCATCCGCGTTTCTTGGAGGACGGTACCCTCGATCTCGTTCGCGCTCACGAAGCGGCTGGCGATGTCCACGCCCTCGAGCTGAAGGCGTACGCCCGGCTGGAATCCCATGCCGCGTACGGTGAAGGTCGAGCCGGCGGGAAGCACCGCGCTGCCGGGGACGACCTCGCTCACGGAGAGATTTCCGCCAACGGTGAGCAACCCGGGCGTGGCCTCTTGCGTATAAGGCTGGCCGCCTGGATCCGTCCACCAGGATGCTTCGGCATCGATGATGAGGTTCGATTGGTCGCCGGGAGCGGCATCGGCCCGCACGGGAATGGCAACCGCGGCAATAACGAGATCGCGACCACCGGTGCCAAACGAGCCGCCAGGTGAGTTGAAGGCGATATAGATCCGGTTCCCGGCGACCACTGCCGTCCCGGTAACGTCGGCGCCCGGACTGAACAGGGCAACATCTTGGACCGAGCCGAG
>WNFG01008746.1_pt1 | contig 11922 bp, 21 predicted proteins | sample 5400431 | NCBI WGS metagenome assembly WNFG01 (sample SAMN13153346, study PRJNA577476) | soil metagenome | isolation source: 120 cm saprolite under Douglas fir tree site 2 hole 3 replicate 2 | place: USA:California | collected 2015-04-18
TACGCGCCCTTGAGGTACGCGCCATTGAGGTCCGCGCCCGTTTTCACGGCCGCTTCGACGGCCAGTTTCCAGCTTTCAGTTTCGATAGAAAACAAAATCGACGAGTCGAATCGTGATTTGATCTCAAATTTCAAGGATTCTCCCTAGAGCCGTGAGCGGCTCGTGATGCCCGTCTGTCACTCGGGCATCCCGCGCAGCTCGTCGGACTAGGCTGCGATCTTTTCCCACTGCTCGGGAGCGAGTTCAAGGATCTCGCCGCCGATGCGTTCCATCGTGGTAGCGTCTTCGTACGACTCGACGGACTGGCAGAACTCCGTCACCGCGTTCGACAATCCACACTGCGACAGATCCCCGTTCGAGAGCAGCTTCATCAGGATCCCGTCACCGTACGCTTCGGGAAGCTGATTCACTTCGACGATGTGCTCGACGATCTCTTTCGGCTTCACGATCTTCCGATCGGCCGTGAGCGTCAAGCCGCGGAGATAATCGTTGAAGCGATCGCCGTCGAAGCTCGCCTTGACGACGTCGCGCATCTTCAGCATGAGAGCTTTGTCGTCGGCTTGCCGAGTCGCATCCGCGAAAACTTCGTACGCGGCTTCGAGTTCGGCGCCGGCTTTGCCGACGTGGTACTTGCGCATCGCTGAATCCGGCCGGATCGCGCCGTTCGTGCATGAGAGAATGAAAAGGAACTGTTCGACGCGGAAGGAATGCAGGCCGACTTCCGAGTTCGAGATCACGATCCCGGCTTGCACCGCTTCGCCGACAACGGTGCCCGCGATCCGTTCAGAAACCGCTTTGATGTAGAGACGCGTATCGGAAACGTCAGCCGACTCGACGCGAAGCCCGAGTTCGGATCCGCGATTGAGGATCACCGGCAGCACGGCTTCGGCGACGGTGATGTTATCGATCATGCGGTAGCGGTTCGAGAGGAAAGCGCGAGCGCGGCCGTCGAGCGTGCGCACGAGTCGCGTTTCCTTTCCTTGCGCGAGCCAGTGGTTGACGTTCGTCGTGAGAAGTTCCGGGGACTCGGCGCGCATCCGATCGTAGTACTTGGCGGGGATCCCGGTGTGCTGGCCGATCTGGTTGTGAGCGACTTCGGAGATCTGGAAGGTGCCGGCGTGATCGCCGACGACGCCGACGTCGAGAAGCACATCGTTCGGCGTGTCGTTCTCGGCGTCGACTTCGACTCGCATCCCCATGCGTTGCGTGGGAACTAAGAAGTCGCGCTTCGTCTTCGCCTGGCGAGTGATCTCCGCTGCCATCTGTTCGAGTGTGAGTCCGGTTTTCATGGTCTTTCTCCCTTGCCGGCGGGCTCGATCGAGCTGCCCACCGACGACTCCAGTGTCCCATACTTCCATTGACAGTATCAAGGATAATCTTGTACACTCCTGCAGTGGGAGGACACATGGCAAAAGGAACAAGTGTAAGGAACCGAAGAGCGATCTCAGTGTATCCCGAGCCGGATCTGATGAAGACGATCGGCGCCGCGGCCCGGGCTGAGAATCGCTCTCTCGGAAATATGATGGAAGAGATCGCTCGACGCTATTTCAACGGCGGGCCGACACCGGGACGCACGCGAGTCGCTCAAGCTCTCGTCGACGTATTCGGCGAAGTATCCGAAGATCAAGTGAAGGCGGTACATGCAAAACTCCAATCCTAAATCTTACGATGTCAAATGCGACGCTTGTCACGGCCGGAAGTACATCGGCGGGCAGCTCTGCCAGAAGTGCCGCGGCGAAGGGCAGATCCAGATCACACAAGCCGATCTGACGATCTCGCAGCGCGCCGCGAAAGAAGTCGCGCTGATCATGCACGCCGTGCTGCTCGTCGGCTGCCTGATCGGAGCGGCGTTGTCCTATTTCGGGGTGATCAAGTGATCTGCACACCTTGCGGACAAGAGATCGAATCAGGCACGAGCTATATCGCGGGCTTGAAGATCCACCATGCCGACTGTGATCTGATGGCGTTCGTGTGGGGATGCGTTCATCGGCCGGTAGAGAATGCCGACGTGTACTTCGGAAGCGAAGTGTGTGCGCAGAAGTGGGCGGCCGAGCATCCGATCCACAAGCTACAGCTCACGCGGCTTCTTCTCGCTGCGCGCCAATGCTGAACTCGACGCCGATCCCGCCGACAAATTGCCCGTACTGCCTACGCAAGATGAATCGCGCCGGCGGGCCGGATCCGGCTGCGCGGCCGTTTCCCGGCGCCTTCGTCATTTGTATGAAGTGTTCCGAGATCTCGATGATGAACGACGATCTCAGTCTCAGAAAGCTCACCGCGGAAGAACTTGACGAAGTACGAAACAACGGCGATCTGCAGCATCAGATCGCGAACTTCCGCGGCTTCATTTTGTGGCGTAAAAAGATGGAAGCGCACGGCAAAAACTGATAGAGTCGCCGCGTCCGAAACTCTCACAAGGGGAAGATCATGCCTGAACAGAAGAACGATCTCGCAATCATTCGACAAATCGATGCGCCGGAATTCAAGCTGCAGCTCGATCGCGCACTTCCGAACGCGCTCGTCTCCGGACTCTCGGCCGAGCGCATGGTACGGCTTGCGATCACCATGCTTCGGCGCAACGAAGCTCTGCAGAAGTGCACACCGCTATCGGTGATGTCGTGCGTCGTCGAGATCGCGCAGCTCGGGCTCGAACCAGAAGGCGTGCTCGGGCACGCGTACATGGTGCCGTTCGGAGATCAGTGCACGCTGATCGTCGGATACCGCGGCTTCATGCACCTGATGTATCAATCCGGAGTGATCACCGAAGTTTCGGCCGAGATCGTGCGGAAGGGCGATCAATTCAAGCGCGTACTCGGAACGCGTCGCGAGTTGATCCACGATCCGGCGCCGATCCCCGAGAAAGATGAAGAGAAGAACTGGATCGGCGCCTATGCCGTCGCGCACTTCCTTAACAATTCGATGGCGTTCGAATATCTCGAAAAGGTGAAGATCTACCATGCGCGCGCGCGATCCCGCGGCTACCAGAAATATCTGAAAGATGGGAAGTCGAGTCCGTGGATCACGGATGCGGAAGAAATGTGGAAGAAGACGCCGATCCGCCGGCTTGCGAAACGGATGCCGACGTCGACGTCTGACAAGCGGCCGCTTCTCTTGCGCGCGGTGATGCTCGATGAGTACAACGATAAGCCAGGCTTGCTCTTGCCGACGTTGCACGGCTTCGAAGTCAATCCGGATCCACCGGAACAGCCGAACGGCGAGCCGATCACGCCGACGATCGAAGTGCCGGCCGAGAAACCGACAGCGAAACCGCCGGCAGGCAAAAAGGCCAATTCGCCGGCTTCGAATCCCGCGGTGCCGAAGGCGAATCTAAAAGGCGTCGACGATCCGCTGATCACGATTGCCGAACAGACGGAGATCTACAATCGCGCGTCGGTGCACACCTGGAAGATCCCTGATGAAGTTCGAGCTATGCTCAAAAAGAAGTTTGGTATAGACTCCGTCAAGCTTGTGCGGCGCTCCATGCTGCCCAAGATCTTCCAAATCTTAGAAACAGGAACGTGATCCGTGTCCGACGGAACGCGCTTTCAACCTGTCGAATTTTCCTTCGACGAAAACTCTCATACGTACAGCACGCCGCTGCACGGCATCATCCCCGGCTGCACGCGCGTTCTCGATCACGGCGGGTTCGTGTCGTTCGATCACGTGAACCGTGACATTCTCGAACGCAAAGGCGAACTCGGCCGCGAAGTGCATCGCGCATGTCACCTTCACAATCAGAAGAAAGCGATCTCATGCGATATCCAGGTGCGCGGCTACTTGAACTCGTGGATCGAGACAGTTCGCCGGCTTCGCTTTGTGCCGCGGCAATCAGAATTCCAACAGATCGCGGAAGTGCACGGAATGCTCTACGGGATGCAGATCGACGCCGAAGGGCTCGTGCTCAATGAAGAAACGATCATCGATTACAAGATCGGCGAGATCATGCCGCATCACGAGATTCAGCTTGCCGGCTACGCGGCGGGCTTATATCATCCGCGTCTCGAAACCCCGCTCGGCCGTTTCCGCACGCGCAAGCGGATCATTGTCAAACTGCAGGAAGATGGATCGCTCGGGAAAATCCACCGTTGCGAAGACAAGTCCGACTTCGACACGTTCACGAGCGCGCTTTCGACGACGTACTGGAAGCTGAAGCACGACAAATTCTATAGGGAGCTGACACCATGAGCACGCAAGCAACGATCACGAAGTTCGAACTGCCGACGATCCCCGATCAGCAAAAAGCCGACAAACTCATCAAGCCGCTACTCAGCCAGGCGCTCGGATTCAAGATCAAAGATGAAGACGATTATCTCGCTTCCGGCGTTCTGATCGAACGTCACGACGCGGTGATCAAGCAACTCACCGACGGCGATGAAGAGAAGAAGTTCATCGGCTTCAAAGCATTCGTCGCCGGCTTGCACGGTATGCACAAGATGGCGCTCGCGCTGATGAATCAATTCGTCGGGCCGCTCGAAAGATCGAAGGATTCTCTTCTCGACGAACGGCAGCGATACCGCGACGAGCAGGCACGGCTGAATCAAGAGAAAGCCGATCGTGATGCGGAAATTCTCCGCAAGCAGCAAGCGAAAGAGCTGATGCAGGAAGCGAAGAAGCACGAGAAAGTCGGCGACGTCGAGACGGCGACAGTTCTGCGCGAGCAGGCAAAGACGATGCCGGCGCCAGTCGTGCCCGTCGCCGCGGCCGCACCGAAACAATCGGGCTTTGTCGAGCGGCCGGTGTGGGAAATGACCGTGACGAACTACGAACTCGTGCCGATCGAATATAAGACGCTCGATTACACGAAGAAAGGCGAGCGCGAATTGATCGACAGCAAGATCCGCGCCGTCACTTCAAAACTCGGCAACGCGATCAAGATCCCCGGCGTCGAAGTGCGGTCGACGACTTCCGAGCATTCCCGGGCGGTGCGCTGATGAGCGTCGTTTGGAAGTTTCCGATCATCTTCATCGCTGAACAAGAAATACTTCTTCCTCTCGGCATCCAGATCCTCTCTGTGCAATTTCAACGGGAGTTTTGTATGTGGGGGGTCGTCGATCCCAAAGAAGAAAGGCGCACACTCCGGAAGCTCTATGTCGTCGGAACCGGGAACGAACTTCCTACCGGCAATATTGAACACATCGGCACCGTGCAACTCGACAGTTATGTGTGGCACTTCTTCATCGAAAGGGCGAGCTGATGGATCAGCTCTGCCGCGGGTGCACAACTATGTCAGGACTTCGGCTGCCGTGCGATTCGTGCGGTGATACATTTTGCGATTTTTGTTGGAAGCGACACGCTTGCCAGCTCGCCGCGAGTCGTGACGAGAATCGAAAAGGTCGAGCAGACGCAATGGAAATGGAGATCAGGAATGACAAAAAAGGAAGGGAATCAAGAATCATCTACTTCGACGTCGCCTACATCCGCTCGGCTGCTAAAAAATCGGCCGCTCGATCCGGAGAAAGACAACGCTGACGTGCGGCCGCCGGCAGTGCAGCAAGCATTCGCAACGGCCGCGGCGGAAGTCGGCGCCGAGAACGTAGAAGTCCCGCAACAAGCCGAGCTGCTCGCGGCGCCGGAAGAAGCTGCGCGGCCGATCGCCGTGCAGAACGGCCGGATGCTCGCGACGTATGTCGGGCTAGGGCTCGAACGCGACAAAGACGGCGGCAAACTCGTACATCTGGACTTCTCTTTTCCCCTTGAAGACGCGCACGACGGCCACATCCCGCGGCGAGTGAAAGACGCATGGGAATGGTTGAAGCTCTCGGGCAACAAAGCGGTGCAGATCATCGGGATCCCCGCGGTGACGCTCGATGTGTTTCTCGATCCGCGAGAGAAGAAGTCCGAACTTCACTTGCTCGGCGCCGAATTCTCGAAAGCGATAATTTCGTTGATCGAAGAAGTCGGGAAGGGCAAAGCTAAAATGGTGACGCGTTTCGCGTTCCGGCTGCGCGTCGGCCGATCGGCGAAGGTGATAGACTTCGCCGCCTGGCGGGATGGCGAAGAGTTCTGGCTGAAGATGCCGGTGACTCAGGAGTCGATAGAGTGATGGAAAACATCAAAGAAAAACTCACCGCGGAGATCGAGCGGATTATCGATAACCATACCGACGGTTTAGGGAATCGTCCGATGGCCGAAGCGATCGTCGTTTTGCTCACTGACTTCGTGAAACAAAACGCGCCAGGGCCGACAGGCGAATTCCCCGACGGCAAAGTCGACGCGAACGACGACGAAGGTGGGACAAAGATGCTCATCTCAGAGAACGCCGGGAATGTCCGGATCGACTTCGGGCAACCGCTCGCATGGTTTGCGATGCCTAAGCCGCAAGCACTCACGTTCGCCTTCACCGTGCTCGAACGTTGCGGCATAAAGATCGAGCACAAGATCCAACAGGATCCCGCGCCAGGTGCGCCGGCATGAGCGAAACGATCGCTGTTCACAAGAATTCCGACGACGTCTTCACGTGCATCACGGCCGAGAGCCGGCTGAATCCGCGTCACGTTTGGCTTCGAGCAGCCGCGCACTGTTTGAAGATGCTCGACGTGCCATACCTGGTAAGACTCTCGGCGGCGGATACGTGCTTCCACGTCGCGGACTCGCTTCCACTGAAGCCGTACAGATCGCCGGTGAGATGGGGATGGGGGAAAGGATGGCCTGGACAATGAAAGAGTTCACGTACCTGATTCCGAGAAAGTACCTGTCGGCCGACGTGCTTCGGATGTCACCGAAGCCGATCGCGGTACGGGCATGGGAAACCATTGTTCCTGGCCTGATCGTTCAAGTGCCGATCTCGCCGACACGCCGCGGCAAAGTTCACCTAACACACAAGGCTTCTGGATGTGTCGTCAAAGGGCCGATCAAAGGGCTCAAGACGGCGCAGAAGATCGCCGGCAACCTGAAGCGGCTTCCGGTGCGATTCACCGTGGCGACGCCGGTAGCCCTATATCGGCAGCTTGCGAAGCTCACGAATCGCCAGATCGAACGGTTCTTCGAAGCCGTCGGCCGAACAACGAACACCGATCCGGATCTCTTCCGGAACGATTGCAGGGCAATTTCGAAGAGCTTCGACGAATACATGACTAAGAAGGGGTACGGCAGCAAGGCCGCGGCGAAAGCCGGACGATCGAAGAGGGGGAAGTGATGGAAGGTCAAGGAACCGAGAACAGCTCGCAGAACGCCTTAGAACGCACAAAGCGTATCCTTGCGCTCACTGAGAAGGGTGTCTCTCCCGAAGAAGCGACAGCGACGATCGATCGCGAAGACGCACAGAAGCGGCGCAAGCCGTCGCTGCTCGAAGGCAAGGTTAGAAGACTGATGGAGTCGGATCCGACACTGTCGCGAGAAGACGCCGTTCAGCGGATCGCTGTGGAAGAGAGTGAAGCCCGGCGAACGGCCGTGCTCGACGAGCTGACGGCCAAAGAGCCGCGGATCGTGAAACCGACGTGCCCGGGATGCGGTGCGGATCCGCTCGTATTCAAGCGACTTCGCTACGAATTCGGTGATGGAGTTGTCGCCGAAGTGCTGTTCTGCCGCAATCCGGATTGCCGCGTCGCGTTCGGCGGCCAGATCGTCGGAATGGTGCAGCCGCAACGGTGAGCTTTTCAACAGATCCACTCGGTTTTCCACAAAGAAAGAGCTAGACAGAAGTGCTGCATTGTCATAGAGTTCGACTCGCTGAAGCGGGAGTAAGCCCGCGAGAGCTTCCGGCGCTTACTCGCCAAGTTTTCCGTCTTGCTCCCCTTCGGTATCTTCCGCGGAAAGAAGTGTGCCTTTTGGCAAGACTCCCTTCGATGCAGTTCTATCCGCACGACTGGCTTTCGGACTCAGCTTTGCGAAGTTGTTCACTACCGGCTCGCGGTTTGTGGATCGACATGCTGTGCGTCTTATGGGACTCTCCTGAACGTGGGATCTCGCCTTACGCTGCCGGAAAGTTGGAAGCGAAAGCCTGGGCGAAAGTCGTCGGTCACAGGACGGATTACGTCCGCAAGTTGCTCACGGAACTTGAGAAAGCTGGTGTCTTCTCGCGTCGGAAACCAGACCGCCGACTCTTCTCTAGGCGCATGACTTCAGAGGAATTAATACGGAAACAACACCGTGATTCTTATCACCGCACAAAGCCGGAATTCGGACACGATTCGGACACGATTCGGACGGACTTCGGATCCCATCCTTCTTCTTCTTCTTCATCTTCAAATCTAACTACTACCCCCCTACCCCCCGTAAACGGGGGGATGAAAACTCACGACGAATTGCTCAAAGACGAGAACAACTACTCGTACATGGGATGGGTTGGCGGGCACATCGTCATTCGCACCGGCCGTCACAAACGCGTGCTCACACAGAACGACATTCACGGACTCGCCGGCGCGCGCATCGAGCAAGTCGTCGAACTGATTCGGCGAAAAGGTTTTTGGGCCGAGATCTACGTGCCGTCGACGCAAGGCAAGGCGCCGGTATGAATCGACTTCTGATCAACGCGATTTTCCCCGGCGAGCCGATCGCCTGGCAGCGCGTGCAACTCCGCGGCCCGTACATGATCAAGCCGAAGGAAATGCGCGCAGCTAAAGAAGCTTCGCCGGCAACTGAAGTGCATCGCGCCGTCGCTGAAGCCGAACAATCGCGCACGGTTCGGAGTGCAGCTCGTTTTCTCCGTCCCTGGCTGGCAGCGTGACGGCGACAACTGCGAGAAACTCTTACTCGATGCGTTCAACAAAAAAATCTGGTGGAACGACTGGCAGATCGATGAGTGCCAGTGGCGCATGATCCGAAACGCCAGCGTACCTCAAACTCATATGATCGTGTATCTGATCGAATCGCCGATAGCAGACCAGGTGGAAAAAGTCCCGAAGGGAGCACCATGAAAAGAGAAGAACGCGAAATGTTCAAGAACGTCGTCACGACAGGCCAACTCACCGCGATCGAACCGTTGATCGATGAGCTGATCCGCCGGGCGCGCGAGACGGCCGATATCGAAACGATCGCGCTGCCGTTTCATGCCGTCGTGCAGCTCGCCGCATTCCTGAAGTTCCACGAATGGCGCGAGCCGCGGCCCGGCTATCACGATTGTCCGGAGTGTCACGCCGAGTTTCAAGGCACGCTGCCCGACAAAAGATTCCATCGCCGCGAATGCAGAGTCGGCGAGCTGCTCAAGTTTCTTCAGGCCACACTTAAAACGTCCGAAGGGAGCAAACATTATGCCGTTTCCGAACACACGCCAAGCACTCCAAGATAACGGGTACGTCTTCAATCACGCGAAGACGTGCGAAGCTTGCAACGTCCAGATCGAGATGTGGACAACGCCGAAAGACAACCTGATGCCGCTCGACTTCAAGCGCGACGAGCATCAGAACGAAACGTGCGAGCCGCATTTCGCGAGCTGCAAAAAACCGGAACTCTACAGCCGCAAGCTTCGCGAGAAAAAAGAAAAAGAAAAAGCTGCAGCCGCGGCCGCCGGCCCGATGAATCCAGATGCCTGATCTCTTTCTCACGATTCCGTGCGAAATCGGGAAGCTCAATCGCTTCGAGCCGATCCTTGTGTTCATCAAAAACGATGTGACGGGCGCCGCGGTATGCCGCTATGAATGCCCGCACTGTCACGGCCGCGGCCCGCGGAGAAAGCCGATCGCGCAACACATGGGACTCTTCGCCGATAAACCTGCAACGTGCCGAGTGCTGATCGCTGAAGACGTACGACGCCGGCGGAAGGATGTGCTAACGTGACGATCGCTGACGATGGGAAATTCTGCAACTCGTGCAGGAAAATCAAACTACACCGGAAAGCGCACCGCATCATGCCAGGCGACGGCGGCGCGCAGTGCGACGAACACTTCCGCGAGATCGTCGGACTTCCGCAACTGAACGACGAAGCGCGCGCGTTCATCGCGCGGTGCAAGGAAATGGAAAATGAGCGAAGTCAATCCGCATCATCCAGTAACCGAAGCACTGCACGATCAATGGCACAAGATCTGCCTGATCCTGATGGTGCGGCTCGGCGAAAAAGAAATCGTGATCAACAAAGCGGATCTCGATCAAGTGCTGGAAGGTCCGTATAAATACATCGTCGCGCACGACAAGCATGACGGGCTTCACGTGATTCTGTGCGACGAAGCCGAAGCCCGCGAAGCGTTACGTAGGAGTCAGCATTGAGCTTCCACTATCGGCGACACAAAGCACCGAGCAAAGGCGCGAAGTTCACACACACGATCGAAAGCCGGCCGAAGGTGCCGGCGAAGATCGAAGTCCCACAATGCGCCTGGTGCGCGATGATATCGGTCACGACTTGCGAGCTGCCGAGCTGCCGGAAGCCGCTGTGCTGGAAACACGTATGCAGGAAAGCCGGCGGATCTCTTTGTCCGGATCACACGCACGCGCTACTCGTGCAGTACGATGGATTCCCATCGGAACAGTTCGGCGATCGGGGGGAAGCTTATGCTTGTGAGGTACGATCTGTGCACAAGGGCCGCGCGAAAAATGTGGCGAGTAATCTGTAAGATGAACGGCGCGCGGAGTTCTCGAACGCTCACGGAAAAAGTTTTAGAAGCGCATCCGCATCTTGATCCGGCGACGGTTCAAGCTATGATCCTTGCGATCAGGCACTCGGACGGCTGAAATGTGGGGACTAAAAAAAGTCGGCCCGCCGCGCGGGATGGATCCGGAAGAAGCTTTCCAGTACGCGATGCTTGTGCTTCTCGGCTATTATTTTTGGATGGTGTTCTTCCCGTGGTACGGACGATGATCACACTCGAACAAATCGACTTCGCCGGCAAGCTCTCAAATTCGGCTCTTGCGTTCGGAATCCAAAATTATTTTGTTCGGATGGACGTCGCTGTCGAAAAAGACAACGCCGACGATCTTGCGAAATTCGCAGCGCACATCATCGTCGAATTCGCGCAGCACGGCTTCGTTATCGCTGACAAAGCTGCGCGATGGATCGAGCTGTTCGGGAAACTCCCCGAATTCGATTCCTTGACACAACCCACGTCGAGCGTGTAACTTGCGAGCCGGTCAACTTGCCAGCGTTCAGGCGCGCCGGCGGGACATCCGAGAAGTCCCGAAAACTATTCGGTCTTAAAGGTGCCACATAAGCACCCATCGCCGCGGCAAGATCTGCGTCTGGACTCCGTTCCAAGTCGACGAATGGCGCAAACTCCAAAAAGTTCCGGATTGCTCGACGCACGATCACGTCAGTCGCCGGCAAGCCGATCAACTCACAAAAGATTTTCTCTATAGCGAACGCCGCGGGCGGCGCCTTTACCACTACTACACTGCATACTGGCTTACACAAGCGAAGAAGCCGAGAGTGATCTTCTTCAATTCGGCGCCGCGCCACTGGCGGCCGGAACGCAGTTCCATGTTTCGAGTTCTGCAGCTAGTAATCGATTGAAAAGGAGAAAGATCGTGAATAGATTCTTCAGAAACACTCGGCTTGAGAAACACGCACCGCTCGGCGCGCCGGCGAATCCCGGCGGATCCGTTCCCATCACCGGCAACACGTTTGCCGGCGGTGCCGCGGGCCCGGCAGTGACTCCCGCATTCGCTCAAGGTCTGCAGGGCGCTTTCGGTTTGAACTACGTCGACGTCGTTCTCTCTTCGGCGCAGATCCTTCTTTTGCAGACGACTCCGGTGACGCTCGTGCCGGCGCCAGGTGTCGGCTTCTTCATCAACGCGATGTACGCGAAGATGATCTTCTTCGGCGGCGGCGTTGCGTACACGGACGCCGGCGGCGCCGTAAGCATCGGCGCCGGCGGGCAAACTGTCGCGCTCGCGTCGAACGCGATCTTCCTTGTCACCGTCTCACCGAATCGCCGCATTCAAACTCTTCTTCTGCAAGCAGCCGCGGCCGGCACCGGCATCACCGGCGCTGCCGCGAATCCACCGACTGAAGACAACGCAGCTCTCACCATTTCGAAGATCACGAATCAATTCGCG
>WNFG01004335.1_pt1 | contig 11920 bp, 9 predicted proteins | sample 5400431 | NCBI WGS metagenome assembly WNFG01 (sample SAMN13153346, study PRJNA577476) | soil metagenome | isolation source: 120 cm saprolite under Douglas fir tree site 2 hole 3 replicate 2 | place: USA:California | collected 2015-04-18
CGACAGGGCACGATGGCCAGCAGTCAGCCCAGCTGTCGCGCGCTCGCTTCCATGAAGGAAGTAGAGGTTCAGGTCAGCCCCAGGTATCGCCGCGCGACGCCGTGCCCTGGCCGATAGCCGCGGGGAGCTTCTGCCCACCCCCCCAGGGTGATGCGCCACGTCTGCGCCGGCGTGATAGTGGGACTGCCTTGAAGCTGGGAGGTTGGGGCCGTCGTGGTCAAGGACTTCCCCGGTAACCCGGCGTCCGCTGGGACTGCAGCTGATCACGTCAACCAATCCGGAGATAGATTCCTATGCCCAAAGACACTGAAATCCGCCCCTTCCGCGTGGACGTCCCGGATGAGGAGGTCGCCGATCTGCGCCGACGCATTGCAGCGACGCGGTGGCCCGAAAGGGAGACCGTCGCAGACGCGACACAGGGGGTCCAGCTGGCGACGATGGAGAAGCTCGTTCGCTACTGGGGCATCGAGTACGACTTCCGGAGATTCGAGGCGAGGCTGAACGCGGTGCCTCAGTTCATTACGGAGGTCGACGGCATCGACATCCACTTCATCCACGTCAAGTCGCCGCACGAGGACGCGTTGCCGCTCATCATCACGCACGGCTGGCCGGGCTCGGTCATCGAGATGCTGAACGTAATCGGCCCGCTCAGCGACCCGACGGCACACGGCGGCGACGCGAGGGACGCGTTCGACGTGGTGGTCCCGTCGATCCCCGGCTATGGCTTCTCAGGGAAACCGTCGACTACCGGCTGGGACCCTGTCCAGATCGCGGATGCGTGGATCGCGCTGATGATGCGTCTGGGATATGCACGGTTCGTCGCGCAGGGCGGCGATTGGGGTGCGCAAATCACGGATGTGATGGGTGCAAAGGCACCTCCAGGGTTGCTCGGCATTCACTCCAACATGCCCGGTACGGTCCAGCCTGACGTTTCGAAGGCACTCGCGTCCGGTGGCCCGGCACCGACTGGTTTGTCGGCCGACGAGCAGCGCGCGTGGGAGCAGCTGAAGTTCCTTTATACGAAGGGCATCGGATACGCGACCGAGATGGCGCTGCGCCCGCAGACATTGTACGGGCTCGCCGATTCGCCCGTCGCCCTCGCCGCCTGGATGCTCGACCACGACGCAAGCAGCTACGAGGACATCGCGCGGGCCTTCGAAGGTGACCCCGTCGACAACCTCACACGAGACGAGGTCCTCGATAACATCACGATGACCTGGGTGACGAACACCGGAGTTTCGTCGGGTCGTCTCTACTGGGAGAACAAGCTTGGCTTCTTCGACGTCAAGGGCGTCAAGGTTCCAGCTGGGGTGAGCGTCTTCCCTCGAGAGCTCTATCAGGCGCCGCGGAGTTGGACCGAGAAGGCCTACCCCAACCTCATCTACTTCCATGAAGTCGACAGGGGCAACCACTTCGCCGCCTGGCAGGAGCCGCAGCTCTACACCGAGGAGGTCCGCGCAGCGTTCCGCCCACTGCGTTAGCAAAGGAGGTCGTCATGAGCTCCGCCGACGCATCGACGCGACGCGGTGGCCCGATCGGGCCTTTCCGGGAGAGCTGTACGTGGCACCGGAGAGCTGGGCCCGGCGCGGCATTCAAATCACTCAGGTAGGAGGGACATCAATGACTGCTACCACCGCCGTAGAGGTCGCAATTCGCCCATTCCGCTTCGAGGCTCCACAAGACGATCTCGTCGATCTCAGGCGCAGACTTCAGGCGACTCGGTGGCCCGACAAGGAAACGGTGAACGACGAATCGCAGGGCGCGCAACTAGCGAAGCTGCAGGCGCTGGTCCGCTACTGGGGCACGGACTACAACTGGCGCAAGGTTGAGGCAAGGCTAAATGCCTTACCGCAATTCACGACAAACATCGACGGGCTGGACATTCATTTCATTCACGTCAAGTCACGTCACAAGAGCGCGTTGCCGCTCCTCATCACGCATGGCTGGCCGGGATCCGTTATCGAGCTCCTCAAAATCGTCGAGCCGCTCACGGATCCAACCGCACACGGCGGCAGCGGCGAGGACGCGTTTGACCTGGTCGTCCCGTCGCTTCCCGGATACGGCTTCTCCGCCCGGCCGGAGGCACCGGGCTGGAACCCGGAGCGGATCGCGCGCGCCTGGAACGAGCTGATGCACCGCCTGGGCTACGAACAATACGTCGCCCAAGGCGGCGACTGGGGGGCGGTCATCACCGAAGTGATGGGCCGGCAAGCACCCGGGGGACTCCGCGGCATCCACGTCAACCTGGCGGCAGCGGTGCCGCCCGACATCGAAGCGGCGCTCGCCGGTACCGGGCCCGTGCCAGCCATGTCCGAGGAGGAACGCGCCGTGTTTGATGCGCTCCGCGCTTACCGGATGAGCGGCTACGCGGGCTACTTCGTGGCGCTGACCGCACGGCCGCAGGCCGTCGGGTACGGTCTTACCGACTCGCCGGTCGGCCTCGCGGCGTTCTTCCTCTGGCATCCAGGCTTCGCGAACTGGTCGTACGGCGACGATCCAGACGATCCCAAGACAAAAGACGAGGTACTGGACAACATGACACTGTACTGGCTCACGAACACCGCAAGCTCGGCGGGGCGCTTGTATTGGGAGCACGGTGGAGCTAGCCCGACGAGTGCAGCGGCGATCAAGACGGCCGAGATCTCGTTGCCCGTCGGCGTCACGGTCTTTCCGGACGACGTCTATCGACCGCCGGAGAGCTGGGCCCGGCGCGCCTATCGAAACCTGACCTACTTCCACGAGGTCGACCGTGGCGGGCACTTCGCGGCATGGGAGCAGCCTCAGCTGTTCTCCGACGAGATCCGGGCGGCGTTCCGATCGCTGCGCTGACGTGCCAATAAAGGTGACGGTAGAGCTCGCTGCTGGAGGAGGATTCAAATGAGTCACGAACCGACGATCGTTCTCGTACACGGGGCTTTCGTGGATGGGTCGAGCTGGAATGGCGTCATCGAGCGGCTGCTGCAGGGAGGGCATCACGTTGTCGCCCCACCAAACCCCTTGCGTGGGCTGGCGGCTGACTCGGCCTACATCGCGAGCTACATCAGCCAGATCGACGGTCCAACGATTCTGGTCGGACACTCGTACGCCGGCGCCGTGAACAGCAATGCCGCAAGCACAGCCAAGAATGTCCTCGCGCTGGTGTTCGTGGCAGCCTTCGCGCCAGAGAATGGTGAAACCCTGGGGGGCGTCGAGGCGAACTCGAAGGACAGCGTCCTCAATTCGGCGCTCGTCCAACGCCTGTACCCGACCGGGAAGGACGGGGAGACAGGACCGGAGTTCCTCGTCGACCCGGCAAAGTTCCACGATGTCGTTGCCTCCGACGTGCCCGAGACGCAAACTGCCGTGGCTGCCGCCGCGCAACGTCCCATCGCGGCCCGCGCTTTCAGCGAAGCCTCGGGACCGCCGGCCTGGAAGACCATCCCCTCGTGGGCCGTGGTTGCGGTTGGCGACAAGGCTGCCGGCACCGACGTCATTCGTTCGATGGCCAAGAGGGCGGGCGCCAAGACGGTCGAGATCAAGGGTTCGCACGCGATCATGGTTTCCCAACCGCAGGCCGTAACCGATGTGATCCTCGAGGCACTTCAGGCCGCGGCGAAGCCGGTGGCAGGCGCCGGGGTGCGAAACAAACCGTGAGCACCGTCGCGCAAACTACAGCAACAGCTGCAACGACCGGGAAAAGCGCGCTCGGTCCCCTCAAGCGCGTCGATGCCGGCGTTCTCAATGTTGGATACGCCGAGGCCGGTCCCAGCGGCGGCCCGACCGTGATTCTTTTGCACGGGTGGCCGTACGACATCCACAGTTTCGTCGACGTCACCCCTCGTCTGGCGTCGGCTGGCTACCAGGTGATCGTCCCCTACCTGCGCGGATATGGCACTACCAGCTTTCTGTCGAACGAGACGTTACGCAACGGCCAGCCATCGGCCCTGGCGCTCGATGCCATTGCACTGATGGATGCCCTGAAAATCGACCGTGCGATCGTCGCGGGCTTTGATTGGGGAGCGCGAAGTGCCGACATCGTCGCCGCACTCTGGCCGCAACGCTGCCGGGCGCTCGTGTCCGTGAGTGGCTACCTGATCGGCAGCCAGGACGCCAACAAGAAGCCGCTACCACCGGCGGCTGAGCTCCAGTGGTGGTACCAGTACTACTTCGCGACCGAACGCGGAAGTGTCGGATACCGGCAATACACCCGAAACTTCAACAAGTTGATCTGGCACCTCGCCTCGCCGAAATGGCAGTTTGACGATGCGACGTTCGATCGCACGGCAGCGTCCTTCGATAACCCGGACCACGTCAATATCGTGATCCATAACTATCGCTGGCGGCTCGGACTGGCTCAAGGCGAGTCCCAATATGACGAGCTGGAGCAACAGCTCGCCATAGGCCCAGTCATCACCGTGCCCAGCATCTCCCTGGAAGGTGATGCCAATGGCGCGTTCCACCCACAATCCAGTGCGTATGCCGGGAAGTTCTCAGGCAAGTATGAACACCGCGTGATCACGGGCGGCATTGGGCACAACCTGCCGCAAGAAGCGCCGCAGGCCTTCGCCCAGGCAATTCTGGACGTCGGCCTTATGTCAGAGGAGTAAAGGGCCATGAAAGCAAAGCAGTTGTTTTTTGCCGGGACACACCCGGCCGGGGTGGAACCGCCGCGCGAGGCGGTCAAAGTCGACGATCAGCTGATACAGCAGCTGAAGGCCAGGGCCGCGAAACTCCCGATCGAAGGCGAGCTGGCGTCGTTTGGCGGCGCAACTGGGTGGCTCAATTCCGAGCCGTTATCGCCGGCTGACCTGCGGGGGAAAGTCGTTCTCGTCGACTTCTGGACCTTTACCTGCGTCAACTGGCTGCGGACGTTTCCCTACGTTCGTGCCTGGGCTGAAAAATACGGCGACAAAGGCCTGGTCGTGATCGGCGTCCATACGCCGGAATTTCCGTTTGAGGGAGACATCGACAACGTGCGCAAGCAGGCAAAAGCACTGGGGGTCGAATACCCAATCGCGGTCGACACCAACTACGGGGTCTGGCGGGCGTTCGACAACAACTACTGGCCGGCCCTCTATCTCGCGGATGCCCAGGGACGGATCCGAGCCCATCACTTCGGCGAGGGCGCGTACGAGATGTCAGAGATGATCCTTCAGCAGTTGCTCGCGGATGCGGGCATCAGCGGATTCCCCGATGACCTGGTCACGGTCCAACCGGAGGGAACCGAGGTTGCCGCCGAATCAAGCACCCTCGAGTCGGGAGAGACCTACACCGGTTACGAGCAGGCGGAGGGTTTTGCCTCGCCAGGTGGTGCGGTCCCGAACGAGCCTCGCGCATACACCGTTCCCAGTCGCCTGAACCTGAACGATTGGGCCCTATCTGGACTTTGGACGATCACGGGACGGGCAGCAGTTCTAAACCAGGCGAACGGGCTTATCGCCTTTCGCTTTCATGGCCGTGACGTCAACCTGGTGATGGGACCGCCCAAAGGTGCCGCTTCGGTGCGCTTTCGCGTCTTTATCGATGGCAAGGCCGCAGGCGCAACCCATGGAACCGACGTCGACAGTCAGGGCCAGGGCACTGCGGGCGATCAGCGGCTCTACCAGCTGATCCGCCAGCGGGGCAGCATTGAGGATCGAACCTTCGAGATCGAATTCCTCGATCCGAGCATCGAGGCCTACTGCTTCACGTTCGGTTAGATCGCAGCACGCGCTGCGGGCCAAGCGGGGTCTTCCGGATATTGCTCTTCAGCGGCGAGGAAACGGGTGTAGCTCGGGACCCGCGCCGATCTCGGTGACCCAACGCTCCACCGTTGTCGCCGGAAACAACTGGAGGTGAATGATGGAATCCTGCCCTTTGGTGCCGCCCGACCCTCCGCCGAAGGGCGTCGCCACTGAGAGCGTCATGCCGCGCCCGGCGTACACGTGCTCACGGACCATCGCGCCCGCCTGGTATCGCTTGCCAGGCACTATGGTGTCCGCGGGTCCCAGCGACTCGAGCAGCCTGTCGATATTGGGGACAAGCGGATCATCGACCTCGACCAGGTCGATGTGATCGGAGCCGAGCAGGACCCACGCCTCGATCCGGCGCGGCGGCGCCATCCGGATGAGCGTGCTGACGCGAAAGCGTTTCTGAAACCTGGTCTTATCCTCCGGCTCGCTCCTCTCGGCCAGCGGCCCGAGCCGATTGCTCAGGCTAGCGACCGTCTCCACGAGCGAAAGCCCCTGCCAATCAGCCAGATTCCCCTCGACCGCCTGACGGATGTCGGTACCCATCGTGTCAGTGGACCGGAATGTAGACCATCTTCAGGGCGGACAGCGAGGTCGCTCGCGCCTTGGGTAGGTCGTTCGCCGCCGCTAGCGCCTCGGCCGAGATTCCGTGCTGATCGGCCACCGAGCCGATGGTGTCACTATGGATGACCTTGACGCGCTGGATGCCGTGAGCCTGCAGGGACGTGCCCACGACGAGGTCGCGATCGGCCTTGAGCTTTACCCCACCCGCGCTGAATAGGCCGCCGACCGGCACATTCAGCTTCGTGCGAACCGAGTCATAGGTGTCGCCTGCTTTAACGAGGTAGTACCCGGCGAGCTCCGCATCCTTGGCCGTCCACTGCGCCACACCGGCCAGGGAGTGTTCGTGCGCCGTCCCCTCCCCCAGGCCGAGGTATTCCGTGTGTCCCAGGAAGTAAGCGGCCTTGGCATCCGCCATCCCGACCTTCTTGGCAATGTCCTTCGCCTGGGCGTATTCGCTGTAATCCGAATGGTAAATGACGCTGGAAGCGTCGTACGGGAGCACCTTCCCCTCCACGTCGGCGCGCAAAGCGGCGTCGGAGGCGATGCGGCCCTTGAGGTTTCCAGGCCCATCCCACAGGTCGTGACGCATGACTTCATCGAAGCCTTCCACCAGGTACTTGCGGGCGGTGCCGCCTACCAGATCCGCCGTCTTCGAGAAGTTCGGGTGCGCCACGATATGCAGCATCTCGTGCACGAGTGTCGTGAACACATCCCATCGGGTTTCGCGCAGCTTCTTCGGGTCCGCCTCCGTATACGGCTGGATGAAGACGGTCCCGGTGCCGGCCTCGGCGGGCCAGCTGTGAATCGTGTCGTCGATGTCGGGCTTGTTGTTCTTGACGAAGAGATCGAGGATCCGCGCGAACTCGGTGGAATCGGGCGCTCGGGTCGGCACGCAGTGATATTTGTCGAGAACCTCCTGCCCGACGCCCTGCAGCGTCATCCAGTACTCGGTCCAGCCGGCGCGGTCGCCGTCGTCGATCGGCCGCGTCGATTCATCGCCCAGCTTCGCCACCAGCGAATAGCCGCCTCCCGGGTGATAAGTGTCCGCCGGCTCGCGCGTTGCCACGCTGATGTAGTCGCCGAAGTACCTCTCCACCTCGTGCTGGGCAGCCTTCGCGATATCCGTCGCGCCGCCAATGGGAAACGCCGGTGCCTTTTTCTTGAGGTCGCGAAATGTCGTCGCCCAGTTGCCGACACTGCTCTTCAAATTCGACAGCATCTCCTTCTCCAATTTCCCGCCCGCACCAGCGTCGGTCATCGGCGGTGGGCCTTTAACTACCACCGGCGCGCCTGCAGCCGCGCCCGGTCCGGCCGGTACCACCGTCGCCCCGGGCGTCAGCCTCGCCTCCACCTCCGCGTGGGTCGTCGGCGTCACGGGCTTGACACCGCTGAAAAGGTCAGGCGCTCGCTGAATCGATGCAATCATCTGGCTGACGGCGAGATTTCCGGCCGCCTGCTGCAGGTACGCGAGCGTGTCGAACGTCGTCGGCATTGGTCCACGCGTCGCTGACGGCGCGTTCTGTTTTCCAGCCGCCGACTGATAGAGGTGGTTTTGCGCTTTCAAGGCGATGTCCTTGCTAGCCTAGTATCCGCCGCAGGGTCTCCATAGAACCAGCGGTGTAGCAGATCGGGAAGCCGGCCTTGCCCGAAAGGGCAACGGCTTCTTTTTTCCGCCTCGGCAAGCCAGTTCGAGACCGACAGCCGCTTGTAGGTTCAGCGGAAGCCCGCCAGCATATAACCGACCGTCAGCTCCGTTCAAAGCTTGCGCGTCGAGGCCAGAACAGGTTCCTCTGGATGGTACGCGTGGTCCACCTGGGCCCGCCTGCACCTATCTATATAGATGATGTCTCCGGCACGTCGGCCAGTCGATGGACGTCGACGAGTTGCCGGTCGGAAAACCTGATCTGGCCACCATCGCCGCGGAGGACCACCGGGATCGTCGCCAGCATGACGCCCAGATCCAGCAAGGGCGACCACCGCGAGATGTAGTCCAGGTCGTAGCGCACGCGTAGCGCCAGCGACGGGTTCGTGCGCGCCTTGACCTGCCAGAGTCCGGTCATGCCGGGGCGCATCGCCAGCCGCTGCCGGTGACCATCGCCGTCCGGGGAAACTTCTCCGATTTGATGCGGGCGCGGGCCGACCAGGCTCATGTCGCCCCGAACGACGTTCCAAAGTTGCGGTAGCTCGTCGAGGCTGTAGCGGCGCAGCCGGCTACCGATGACGGTGACCCGAGGGTCGTCGGCGATCTTCACCATCCCCTCGGCAAGGTTGCGGCCGCCCAGGTCGTGCAGGGCCTCTTCGGATCCGGGCGCCATGGTACGGAACTTGTACATCGTGAACGGCCGGCCCCCTCGGCCAATGCGCGTCGCCCGGAAGAAGATCGGCGTTCCGCTGTCGAGCCAGACCAGGGCAGCTACCGCTCCGAAGACCGGAGCCAGGGCGACCAGGGCACCGGTCGCGACCACCACGTCGGCGACCCGCTTGCCGGCGAGCGTCAACGTCCGGGCCGGCCGCTCCCTGGCCGCGATCCGCCGTGCCATTTGGGGACTGGTTAACAGGACGAGAGCCCAGACCATAAGAACGCGACCGGGCGCCAGCGTCCATAGATAGTGGTCGAAGGCAAGGAGCGGAAACAGGGTCGCGATCGCGACCAGCGGACCGGTTCGCCCTCGAGGTTCGCTGCGCCGCCGCCAGGCCACGAGCAGCAAGCCGCCGACGATCGAGAGCCATCCGAGCAATCCCAGCGGGCCCAGCTCGGCCAGCGCAATGAGGAACACGTCGTGCGCCGGCCCGCCACCGCCAAAAAATCGATCCTCGACCAGGACGTGGTTCCCGGCTCCGACCGAAATCCCCACGCCGATCACCCTCCACGTGACCGAGTAGGAGGAAAGCCGCGTCTCGATCGAATTGCGTTCCACCAGGCCGCTCAGGTTGCCGACCCGCACGAGCGTCACCAGTCCGAGCAGCAGGACGGCCCCGGCAATGGCGACGCGAGCGCGACGCGCGGCGACGGCCTGGTGGCCTGGCCGGTCGCGTCGAGTTAGCCACCAGACAATGCCACCGAACAACACGGCAAGCCCAGCCGTCCGCGAAAACGTAAGCAGCAGTGCCAAAAGTCCGGCGGCAAGGGCCACCGCCCGCCATCGCCGGATCCGCGGATCGTCAACAACGGCGAACAACCCGAGGGCCAGTGCCAGAAAGCCGCCGAGGATGTTGGGGTGCGCAAAGCTGCCGTAACTGCGCAACCAGCGGCCGGCGATTGGAACCATGACCACCGCGGCACCGAGGCTATGGGACGTCGCCTCCTTGGGCCAGCCGTTGAAGATCGCCTGCGCAGGGGCGGTGCTCTGAGTGGCAGCCTGCCAGCCGGCGAGCAGCGCCTGGGACACCACCGCAACGGCCAGGATGGCGAGTAGCGGCCGGAGGGGAAAGTGAACCAACAACTCGGCTGAGGCGAGAAAGAAGAGCACCAGCACCGCCAGTTGCAGCGCCACGCCCAGAGCCAGCAACCGGTCATAGGCGGTGACGACACTCACGGCGGCGGCGAGTGCCAGGATGGCAATCCCGCCGATGACCGGGAGATTGCCCCGTGGTAGCCGCGGCTTTTCACTCGCGAATAGCCGCCAGCCGAGCCAGCCGAGACACGTCAGGACAACGAGGACGTCGGCGGGGTAGATCGCGACCGAGCGGTACTGGTACGCCAGGCCGTTGGCGGGCGCGATATAGATCGGCCAGAACCGCCCGACGCCGAGGCTGATGGGCAGCAGACAGAGCGCGACCCAGCCGACGTTGGCGGCGGCACCGGCTAGGCGAGAGCGGATCGTCATGTGACGCTGGCCGTCTCCGCGCGCAGCCGCCATGGCACCGGCGTCGTCCACCGCTTACGGTTCGGCTCGAGGAGGGCGGCCACCGATTGGACGGCGGCAACTAGCAGGACCAGAGCGAACGATGCAAGCGGAAGGGTTCCCCAGAGAACCCCCTGGACGTCGGGAGCGCCGAAGCGAAGAGCCGCGGCAGGAAGCCGCGGCGCGGTCGCATTCTCCCAGACCTCGATGCCTCCGGGCAGCGGTCCCCGTGGGATGAACCCCGCGGCTTTCAAGTACGGAGCGTAATGCGGATCGACGACGAACGCCCAGCGAATCGAGTATTGGTTCGCCGCGGCCAGCGCCCGACGGAGCACCTTTCCCGATGGGTCCCACCACAACGCCGCGTCGAGCATGCCTATCCCGCTCGTGGCAAGCACCGGCAGGCGCCGCGCCGTGTAGTAGGCGCCGTCGATTGTCGTCGCCAGCGTCATCGTCCCCAGCTGCACCCCGGGATCACCCACTCCGAAGGTCTGATACCGCCAGGCGGTGCGTCCGTCGTTCATGAACTGTGCGATCGGCCGCAGGTCTCGCTGGTATGGCAGGGCTGGGCCGAGCACCGACGACACAGCGTCAGCCCCCGCAAAGAGGATGACGCCCGTCAGCGCCGCGATCGCCAGCAGGCGGCCGGCCGCGATCCGCAACGACAGGAGGTGACTGATCGCGATGCCGGCCAGCGGCAGCAACGCAACGGCACCCCAGAGCGCGAACCGATCGTAGGTCAGCCACTCCCACTGGCGCCCAAACATCAGAGAGGGCAATGGCGTGGTCCCGCCCAGCCCGAGAACGCCCAGCATCGCGGCGAGGACGGCGACCGCCGCGGTCCGACGATCGTGACGCCGCCAGAGCCCGTAGATCGCCAGCGCGGGGATCAGCCCATAGACCCCCCAGAGAAAGAGCGCCTGGGCGTTGACGTCATGCAGGAAGTCGCTCCGGCTGTTGTGCGGGATGAACGCATCAGGGATTCCACCCTGCGCCCAGAGCCAGAACGGGAGGACGACGATCGCGCCGGCGAGCGCGCAGCCAATCGCGGCGAGAATCAGTCGACGAAGCTGGACCGGGAGCGCTCGCGAGCCCGAGTCGGGGAGGACCGCCGCCGAGCCCGCAAGCAAGGCGGGCGCCAGAAAGAAAAGCGCGGTGGCGTGGTGCGCCGCGAAGACGGTCCCGCTCAGGCCCACGATCAATCCGAAGCGGATCGCGCCACCACGTTCCACGAAACGCGTGAACTCGACCACCAGGAACAGCGCCAATGTCAGGGCAACCACGGTAGGCAGCTGACCGAAGGCGTGGGCCGCCAGCGCCAGCCCCGGCACGAACGGAGCGATCGTCGCGGCCGCGGTGGCCGCCGCCGGGGAGACAAACAGCTGGGAGAAGCGCCAGACGGCAACCGGGAAAAGCACCAACGTCGTCAGCAGCAGGAGCCCGAAGGCCGCGTCGTACCCGAAGGGCACGCTCACCAGCGCCAGCAGTTGGTGGGTAAGCGGCGGGTACGAACTTACCGAGAACCCGCCGAACCAGCGGGGATCCCACAGGGAAAACCACGACCGCCGGTAATGGTCGGCAAAGAAGATGTGGGTCGCGGCGTCCCAGCTGTATCGAAAGAGGCCCCCCGCAACCAGCGGGCCGTGGAAGGCGAGCGCCAGCACCATACCGGGAACCGGCCCGCGAACGTTTCTCACGCATCGCCTCCAGTGCCGAACGCGGGTACGAACGCCGCCAGATAGGCATCGACGATCTTCGCGGGCTTGAGCCGCTCGATGGTCTGGAGGTTGTGTCGTACCAGCC